>Ga0075365_10000159_pt1 | contig 21397 bp, 23 predicted proteins | sample EndMetdeltDD1765_FD_71387 | JGI IMG/M metagenome (GOLD analysis project Ga0075365, IMG submission 71387) | Populus endosphere microbial communities from Tennessee, USA - Endosphere MetaG P. deltoides DD176-5 | ecosystem: Host-associated > Plants > Roots > Endosphere | place: USA: Tennessee... | reverse complement strand
GTGCCGACCTCCTCCCAAGAGAAGTCAGGGTGCTCGACATCGCCTACGACGCGTTGCACGACTGCCTTTCGGCCGACTCCAGTCGTTGCCTCGTCGTTGCCCCGAAAACTTGGCACCTGGCTGAGGATGGTCTCCATCTCTTCAATGGCGTCCTCGGTGTGCGTCGCCACTTCCGGAACTACGTATGTGCCCTTCGGGGTGAGCTCAACCCGAACTCGCTTGCCAGGCGCCGTCGCCCTGACGGTGACGGGCATCTGATCGTCCCGCAGCCGGTCCTGCGTGCGCTCGACTACCTCGTCGAACACCTTGTTGTTTTGCACGCGGATGTGGACCTGGGCGGTGTTCAACCGAGCCGAGCTGTAGTGCTGGCGGCCTGGCTGCCGGAGGAGCCGACCGACGATCTGCTCAGCGGCGATCGTGGATCCCAGCGTCTTGTCGATATAGGCGAAGTAGACGAGGGGGTCGTCCCATCCCTCTTGCAAGCTCTGGTTGAAGATGATGTGTTGGTAGTCGCCCTTGACGAAGTCGTCGTAGTCGCTGTCGCTCCCGCCGAAGAGCACGAAGTCGTCGGGCAACGGATGCGCCTTGTCGACCTTGAGGTTGCAGTAGACGGCGATGTCGGACGGCTTCACGCCGAGACCCTCGACGAGGTGCCGCCATATCAAGATCGGTGGCGCCTGTCGCTGTTCGAACGGCTGCCTCGGGTCATCCATCTGGCGGTCGTCGCCGTCGATGATGTTCGTTCTGCAGACGTACACGGCCTTTGGCCGGCCCGTCAGGTCGACTGTCTCGGCGTCAGCCGCCGTCGCCTCGAGATCGGCGATCATCTCGGTGACTACATCCTCCATCTCACCGAGACGGCCGATGAGGTCGACCTCGCTCTTCACAAGGCCGGACTTGGCGACCTCGCTTGGCTGGATGATGGTGTTGAGGACTGCGTCCTCGACACCATCGTTTCGCAACGGCTGGATGACTTCGTCCCGGAACTCTGCGGGAATCCTCGTCGTCGCAGTAGCGAGGATGAAGGCATCGGGTTCGAGGTCCTCGACGAGGAGGCGTGTCTGCTGGGCGCTGAGATTGTGTGCCTCGTCGTACACCACCACGAGCGGACGTCGAAGGCCGGCTGGGTCCGGCCGGGACCTCAGGGTCTCCCAGATCGACTGAGCTGCGTCGTCAACCCCCGACTCGAAAATCTTGCGGCCAAGCTTGTCTCGCTTGTTGAACTTGCCGGTTGTGGCGAAGTAGAGAAACGGCGCGTCGACGTTGGTCAACTCGTCAAGCGACAGTGACGCGAGCGGACGGACCTCGAACTCGTCGATGAGGTCGTGGTACATCCCGCCTGCGTCCAGGTTTGCGTAGGACTGTTCGACTACGACCGTGAGCTTCGAGATCCAAAGGATCACCGGGTTGACAGCAGCGGTCGCTGCTATCTGTTCGACGGCGTCTGCCAGAACAACCGTCTTGCCGGACGCTGTGATGGAGGAAAGGAACTCGACGAAGGGCACGCGACGCTTACTTGCGCCGCGGCCCCTCATCACCGGCTCGAGAATGAACTCCGAGACGCGTTGCGCGATCTGATCAGCGGCATCCTGCTGAAATCGATACAGCGTGATCAAGCAAGGTCCTCATCAGCGAAAGGTTCGCTTCGCACGTCTAGACCGAACGAGGCGAGGATGTGATCCGGAATTTGGTAAAAGCTCGTTGTCTTGCGCTGGTACACCCATCGCCGTGCGTAGACGTGGTAGCGCCCGAGCTTGAGCTCACCTCGCTTCGCCTCCTCAACGATCGCGGCATACACCTCCCTCGTCAGATCGGTGTTCTTGTCGGGCCCGTCCCAGACGAGGAAGAAGCCTTCGCGATCTGAGTTGTAGGCAACGAGGTAGCGATAGCTGTCTTCGAACTCCGGATCAACTGGGCACAAATTGTCCTTTCGTCTGCGACCTTCGCCGTAGTGGGAGAAGACCACGGTGTCACGCATGTCCGCGCGTTCCATGCGCAGAACTGCTTCACCATCGATCTTTCCGCTGAGTCGCTTGTACGTGTATCCACCACCCAGGCCATCGCGCTTGCCTGTTGCCCAATCACCAGAGAAAGCCCGGCGGAGGCGATCCTGAGTCAGGGTTCGCGCGTACTCATCACCGTGCTCTGGGCGACCGCGCTCGACGAGGATGAATCGACGATGAGCAGCACTCTTCACATTCAGGCTCTGAACAGCGTGGCCGGTGGTCCCGGAGCCAGCGAACGGGTCAAGGACGAGACCGTCAGGCGGACACCACAACTGCGTGATCTTCTCGAAGAGCCGCATGGGTTTGACTGTGTCGAAGCCGTGGCTGTCGCCGACAACGGCATCGAGTTCAGACACGCCTGACTGCGAATGACCGGACTCGGTGTGTGCCCATGAAATCGCATCGAGGACCTCGGGTACCTCGTAGTCATCGTCCGCCCACCACGTCAGCGGGACGACGCCCTTCTTGACGCGGTTGAGATATCGCTTCTTGTTCGGTCGTCCGTAGCCCTGCTTGCCGAACCAGAGCTCGGGCCAGACCTCGTTGTCGCGCACTGACTCGGCCTTCTTGCGTGACCTCTTGACGACAGGGTGGTCCGTAGCAGTCCGCCACTCGCCATCGTCGGTCCGCTCGACAACTGCACCCTTCAGGACCAACGCTGGCGAAGGGCATCCATCGTCGAGAGCGCGGTCTTCATACGTGCCGCCCCAAGTCTGAAGCCATGCTCGCATCTTCGGCCGCTCACTCCGCCAACACTTGCCCGGAGGCGGATAGTGCACGATGCCGTCGAATGGATTCTGGATCCCGTAGACCATTCCCGGGTGAGTGGGGCCTTCGCCGGCGCATGCGTTGTCTGGTCGCCACAACCCAGCCGGGTCGCCGTCGGGATTCGTGTACTTCGAATCCATGCTCGCCGTCCGCTCGAGGAGGCCCGTTCTCGCGTGCGTCAGATCCTTCGCGTAGACGAGGACGTACTCGGTGGCGGTGGAGATGTGCTTGTTGTCGTTCCGCGGCGCATATGACTTCTGCCAGTTGATGATCGCGATGCGGTTCGATTCGCCAAACAGCTCGTCAAGCATCTGACCAAGGCGGAACAGCTCACGATGATCGATGCAGATCGCCAGTACTCCAGAAGGCTTCAACATCGCCTTCATCAGTTGCAGACGGGGCCACATGAACTTCAACCACTTGGTATGCCGAGCGCCGTCGTCGACATCAACGAGTTCGCCGAGCCCTTCGTCGTTTGGATCCTCGTCCCACCGGTCGTTGTAACGGAAGTCCTTGCCGGTGTTGTAGGGGGGGTCAGTCAGAACCAGGTCGACCTGGCCGCGGTACTTGTACAGCGTGACCATGGCCTGCAAGTTGTCGCCCTCGATGAGGAGGTTCCGGGAGGCCTCCTCCCCGGACCCATAGGACAGCTTCGACACGGTCGTCAGTGTCCGGGGGCGTACGCGGCGAGCAACCTGTCGTGCGAGCTGCTTGCCTGCGAACGCCAGGCGGATTCCGCCCGTCGATGCTTCGAGAATTGCCGCCAGGTCGTCGACCGTGAGGTCTCGGACAGTGAGGTCGGCTAGGTCCTTTGGAATGCTGAATTCGGTCATCGTCCCTCGCAGATGTGGATCACGCTGGAGGGGGAAGCGGTGTTCGATGGCAGGGTCAGCTTGGTGGGGAGCTGGCGTCCGGAGCCAGGCCACCGGTCGAGAGCGGCGCTGGTCATTGCGCGACCGCCTTCCGCCGACCGCCCACGTAGTCGAGGAGATCCGAGCGAAGGAACCGCCAAGATCGGCCCACCTTCTCGCCAGGAAGCACCCCGGTCCGGGCCAGGGTGGTAATTGTCTTCGTGCTAACCCGGAGGAGCTTGGCGGCCTCATCTGCTGTTAGCACTGCCGCATCGTCTTCCATCTTCCTGCAACTTCCTCGTGTCGACCCCCATCACCGTACATCCGGGGTGTGACAGCCACCCGCCGCGCGGCAACACCATGCCGAGCTCGCGCCGCCGGAGAAGGCGCACACCGGTCAGACGGTGCAGCTCAGGTGCGGCGGCCGCGGGTCTCTCCGACAAGGTTCCAGCGGACTGTGCCACGCACAGCGCGTGCGGGGCCCGGGGTGGCAACTCGCTCGATGACGCCGTCGTTGGCATGGCGGTACAACTGCGCAGACATCGTGGCGACCGGTGTCCGGCCACTTGGTCGTAGGAGCTCACGCTCGACGGCGGCGTCGACGATCTCCCTAGCGGTCATGGGTCGACCGAAGGTTCGCAGGACAACGACAGCGGCTTCCATGAAGCGCATGGCAGTGCCTCCCGAGTGACGGCGCCGTACGAATCCTGCTACGCAGCCGCCGGTCAGAGGACTCTCAGAGCGCGGCACCGCGCAGGCTGGCGTTGCGCGGGGTGCGTGGTCTGGGCAGCGAAGCTGTCACACCCCGTGAGTACGGTCACGAACATGCCGCCGAAGCGGCCGCGCGCCCAGCTCGACGATCTCTTCTCTGCCACTCGTGGTCGCGCTGTCTCGCGCCTCGATGCGAGCACGTGGCCGAGCCGACAGCGGTTTCCCGTCAACCTTCCCGGCTCGAACGTGCGCGACGCCGTGTGGCCAGATCTTCTTTCGTCTCGTGCGCCCCTGATCGTCGCCGGCTTCGCCTCCGTCGGCGAGATCCTCCGCTTCATCGAGCGGTGGCATGCATCGCGGCGAAGATCGGATGGTCTGAGGATCGTTCTCGGTGCGGAGCCGTTCGAGACCCGTCGACGCGTTTTCGGTTCGCCGCGGGCGGCCTTCACGGCCGAGGCCCGGCACTACTGGCTCGAGGAACACGGCGTGTCGCTTCAGCAATCGGCGCAGGTCGTGATGGCCATCGAAGCGATCGAGGAGGGTCGTGTCGATGTCCGGTTCGTGCATGGTCCGACGCGGCTTCACGCGAAGGTCTACGTCGGCGATGACGCTGCTACCCAGGGATCAAGCAACTTCACATCGTTCGGCTTGGCATCGCAGATCGAGTGCAACGCTCGCTTCACGCAGGCCGAGGAACCTGAGCGGTTCAACGAGCTCCGGTCGATAGGGGAGAACCTGTGGGCCGCGGGCGAGTCTTGGAACTCGGAGTTCAAGGACCTCCTGCGTCAACTCCTTCGCGTCGTCGAGTGGCGCGAAGCCCTCGCCCGGGCAGCGGCCGAGCTGTTGGAGGGCGATTGGGCAGCGGCGTATCTGAACGCGGCAGTTGTCGACGTCGACCTCTGGCCGTCGCAGCGCGCTGGCATCGCGCAGGCGCTGTGGCTCGTCCAGGAGGTCGGCAACGTGCTCGTGGCCGACGCGACCGGCTCAGGAAAGACGCGTATGGGCGCGCAGCTCGTCCGGGCGATCTACGACCAGCTGTGGAGCACCGGGCGGGGACGTCGCGACCTGAACGTGTTGATCTGTCCACCAGGAGTCCTCAAGGTGTGGGAAGAGGAGGCCGTGCATTGCGGTCTCCCGCTCAAGACGATTTCGCATGGCCTCCTCTCGCGAGCGTCCAGCGCAACATCCGAGAACCACCTGCGAGCTCTTCAGCGCGCACAGTTGCTCGCTGTCGATGAGGCCCACAACTTCCTCAACATTGACGCGCAACGGACGCGCCAGCTGAGAGACGCGACCGCCGATCACGTCGTCCTGTTCACGGCGACGCCAATAAGTCGTCGTACCGCCGACCTTCTCTACCTCGTTGCGCTGCTCGGCCCCGACAACTTCGAGGACCAGACCCTCGACGTCCTTCTTCGATTGGACCGAGTCCGCACAGCGGAGCTCACCGCGGATGAGGTCGACCACCTCCGTCGAGCGATCCAACGGTTCACCGTCCGGCGCACGAAGCGACAGCTCAACAGCCTCGTCGATCGAGGTCCTGACGCGTATCGCGACGCACTGACAGGAAGGATCTGCAGGTTTCCCAGGGAGACCCCGCGGGTCTACGCGACCGCTGAGACAGAAGACGACGCCGAGATTGCACGAACGATCCGCGAGCTCGCTCAGGAACTCGTCGGCATGGCAAAGCTGCCGGCACGCATTGAGGTTCCGGCCCCGTTGCGGTCGTTCGTGACACCGGAGCAATGGCTGGAGCAGCGGGTGACGGCGGCGCGGGGACTCGCGATCCACGACGTACTGGCCACCATGAGATCGTCCAGGGCCGCGCTCGTCGAGCACCTCGTCGGCACCGAAGAAGCAGCGAGGCGCTTCGAGCTGCCGGAGACGTTCAAGCCGACACCAAGCGGAGATGTGACGAGCGCCGTCGAACGTCTCGCGCACCGCGGACCACCTGTCGTTGTCGACGGCGAGACACCGGCCTGGCTGTCCGACAAGGAGGAGTGGGCCGCTGCTTGTGTGGCCGAGGCCGAGCGCTATCGCGCCATCTTCGCTGCGGCAGCGGACCTCACTGACGCACGCGAACGCGGCAAGGGGGAGCTGCTCGCCGAGCTCGCGGCGACGCACTCGCGGCTGCTGGCGTTCGACCGGTACCTCATCACGCTTGCCCTCCTGAATCGCCTTACCTCGGCGGCAGCGCCCGACGGGGTCGACGTGGTTGTCGCGACCGGCAGCAAGTCATCCGAACGGGGGAAGCTGACTCGTCTGTTCTCGCCTGAGGGGTCATCGCGCGCCATCGGGTTGTGCTCGGAGGCGATGAGCGAAGGACTGAACCTCCAGGGCGCGTCGTGCATCGTGCACCTCGACTACCCGACGACCGTCCGGGCCGCTGAACAGCGCAACGGCCGCGTGAACCGGATGAACAGCCCCTACGACTCCATCGAGGTGTGGTGGCCGGGCGACGGCCCTGGGTTCGTCACGAACGCGGAGGAACGCCTGGCGGTCCGCGCACAAGAAGCGGAGCGTTTGCTCGGCTCAAATCTGTCACTCCCCGAGCTGGCTGCTCGCTTCCCGGCGATGGACGCTCTGGAGCTTGAGCGCGCTGGCGAAGACGAGAGCCTCGAACCCGCGACCTGGGATGGCATCAAGGACGCGCTCGAGCCGGTGCGCGATCTTGTCGGCGGCCCGACGTCACTCGTCCCTCATCGGACCTACGAGGCTTACCGGCACGTCACCGAGCGCGTGCTGGCGCGAGTCGCTCCTGTGACTGCGGATGCCGCGTGGGCGTTCTTCGCAGTGCGCTCGCCGGACTCGGGGGCGCCACGTTGGATCGTTGTCGATGACAGCGCGGCTTCTCCGACGACGGATGTCGCCGACGTCGCGGAACGGCTCCGCCGGCTGCTCTCGCCCGATCCGGAGAGCCGGACGCTCGATTCACAAGCGATGGCCGTCCTCGACGAGCTGCTCGCCGTCGGTGCCGAGGCAGAACGACGCCTGCTCCCGCGCAGGATGGCCCGCGCTCTGGCCCAGATGGCGCAGGTGACACGGTCGTGGGCTCAGCGCGCGCGAGACCTTGGCGCCTGGGATGTTGGCGACAGGTGGGATGAGGTTCGTCATCTGGCTGTCGAGGAGGAACGGTCGGATGCGAGCCCGTCCCTCCGCGATGTCGCGCGCCATTGGCTCGACCTCGTGCGTCCGATCCTTGACGCGCATCGGCCGACTCGAAGGCGCGTCCCGTTCGTGGTGCTTAACGACATCACCGACACGCTGTTGGCTGATCCGTTTGACATCGACGAGGTCGAACGACGCTTCGCAGACCTCACGCCAGTCGCCCCGTTCGCAGAGCGCGTATCAGCGTGCATCCTCGGTGTGCCCGCGGCGTCCGGAAACCAAGACTTGGGCGCAAGAAACGGTGGGTCCCAAGCCAGGCGCAGTACGTCGTCGTTGGGAGGATGAGGCTGGAGCCACGTGCCGGGTGGAGCGCGTCCGAGGTCCTAGCTCGACTTGAGGTCGATCCTCCGTCCGAGCCTGACCAAGCCCCGCTGGCGCGTGAACAGCACGAACAGCGAGTGCTGGTTGTGGAATGCCTCGACGCGGAAGCGACGGAACTCGCCGTTGAGGTCGGGGAGTCGGAGATCGCAGGCTGTCTCGTCGACCGACGAGAGCGCGGCATCGGTTACGGCGGCAAGTTCGTCGTTGCCAGCGCCGCCCTCGACGGGCATGCCCTTATCGGGGAGCAAGGCGCGGGGGTCGCCGAATCGCATCCGGAAGCTCGGTGATGCGAAGGTCCCGAAGATCGGAACGTGTCCCGACTGCCAGCGGAGGCGACCGCACAGAGCGAGGGCCATTGGTTCGGGATGACGTTCGGCGTAGTACCGCAGTGTGGCGTGGATGGAGGCCCCGAAGTCGTCCGACAACAGGATGGGAGTCTTGATGGAGTGCTCGTAGCTGAGTGCCCGGTCGAAGAAGCGCTGTCCCTGAAATACAAGATGGGCGGCTCCGATGTTGGCCTCGCGCTCCCGCTGCTCTTCCGTCTCTTTGAACAGGCTCTCGTCATCGTCGAGGAGCGCCTGTCCCGCGTGCCACGGCAGGATCGCGTGCGTTCCCTCGTGGGCTTCGGTCCAGCGCACTCGCCCGCGGATCTGGGAGTCGTCGATGAAAGCCGTCCGGTGTCGGAAGTGAACCGCGCCGAGGATTCGCGAGAACGCGCGCGGCTTCGGGATGTCCGTAGGGAGCTCGCTGATGTCGAGGATCTCCGCGATGCCAGCGGCCTCGATCACCTGCCGGAGAGGCGTAGGGAAGACCCCTGCGACGCCAGCGCGCTCGAGTGCCGCTTCGCAGAAGCCCAGGATGCGCCGCTGTGCGAACTCGGCTTCATCGAACACACTCGGTTCGCTGGTCACTCGTCACCCCGCTCCTTCTTGAGCCTGGCCATGTACTCGATGACCTCTCGCTGCTCGTCGGGTGTCAGGTCGTCGAGGGCATGGAGAGCGGCGCCGGCCAACGATCGTCGGCCGCCAGTGGCCTTGTCCTTGGTGGTGTGCCCGGCGAGTCTGAGGAGCCGGGTGTAGTCGAGGTCGTACGCATCGGCGAAGCTCCACAGCAGCGCCGCACCTGGCTGAGTGATGGTGCCCGTCTCGATCTGGGAGATGTGCGCGTTGTGGATGCCGGTGCGGTTCTCGGCCTCGCGAAGGGACCAGCCCTTCTTGGTTCGCGCCTCCTTGAGAACCTCACCGAGCGTCTTCGCCATGAGCCAATCGTAGCCGTGCCCTGCTAAGTGGTTTAGCAACCCGCCGCACGGCGGTATGCTAAGGGCCTTAGCACCTAGCACCGAGCGCCTACGGGCGAGGAAGGCAGAAGGCGATGGCAGAAAAGACGGTTGGCGAGGTCAACGTCGAAACGAAGAAGTCGACGGTCACGGTGACGTCGAACGGGGCCGACGAGGAGATCGCGTATCAGCCGCACGCCGCGGTGCAAGCGCTTCTCGAGCACGCGAAGCAGGCGTTCGGAGTGCAGTCGAACCACCTGCTGAGCCTCTTCACGGAGGAGGGTATCGAGCTGCAGGACAACGTCTCGGCCGAAGCGGCTGGGATCCGGCCCGGGCAGCTTCTCGTTCTTCGACAGAGCAAGGTGAAGGGCGGGTGATGCCGATCAGCGTTCCTCGCGCTGTCATCGACGGGACGTTCGGGCAGCTCCGGCGATGCGGAGACGGCCGCCGAGAGTGTGTGGCGTATTGGTACGGGCCTCTCGACGAGCCCGGAAGGGTGACCGACTGGGTCCACCCGAGCCACACCTCATCGGCCGCCGGTTACGAGGTCGACACCAGTTGGGTGACCTCGTTCTTCCTCGACCTCCGCCGCCGACGGGAGACCGCGCGCGTCCAGGTGCACACCCACCCACGGCTGGCCAGCCATTCCGATGTCGACGACGAGTTCGCGCTCGCGCCGGCCACGGGGTTCGTCTCGCTTGTGATTCCGAACTTCGCGCTCGGACCTGCCGGTCTCGACGGAACCCATGTTGTGGTCGTCCAACCGGATGGCACCTGGCTGGCGGTGCCGCCAATGGAGGTGCTCGCGATTGCATCCTGACATCTACGAGGCACTCGCCCGTACGGCGCAACTGCTCCGGATGGACGTCTTCCGCAGCAAGGCGGACCGCGACCCGCAGATCATCGATGGACTGCGAGCGACGACCGTTCGAATCGTCTCTGACGCTGCGAACCTGAGAACTCCGGCAGGACAGACCTTGTTGGTGAGCCTTTACTCCCAGTTGGCGATGACCGGACTCACTGTCGATGTCGATGTCGCCAACGTGGAACTCCTCGTTCCCCAGCCGCCACTGCGCGACGACCTTCGGCTCGTGGACGCCTTGGAGGACTACAGCGACGACCTTCTGCCAGAGGGATTCTCCAGGTCCACCGCCCGATCGCCCGACCTCACGTTTGTGCTCGGCGATTCACCCTTCCGTGGCGCCGCCGTTCGAATTGGTGCCGCCGACAATTGCGCTCTGGTGACGTATGACTCGGCAGCCGACGTGCGGGTCAGCGGCGAAGAGCCCTTCGGCGCGATCGCGGCTGCGGCTGCCGGATGTGCCGAGGCCGTGAGATGGGCCGTGCCGCTGATCGCCGAGGACCTTTCGATCGATCGTGCAACCCTTCCGAAGGCGTGGCTGCCGTCTGTCGTTCGCCGCATCGACCTCGATTTGGGCGAGATCGCACGTTCTCGGCTCACGGGCACGGTTGACGTCCTCAGTGGAGGGGCGATCACCAATGCGTTCCTGTACACGATGCTGCGCGTGCACGGGTCTAGCGGCTTGCGACTACGCGTCGTCGAACCCGAGCGTCTCGATCTGTCGAACCTCAACCGTTACGCGCTCGCTCGCCGTCGGTTCGTCGGCGAGCTGAAGACGACCATGCTCGAGACCTACAGCACCCCGTCGGTGGTGATCGAGGGTGTGCCGATGCGTCTCGATTTCTCCAATGCCGTTTCGCTCGAGCCGTGGGCGAGCCGGGTCATCGTCGGCGTCGACGACATCCCGTCCCGCTGGTGCATCCAAGAGCGCGCAGCGACGAGCTGGCTCGCCGTGGGGGCCACCTCGCACGACTACGTGCTCGTTTCCGAGCACGCTCCGGACCAACCCTGCGCAGGATGTGCCCATCCGAGCGACGAGCAGGTTGCCGGACCGCTTCCCACGATCGGCTTCGTGTCTCTCTGGGCAGGTCTGATGCTGACCCGCAGGCTGCTCGCGGTGAGGCGAGTGATGGAGACCACCGCCGTGCAGGTGTGGCCGCTCGGCCTCGAGAACGCCCGTGGAATCCACGCATTCGGGCAAGCTGCGGCTGTCGACTGTCCGGTGCAATGCGCTGCCTCGCGATGCATTCGCGGCGCAGCGTAGGAGTCAACTGACTCGCGGGTCAGTCGTCGGGCGGATGGCGTCTGGCTCCGTACTCGCGCCAGGTGAGCCAGACAACGAACCCGTCGAAGATGGTGAGCAACGTGAGCCCGAGGGTCAGGTCGTAGTAGAGGCGGTAGAGCTGGTAGAGGATGAACGCGCCGAGCAGGGCGATCATGGCGGGGTAGGCCCAGAGTCGGTCTTGGAGCACGGCGATGACGACGCCGACCTTGGCGAGGCCGTGGCTCAACAAGTAGATGCCGGCGTAGATGGTGGTGCCGTGCCGTAGACCGCCGGTGGCCTGCAGGACGTGGCGGGCGATGAAGTCATGCGGGTCCTGGGAGAGCTCGTGTTGGGTGAGTGCACGCGCGAGGTGGTCGATCGAGCTGGGTGACAGCGCGAGTAGCAACACGCCGCCGATGACCTCGAGTGCGCCGTCGATCCCTTTGAGGGTGACGCTGATCCGAAAGACGCGATCGAGGGATCGGGACACCGCCATGGTCAGGCGAAGCGGACGATGCTGATGAGCCCGGCGGCGAGGCAGTAGATGGCGAAGGGGAGCAGGTTGCGAGTCTGGAAGAACCGGAGGAGGAACCGCACCGAGAACGACGCGGCGACCCCCGCGGCGATGGCGCCGACCAGCGCTTGACCGCGGATGCCGTCGCCGAGGTGGCCGGCGAGGTCGGGGACCTTGTAGATGCCGGCGGCGAGGATGATGGGGGTGGCGAGCAGGAATGAGAACCGGGCCGCGTCCTCGTGATCCAGGCCACGCACGAGCCCGGCGACCATGGTGATGCCGGAGCGGCTGATGCCGGCGAAGAGCGCGCCGATCTGGGCGACACCGACAAGGCCGGCTTCTTTGAAGTCGAGGGTGTCGAGCCGCCGACCTTCCTCGCCGCCGTCGCTGTGCACGGTGGCGTGGTTGGCGACGACGTTGCGGACAGCGGCCCGGCGTCGCAGCCGCTCGCCGGCGAGTAGGACGAGGCCATTGAGGGTGAGAAAGATGGCGGCAGCCAGCGGCTTGGCGAAGAGGGTGCGCAGCGCGTGTTCCAAGGCGAGGCCGGTGAGCCCGGCTGGGATCGTGGCGACGACGAGCAGCCACGCCATCCGCTCGTCCGGGGTCTCGATGCGGCGTGTCCGCAACGTGCGTAGGAACCCGGCGATGATGCGGACCCACTCGTCACGGAAGTACACGAGCAGCGCCAACGCGGTGGCGACATGCAGGGCGACGACGAACGCCAGGTAGAAGGATTCGTCGGCCGATTGCGCCGAGACGATGTGGTCCCATCCCAGCCAGGCGGGTAGCAGCACGGAGTGGCCGAGGCTGGAGATCGGGAACAGCTCGGTGATGCCTTGCAGGACGCCGATCACGATGGCTTGGAAGTAGCTGATCACTCGAGTTGCTCCTCATCGGCATCTACTACGACCGTCGTAGGCTAGCCGTACTCCGACAGCTGTCGTAGATTGGGGACGTGGCGCGGACCGATCGGGGAGCGAAGGATGCTGGAGAGCGTCGCGCCTTCGGCGAGCTGGAAGGGGAGGTTCTCGCGGCGCTGTGGGCCGCCGACTCGGCACTCGTGCCCGCCGAGGTCCAAGCGGCGGTGGGCGGTGACCTGGCGTACACGACGGTGATGACGATTCTCGTTCGTCTTCACGACAAGGGACTGATCGAGCGTGAGAAGGTCGGTCGGGCGTTCGCCTATCGGCCTGTCGTGGCGGAAACCGATGTGGTCGCCGAACAGGTCCGTCGGCTGCTGGAGCGCGGCCATGATCGCGCCGCGGTGCTTCAAGGTCTGGTGGACGGTTTGGCCCCGGGGGACGAGCGCCTCCTGCGCGAGCTCCTGTCCAAGGCGAGCTCGAGCCGTCAGCGGACCCGAGGCACGCAGTGAACTCGATCGTCTACGTCCCGTTCGCGGCGTCGATACTCGTTGCCGCGCTGATCCGGTTGGGCTCCACTCGGCTCTGGCCCCGCGCCGCGGTGTGGGCGATCACGACGTGTGCGGTCGCGCTCGCCGTCTCGACGGTCGGCGCACTGGTCGTACTCGCCTCTCCGCTGCCGGCGCAGCTGCAGCCGATCGCGCACGCCGGTCGCTGGCGACCTGGCGCCGTTGCATCACACACACCAGTCCCGTGGGTGGTCTCGGCGCTCGCGCTTGTCGGGCTCGTCGTCTTGGCGTGCCGCCTCGTCCATGAAGGTCGGGCGCTGGTCATGGAGTTCCGGGCAGCGGCACAGCTGTCGCGACGCGCCTGGCGGCAAGATGACGTCGTTGTGCTCGACAACAACGAGCACCACGCCCACGCAGTCGGGCTCGGCATCACCGGTCGAGGTGCCATCGTCGTGAGCTCGTCGCTCCTGGCCCTGCTCGACGACGAGGAACAAGCAGCGGTCATCGCCCATGAGCGTTCGCATCTCCGGGAACGTCACACCTTGTTCACTGCCGTGACGCGGCTCTCGATCGCACTCGATCCGATGCTGTCCAGCGCGCTAGCTGATCTGCAGTTCGCATTGGAGCGCGCCGCCGATGAGGTCGCGGCTACCAAGACGGAACGCGCCGTGGTGGCCAGCGCGCTGGCGAAGTCGGCGCTTGCGGCGCTCGACCGCCTGCCGTCGCAGGTAGGTGGCTTCGCGTTCCATCGGCACGGCGTCACAGATCGCGTCGCGGCGATGCTTGACGATCCCCTTCGTTGCCGTCGACCGGCGTGGGCGTTGGTCGCTGTCGCTTTCGCGGCCGCGCTCGCCCTCGCGTGGGCGACGCATGACACCGAGCGGTTCTTCGAAGCCGTCCGGCTGTGGTCCCGCCGATGATCCGGCTTCTCCTGATCGCTGTCGCTCTGATCGTCGCCTCCTGGGGGCTATTGATCGTGCTCGCCCGCCGTCTCCCGCCCGGTACGGCGAAGGACCTCGCAACCGTGCTCCCCGCGTGCGCGACGACGGTGCGGCGCCTCCGCAAGGACGCCCGAGTTCCGCGGCGAGCGAAGCTCGCCGTCGGATTCGCCGGACTGTGGGTTCTCTCGCCGATCGACCTCATCCCCGAGTTCCTGCCTGTGATCGGACCCCTCGACGACGTGGTCGTCGTCGCGCTCGCCCTGCGGTACGCGGCACGCCGCGTACCGCGAGAGGTCCTCTTCGAGGCCTGGCCGGCCGAGCCGCGGCTCCTCGAGCGTCTCGTCCCCGCTCCCTCCTAGCGCACACCCGTGTCATCAGATTTGTCATCACTCCACGACGGACTGACATTCTTCAGGCGCCTACGAGAGGGCACAGCGGCGACGAGCACTACGCCCACCACGTGCGACAACTGGGAACGGGAAGGACTTCGGCGGATCCGCCGTCCACGGGTGAGATGACACCGGTCGCGCGCTCATAACCCGAAGGTCGCAGGTTCAAATCCTGCCCCCGCCACCATCGAAGGTCAGTGCAGGTCAGAGGCCCCTTCCCGGATTCGGGGAGGGGCTCTTCGGGTGGCTTGTCCCCTGTTGTCACCGCGTCGGAGTGACAACGGATGACAGGCCCTCTGTTGCCGCAGGGTGTCCAGCGGGCGCGCTGTCGCAGCCTTCCTCAGTGGTCGTGGGGCGACACGAGAAGCTGGAACATGGCATCGGCGAGCCATCTCTCGTAACGGGCTCCGCTCCAGCGTTGCTCGAGCCTGAGAATTCGATAGGTGTCGATCGACATCAGCGCGTAGACGACGTCGCGCGCTTCGCTCTCCTTCATGCCCGGCGCAAGGAAGCCCTTGCTCGCAAGTGCGCTCGCAACGCGAGCTTGACCAACCTTGCGCTGCCTCTCGAACGACTCCTGCAGCGCGGCCGCCTCGGTGTCGATGGCCGCCGCGTCCCGCAGCACGAGCCGCAGCGTGGCGGTGTTGTCGAAGACGCGACGGGCCACCCGTGCCCACGCGGCGGTCATGGTGGTGGGATCCGTGGCGGCCTGCGCCGCCTTCACGACGGATCGATCACCGAGCGGCACCGGCGCGTCGTCGCCCACGACGGCTTCGTCGAGGACCTGCTTGAGGATGGCCGTCTTCGTCTTGAAGAGCCGATACACCGTCGCGATCGGGACGCCGGAGGATTGGCTGATCGCGTCCATGGTCGTCTCGGCGAAGCCACGGGTGGTGAACAGCCCCCGGGCAGCGGCAACGACCGCCTGCTTGGTCGCGCGGGTGCGCTGGGCGCGGCGGCCGGTGTCGTACGAACGTGGCTTGACAGAGTCGCTCATGTTGCTGATAGTCACACTATCATCTGATAGGCAAACTCTCACGAATAGGAGTGAGCATGACCGCTGCAGAGGAGCACAAGGACCTGGTCCGCCGGTTCGACGCCGTGGTCGCAGCGTGCGACGTCGATGCGCTCGACGAGCTGTGTCGACAGGACATGGTCAATCACGCCCTCGCTCCCGACCGCCCTCCGGGGCTTGAGGGCACGAGGGAGTTCCTGCGCACAGGGATGCCGCAGTTCCAAGCCGATGGCTGGACTGAAAGCGTCATGGTCGCTGAGGGGAACTACGTCGTGCAGTTCGGCTTTCGATCAGGAACCTGGCGCGGTGGCCCGTTCCTCGGGTTCGACGTCGATCCTGGTCCCTACGCCCGCCAGGTCGCGTTCTGCTACCGGATCCAGGACGGAATGATCGCGGAGCGCTGGGCGATGCGAGACGACCTCACCATGCTCCGCCAGCTCGGTGGCCTGCAAGCATGCGTATCTGACGGCGGGTCCGATGTTTGACACGGCACGACGAAGGCGCTGGTCGGGGCGTGACTCGCCGGGTGCGAACCCGACGAACGCCGATCGAAGGTGAGCTCCAATCCGGCTTGGTCACTGTCGGCCATTCACGAGCGGCTGTGGCTCGGCGCAGGCGTGGCCTAAGCGAACCGGCAGGTGATGGTGTTGTTGTCGCTTTCAGGGATGACCGTGCTGACGCACTCCCCGGTTGTGGCTCGGTATGCACCCGTTCCGCCGGTGATCGCGCCTCGCCGCGTTTGGGGTGGCCCATCCTGGAAGCTCATCTGGAACATCAGCTGCAGTGTGAAGGTTCCGTCCGGGAACACCGCGGTGCTCACGACCTGTGACGACAGCCCCGAATCGCTGGCCTGCACGACGGTGCCGACGCCGTAGACGTCGCCGACGTCTTTGCCTGCCTGCTGGAGGGTGGCGTGGAAGATCTGCTCGTCGCCGAGCGACAGGCCGCTTGGTCCAAGGTCGAGATCGACGTCAGTGTCGGGGTGGTTGATCTCCGTGAACGTCACCGACCGCGGGCCTCGGCGTCCGCTCGACGCGCCGGCGGCATAGGTCCACACGGTTCCTGCGACAACGGTCGCGGCGAGGAAGCTGAGCAAGATGCGGCGCTTCATGATGCCTCCGATCACTTGGTGGTGGTCGCGGTACTGGACGAGGTCAGCTTCCGAAGCGCGACGGCAACGGAGTACAGAAGGGTGATGACCAAGAGGACTCCAAAGGCGGCCCAACCCCCGGCACCGATCCAGTAGCGAAGGCCTCCGGTGCTCGGTGTTCCTTCTCCGGCAGCGGACACAGCGAACGCGACAACGACACCGGGCAGCAGTAGCCGGTAAGTGCGACTTGGGTGGTTGAACATCTCTCGCTGACCTCCTCGGCGCGCGGTTGGTGACATGGCGAGACTGCGCCTGATCGGGCGGACCGCACATCGGCGGCGCGTCACGAGTCCTGTCACAATCCGCTTGTGACATCGCGCTCTTGTCGGGGTGGCCAGCGCCCGAGGATCGTGACGATGTGCGATTGCCCGTGACGCGCCGAGTTCTGCTGTGGACGAGCGTGGTCGTCGCATTGATCGGCATCGTTGGCTCGTTGCGCAGTGGCCAACTTCCCGGCAACGGCGCGAATTGGAGCCTTGGTGTGGTCGCCGTCGGTTACGCCTTGCTGGGTTGGATGGTGACTGGCCGCCGCCCGCAGCTACCGATCGGATGGCTGCTCCTCGCCGGCGGACTGGCCAGCGCGGCGGCGTTTACCGCGAGCTGGTGGGCGACGCAAGCATTGCTCGGGGACCCCGGCTCGCTGCCCGGTGGCCGCGTAGCGGCGTGGGCGGCTGTGTGGCTGGACGCGACACCGCCGCCGCTGGTCCTGATCGCCCCCCTGGTGCTGTTCCCGACCGGGCGGCCGCGATCGCCGCGCTGGCGGTGGTTCTTGGTGACGATCGGCGCTGTGCTAACCGCGCTGATCGCCGTCTCGCTGGTCGCCGCTGTCCCCGCCGCCATCGGATCTGGTCCGGCGTCGCTGCTCGACGTCCCCGGTGTCGACGAGCAAGGTTGGGGCGGCGCTGCCGTAGGGAGCGCCGCTGCCGCTCGGTTGCTGGCATTGCTCGCGGCGCTGGCTGGGTTCGTCGGGATCGCGTGGAGTCGCCGCCGGGCGAGAGGTGATGAGCGCAGCGCCTACACGACGGTCCTCGTCGGCGCTGCTGCTGTAGGACTCGTGTTCGTCGCCGGTGCGCTCGTCGGCCCGGTCACCGCGCAGCAGCAGAAGGCGCCCGAGGAGTTGTACTCCGCGTCCTTGTTGTGCGTACCCGCGGCGATCGCGGTCGCGATCGCTCGGTACCGCGTCTACGACCTGCGCGCCGCAGTGAGTCGCTCCGTCCTCGTTGCCGGGGTGGGCGCAACCCTCGCCGTGCTGTATCTGGCGGTTCTCGGCGTTCTTGCGGCCGTCGCGGGCCAGTCGGGTCTGTTCTCGGTTCCGAGCGTGGTGGCCGCAGGTGCCGTCGCCGTGGCCAGCGCACCTCTGGCCGCGACGGGTCGTCGCGTCACTCGGGGCTGGTTCGGTCGCCCAACCGAGGCCGGCATGGTCGCCGCCCGGTTCAGTGGCCACGTGCGCGACGAGACCGATGCCGCCGAGGCGCTGCACGTGCTGGCGGACGTGATGCGGGAGGAGCTTCGCCTCGGCTCTGTCGCCCTCGCTGTCCACGGTCTACCGACCTGCCTCGTCGGTGAGGCCGATGCTCCGCGAACTGTCGTACCGCTGGAGTACGCCGGCGCGAACATCGGCGAGATCGCGGTGACGCCGCGACGAGGTGAGTCCCTGGCCCAATCCGACGTGCGCCTCCTCGACGACATCGCCCGCTACATCGCAGTCGCCGGCCAGGCGATCCGCGCCAGCGACGACCTCCGTCGCGCCCAACATGCGCTGGAATCGGCCCATGCCGAGGAACGACGACGGGTACGTCGCGACCTGCACGACGGTGTCGCCCCCACCCTCGCCTCGATTCGCCTCAAGCTCACCGCCTACCGCCGACGCACCGGCGATCACGGTCTCGACGACGTGATCGACCAGGTCGCAGACACCGTGCGTGAAATCCGCCGCGTCGTCGAGGGCCTGCAACCATCCGTCCTCGAGGATCTCGGCCTCCTTCCAGCGCTTCAGATCCTCGTCGCCGACAACCGCCACGCAACCGGAATCAACATCGTGCTCAACGCGCCCTACAACGGGTTCGACCTGCCCCCGGACGCGGCCAACACCGCCTATCGGGTGATCAGCGAGGCGCTCGCCAACGTCATTCGACACAGCCATGCATCGGCCTGCTCCATCAGCGTCGGCCATCACGACGGCGCCCTCGACGTCGAGATCCGGGACAACGGCGACGGCTTCGACACCGCAAACGGTCACGGCGGCATGGGTTTGCGCAACATCGTCGCTCGCGCCGCCATCGCCGATGGCACCGCCACAATCACGTCAATCCCTGGAGGCGGGACAACGGTGAGCCTGCGGGTCCCGACGTGAGTCCCGAAGCGATCCGGGTGCTCATCGCAGACGACCATCCCGTCTACCGGGACGGCCTCGCTCGACTGTTGAGCGACCTCGGCGGCTTCGACGTGGTCGGCGCAGCCGCCGACGGCGAAGAGGCCGTCACCCTGGCCTCAGTCCTCACCCCTGACGTGATCGTCATGGATCTGCGCATGCCCCGCCTCGATGGCATCGAGGCAACGCGGCGCATCACGAACGCCAGTCCGCACGTCCGAATCGTCGTGCTGTCCATGTTCGAGGACGACGAGCTTGTCTTCGCCGCTGTGCGAGCGGGTGCCCGCGGCTACCTGCTCAAAGATGCCGACGACGAACAAGTCGGCGCCGTCGTGCGTGGCATCGCGCGGGGCGAAGCAATCTTCGGCCCGGGCACGGCCCAGCGGCTTCTCGAACTGCTCACGACGTCGTCGTCGTTCGCAGCGCCGGCGAGCTCGGAGACCTTCCCGGAGCTGACATCTCGAGAGCGACAAGTGCTCGAGCTTGTCGCCCAGGGTCGGCGCAACAGCGACATCGCGGGATCCCTGTTCCTGAGCGAACGCACCGTCCGCAACTACGTCTCGAACATCTTCACCAAGCTCCAGGTCGCCGACCGAGCCCAAGCCATCGCGGCTGCCCGAGATGCAGGTATCGGAGGACCGCTTCGGCGGTCGAGCGACCCGCCTTCGTAGGGCCCCTCCCACGCCCGGAAGACGTCCGCAGCGAGCGTTCGAAGCTCCAGATGCAAGTGCAGGCAAAGACCGGAGGTCGCGGCCGTTCGGCCGATGCGTCCGCCTGACCTCGATCCCGATCCTTCCCGGTCGTCGCCGAGCTCGCGACTTCTTCATGATTGGCGGCTGTGCAGCTCCCGCCTGATGTCGTCATCGGTCACGGGCCGGCGGTAGAAGACGGTCCACATGTCAAGCACCAGGAAGGTGCCCCAGATGCCCATGACCCAGCCAGGCCAGAAGGAGCCGAAGCCGGTGGCCGCCCAGGCGACGACCAGCGCAAGGTTGATGACGACGTAGGCGAAGATGTCGCCGCGGAGCTTGTGCTTCCTCTCGACGGCGGACCGGGCGCGCTCCCACTCACGGTCGGTCCCTGTCGACGACTTCACGGAGTCCTGCGGTGCATGTGGCTCGACCATGGCTCATCTCCATTCGTGTTCGGATCCGTGGATCGAGCGCGGCGAGGGGCGACGCTCTCGTCAACCACAGCTAGCGGTAGTTCACCGCCTTGAGGGACGTGCTCGTGATGGCGTAGGTGCCCTCGGGAACGAAGTAGTAGTCCCAACCGGTCGGGGTCAGTGAGCCGCCGGAGAAGTGGGCGATCATGACGAGCAGCCCGATGCTCTGTTCGTTGACGTTCAGAGTGCCCGCCTTGAACTTGCCGTTGCTCGCGTAGTCGAAGAGCGGTCCCAGCGAGTCATGGTCGTAGCCGAAGCTGTCTGTCTCCCAGCGGCACGGGTAGCCGTCGGTGTCACAGCTCACCGAGTCCGGCATCGGCGTTCCGTCCGGGAGGAATTGGTACTGCAGGAAGCAGGGGTTCATCCGGGACGAGGCGTGCGTCACCTGGATCATCGACTTGCGTCCGGAGGGCTGGCTCACGGTGTAGTTGTCGTTGTTGGCGACCATGTTCACCTTGTCGCCGGGCTGCAGCTCGATCGAGACGTTGTTCCCGTACTCGTCCTGGAACTGGTAGCCGCCCTCGGCGATCTGCTGGTACGTCCCTTGGCAACTGACCTGGCCCGACACGTTCACGCCGCCGAGCTTGTTCACCAGCACCTGCGTCACGCTGACCCAGTCGCCGCCGGTTGCGGCGTGAGCCGGCACGGTCGGTGTCACCCAGGCGACCGCGACGGTCGCTGTTGCCGCTATTGCGACCAGGACACGCAGCCTCTTGACCATCACAATCACCTCGCGCTCGGTTGCCTTCCCCTGACGATGGCCCTGGTGCCACTACCCGGCATAGAGGCGAAGGTCCATCTCGTGACCAAGGCCTCTACTGGCTCCCTTCGGCCGGACCTCAAGATGGGCCCGACAACAACAGACGGAGGATCGTCATGACGTCGATCGCCATGCCACGGCCTGCGTCGCCGCCGCTGCACGCCGCGCTGTCGCGCACCGAGCGCCGTGACGTCGCCAAGTGGTACCTCGCCGGCGCAGCGATGGCCTTTGCCGTTCCGCTGCTCGTGGTCGACGCCCTCGAGCTCCACCACGATCTGTTCTTGCTCGTCTACTTCACCGTTGCCGGGACGTTCCTCGCGTCCTTCGCAGCCCGCTCGGGCATCGACTGGCGCGGCTGGCTCCGCGCGAGGCCGTGGTGGAGCGTCGGCGCCGGTGCAGCTGTCGCCGTCGCCATCGTCCGCAAGGTGCTGTCGGAAGCGTCGATGCCGCACCCCTCCGGCAGCTTCTTCTGGTTCGAGCTCGCGTGGCGTGGTGT
>Ga0075365_10000158_pt1 | contig 21451 bp, 21 predicted proteins | sample EndMetdeltDD1765_FD_71387 | JGI IMG/M metagenome (GOLD analysis project Ga0075365, IMG submission 71387) | Populus endosphere microbial communities from Tennessee, USA - Endosphere MetaG P. deltoides DD176-5 | ecosystem: Host-associated > Plants > Roots > Endosphere | place: USA: Tennessee... | reverse complement strand
GTACGGGTGGCGGACTTGTCGGCTCGACAGACCACGTGTGAATCGCCGCCGTCGATGCCGAAACGCTCCCTTTGGACCTTCACGTAGAACTCGCCCTTGGGGGCCGTTGGCCTGAGCAGAAGCTGCCACCCTCCCCAGCGGCCGGTCTCGGCGAGGCGCGAAAGGTGCCGGTCGGGCCCCTTCCTCACCTCGAAGATCCGGACCACGCGCGACCTCTCGCACCGGTGGTTCGACGAGGCGACCTGGCCTCGGAACTGGTCGTGTTTGTTCAGCGTCACTCGGGAATTCGCCTTCTGGGCGCCGGACGCAGTGGCGATCCCGGTTGCACAGGCAACGACGACCAAGAGTGCGCTGAAAACGAGCACAACGCGTGTTGAGCGCATGAGAACACCTCCCTGGTGGACGACAACGACCCTAACAACGCTCGCGGACGGTCGCCTTTCTGACTCTGTCCCGTGATCCTCGGCGCGCGGACGGGTTTGTGAATCAGGCGGGCGCAAGGCCCGGACTCAATCCCCCAAGGAGGAGGCATGAGAGACATGACCAGGCGGACGCCGGTGAGAATGCTGACGTTCGCAATCGCGGCGCTCGCAGTGTTCGCGGCGCTCGCGGCAAGCGAGGCTCAGGCTGCCCTCCGTCATTTCGACGGCACCGTGCTGTCGAAGAACGCCGCGAACCACACGTTCCGGATCAAGACGGAGAACGGAAACCGGGTCCGGTTCCGAGTCAACGGCGACACGAAGTTCCAGCGCATCCCCGGCGGGTTCAGCGGGCTCAAGCAGGGCATGCGGGTCGAGGTCGACGCGAAGCGGACCGACCGCGGCTTCCTCGCCAAGCAGGTCGAGAGGAAGCGGCGCAGCGGTGGCCACGGCGGGGGCGGATGACAGCCCGAGCCACGGGCTGACCGCACGGGAGCCCGCGGGGCGAGATCGAGCATCTCGTCCCGTGGGTGACCCGGCCTCTACTCGTCCGTCGAGCCGGGCCGCGAGTCCAGGCGATCGGAACGGTCCCCGTTCCGCAGCGCTGTCGCCGGCCCGGCGCGCTGCCGCCAGAAGCTCTCGTGCAGCCGCTTGGCGGTCTCCCGAAACCGCGGCGCGTAGCGATCGGAGACCGTTCTCGGAAGCGGGATCAGCAGCGCTCGGTCGAGCAGCGCCTCGCGGTCGTCGGCCTCGATGGCCCCGCGACAGTCATCGCAGGCGTTCCGGGCCCCGCCGTCGACGGGATACGCCCACCGTGGCCGCAGGCTGCCGCAGAAGTCGCACCGCACGAACACATGTTCGCATACGCGTCAACCGGCACTAGATGTGGTACATCCCCGCGCCGGCCTCCTCGGCCTCGCGGCGCGCGATGTCGGCGATGGTCGTCGAGCGGAAGACGTCCCGGAGCGCATCGACGCCCTCGGCCCAGATGCCGCCGGCCTCCTTGCCCTCCTCCCCCACCCTGCCGTCGAGCGACTGCACCACCTCCAGCACGGTGATCTCCTGGGCCGGGCGCGCGAGCGTGTAGCCGCCCTTCACCCCCCGGTGGCTGCGGAGCAGGCCGTCGCGGCGAAGCGTTGTGAAGAGCTGCTCCAGGAACTGGACAGGCATGGCTCGCCGCTCGGCGACCTGTGCGATCGGGACCGGGCGATCGCCGGACCGCGCGAGCTCCGCGAGAGCGACTACGGCGTAGCGGGACTTCGACGTCACCGAGATCATCGGGTTGTTGTATCGGAACTGGCGGCGAGGAAACAGTCGCTCTTTCCGGCCGGCCCTCCTCACGGGCCCGGCGACCGCCGTTAGGATGCGCCGGGGCCGCCGCCCCGGGATCGCGCGTCAGACGCTCCGCCCTTGGATGCCGTCGGGCCCGGTCTCCAGGCGCGGCCGGAGTGAGGACCGTGAACGACGACCGACGCTGCCTGGTCATAGACACCCATCCCACCGTGCGACTCGGAGTGCGCGAGGCGCTCGCGAACCGTTACGAGGTCGAGGAGGCCGACACGGGCGCGACCGGCCTGGAGCTCCTGCGCTCGATCGGGGATTTCGACGTCGCGATCGTCGACCTGTGCCGAGCGGGCAGCACGCATCTCGATGACGAGCTCTTCGGCGCCGAGACGATCCGTGCGCTCCACAAGGCCCAGCCCACGCTGGGGATCGTCGCCCACGGCGCCCACCCCGAGCAGCACGCGGCGACGGAGGCGATTCGCGCCGGAGCCACGGCCTACGTGATCAAGAGCTCACCCGTCGAATCGCTGAGCAGCGCCGTCGACGCCGCAGCCGACTCCGAGCGGTTCGTCGATCCCGCCACGAAGGGGGGCCGTCCGGCGCTGACCCGCCGTCAGCGCGAGATCCTGCAGCTTTACGCCGATGGCCATTCGACGACGCAGGTCGCGAAGCGCCTCGGGCTGAGCGCGGAGACCATTCGCACCCACACCAAGGCGATCCTGGCCCGGCTGAAGGCACGGGATCGCGCCCACGCGGTGGCCATCGGGTTGCGCGCCGCGCTGATCGACTAGGGCCGAGTGCCTAGATCCAGCCGTGCTCGTGGGCGATCAGCACCGCCTGCGCGCGATCCACCGCTCCGATCTTGCGGTAGACGTTGTGCAGGTGGGTACGGATGGTGCTGACCGACAGTGAGAGCTCCGAGGCGATCTGCTTGTAGACCTTGCCGTCGGCGAGCCCGCGGAGCGCATCCACCTCGCGGTCGGAGAGCGGGCACGGATCCGTGCTTCGCTTGAGGACCGCAGCCGAGTGCGGGAACTCGTAGAGGAGCGGCGCGATGCTCTTGCGCTCGATCCCGAGCTGCTCCGCCGCGGCGACGATCGCGTCCGGCGGCGCCGGATCGCCGCTCGCATAGTGGACGATGAAGTCGGCGAGGCGGATCGCCGCGGCGTGGCCGGTGGCCTTCGGCGAGTGATGACGTTCGATGGCGGCTGCGACACCGGGCGCCATGGCCCAGCGGCGAACGAGGACGGCCCCCACCAGCGCATGGTCGATGCCGAGCTCGCGCCGCTCGCGCCGGATCCGCTCATCGGGCGTGGCGCGGTGCTCGCCGGTGTCGGCGAAGGTGCCGTGAAGCTCGGCGAGCACCAGCTTTCCGACGTCGTGGAGCAGCGCCGCGACGGCGAGGTCATCGCGGTCGTTCAGCCTGGCGAGGTCGGCGATCCGGTCGGCCGCGTGGCGGGTGGCGACGGCGTGCCGCCGGAATCGCTCGTGACGCTCGGACAGGGCGCTCGGGCGCTCGAAGGGATCGTAGGTATCGACGCCCTCGACGATCTGGCGGATGCGGTCGGGGCTGAGGACGTCGACCGCCTGGCGGACGCCGCCCGTTCTGCCGTGAGGCCCACCGCCATTGTTCGCGACGCGCATGACCTGGATCGCCAGGGCTGCGTCGGACTCGATCGCCGCCGCAAGCTCGTCCGGGGACGGGGTCGTCGCCTCGCTCACGCGGAGGAAGCGGCGGCGAGACTCGGCCAGTGCCGGCAGCGCCGAGACGGCGTCAAACGCCGCGGCGAGGCGCTTTCCGCCCTGCCCGAGGCTGCGATCGCGCACGGACCCGGCGGGCCTGGCCTTCTCGCCCGCGGATGACCCGGTGCGCCGTCGTGGCGGCTTCGAGCCCCTCTCCTTGGTGGCTGCGCGTGTCATGGGCATGGATACCCACCCCCTTGATCGGCAGCGGAGCGATCTGGTTTAGCGATTGGGTGGAGATTCCCACCCGATACGACCTGGGGTCCAGCCCCTATGGACGCGGCTGATCAGGCATCAAGGCGGCGCACCGCAGCCTCGATCCGGCGCAGCGACTCGTCGCGGCCGAGCGCCGATAGCGAGTCGAAGATTCCCGGCGAGACGGTCGTGCCGGTGATCGCCACGCGGATCGGCTGGTAGAGGTCCTTCGGCTTCACGCCCAGGCGCTCGATCGTCGCCCCCAGCGAGGCCTCGAGCGCCTCCGGGCCGAACCCGTCGGCGCTTCGCAGGGCGTCCAGAGCCTGCTCCAGCCCCTCACGGACGCCGGGCTTCATCACCTTCTCCCAGGCGACCGGGTCGTCCACGGGCTCGGCGAAGAGGAAGCGGATCAGCGGCCAGGCCTCGTCCAGCGTCTGCGCCTTGTCGCGAACGATCTCGCACGCCCTGCGGCGCAGCTCCGGCGATGCGGCCTCGAACACCGCCGCGTCCGCGTCGGAGCGGCTGCGCAGGTGCTCGGCCAGGCGTCGCTCGTACTCCTCCAGGGGGAGCTCGCGCATGTACCGCCCGTTCATCCACCGGAGCTTGCGTGCGTCGAAGACTGCGGACGAGCGACCGACGCGCTCGATCGAGAAGCGCTCGACGAGCTCGTCGGTCGACAGCAGCGTGCTGTCGTCCTCGGTGCCCCAGCCGAGCAGCGCCAGGTAGTTGCGAACGGCCGCCGGCAGGTAGCCGGCGTCCCGAAGCTCCTGAACCGAGGCCGCGTCGTCTCGTTTGGAGAGCTTGCCGCCGGCGGGAGAATGAAGTAGCGGCAGGTGGGCGTAGCGTGGCGGATCGACCCCCAGCGCGCTGAGGACGACGAGCTGCTTCGGCGTGTTGGAGAGGTGGTCGTCGCCTCGCACCACGTCCGTTATCCCCATGTCGGCGTCGTCGACCGCGACCGCGAGGTTGTAGAGCGGGGTGCCGTCACCACGAGCGATCACGAAGTCGTCCTGAGTCCGGTTCTCGAAGCGGACCTCTCCACGAATCGCGTCCTCGACGACCGTCTCATCCGCATCGGGAATGCGCAGGCGAATCGCCGCGCCGGGCTCGGAGCGGGGCTCGCCGCGGTATCCGGCACCCCCATGGTCCTTCTTCCACGCTCGGACGTCGGCCGACGTGGCCGTGTCCGGATAGGCATGCCCCTCCTCGACGAGCCGTTCGATCGCTGCCCGGTGGCGATCGCGGCGCTCGTACTGGCTCACCGGCCCCTCGTCCCAGTCGAGCTCGAGATACCGCAGCGCGTCCAGGATCTGCTCGACGTTCTCCGGCGTCGAGCGCTCACGATCGGTGTCCTCGATTCGCAACACGAGCGTCCCTCCCGAGCCGCGCGCTCCGAGCCAGTTGTAGAGCGCGGTTCGCGCACCGCCGATGTGAAGCGCCCCGGTGGGCGAGGGGGCGAAGCGAAAGCGCGGCGCTGGCTCGGTCTGGCGGCTGGTCATGCTGCTCGGCTCATGTTTCCACAGCGATCGGGGCCATCCACGCACGGGATCGGAGGCTGGCCCCATCCATCCGGCCACGAGCCTTGACAGGACCCCTGACCGTGGAAGAGGATCGGCCCACACACAAAGGACCGGGGATGAGGTCCTCGGCCAGACGGGGGGAGGCCCGGATGAGCAAGTTGATGCGGCTTCGGCCGTCGCCGGCCATGGTTGTCGCTTCGATCGCGCTATTCGTCGCGATCGGCGGCATCGGCTGGGCGGCGGCCACGATCGACACCAACGACATCAAGAACGGCGCCGTGACGAGTAAGAAGCTCGCCAAGAACGCGGTCAAGAAGAAGAAGATCAAGAAGGAAGCGGTGATCACGAACAGAATCGCCGATCAGGCGGTGACGACGGACAAGATTGCCGACAGCGCCGTCAACAGCTCGAAGGTCGAGGACAACTCGTTGACCGGCGACGACATCGACGAGTCGACGCTCGGCCAGGTGCCCAGCGCCAGCAACGCCGATTCGCTCGGGGGCGTCGCCGCCTCCGGGTACGTGCGCCGGATGTTCGCGCGAGTGCAGTACAACGACGCGTCACCGTCGATCCTGGCCCAGAGCGGCGGGCTCTCGACGAACGGCGAGGGGGCCATCGGCTTCCCGCGCGTCATCTTCCCGCAGAATGTCGACAGCTGCGCGGTTGTCGCCAGCGCGACCAGCAATGCGGGGACTCAGATCACCCGGCGCTCCGCCAATGTGACCGGCCAGCAGGTGCAGGTGGCGATCAAGGACCAGGACGGGAATGCCGTTCGGTCGAACTTCGACATCATTGCCATCTGCTAGCTGAGAGGCATCCGATCGACGATCGAGGGGCGGCCATCGGCCGCCCCTCGTTCTGTTGATAGAACGCCCGCATGCTGATCGGGGCCCATGTCTCTACCGCGGGCGGGCTCCCCAACACGGTCGAGCGCGGGGTCGAGCGCGACTGCGAAGCGATCCAGATCTTTCACCAGAGCCCGCGGATGTGGCGTCCCACCTCCTACACCGATGACGACTTCGCGGCGTTCCGGGACGCGATGGCCGCATCGCCGATCGAGGCGGTGGTGATCCACGCGGTGTACCTCATCAATGCCGCGAGCAACGAGCGCGAGATCCGCGGCAAGTCGCTCGCGTCGCTGAAGCAGGCGCTGCGGGTGGGCGACGGGATCGGAGCGGCGGGCGTCGTCCTGCACGCGGGAGCGCGCAAGGGCGAGCCTCACGGGCCGTCGGTCAGGCGAGCCGGAAAGGTCATCCGCGAGGCGCTCTCCAGCTCCGAGCGCTGCCCCCTCCTGCTGGAGAACACGGCCGGGACCAACGGCCCGCTCGGCAAGAACTTCGACGAGCTTGCCGAGCTCATCGACGCCGCCGGCGCCGGGAAGCGCCTGGGGACCTGCCTGGACTGCTGCCACCTGTTCGCCGCCGGCTTCGACATCCGAACGCCCGACGCGCTGACCCTCGTGATCGAGGAGCACGACGCGAAGGTCGGGGCCGACCGACTCCGGTGCGTGCACGTGAACGACTCCAAGGTTCCCTTCGGGGCCAACCGCGACCACCACGCGAACCTCGGCGACGGCGAGCTCGGGCGCGCGGGGCTGCGCGCATTCCTGTCGGAGCGCCGCTTCGAGAAGCTGCCGGCGCTGATCGAGACCCCGGGCCCCGATGGCCACGGACCGGACCGCAAGGAGGTCCGCACGGCGAAGCGCCTACGCCGCGAGGGCCTGAAGCAGCGCGGCAGGCGCGGCTAGGCGATCGCGTCGCGCAGGTCGAACGCGCCCTGCTCGGCGTCGAAGAAGCGCGGGTTCACGCACTCGTGCTGGGGCCCACCGCCCTCGTACGCGGGCTCGACGCGGAACTGACACTGCGGCAGGGGGTCACCGGTCATCTTGATGCCCCCGTACCCGCCGAGGCGCTCGGCCGCCTCGAAGTGGCTCATGTCGATCTCGGCGCGAAACACCTTCCGCATGCACCCCATGTACCTCCCACCGCTCAGCGGATCGAGGTAGCTGTAGAGGTAGGGGCAGCGCATCTCGAGGCACCCGCGCGGCTCCACCATCCGGTCGCAGAAAGTGCGGCATTGCCGGCACTCGCCGGATGAGACGCGCTGCTCGGAGGGCTGCGTCAGCGGCATGGAAACTCGCTGGTGCCGTTCATGGGTGCAGTGTAGACCCGCCGGGCGTCAGGCTGCCAGTGCTTTGGGGCCGAGGAGTTGATCGAGCTCCGCGCGAAGTGCCGGCGTCGGAGCGACCGAGTAATCGCTGCCGAATCGAAGCCGCCGGGTGCCCTCGCGCGTGCTCATCTCGAGCAGCACCTCGCACTTCCCGGGGAACGCCTGGAACACGGACTTCAGGTCCTCCAGGAGCTGCGGTCCGAAGTCCCCGGCGTTCACCTTCAGCACGATCCGCTCGGGGTCGCGGGCCCTGGCCTTCGCGCGGGCGGCCGCCAGCTCGTCCTCGCCGGGTTCGAAGGGCTCGGCCTCCGAGACGACCAGGCTCATCTCCCCCCTGCCCTTGTGGTCGACTCGTCCGCGGACCAGGATCACGCGGTCGAGCTCGATCTGCTCCGCGGCCTCGCTCGCCGCGTCGCGGACGAACAGCTCGACACGACCCTCCAGGTCGTCGAGGGTGGCGAACATGACGTATGCGCCGCTGCGGGTGCGGACCTTCTTCGCCTCGCCGACGATTCCGCCGACCGTGACCCAGGCGCCGTCCTCCTTGCCGCCCACGTCCGTGAGGCTGCAGTCGACGCGCTCGCGCAGGGCGTCGCGCACGTCCGCGAGCGGATGTGCGGACAGGAAGGTCCCCAGGGTGTCCTTCTCCAGGCGCAGGAGCTCGCGTTGATCGAACTCCTCCGACGGGACGGGCGGGCGCTGGGTCGTGAGCCCGTCCGCCGGCGAGGACGACTCGCCCCCGTCGCCGCCCAGATCGAAGATCGACGACTGTCCGCGCCGCGCGTCCTCCTGGGACTTCGAGGCGCTCGCCAGTGCCGGCGCGAGCACCTCGAGCATCCCCCTGCGCGTGTCGCCCGTGGAGTCGAGCGCCCCGCACTTGATCAGACACTCCATCGCCCGCTTGTTGACGGCGCGTGCGTCCACGCGCTCGCAGAAGTCCCACACCGACTCGAACGGCCCGCCGCGCTCACGCGCGGCGAGGATCGCCTGGACCGCCGCGTGGCCGACGTTCTTCACGGCGTCGAGGCCGAAGCGGATGGACTTGCCGGAGACGACGAAGCCGTGGTCGGAGGAGTTGACGTCCGGCGGCAGGACCTCGATGTCCATCTCGGCGCACCGGTTGACGAAGAACGGAACCTTGTCCTTGGTCGACATGACCGAGGAGATCACGGCGGCCATGTACTCCGCGGGGAAGTTGGCCTTGAGGTAGGCCGTGCGGTAGGAGATCAGGGCGTAGCAGGCGGCGTGCGACTTGTTGAACGAGTAATCGGCGGCCGCCGTCATCAGCGACCACAGGTCGTCCGCGACCTTCCGGTCGGTCCCGGAGGCTGCGCACCCCTCGAGGAACTTGTCCTTCATCGTCGCCATGAGATCGCGCTTCTTCTTGCCGACCGCCTTGCGCAGGTCGTCCGCCTCGGCGGGCGAGAAGCCGGCGATCCGCTTGGCGATCTCCATGAGCTGCTCCTGATAGATGACGCAGCCGTAGGTCTCGTCGGTGATCGGGCGCAGCCGGTCGTCCGGGTGACGGACCGACGCGGGATCGCGCTTGCCGCGCGCGTAGTCGGGGATGAAGCGCATCGCGCCCGGCCGGTAGAGCGCTCCGATCGCGACGATGTCGTTGAATTGCGTGGGCCGGATCTGCTTGAGCGCCTCGCGCATGCCCTCGGACTCGAGCTGAAACACGCCCACCGAGTCGCCGCGGGAGAGCATCTCGAAGGTCAGCGGGTCGTCGAGCGGGATCTCCTCCATGTCGACCTTCGTGCCGCGGGAGCGCTCGATGATGTCCACGGCGTCCTCGATCACGTCGAGGTTCCGGAGCCCGAGGAAGTCCATCTTCAGCAGGCCGATCTCCTCGATCGGCCCCATCGAGTACTGCGTGACGACCTTGTAGGAGCGCTCGGCGCGGCCGTTTGCCTTGCCGTTTCCGTTGCCGGCGGGGCCGCTGCGGTCCTCCGCGAGCTGGAGGGGGACGATCTCGTCGAGCGGACGGTCGGCTATCACCACGGCGGCGGCGTGAATGGAGTTGTTGCGGACCTTGCCCTCGAGGCCCTTCGCGATCTCGACGATCTTCTGGGCGTTCGGGTCGGACTCGACCGCGTGGCGCAGCTCCTCCCCCGGCTTCAGGCAGTCCTCGAAGCTCGGGCTGCGCCCCATGATCGGCTCCGGGATCAGCTTCGCGAGCCGATCGCCGGTGGCGTAGTCGAAGCCGAGGACGCGGGCGGCGTCGCGCGTCGCGGCGCGCGGAGCCATCTTGCCGAAGGTGATGATCTGCGCCACCGACTCGCGTCCGTACTTCTCCGCCACGTAGCGGATCACCCGCTCGCGGCCGCGCACGGAGAAGTCGATGTCGATGTCCGGCATCGACTTTCGGGCCGGGTTGAGGAACCGCTCGAAGAGGAGGTCGTTCTCGATCGGGTCGAGGTCGGTGATGTTGAGGGCGTAGGCGACGATCGAGCCGGCGGCCGACCCGCGCCCGGGCCCCACGGCGATGCCGTTCTCCTTCGCGTATCGGACGAAGTCCCAGACGATCAGGAAGTAGGAATCGAAGCCCATCTCGCCGATCACCCCGAGCTCGAACTCCAGACGCTCGGTGGCCTCGGCCGGCGGCGGGTCGCCGTAGCGACGACGGAGTCCGTCGGTGGCGAGCCGGCGGAGCATCGCCGCCTGCTCCTCGCCGTCAGGGGTGGGGAAGCGCGGGAGGAGGAGGCGCCCGAGCTCCATCTCGATGTCGCAGCGCTCGGCGACCTCGAGCGTCGTCGGCACCGACTCCGGCCACTGGGAGAAGGACTCCGCCATCTCCTGCGGGCTCTTGAGGTAGTACTCGTTGTTGTCGAACGTCAGCTTGGGGTGCTCGATGGTCGACTTCGTCTGCACGCAGAGGAGGGCGGCGTGGTTGGAGTGGTCCTCGCGCCGCAGGTAGTGGACGTCGCCGGTCGCCACCAGGGGCCGGCCGAGCTCCCGGGCCGTGCGAACGATGCCCTCGTTCGCCTTGTCCTGCTCGGGCACGCCGTTCGCCTGGATCTCGAAGTACACGTTCTCGGCGCCGAAGATCCCGACGAGGTCGTCGATGTGCGCCCGCGCGTCCCTGGGCTGCTCGTGCACCAGGCGCTGGCAGAAGCGGGACTGGAGGCAGCCGGTGAGGACGATCAGCCCGCTCGAGTGCCGGTCGAGGAGCTCGGCGTCCACGCTCGGCTTGCCGCGGCGAAACCCGTCCAGGAAGCCGCCCGAGGTCAGCTTCACGAGGTTGCGGAACCCATCGTCGTTCGCGGCCAGCAGGGTGAGGTGATTTCGCTCCACGCGTCCCTCGGCCGCCCGGTCGTCGACGAGATAGGCCTCGAGCCCCAGGATCGGCTTGATCCCGTTGGCCCTGCACGCCTTGTAATGCTCAACCGCGCCGTTCATGACGCCGTGGTCGGTCAGGCCCAGCGCCGGCATGCCCAGCTCGGCGGCCCGGGCGGCCAGCTGGTCGATCTTGCAGGCACCGTCGAGCAGCGAGTACTCGCTGTGGACGTGCAGATGAACGGCCTCGGTCGGCGTCACGGATTGATCATGCCAATCGACCCAGATGCCACCGACCGGTGTTCCCGCACGATGGGTAGATTGCGCCGCCATGCGCGCGATGGTCACAGGCGGGGCGGGGTTCATCGGCTCGCATCTCGTCGATGCCCTCCTGGAACGGGGCGACGAGGTGGTCGCGCTGGACGACCTCTCGACGGGCCGGCGGGAGAACCTCGAGGGCGCGATCGAGTCCGGCGCTCAGCTGATCGAGGCGGACGTCACCGATGACGCCTCGGTGGCCGGCGCCATCGAGGCGCGCCCGCCGGAGGCGATCTTCCACCTGGCAGCCCAGATCGACGTCCGGATCTCGGTGTCGGATCCGTTCTTCGACGCCAGGTCCAACGTCGGCGGGACCATCAACGTCCTCGACGCCGCCCGCCAAGCCGGGACCCGGCGCGTCGTGTTCGCGTCGACCGGAGGCGCGATCTACGGGGAGGGAAGCGGCCGCGACCTCCCCCTGGACGAGAATGCCGAGTGCCTTCCCGATGCTCCCTACGGGCAGTCCAAGCTCGCCGCGGAGGGCTACCTGTCGCTGTACGAGCGCCTGTACGACCTGTCGACGATTGCGTTGCGGCTGGGGAACGTCTACGGGCCCCGCCAGGATCCGCTGGGCGAGGCGGGCGTGGTGGCGATCTTCTGCGGCGCGCTGTTCGACGGCCGCACCCCACGCGTCTTCGGCGACGGCGAGCAGACCCGCGACTACGTGTACGTGGCCGACGTCGTCGAGGCCCTGCTCGCCGCCGGCGGCTCCGACGCCGTCGGGACCTTCAACGCCGGCACGGGCATCCAGACAAGCGTGCTCGAGCTGGGCCGGCTGATCGGGGAGTCATGTGAGCGCCCGTTCGAGCCTCAGATGGCCCCACCCCGTCCGGGCGAGGTCCAGCGGATCGCGATCGACAGCTCGAAGGCGGAGCGTGAGCTGGGGTGGAAACCCCGGACGAGCCTGGAGGATGGGCTCGGGCGGACGGCCGAGGCGTTCAGGGCCAGCTAGCTCACTGCCGACGATGGTGGGATTTCGTTGCCACAGGCAACGTTTTCCGACCATCGTGGAAAAACTTGGCGCCGATGCCTCCCCCACCTGGCCTCAACCCCCGCCGACGGGGCCGTCGGAACGCCGGGGCTCTCACCGGGAGGGCTGGAGAATCGAGCGGGGCTACTGCGCGCAGACCCAGGCGCTCGGGCCGGAGTCGGCCCAGATCTGGGCCGCGATGTCGCCCTGCTCGGACGGCGAGGCGTCCTGCGGGGCGCCGCTGCCGCCGTAGAGCCGCCAGGTGCTCGGCAGGATCTGGTAGGCGCCACCCGCTCCCGACGAGGGATTTACGGCGTTGAAGTTGCCGCCCGACTCGCACATCACGACCGCCTCGGGGATCGCCCAGTTGCCGACCCAGCTCGCCACGGTCTGCTGGGCCGAGGCGGCGGAGGCCTGCTGCGCCTCCTCGGCGGCGGCGGCCTGGGCGGCCTGGATCTGCTGCACCTGGTCCTCCCAGGCGGCGACGTTCGACTGGAGGTTCTCGATCGCCGCGGCCTCCTCCTGGCGGGCTGCCTCGAGCTGCGCGGCCTGCTGCTCGGCGTTTGCGCGAACCGCCGCGATCTGATCGCGGGCGTCCGCCACACGGGCGTTGTAGGCGTCCTGCTCGGCCTTGGCCTGGCGCACCGCCGCGAGCGCGTCCTTCACCTCGTTCCGCAGCGTTCGCACCCGGCCCGCAAGGTCGGCGTCCGACTTCTCGATGCGTCCGACCAGTTCGGCTCGATTGGCCAGATCGTCGAAGCCGTTGGCGCTCAGAAGGAGCTCGGCGGCGTTCGGCGCGTTGCCCTTGTAGATGGCGACGAGCCTGGCCTGAAGCGCGGCGAGCGCGCGATGCAGGCGAGTGCGGGCCCGCTGAAGATGCTCGTGGGTCTGGTCGACCTTCACCGCGAGCTCGGCCGACCGCTGCTGACCCTGCGCCAACAGCTCGCTGAGCTCAGCCTCCCGCTGGGCGGCGGCCGCTGCCTGCTGCTGGGCGGCGGCGACCTGATCCGCCTTGGCCTGGACGTCGGCGCTGAGGCTCTGGGCCTGCGATTGAGCCGATGCGATCCTGGAGTTCAGGTCGCTGATGCTCTGCGCGTGTGCGGCCACCGCGCCGACCGCGATCGCCGCTCCCGCCGCCAGGGCGACCGCGGCGGCGCGCAGGCGGCGTCGGCGAGCCGAACCCGTCGAACGGGCCGGGGGAATCGGGCTGTCGGTCTCGAACTCCATCCTTCCGACGCCTACGGGGTTAGCTGGCGGGCTCGCGCCGAAGGACTGGCGCTACACGGGCTGTGCCGCGATTCGCCCCCAGGGCCTTCGCCTGTATGGCTCGGCCCCAGTGGTTCCCCCGCTCCTCCGGAGAAGCCTCCGGAGAACTCGGCGGTGTCGGCGCGTGACCATAGCGAATTGTTAGGAATGTGTGAGCCGTACCCGGGCCCCTCAGGCGTCGACGACGCCCGGTGCAACCGTTCTTGCAGCCTGGATAAGGCCCGTTGCCCGGCCCGATCGGGGTCAGCCCTCGGGCGGTTGCCTGGTCGCGATCGCGTAGCCCACCGCAATCGCGATTGCAGTGGCCATGCCCGCCGCGACCCGGATCTGGCGGCGGTAGCGCGCCAGCCAGTACCGAAGCATGAACTTGCCGATGAGCCGGTAGATCGTCGTCATCGTTCCTCACTCTCAGTGTCCTCTGCACCCGACCGCACGCGTCGCGCCATCCGCGTCTGGAGCGTGAACAGCTCGATGAAGCCCGGGCTCGCCGCCTGGCTGAACTGAGCCCCCGACTCGCCGAACGACGCGAGGGAGCGATCGTAGAGCGCGTAGCGCGAGCGGCGGGCGACCGGGGTCACCGACCCCTTGTACAGCTTCAGCGTCACCTCGCCGGTCACGACCTCGTTCGCGGAGTCCATGTAGGCGTCGAGGTCCGCCCGCAGCGGGTCGTGCCAAAGGCCGGCGTAGCAGAGGTAGGCCCACTTGTCCTCGAGCGTCCGCTTGAAGTTGTTCTGGTGGATCGTGGAGACGAGAGCCTCCAGGTCCCGATGAGCCGTGAGGAGGATTGCCGCGGCAGGCACCTCGTAGACATCGCGGATCTTCAGCCCCACGATCCGGTCCTCGACGTGGTCCACGATCCCGACGCCGTGCCGGCGCCCCAGATCGGCGGCCCGCTCGAGCAACTCCACCAGTTCGAGTCGCTCGCCGTCGAGCGCCACCGGGCACCCCCGCTCGAAGCCCACGCGCACGAGCTGTGGCTCGTCCGGGGCCTCCTCGGGGCGCGTGACGAGCTGAAAGACCTCGTCGCGCGGTGCCGCATCGAGATCCTCGATCTCCCCTCCCTCCGACGACCGGCCCCAGACGTTGTCGTCGATCGAATACGGGGGCGCTTCGGTACCGCCCTTGACCGGGATCCCGTGCTCACGCGCGTATGCGATCTCCTCGTCCCTGCTCATGCTCCACTCCCGGACCGGCGCGAGGATCTTCAGCTCCGGGTCCAGGGCCGCCACGGTCGCCTCGATCCGCACCTGGTCGTTCCCCTTGCCGGTGCAGCCGTGCGCCACGGTGTCGCAGCCCGTGCGGCGGGCGTGCTCGACCGCCAGCTTCGCGATCAGCGGCCGGCCGAGCGCGGTGAACAGCGGGTACGCGTCGCCGTACACCGCGTTTGCCTTGATCGCCCGAAGCACGTAATCGTGGGCGAACTCCTCGCGAGCATCCACGAGGATCGCGTCCGTCGCGCCCAGGTCGCGAGCCTTTCCGACGACGACGTCGAAGTCCTCGCCCGGCTGCCCCAGGTGAACGGTGAGGGTGACGATCTCGGCGTCGTACTTCTCCTGAATCCACCTGAGCATCACCGAGGTGTCGAGGCCGCCCGAGTAAAGGAGCAGCACCCGACCGACTTCGTCCGGGTCGGCCAGATAGGACGCGATCGGGTTGTCGCTGCCGGGCGGCATGAGGTCGGGAAGTCTCGCATGGACGATCATGCCCGGTCGTGGACTGGGACCGGGCGCTCCACATCCTGTCCGTCGCGTTGATCACCGCAGGCGTCGTGATCCTCGCGGACGTGGCCGCGACGCTCCTTTGGCAGGAGCCCACCTCGAGCCTGTACGCCTCAGTCAGGCAACACGACGCGAGCTCGGACCTGGCCCAGCTCGAGCGGGAGTTCCCCACCACCGCCGATCGCCGGGTGGCCCGCCGGGAGAGCGGCCGCCCGCGCCAGGTCGGTGCGCTGGCGCGCCTCTTCGCCAAGCGAGTGGAGAACGGCGACGCGATCGGCCGGCTGGCGATCCCCGCGATCGACCTCGACATCGTGATCGTCCAGGGGACCGATACCGCCGATCTCACTCAGGGGCCGGGGCATTACTCATCGACGCCCTTCCCGGGCCAGCCGGGCACGACCGCCGTCGCGGGTCACCGGACCACCTACCTGGCGCCCTTCAGGCACCTGGACTCGCTGGACGCCGGCGACCGGCTGGAGGTCGAGATGCCGTACGCGACCTTTTCCTACCGCCTCCAGAGGACCAAGGTGGTCGAGCCCACGGACGTCGGCATCCTCCACCCCGCCGGCTACCAACGCCTCGTCCTGACCGCCTGCCACCCGCTCTACAGCGCGTCGGAGAGGATCGTCGCCTTCGCGCGACTGGATCGGATCAGCTCGGTCGCCCTCCGCGCGGATGACGGCTGACCAGCGCCTCCCCGACTAGGGCGAGGTACCGCCGCTTCCGTCGCCGCTGCCCTTCGTGGAGGTCGTGGTCGTCGTCGAGGTCGTGGTGGCGGTGCTGGTGCTGGTGGTGCTGGTCGTCGTCGGCGTGGTCGAGCTTGTCGTGGTGGTGGTCGTGGTCGGCGCGGGAGGCGTCGTCGTTGTCGTCGTCGGCACCGTGGTGGAGGAGGTGGTGCTGGTCGTGCCGTCATCGCCGGTGTCGGAGGCGATCACGACCACCGCGACGATCAGCCCGATCACCACCGCCACGAGGATCGCGAGCGCCCACTTCACGCCCGGGCTCATCCCGCCGCTGGGCGGCGGTCCCGGCGGCGGAGGCGGCTCCGGCTGGCCCATGTGGCGTGTGGGGTCCTCGTGCATCGCGGCGCGAGTCTACGCGCCGCCGAGGTCGCCACCGGCTCGGGCCGGGGTCAGCCCTCTCCCCCGCCCCCCGGGGGAGCCGGCGGGCCGGGCTGGGTGACCGTCTCGGTCTGGGTCTCGGTGACGGTCTCCGCCGGCTTGGGAGAGGTGACCGTCGACGTCGAGAAGACCGTCGAGATGCTCACGGCGGTCGTGGTACTGGTCGAGACGCTCTTCGTGGTCGTGGTGGTGGTCTTGACGACCCTCTCCTTCTTCGGTCCCGATGCCACGACGATCGCGACCGCCAAGCCCAGCCCGAGCGCCAGCGCCGCCAGGCCGATCAGCGCCATCCTGGTGCGGTCGAAGCGGCCGCCCCCGTCCTCGTCATCGCCGCCGTTCCCGTCGCCCGGGGTGGGCGGCACGAACGGACCCGGCGGTCCGCCGCCCTCCGCGAGCACGCGGCGTGGATCAGGAGATGGCGGTGGCCCTTCAGGTGAGGGCATCTCGGATCACGTTCATCGCGGTCTCGACCTCGTCCTCGCCGATCACGAGCGGCGGTAGAAAGCGAAGCATGCCGGGACCGGGAACGTTTATCACCAGCCCTCCCTCGAGCGAGCGGCGGGCCACCTCCGCGGCGTCCAGACCCTGCGCCAGCGACACGCCGACCATCAGCCCCCGGCCGCGAACGTCCGCGACGCGGTCGAGCTCGCCGAGCATCGTCATCAACCGGGCACCGAGCTCGCGGGTTCGGCGAAGCAGGGCCGGGTCGTCGATCACGCCGAGGGCGGCCAGGGCGGCCGCGGCCGGGATCGGCGCCCCCGCGAACGTGGAGCCGTGGTCGCCGGGGTCGAAGACGTCGCCCACCTCAGGATCCGTGACGCAGGCACCGACCGGCAGCCCTCCGCCCAGGGCCTTGGCGGATGTGATCACGTCGGGACGCACGGGGAGCTGTTCGTAGGCCCAGAGCGACCCCGTGCGCCCCATGCCCGTCTGGATCTCGTCGAAGACGAGCAGCGAGCCAGTCTCGTCGCAGGCCTCCCGCGCGGCGACGAGCATCGCGTCGCTGGTCGGAAAGACACCGGCCTCGCCCTGGATGGGCTCGACCATCACCGCGGCGGTCCGCTCGCCGACGGCGGCGCGAAGTGCCTCCGGGTCGTCGCGCGGGACCGCGACGAATCCCGGCGGCAGTGCCCCGAACAGGTCCTCCCGCGCCAGTCGCGGCGTGGCCGCGAGCGTGCCGAGAGACCGGCCGTGAAAGGCGCGATCCAGCACTACGATCTCCGGGCTCTCGATCCCACGCACATGCGCCCGCTTGCGAGCGAGCTTGATCGCGCACTCGTTGGCTTCGAGGCCGGAGTTGCAGAGGAAGACCTTGCCGCCGAGGCTCGACTCGGCGAGGCGCTCCGCCAGCCTCATCGCGGGCTCCGTGTAGTAGAGGTTCGAGACGCCGGCCAACCGGCTCGCCTGCTCGGTGACGGCCGCGACGATCTCCGGATGGCAGTGGCCGGCGTTGTGAACCGACAGGCCCGCGAAGAAGTCCAGGTACTCCTTGCCGTCGCGATCCCAGAGCCTGGCGCCATCGCCGCGGACGAACTCGACCGGCGACTTGACGTACGTGGGCATCACGTAGCGGCTCTCGAGCTGCTGTAGGGCGGCCAGGGTCACGGCACGATCTTGGTGCCGATGCCCGCGTCGGTGAACAGCTCGAGGAGCAGCGAGTGGGGCATGGAGCCGTCGATGATGTGCGCGGAGCCGGCGCCGCCGCGGATCGCCTCCACGCAGGCACCGAGCTTGGGCCGCATTCCGCCGGAGACCCCGCTCAGCGCCCGCTCGACCTCGTCGACCTCGGCCGTCGAGATCAGCGAATCCGGATCGTCCGGGTCGGCGAGCCAGCCCGCGATGTCGGTGAGGAAGATCGCCTTGTGGGCCGCGAGCGCCGCCGCCACCTTGCCGGCCGCCGTATCCGCGTTGACGTTGTAGGAGTTTCCCTCGCGGTCGGTTCCCGCCGAGGCGACCACGGGGATGTAGTCCTCGGCGATGTGGTGAAGCACGTCGACCTCGACGCGCTCGACCTCGCCGACGAAGCCGACCCGGTCGGCATCGGGATGCGGCCGCACCTCGAAGAGCGTTCCGTCCTCCCCCGACAGCCCCACCGCCGGCTGGCCGTGGCGGTTCAACCGGCTGACGATGTCGGAGTTGACCTTGCCGAGCAGGACCATCTTGGCCACCTCCACGGTGGCGGGGTCCGAGACGCGTACGCCCTCCACGAACCGGACCTCCATGCCGAGGCGCTCCATGTAGCTCGTTATGTCCGGGCCGCCGCCGTGCACGATCACGGGGTTCAGACCCACGTACTTCAGAAGCACGACGTCGGTCGCGAACCCCTCTCTGAGCGCCTCCTCGCGCATCGCTGCGCCGCCGTACTTGATCACCACGGTGCGGCCGTGGAACTCGCGGATGTACGGAAGCGCCTCCAGCAGCGTGCGGACGCTTTTTTCCGGATCCGGCCTGCCAGGGCCAGCCGACCCCGCAGCCGGTTTCGCCGGCTGACCGGTCGCCTTCGGCTCCCTGGAAGCGGAGGAATCGGCGGTCACGTTCTGTACTCCGAGTTGATCCGCACGTAGTCCGCCGTCAGGTCCGAGAAGTAGACGTGGGCCGCGGCGTCGCCCCGCTCCAGGCGCAGGGCGATCGACGCCTCGGGGGAATCGGACTCGAGCTCGTCGGCTTCGACCGCGGCCGGGCCGAGCTCGGGGAGCTCCGTCCCCGCGAGCGCCATGCCGGCGGCCTGGACGATGCGGCCCCAGTTCGGGTCGCGCCCGTGGAGCGCCGCCTTGACGAGCGGGGAGTTGGCGATCGCCCTGGCGACCCGTTCGGCCTCGTCGGGGCTGGCCGCGCCCGTTACCTCGATCCGGCCGACGCGCGTAGCGCCCTCGCCGTCCGCGACGACGTCCAGCGCAAGCTGCATGAGCACCGCGTCCAGCAGGCCGTCCGGCAATGGACGACCGGAGGCCCCGGTCGCCTGGAGCAACAGCGTGTCGTTGGTGCTCATCTGCCCGTCGACTGTGATCCGCTCGAAGGAGCCCGCCGCTGCCGCTCGCAGCGCCGAGTCGGCGTCGGCGATCTCCGCATCCGTCTGCACGAAGCACAGCATGGTGGCGAGGCCGGGCTCGATCATGCCGGCGCCCTTCGCCTGGGCCGAGACGGTGACGCCGCCCGCTCGAACCGCGCCGAGCTTCGGTGCGGCGTCCGTGGTCATGATCGCCTCGGCGAAGCGCATGCCGCCCCGTTCGTCCAATCGCGCCGCAGCGGCGGCGATGCCCGCCTCGACCTGCCCGATTGGAAGCGGCACGCCGATCGTGCCGGTCTCCGCGACCGCCACCGTGCGCGGTTCCAGGCCGAGCGCGGCGGCCGCCGCGTCGCGCATCGCCAGCGCGTCCCGGTAGCCCGGCTCGCCGGTCGCGGCGTTCGCGTTGCCCGAGTTCACGACGGCGCCCCGGATCGCGCCCCGATCGCACTCTTCGCGACACACGCGCACCGGCGCCGCCGCGGCCGCGTTCCGGGTCAAGAGCAGGCCCGATGCCACGGGCTCGGAGTCCGAGCTCATCACGGCGACGTCGGTCGCGCCGCCGGCCTTCAGCCCGCAGGCGACCGCGCCGGCGCGGAATCCAGGCGCGAGCTGCGCGGGATGGATCTCCTCGACGCCGTCGGGGACGGAGACCCATCGGGAACGGAAGAACGAGCTATCGCCCGGCGCGTGCTCGGCTCCGCGTCCGCGCGGGGCGGGATCCGTGGCAGCTTGAAGATCGCTCAAACCAGCCCCTCCGTCTCCTCGAAGCCGAGCATCAGGTTCAGGTTCTGAATCGCCTGTCCCGCCGCCCCCTTCCAGAGGTTGTCGATCGCGGCGAAGGCCATCGCGCGCCCCGTCGGCGCGTCAACGGCGACGTGGATGCGGCAGAGGTTGGTGTCCCTCACCTCGCGGACACCCGGCGGGCTGTCGACCACCTCGACGAAGCGCTCGTCCGCGTACCGCTCGGCGTAGAGGCGGCGAAGCTCCTCGGCCTCGACCTCGCGGGTCGCAGAGACGAAGCAGCTCGTCATCAGCCCCTGGTCGAGCGGCACCAGATGGGGCACGAAGGTGACGCGCGGCCTCCCCGGCTCGGCGTCCGAGGGTGGCGAGGTCCCCGATGCCTCTTCGAGCGCGTCAAGCTCCTGCACCACCTCCGGGAGGTGCCGGTGGCCGTCGACCCCGTAGGGGGTGAAATTCTCGTCCACGGAGACGAAGTGCAGGCGATCCCCACCGCCCCGGCCTGCGCCCGAGACGCCCGACGCCGCGCTGATGACGACATCGCCCGCAAGGCCGGCGCCCGCCAGCGGCGCGAGCGCGAGGATCGCCGCTGTCGGATAGCAGCCCGGGTTGGCGACGAGGCGAGCCTTCCGGATCTCGTCGCGATGGAGCTCCGTGAGCCCGTAGACGGCGTCGGGCAGGAGCTCCGGGGCGCCGTGCTCGCCATACGTCTCCTCGTAGGTCGCGCGGTCGTGAAGCCTGAAGTCGGCGGAGACGTCCACAACCGCGAGGCCGGCGTCGATGAACCGGGCCACCACCTCGGCGGCGGCCCCGTGCGGATAGGCGACGATCGCCGCATCGCAGTCGCCGGCGCCGTCGAGGTCGAGCTCCGTCAGCTCGATCGGCACCCGATACCGCGGATACAGGCGGTCGAGCCGCTCGCCGGCGTCCGCCCGCGCGGTCGCCGCCGCCAGCTCGAGCCGGGGATGCCGGTGCACGAGACTGGCGGCCAGCGCCCCTGCGAACCCGGACGCGCCCGCGACGATCACGCGTGCATCACTCACGAAGCGACGCCCCGATCTGGGCGAGCGCGTCCCTGATCGCGTCGCGCCGCTCGGTCACCTCGGCATCGGTGAGCGTGCGGTCGGGTGCGCGGAACTCGAGCCGCAGCGCCAGGCTCTTCTTCCCGGCGCCGACCTGCTCGCCGCGATAGAGGTCGAAGACCCGGGCCTCTCGCAGGATCTCGCCCCCGCCCTGCATGACGACCTCGCGAACCCGCGCCGCCGGCACTTCATCGCCGACCACGATCGCGAGGTCCTGGTAGACGGCGGGATACGTGGTGACGTCCTCGTAGGCCTCTCGCCCGAAGGGCGAGGCCGCGACGAGCTCGGCCAGCGCCACCTGGAAACCGGCGGCCGCCTCGATGTCCCACTCTCGGCACACCAGCGGATGCACCTCCCCCAGCCAACCGGCATCGAGGCCTCCGATGACGACCCTCGCGGAGCGCCCGGGGTGCAGGAAGGGCTCCGCGGCCGGCTCCAGCTCGACCTCGCCGCCCAGCTGACCGGCGAGGGCCTCGAGCACCCCCTTGATCGCGAAGAAGTCAACGGGACGCTCCTCGCTGTCCCAGCTGGGCGGGGCCAGCGGGCCGACGGCCAGGGCGCCCACATGCTGCGGCTCGAAGGCGGGCGCCGGCCGATCCCCCGCGAACACCCCGCCCAGGAC
>Ga0075365_10000157_pt1 | contig 21599 bp, 20 predicted proteins | sample EndMetdeltDD1765_FD_71387 | JGI IMG/M metagenome (GOLD analysis project Ga0075365, IMG submission 71387) | Populus endosphere microbial communities from Tennessee, USA - Endosphere MetaG P. deltoides DD176-5 | ecosystem: Host-associated > Plants > Roots > Endosphere | place: USA: Tennessee... | reverse complement strand
TACTCGCGCCGTGAGGAGCAGGGGCGTTCGGCGAGGGGCGATCGCAGCCTGTGTGCTGGCAGGCCTCCTGACCGTCGCCGCGTCTCCCGTGAACGCCGCTCACGGGCCGGACGCCAAGGACGCGCGGGCCTCGAAGCCACCGCGCGGGAGCGTTCGGTTCGGAACGACAGGCGACAACTCCGAGCTCCGAACCACGGTGCCGATCGCGCGGCGCAAGTGGGCGAAGAAGCGCGTGGTGATGTCGCTGGGGCCGGGAAAGCTCCCCACGTTCCACCGCCACGACATTCTCCGAACCTCGGCTGAGGTGCAGATCACGACGACGTGCGTCGAGCCCGGGCCGCGCTGCATCGGCCGCAGCTACGGGTTCAGCCCGCGCGAGGACGCCCGCATCGTGCTGGCCAACCGGCGCGAGGCGAGCGGCGGCAAGAACGCGAAGGTGATCGCCGAAACGCACTCGGTCCGCTGCCATCAGCAGCGACCCCAGCGAAATCACCATTGCGTCCTCGTCTTCTCGCCCGAGCCCACCACCATCCGCCACCCCCACCGGCTGCCCTGCCGGCCGAGCAAGTGCCACCTGAACCTCGTGCTCCAGGCCGACCACAGGCCCGCGCACCACGGTCAGGTGATCCTGGTCGGTGCGGACCGGCCGGACGGATCGGTTCGCCAGGACAAGGGACGCCTCAACGCGGTCACGCTCCACAAGCATGTGCCTCCCGCGAAGCGCTACCGGACTGCGAAACGGCAATCCCGCTCGGTCCCGGTCGCTCCCGAGGGCAAGGCGGGGCGCCGGGTCGTCTACTCGCAGCGGCTGAACAACCTGAAGAAGGGCGACGTGATCGAGGCCAGCGCCCGCCACCTGGTCACCATCTCCTCCCTTCCCTACCCCACCTTCATCGGGACCGACCTGATCATCACGTCGGGGCCGCACGCCGTATCGCCCACCGGCGTCGCCCGTGGCGCTGTCTCCACGCACGGCAACGTCACCGAGCTCAATGGCTTCAACTGCACCCACGGCGCGAGCGCGTATCGCAGCCCGTGCCGCACCACGAAGGCGGGCGCCGCCCGCATCACTCACACGGTCGCGCGCAACGGCCGATCGATTCCGCTCTACCTCAACGTCGTCTGCGCGGGGAAGGCGAAGCTCGCCCAGCCCCGGCCCGACGACCGGATGCGCGTCCTCTCGAGCGGGGCCCTGGTGGTCCGGCGGTACCGCGCCCCGTAGCTACGGCGATCCCGCCGAGCGCCGGAAGATCGAGAGCTGGAAGCCGTAGCTGCCGACGAACACGTCCGCCCCCTTCGGATCGACGGCGATCGACTGCGGCGATCCGAGGGAGTCGAGGCGCGGCTCCCTGCAGTCGTAGCGGCCATTGTCGGCGAAACAGCCCCTGGAGCCCAGTGAGCCGTCGGCGCGGCGCTTGAACTGACTGACCGCGCCGGCGCCGCCGTTGACCGTGGGGCCGGTCATCGCGGTCACGTAGACCTGCTTGCCGTCCGCGCTGACGGCCACTCCGTTGGCGGCGTGGAGCGAGTTCTTCTTCGGTGCACGGCACCCGTGCTCCGCGCTGTTCGCGTAGCAGCCCTTGGGCGCGAGTCGCCCGCTCGGCGAGCGCTCGAAGTGAGTGATCGAGTCGCCGCCCAGCGCCGCCACGTAGACGGACTCCCCGTCGGCGCTGACCGTTACAGCGTCAGCCCCGCCGAGGGAGTCGTGCTTGAGCGCGCGGCAGCCGTGCGCGTGCGCGTTCGCGAAGCAGTTCTTGTAGACGAGGGAGCCATCGCTGCGGCGGTCGAAGCGGGTGATCGCGTCCCCGTCCAGCGCCACCGCGTAGACCGATTGCCCGTCCGGGCTGACGGCGACGTCGTAGGCGCCGCCGAGTGAATCGTGCTTCGGCCGCTTGCAGCCCTGCGCGCCCCGGTTCGCGACGCAGTTCCGGTACCGCAGTGCACCGTTGGCCTTGCGCTTGAACTGGGTGATCGAATCGCTGTCCGACGATGCGACGTACACCGACTCCCCGTCGGGGCTCACCGCCACTGCCTCGTTTGAGTCGAGCGAGTTTCGCCGGGCCTCGCTGCAGCCCCCGATCCCGGCATGGGACCCGCCGTTGGAGATGCAGCTCCGGTACCCGAGGGCGCCGTTCGGGTCTCGCTTGAACCGGGTCACCGAGTTCGTCCGCTGGCCGGTGGTCACGTATACGGAGCGCCCGTCGGGGCTCACGGCGACCCCGGTCGCCGACTTCAGCGAGTCATGCGGGATGTCGCGGCAGTCGTGCGCGCCGTCGTCCGCGAAGCAACCCTCGTACGCGAGCGCGCCGTCGCCTGCGTGTCGCAGCTCGGTCAGCGTGCCCTCGAACGCGGCCACGTAGACATTGGCGCCATCGGGGCTGACGGCGAGCCCGACGTTGTTACCGAGCGAGTTGTCGGCGGGCTTGCGGCAACCGTCCAGGCCGTCGTTCGCCATGCAGTCCTGGTAGGTGAAGGAACCGGTGGCCGCGACCGCCGCGACACCGGCCACCACGAGTGCGATCGCGATTGCCGCGACCAGGAGGCGACACCGGCGCGCCATCACGGGCTCCCTCCGGCCGCCGAATCCACTTCGACGCGGCCCCCTTCGAGGTCGAGCGTGCCGGAGGCGCCGTTCTCGCCAGTGAAGTGGAGGGTGGTGCCCACGTGTGTCAGCGCCGCGCGGCGCCCGGCCGGGGCCGCCGTGATTCGAAGCGCACCCGCATCCGGGACCCTGATCAGGCGCTGCGTCTGCGAGACGTGGACGTAGTCCTGGCGGAAGATGCCGATGACGCCGGTAGACGGATCGACCGGGTCCGCGCCCGCCTCAACCGCGACGAACCGGCGATGGTCGGACGCGACCCATGCGTTGCGCACCGGGTAGATGAGGCTGGTCGAGAAGAAGCCCTCCGAGCCCGGCGCCAGATGCGCCGGAATCGTCCCGGTCATCGGGGCACCGAGCGTCCGCGACGGGGCGCTGCGGTCACGCCCCGCGGTGGCCTGGCGGGACCCGGTGTTGCGGATGCTGACGAGCTCCCGGCCGACATGGTCGGCGCTGCGCTTCAGGAGCCTCCAGCCCTGCGCGGGAGAAAGCGGCTCGATGGGCGCGCCCGTGACTCCCGCGAAGGCGTAAGGCCCGTGCCACTGGCGCTGCACCCTCGCCCACTGGCTCGCCTCGTATGGCCGGTAGATCTCGGGCAGCGGGAGCGATCGACCGCCGATCGAGACCTCCCCCAGGTCCCCCAGGTCCCAGCCGTTGTAGCAACCCTGCGAGCCCGGCTGGCCCGGGCAGCCGCCGGCATTGCCGAAGTCGTAGTAGGGCACGCCGCCGTTGGCACCCCCGACCAGCGCCTTGGTGACGCCCGGGAATCCGAACCCCGGCTCGATGTCCCCTGCGGCGGCCGCGGCCTGGTGCCGGTAGTGATGGTCCTTCTTCTGGAACCGGTGCAACCGCGTCACCGTCAGCGCCTGATGCTGACCGGCCTCGCGAGCGTCGGCCTTGCTCATGTAGTCGGGGATCGAGTTCGTGTTGCCGTAGGCGATCGTCGCCGCCCCCTTGCGGTGACAGCGGTGGTAGCTACGGGACGCGGCCTTGAGCGCCTTCAGGATGCCCGCGTTCCGAAAGCGCCGAATCTCACGCAGCGAGGCGCCGAACGTCCCGTCGCGGTACTTGCGTGCCGCCCCGAAGTCCAACAGCATCAGCCGCGGCGCCTTCGGCTGGCGCTTCGCGAACACGCACGCGTTGTGCGTCGCCTGGCTCACCAGGTCCTTGACGTTCGTGGCCGTCATGTACCAGGCCGGAACGACCCTCGGCGGCCTTACCTTCGCCTCCGCCGGAGCGAGTCCGCCGATCAACGCGGCGACCAGGAGGCATGCCGCGGCCGCGGCCCGAATCGTCCGCCGTCGCCGGCCCGCGCTGCGCCGGTCGCGCATCGTCTCCCCCTGGTGAGCGCCTGCCACTCCCCCTTACTGTGACAAGGGAGCGTCCGTCGTGTCGAGAACCCTCTAGCCGCCGCGCGGGAAGGTGTACCGGTAGACGCCGCGCCCCAGGCTGGCGACGATCAGCTGGCGCGAGTGGCCCGGGACCATCTGCATGCTGAACACGGGTGCCGCCGGCAGGCTGCGACCGAGGAGCGCGTAATGCCCGCCCGACGTGCCGTTCGAGATGTACACACCCTGGGTGGTGGCGACGATCAACTGGCCGTGGCGCACCACCGACCACAGGGCCGGAACCCGCTGCAGGTTCGCCGAGATGTTGCGGAAGTGGCGCCCGCCATCGGTGGACTTGTAGACGTGGCCGCCCCCCGCGGACTCCCCACTGGCCCCCAGGGCGTTCGGCGGCGCGTACGGACGCAGGTCGGAGGCGCCGAGGGTCACGTAGACGACCTTGGGGTTACGCGGATCGATCGTGACGTTGGAGATGAACCGCTGCGGGAGGCCGTGAGCCGGCACCTTGTGCCAGCCGTTGGAGGTGCCCGGCTTCGGGGGCTTGCTTCCGCCCACGTTGGTGGCGAGACCGGCGAAGAACTTCACGTGGTCGCGCACCGGGTCGCAGCCGCCGCAGTAGCCCGCGTAGACATTCCTGCCTCGCACGCCGATCGCCGACACCTGGTTGTCGATCCCATGCTTGCTGTGCCCGAGGCCGAAGACGGTCTTCCAGTCGGTGTCGGACGAGGCGCCGGTCTGCGGGCCGCTCGTCGTCTCGACTATCTGGCGCCCGCCGGTCAGCAGGTGCTTCGGGTTCGCCGGGTCCATGACGAGGGGCGCGTAGAAGGAGGCGTTGTCGACGAAGGGGTCCATGCTCCGCCACGTCTTTCCGCCGTCGCTGGTGACGTTGATTCCCGCCTCCGGAAGCTCCTCATAGGCGATGTTGCTGTGGCGCGGGTCGACCTGCGTGAACACGCCGTCGCCCCCGAAGACCTCCGTCTGTCGCCCGTTCGGCGCGATCCGAATCTCCCCGTTGTCCTGGAGGCCCGCGTAGACGACGCCGTCGCCCGATGCGGCGACGCCGTACGGAAGGAGGGTGTGGAAGCCGTCCTGATCCCCCTTGCCGAATCCCTGCGGGGTGAAGTCCGAGCCGGGCCCGCGGACGTGCTGCGTGTAGTTGCCGCCGTCGTTGCCCGCCGCCAGCGTCACGCCCCCCTTGCCGTCGGGGATGAAGATGCCGGCGTGCTGGTCCGGGTGAGTCGTCGTCTTGCTCGGATCGGCGCCCTGCGCCTGGGAGCAGGCCGGCGTCGCCAGCACCAGCAGGCAGGCGCCGCCGTTGGCGTTGTAGGGCCCGATCGCCTTGAAATCCGAATGGCCGTCCTGCGGTACCGGCTCGCGGTTCTCGTAGAGCTCCTCGAGCCCGAACACGAGCCTCGTCGGCACCCCGCCGATCTGCTTCGTCGGATCGGGCTGGATCCACTCGTCGTACCAGGACTGAATGCCGGGACCGAACCCGAGCGGGGTCAGCTGCGCGAGCACCGAGCCGCTGGACGGGGACAGCATCTGGTTGTCGTCGGCCATCTGCGTCCACGTCCGGCCGAAGTTCTTGGAGACGTAGATCCCGTTGAGATACGTCGGCGTGGCGGTCGGCTTGACTCCGAACGCGCCCTTGTTCGGGGTGTCGAGGCCCTCCACGGTGCCCTTGTTGAAGAGGACTGCGTCCTGGACCTCGGCGTAGATGTATCCGTGGTTCTGCTTCGGTCCGGTCGCGGCGCCCAGCTCGACGCGGCCGATGTGCTGCTGCGGCGCGAACCCGTTCGTGCTGACGGGGAGGCGCGTGAAGGTGCCCTGGCGGCCGGACGTCGACCGGTATAGGCCGTTCGCGGGCGCCTCGGGCACGCCGTTGAAATTCTCCCGCGTGCCGTCGCGCCAGCCCACCGCGGCAAGGACCGTGCCGCCCTTGTGGCCGAAGCCGTCGGGCGCCTGGACGGCGACGTCAGTCACGACGTTCGCGAAGAAGCAGTTCGCCTTGTCGAACGTGTTGCCCTGACAGCGTTTGCCGGTGGGCAGGTCCACGTTGTTGAAGGACCGACCGTCGTTCCGGGACCGGAACAGCCCGGCGCCCGTCGCGGCGTAGACCACGTTGGGATTGGTCGGGTCCACCGCGGCCTTGAATCCCTGGGCGCCGCTCGGCGGCCCCTTGGCCCGCTGCCAGGTCCGGCCGTTGTTGGTCGAGCGGTAGACGCCCAATCCGCCGTACGTGTCACCGCCGAAGGCGTTGTCCCCGGTGACCGCGATCAGCGTCCCGCCCTGCGCGGGCGAATACGCGATCGAGCCAACCGTCTGCGTGGGCAGCGAGTCGCCGATCGAGTGCCAGCTCTGCCCCTTGTTGCCGGACGCCCAGACACCACCGCTGGCCACCGCCGCATAGAGCTGCCCGTGCCTGCGGTCGTACGCGTAGTCGGAGACGCGCCCGCCGAGCTCCGCGAACCCGTCGCCGTAGGTGCTCGCGTAGTTGGGATCGTCGGCATGGAGCGGACCGCGTCCCACCGGGCGCCACGTCCCGTTGGCCCCGGAGACGCCGCTCGGGCCGGCCGCGACCATGCGCGCGTGCTGGCGAGCGGCCGCCTCGTAGTCGACCGTGGAATCGGCGCCCACGCGCTGGGCGACGGCGTTGTTGGCGTCGGCGAGGTCGGCGAACGTCTCCGGCGCCCGTCGCAGCGCACAGGGCCCTGTCGCCTTGTCGGGATCGACCGGCTCGGCATCCGGGTCCTGGGCAGCCGCGTCGGCGTCGGCCGCGGCGGCGTCCGGCTCGGTCGAGGCCAGCTGGTCGAGGCAGGCCCTCAGCGGGTCCTCGGAGCCACCCTCGGCGAGCTGGGCAATCGCCAGCGGCACGCCGACCAGCAACGCCAGCGCCACGGGGATCCAGACCCAGAACCGTCGCAATCGGTCCCTCACGGCGCGGAATGCTAGATCGGCTCTCCGCGGGCTGCGCCGGTTGAAACGCTCGATGTCCGGGTGCTTACTCGCCGTTCGGACCTCGCCGCGCCGGGCCCGGGCTCGGGCTAGGGTTCTCCGCCCGATGGCCGAGGTCAAACCTCTTCGCGCACTTCACTACAACCCGGCGGCGATCTCCTCGCTGGCCGACGTGACGGCGCCGCCGTACGACGTCATCGACGACAAGCAGCGAGCGGAGCTGCTGCGGAGGTCTCCGTTCAACGTCGTCGAGGTCGACCTGCCGGTCGCACCCGGCGGCGGCGATCCGTACGAGCACGCCGCCGAGACCCTGGAGGCCTGGACCCTCGACGGCGTCCTCATGGCCGATCGCGAGCCCGCCATCTGGGCTCTCACGCAGGAGTACTCGACCCCGGACGGCGAGCGGCGCACCAGGCACGGCTTTCTCGTGCGAGTGCGCGTTACCGAGTACGGCCCGGGCCTCGTGCGCCCGCACGAGCGCACCCAGCCCGGGCCGAGGGAGGACCGGCTCCGCCTCACGCGTGCCACGCGGCACAACCTCTCCCCCATCTTCTCCCTGCACCCCGGGACGGTCTGGGACGAGATCGAGCCGCATCTGACGGAGGAGCCCTGGGGCGAGGTGACCGACGACGACGGCACCGTCCACCGCGTCTGGCGGATCGCCGACCCCTCGGTCCACGAGACGGTGACGGGCGCGCTCGCCGACGCGGAGCTCCTGATCGCCGACGGTCACCACCGCTACGAGACGGCCCGCATCTACGCCGACGAGATCGGCGGCGAGGGCCCGCACCGCTACACGCTCATGTGCCTGGTCTCGCTCGACGACCCGGGCCTCACGATCTTCGGGACCCACAGGATGCTCGCCGGGGTGGACCGCGACCGGCTCGAGAGCGGGATCCGCGAGCACTTCGAGGTCGAGGAGGTGAGCGCCGACGAGGTCGATCCCGCCGGCGAGGACGGCGACGGCGTGTTCGGGTTCCTCGACGGCCAACGTCACCTCCGCCTTCGCCTCCGCGATCCCGGTCCGATCGACGCCGCGCGCGCGGACCGTTCCGAGGCCTACCGGCGCCTCGACGCGGTGATCCTCGAGGAGCTGGTCCTGAAGGGGACGCTCGGAATGAGCGACGCGGACATCGAGGGCAAGCGCGGCCTCGGGTACGCAAAGAGCCTCGACGAGGCCAGGCGCCTCGTCAGCGAGGGCGAGTACGACTGCGGCTTCATCCTGCGGCCCACCCCCGTCGATCGGGTCCGCGAGGTCGCGGCCGCCGGCGAGACCATGCCCCCGAAGTCGACCTTCTTCTTCCCCAAGCTCCTCACCGGCATCGCCTTCAACCCGCTGAGCTGAGGTCCGCGTGTGGTGGGGCCCTCGAGCTAGCGCTAGGGTCCTGGCCACGTGACGCGCATCTACACGCGGAAGGGCGACGACGGAACCACCTCGCTCTGGTACGGGGGGCGGGTTCCCAAGACCGATGCGCGCACCGAGACCTACGGTGCGATCGACGAGGCGGGCGCCGCCCTCGGGGTGGCACGATCGCTCTGCGGGCCCGACGATGCCGAGCTGGCGGCGGACATCCTCCGGCTTCAGGGCGAGCTCTTCGTGGCGGGCGCCGAGCTCGCCACCGCGCCCGACGCGGAGGGGCGGCTGCAGGAGGGCATCAGCAGGATCGACGACGACATGGTCGAGGCGCTCGAGCCGATCATCGATCGCTACATGGACCGGGTGAACCTGCCGCCCAAGTTCGTCATCACCGGCGGCACGACCCTCTCGGCGCAGCTCGACGTCGCGCGAACCGTGGTGAGGCGGGCCGAACGGCGGGCCGTCGCGCTCAAGGAGGCGGATGAGCTCGCCTCCGACGCGGTGCTCCGATATCTGAATCGCGCGTCCGACCTGGTGTTCGCGATGGCCCGCTTCGCGGACGTCTCCGATCCGGAGCTGTTCCAGGGTCGCGACGCGGGAACGGCCGATGGTTAGGGTCACCGCCCGGCGGCGGCAGGGGTTCACTCACGACGTCGAGATCCAGGGCGGACACCGCCTGGTCATCGACGAGCCGGCGGGCGACGGCGGCGGCGACGAGGGGCCCTCCCCCACCCGCACGGTGGGCGCCGCGCTCGCCGCCTGCACCGCCATCACCACCGAGATGTACGCCGACCGCAAGGGCTGGGAGCTCGGCGAGGTCGAGGTGGACGTCGACATGGACTACGGGGACACGCCCGCTCCGCGCTCGTTCGAGGTGACCCTGCGCATCGGGGCCGACCTGACCGACGATCAGGTCGAGCGCCTCCGGATCATCGCCGGCAAGTGCCCCGTCCACCGCCTGCTCGCGAAGGAGACGGAGGTCACGATCACCGACCGGGTCGAGCGGGCCGGCTGACGCCGCCGCACTGATGGAACTGGGACTCGAGGACCGGGTCTGCGCCGTGACCGGCGCCAGCCGCGGGATCGGCCTCGCCACAGCGCAGCGGCTCTGCTCCGAGGGAGCCAGGGTTCTCATGGTCGCGCGCTCGGCGGAGCCCCTCGAGGAGGCGGTCGGCCAATGCTCGGCGGCGGGCGGGGAGGCGCTGGCGCTCATCCTCGACATCACCGAGAGGGACGCCGGTGAGCGCATGCTGGCGACGGCGTCGGAGCGGTTCGGCGGCCTCGACGTCCTCGTCAACAACGCCGGGACGGCATCGAGGCGCGGCCTCGACGAAGTGCCGGACGACGACTGGGACGCGGCCTGGGCGCTCAACGTGATGGCCCCCATGCGCGCGATGCGCGCGACGATCCCGCCGATGGCCGAGCGCGGCTGGGGCCGGGTCGTGAACGTCTGCTCCAGTGCCGCCAAGCGCCCGAGCCTCCAGATGCCGGAGTACTCGGTGGCCAAGGCGGCCGAGCTCTCCCTCTCACGCCTGTTCGCCGACGAGTACGCGAAGCGGGGCGTGCTCGTGAACGCGATCTGCCCCGGCCCCGTCCAGTCAGAGCTCTGGATGGAGCCCGGCGGCCTCCTGGACCAGTCGGTCGAGCTGTCCGGTCATGAATCCCGGGAGGCGGCGCTCGAGGCGACGGGAGCCGGGCGGCCGATCGGGCGCCTGGCCGAGGTCGCAGAGATCGCGGACGCGATCGTCTTCCTCTGCTCGGAGCGGGCCTCCTACGTCGCCGGCGCGGCATGGAGCGTCGACGGCGGATCCGTTCCGGTGATCATCTAATCGCGGTGGACTCCCTCCAGAGCGTCCTGCTGAGCCCGGAGGAGGCCCAGGCCATGAAGGCGCCGGGCGGCACCAACGCGGCGGTGCTCCTCCCCCTGTACGGCAGCCCGGAGCGCCCCGGTCTCGTGTTCACGGAGCGCCGCCTCGACCTTCGCCGCCACGCGGGCGAGATCTCGTTTCCCGGCGGGCGCCCCGACACGCCCGAGGAGGCGTTGCTCGACACGGCGCTGCGGGAGGCCGAGGAGGAGATCGGTCTGAGCCCCGACCAGGTCGACGTGGCCGGCGCGCTGCCCCCTGTCGGGACCTTCGTCACCGGCTACAAGGTCCACCCGTTCGTCGGGACGATCCCCGAGGGCCTGCGCTTCCGGCCGAACCCGAGCGAGGTTGCGTCGGTCCTGACCTTCACGCTGGACCGGCTGCGCGAGGGCTTCGCGATGCGGCGCCTGATCCGCCGGGGCGTCCCGATCCGCACCCCGACCTACGAGGTGGGCGAGCACATGATCTGGGGCGCGACGGCGCGGATCCTGTCCGACTTCCTGGAGCGCTTGGGCGAACCAGCCGGATAGGACGTGTGGGGAGGGCCCTAGACGTCCTTCTCGATCGGGACGGCGACCAGGTTGCCCCACTCCGTCCACGAGCCGTCGTAGTTCACGACGTCGTCGATGCCGAGCAGCTCGTGCAGGACGAACCACGTGTGCGCGGAGCGCTCGCCGATGCGGCAGTAGGCGATCACGTCGTTGTCGCCGTCCGAGATCACGCCCTTGCCCGAGTAGAGCTCGCGGAGGTCGTCCGCGGACTTGAAGGTGCCGTCCTCGTTGACGGCCTGCGCCCAGGGGACCGAGATCGCGCCGGGGATGTGCCCGGAGCGCTGCGCGCCCTCCTGCTCGTAGCCGGCCATGGCGATCAGCTCGCCCGAGAACTCCTGCGGGCTGCGCACGTCGACGAGGCGCTTGTTGGTGTCAAGCGCGCTCTCCACCTGCTCGCGGCGAGCGCGGATCGACTCGTCGGGACCGCTGGCGCTGAAGCTCGCCTCCGGGTACGAGGGCACCTCGGTGGTGGTATCGCGGCCCTCGGCGATCCACTTCTCCCGCGGGCCGTTCATCAGCTTGACCTTGTCGTGGCCGTAGTAGAGGAAGTACCAGTAGGTGTAGGCGGCGAACCAGTTGTTGCGGTCGCCGTACAGGACCACGGTGTGGTCGTTGGAGATGCCCCGGCTGCCCATGAGGCCGGCGAACTCCTCAGCCGAGAGGAAGTCGCGCTTGACCTGGTCCTGCAGGTCCTGCTTCCAGTCGAAGCCGATGGCGCCGGGAATGTGCGCCTCCGCGTAGAGAGCGGGGTTCTCGTCGACCTCGACGATGCGGACGGCGTCGTCGTCGAGGTGCTCGGCCACCCAATCCGTCTCAACCAGTACGTCCTTCGCGTAGTCGGCCATGTGCACCTCCGTCGATTTTCCCTAATCCCTATCGGAGTTAAGGCTATTCCCTCTCCGCCGATGCGTCAACGTTCGCGAGCGAACGTCGGGTTGTGGGTGGCGAATCGACCGGTCTTGTGCTTAGGTGTTGAGCAGGGATGGCGGAGGAGGCAAAGACCGGCAGCCGCTCGCCGTCGCGCTCTGACGACGACGGGAACGGGGACCGTGACGAGCAGAAGATCTCGGCGCCGTCGCTCGGGCCGAACACGGTCATCGAGCGCGAGCCCGTCGAGGAGCGCCTGGCGCGCCACGACCAGTCCGACGAGGACGCGATGGGCATGGACAAGCGCCGGCCCGTCGTCGGCCAGAGCTACGGGCCCAGCAAGGCCCGGCAGTTCGCGCTCTACGGAGTCTTCCTCGCGGTCCTGGCGGCCCTCTTGATCGGCGGGGTCATCCTGGTCGGCAAGCTCGACACGTCAGTCGACAAGGTGCCGTGCTCCGCGCCCTGGTGCAAGGGCCATCCGCATCAGATCAAGCCGAAGCCGATCCAGTAGCCGCGGCGTCACTCCGCTCCGGCGGCGCCGATCAGCCGCTGGGTCGCGGCCAGCATCTCCTCGACCCAGCCCTCCCAGTCGCCAGGATCCGGGTCGACGACCTGCGCCGGGATCCGCCAGCGCTCCGATGCCGCGATGACGATGCCGGCACCCTTGGCGAGCTGCGCGGCCGGAGCGCTTCCCGCAGCCTCGTAGACAACGCCACGCACGGGAGTGTCGACGAGCTCCTCCAGCAGCCGCTCCAATCGCGGGCCGTGGAGCGCCGCGACCGCCTCCGGCTCGCCCACCGCCGAGCCCATGAGCCAGAACAGGATCGTCACGTCGCCCACGTGCTCGAGCACGGTGGCCACACAGTCCGGATCGGCGACGACGGCCTCGAGCCCGGCCTCCAGGATCACGTCGGAGTTCTGCGGGCCCCGCGTCGTCCCGCGAACCTGCCACCCGGCCTGGTGGAGGCGCCGCCCCAGGGTCCTGCCCCGACACCCGCAGCCGACGATGTAGGCCCGGGCCACTCTCCCCCGCCCGCTCCGGCTCAGACGCCGAGCTCGTCCTCCAGCTCGTCGAGACGGTCGTCGTAGGAGCTGCGCTGGCGCTCGCGAATCTTCTGGTCCTCGCGCGCCATCCGCGAGGCATCGGCAGCAGTGAGGTCGGGCTTGCCGCGGCGCCGTCGCATAGCGTTCTGCGCCTCGATCATCTGCTGGATGTCCTCGCTCTCCAATCGGGCCTCGTCCTCGTAGGAACGAGTGGGACGCCAGTCGACGAGGTCGGCGCCACTGCCCGGGTAGGCGCGAGCCACCAAGACGAGGACGCCGACGATCAAGGCAACGCAACCCAGGCTGAGGAGAATGAAGTCCATGGACCCCCGAACAAACTACCGTAACGACACCTGCCGGCTTCGGGGGCTGAAGCCCCCTCACCAACATGACTGACGCTTTCATCGTGGACGCCGTGCGTACGCCCATGGGGCGGCATCGGGGCGCCCTTGCCGGCGTGCGGCCCGACGATCTCGCGGCCCACGCGATCAGCGCCGCCGTCGAACGCACCGGGCTGGACCCGGAAGGGATCCGCGACGTCTACTGGGGCGCCGCCAACCAGGCCGGCGAGGACAACCGCGACGCGGGGCGCATGGCCTCGCTGCTTGCCGGACTGCCGGTCGAGGTCCCGGGGGTCACCGTGAACCGCCTGTGCGCCTCGGGGCTCGAGGCGGTCAACCAGGCCTCCCGGGCCCTCCGTCTCGGCGAGGGCGACCTGTACCTGGCGGGCGGCGCGGAGTCGATGAGCCGCGCGCCGTGGGTCGTGCTGAAGCCCGAGGCCGGATTGCCCCGGGGACCGCAGACGATGCATGACACGGCTCTCGGCTGGCGCCTGATCAACCCGCGGATGGCCGAGCGGTATTCGACCGAGTCGATGGGCGAGACCGCCGAGAACGTGGCCGAGCGCTACGGGGTCGGCCGGGAAGAGCAGGACCGGTTCGCCCTGCAGAGCCACATGCGGGCGGTCGAGGCGACCCGCGAGGGCAGGTTCGCCGAGGAGATGATCCCGGTCGAGGCGCCCCCGCCCGGAGGGCGCGGAGACCCGACTGCCGTCGAGGTGGACGAGGGCCCGCGCGAGGACAGCTCGCTGGAGAAGCTCGGGAAGCTGCGACCGGCGTTCCGGGAGGGCGGCACCGTCACCGCGGGCAACGCGTCCACCCTGAACGACGGGGCAGCCTGCCTCGTGATGACGTCGCCGGAGCGCGCCGAGGAGATGGGCACCGAGCCGTTGGCCCGCATCGTGTCGATCGGCGTGGCGGGAGTGGACCCCGCCTACATGGGCGTAGGGCCGATCCCCGCGATCCGCCGCGCCGTCGATGCCGCGGGCGTTCCGCTCGACGACGTGGATCTGATCGAGATCAACGAGGCGTTCGCCGCGCAGGTGCTGGCGTGCATCGGCGAGCTCGGGATCGAGGAGGAGCGGCTGAACGTGAACGGCGGGGCAATCGCGCTCGGCCACCCGCTCGGGTGCTCCGGGGCTCGGTTGATGACCACCCTGATCTGGGAGATGCGCCGGCGTAACGCGCGGTACGGCATCGCCGCGCTGTGCGTGGGAGTCGGGCAGGGCGTGGCGACGCTGGTCGAGAACCCGGGGGCCGCGTAATCGAGACGCTCGGACCCTCCCGTCTCAGATAGCCTCGGCCCAGCATGACCAGTGTGGCGACCATCGAGGAGCTGGCGAGCGTCGACGGGTCGATCTCGCGCACGGCGGAGGCGACGATCGCGCTGCCGGACGACGGCCTCTACCGTGGCGACGGCGTCTTCGAGGTGATCCGCCTTTACGAGGGACGCCCCTTCGCCCGCGGCCAGCACCTGGACCGGCTGGAGCGCTCGGCCGCCGCCATCGAGCTCCCCGTGGAGCGCGAGCCGCTCGAGCGGGAGCTCGATGCCCTGCTCGAGGCCTTCGGGGCCGGCGACGCGCAGCTTCGGATCGTCGTCACCCGCGGCGGTCGGCGAATCCTCCTGATCGAGAACCTCCCCGACAAGGGGGGCTCGGTGCGCCTGGCGACGGTGACGTACTCGCCGACGATCATCCTGACCGGCGTCAAGTCCCTTTCCTACGCGGCCAACATGCAGGCGACGCGGATCGCCCATGGCCGCGGATTCGACGAGGCGCTGCTGGTGCGCCCGGACGGCATCGTCCTGGAGGCGCCGACCTCCACGATCTTCTGGGTCTCCCCCGAGGGCGGCCTGCGCACGCCCTCCATCGGGTCCGGGATCCTGGAGTCGATCACGCGGGCGCACATCATCAAGGCGCTGCACGTCGACGAAGGCGAGTTCCAGGTGGAGGACCTCCTGGGAACCCACGAGGCGTTCCTGGCCTCCACCGTGCGCGAGGTCCAGCCGATCTCGGCGATCGACGACTTCACATTCGAGATCCCCGGGCCAAGGACGCAGGAGGCGGCCGAGGCGTTCCAGGCTTCCTTGAGGGAAGCGCTCGCCGACTAGGCTGCACCGCCGTGGACCTGGACCTCACCGATGAGCAGCGCCTGATCTCGGAGACGGCCCGCGACTTCACCGACAACGAGATCGTCCCGGTGGTGCGCGACAACGATCGCGCGGCCCGCTTCGACATCGACCTCGCACGCCGTCTCGGCGAGATGGGCTACCTCGGCTCCACCGTCGATGAGGAGTACGGCGGGCAGGGCCTCGACTACGTGGGCTACGGCCTGATCGTCGAGCAGATCGGCAGGGGCGACTCCTCCGCCCGGACCGTCGTCTCCGTGCAGACCTCCCTCGTCTGCGGTTCGATCGAGCGCTGGGGCACGGAGGAGCAGAAGAAGCGCTGGCTCCCCCGGCTCTGCGCCGGGGAGGCGTTCGGCTGCTTCGGGCTCACCGAGCCTGATGCGGGATCCGATCCGTCGTCGATGCGGACCCGTGCCCAGAAGGTGGAGGGCGGCTGGAAGATCACGGGCCAGAAGATGTGGATCTCGCTCGGGAACGTCGCCGAGGTCGCCCTGATCTTCGCCCAGACCGATCCGGGAGAGCGGCACCGCGGCATCGCCTGCTTCCTGGTGCCAACCGAATCGGAAGGCTTCTCGTCGCAGGAGATCCACGGCAAGCTCGGGCTCCGGTCCTCGGACACCGCGTCACTGGGGCTCGACGACGTCGAGGTGCCGGACGACGCCCTCCTGGGCGAGGTGGGCGACGGCTTCAAGATCGCGATGACCGCGCTGGAGGCGGGCCGCTACTCGGTCGCGGCCGGCTGCGTCGGCATCTGCGACGGCTGCGTGCAGGCATCGGTCGAGTACGCGAAGGACCGGGAGCAGTTCGGCGTACCGATCGCGAGCTTCCAGCTTGTGCAGGAGATGATCGCCGACATGATCGTGCGGCGGGACTCCGCGCGGCTCCTCGTCCGGCGGGCGGGCATCCTCAAGGACAAGGGCGAGCCGAACACCACCGAGACCTCGATCGCGAAGCTCTACGCCACCGAGGCGGCGGTCGAGTGCGCCAACCTCGCGATCCAGGTGCATGGCGGCTCGGGCTACGTCGACGACTACCCGGTCGAGCGGTACCTCCGTGACGCGCGGGTGACGACCCTGTACGAGGGAACGTCGCAGATCCACAAGCTCATAATCGGACGCGCGGCGACCGGCATCAACGCGATGATGCCGCTCCGGGCGGACCGGTGAGCGGTCTCGTCGAGACCACCCTCGACGGCCACGTCGCACTCTGCACGCTGAACCGCCCCGAGGCGCGCAACGCGCTCTCGCCCGAGCTGATGCACGAGCTGGCAACCCTGGTCGAGGGCTTCGACGCGGACCCGGAGGTGCGCTGCGTCGTCATCGCCGGCTCGGAGGAGGTGTTCGCCGCAGGCGCCGACATCCGGTCCCTCCGGGAGCGGACCTTCGAGGAGTCGCTGCGCCACCCGGCGGCCTCCTTCTGGCGCCGGCTCGCCGCGATCAAGACGCCGCTGGTCGCGGCGGTCTCCGGCTTCGCCCTCGGCGGCGGCTGCGAGCTCGCGCTGACCTGCGATCTGATCGTCGCCTCCGAGACCGCCCAGTTCGGGCAGCCCGAGATCACCCTGGGGATCATTCCCGGCGGCGGCGCGACCCAGCGGCTCTCTCGCGTCCTCGGCAAGCAGCGCGCGATGGAGCTCGTGCTGACCGGGCGGCGGATCGACGCCGGAGAGGCAGAGCGCTACGGGCTCGTCAACGAGGTCGCGCCTGCGGGCGAGTGGCTCGACCGCGCGATGGAGCTGGCGCGCCGGATCGCCAAGCGCCCCCCGATCGCGGCTCGCCTCGCGAAGCAGGCCGTGATCGCCGCGGACGAGGGCGGGCTGAGCGAGGGCCTCGAGCACGAGCGCCGCCTGTACGAGCTCTCGATGGCCACCGAGGACAGGATCGAGGGCATGGACGCCTTCCTCGAGAAGCGAAAGCCCGACTTCAAGGGGCGGTAGTGCGGGTCGAGCGGGTTGGGGTCGTCGGCGCCGGAACGATGGGCGCGGGAATCGCGCAGCTCGCCTGCATCGGTGGGCTCGAGACATGGCTTCACGACCCGGTCCCGGAGGCGCTCGGCGCCGGCCAGCGTCGGGTGGCCGACGGGCTCGCGAAGGGCGCCGTGCGCGGGATGTGGAGCGAGGCCGAGGCGGAGGCCGCCGAGGAGCGGCTGAACCTGGTGGAGCAAGTGGAGAGGCTGGGCGAGTGTCAGCTCGTGATCGAGGCGGCTCCCGAGGACCTCGGATTGAAGCGCGAGCTCTTCGCCGAGCTGGCCGGCCTCTGCGGGCCGGAGGCGATCCTCGCGACCAACACCTCCTCACTGTCCGTGACCGCGATCGCGGCCGGGGTCGAGCGACCGGAGCGGGTCTGCGGAATGCACTTCTTCAATCCCCCTCCCCTGATGCGCCTCGTCGAGATCGTCGCCGGCGACGACACCTCTCCGCAGACCCTCGAGGCCGCCACCGAGGTGGCCCGAGCCATGCGCCGCGAGCCGATCCGCGCGGCGGACGCGATCGGCTTCGTCGCCAACCGGCTCGCGCGCCCGTTCACGCTGGAGGCCCTGCGGCTGCTCGGCGAAGGCGTCGCTCCCATCGACCAGATCGATCGGATCGTCCGCATGGGCGGCGGCTTTCGGATGGGCCCGTTCGAGCTGATGGACCTCGTCGGGGTCGACGTCAACTTCGAGGTCGCGAAGTCCTTCTGGGAGCAGAGCTTCCACGAGCCGCGCTGGCAGCCGCACCCGATTCAGGCGCGCACGGTCGCGGCCGGTCGCCACGGGCGCAAGTCCGGTCGCGGTTACTACGAGTACGAGGGCGGGGCACACCGGCCCGAGGATCCGGAGCCGCCGGAGCGCGATTCCGGCTGGCAGCGGGACGCCGACCTCGAGGCGTCGATCCACCACATGGCGCTGCCCAGCTTCGAAGAGGCGGCCGTGGTCGAGATCGCGCGGGATCCCTCGATGAGCGACGGCGATGCGGAGGCGGCGGAGCGTTACTTCCGCGCCGGCGGCAAGCACGTGGAATGGGTCGGCGAGGCCCCCGGGCTCGTGCTCGGCCGGATCCTCGCCCAGATCGTCAACGAGGCGCACTTCGCGCTTGCCCAGGGAGTCGCGACGCAGGACGACTGCAACACCGCAATGCGCCTCGGCTTCAACTGGCCCCACGGGCCGTTCGAGTGGGGCGAGGCGATCGGCCTCGACCGGGCCGTCGCGATCCTCGACGAACTGCACGACGAACTCGGCGAGGAACGCTACCGCGTGGCGCCCCTCCTTCGCGCGAGGGCGGCCTCAGACGCCTAACGCAAATTCCAGCGCACTTCCGGAGGCTCGGTATAGGGTTGCCGCAGTCACCCACACATACCCCGGAGGTAGCTCATGAAGATCAGGGGAGAGCGGAGGGGGAATCTCGGAGTGAAGGCGACGGTGCTCACGTGCGCCGCGGCCCTCATTGCGTTCCTCGGCCTGACCGCCACCGCGCAGGCGCTGACCAAGTTCGGCTCCGACCTGCACAACAAGGACGGTTCGGTCGTTCAGGCGAACGGAACCCGGAACTGCCAGCAGGACGCCAATGCGCTCGACGCCAGCAAGCCGTGCGACCGCGTGGCCGTCCAGTTCCTGGACACCGGCTCGCCGGGCGGCAACATCAAGGCGCCCAAGGACGGGACGATCAAGCGGCTCAACCTGGTCGCCCAGAACAAGGGCAGCTTCCGCTTCGAGCTCGCCGAGGTCAAGAACTTCCACGGCGGCGACAACGGCAAGGCCAAGATCGTCCACCGGGGGGACAAGATCTCCTACAAGAAGGATCCGAATCACATCCAGACCTTCCACGTGAACGAGAAGGTCCACAAGGGCGAGTACCTGACGATCAAGGGAAAGAAGACCGCCCTCCTGAGGTGTCAGTCGGGGAGCACCGAGCAGCTCCTCTACCAGCCCGTGCTGGGGTTGAAGGACCCCTTCACCAACAACATCGGCCATCGGAGCAACTGCACGCTGCTCCTGCGGGCGGTGTACGCGAAGGGCTAGAGGGCTACGGCCTGGGACCGACGTCGAGGGCCTCCTCCGGGAGGCCCTCTTCTTCGGCCTCGGCGAGCGAAGCGTTATCGCCCCCAATCGCGAGCCACGAGCCGCCGACGATCAGGACGAGGCCGATGATTGTCGCCGCGGAGATGGTCTCGCCGAGCAGCGTCGCGCCGTACAGGACGGCGAACCCGGGCGCCAGGTACGAGACGATCATCGTCCGCGCCGGGCCCACGGTTCCGATCAGCAGATAGAAGATCACGAAGGCGGCACCCGTGCCGAACACGCCGAGCGCGACGACCGCGGCGATCGGGCCGAGCCCGGGGCCGCTTGCGGGCGCGGTGACGAGCGCGGGGATCAGCAGCATCAGCGCGCTCGCCGTCATCACGGCGGCGACGACACCGAGCGGCCGAGCATGTGAGAGCCGGTGCTTCACAACGAAGCCTCCGATCGAGTAGCCCACGCTCGCAAGCACCACCGCGAGGCCGCCGAGCAGCGCCGTCGAGGAATCGCCGAGGTCGAACCCGAACAGCAGGGCGACGCCCGCGACCCCGACCCCCACTCCGACCAGGCGCAGCCCCTCTGAGCGCTCCTCGTGGTCCATGCGGATCGCGAGCAGCGCAGTGAAGATCGGCGTCGTCGCGACGAGGATTCCCGCGAGCGCCGACGTGATGTGCTGCTCACCGATCGGAATGAGCAGGAACGGCCCCGCCACCTGCACGGCGCCCACGAGCGCGATCACGCCAAGCCGTCCCCGCAGGCCGCTGAAGGCACCCTGGGCGGCCGCGATCGGCATCAGGACGGCGGCCGCGAGCGCGATGCGGGCGAACGCCACGACCTCCGGGGACATGTCGCGCAGCCCGATCTTGATGAGCATGTAGCTCGCTCCCCAGATCGAGGCGAGGAGCAACAGCCAGAGCCACGAGCGACGATCCACAATCCAATGCGGCGGCTTCGCCGGGTATTCCAGGCGGCTAGCGCTGCGGCGCGGCCCGGCTCAGGCGCCGTTTCGAGCGGCAGGGCGCTCCACCGCGCCCGTGTTGATGCCGTTGTAGACGAAGGTCGGAACCACCGGCCACTGCCGCTTCCAGCTCGCCATCTCGGACGACGGAAACACGTTCAGGTAGCGGGGGTCGTTGCGGTTCGGGTCGGCGAGCGCCTTCTCCTTGACCATCGAGTCGTACTGGTCGATCGAGTCCTCGAGGGTGTTCGAGTTCAGGATGACCTCGCGGCCGAAGAACTCGGCCGTCTTGCGGATCCCGGGGATCTTGGAGAGATGCGGGTGCCAGGAGTCGGCGGCGACCCCATTCTCCGACGAGACCCAGACACCGTCCTCGGTGTTGACGCAGAGAGAATGGTTGCCGTCGGTGTGACCCGGCGTCCACACGAGCGCCACGCCCTTGCCGAGCTCGACGTCGCCGTCGACGAGAACGACGTTGTCGGTGATGAGGTCCTTGACGCCGTCCTCGACGTACCAGGCCCACTGCATCGGATGGAGCGAGGCGAACGTGTCCCACTCCTTGCGCTGGGTGATCAGCTTGGCGTTGGGGAACAGCGGCGGGCGGGGAGTCGCCTCGCCCGGAATCGGCTCCGTCGTCCCGAGCACGAAGCGAAGGTCCTGGACGTGGAGGTGGTCGAAGCTCACGTAGTCGACGTCCTCCGGCCGCAGCCCGATCTTCGCGAGCGCCTCATCGGGGTGGTTCCAGATGGTCGCGAGAACCTTGTAGGAGAGGAACTCGCCGAGCTTCTCGATCTGCTGCGCGTAATACGGCGCCTCGGCGGGACCCTCCGGGACCGTCGGCTCGTAGGCGAGCGTCTTCAGCTCCCCGTCGAAGTCCTCGAACTGGACGACCTGGAGGCGGTTGATGATGTTGATGTAGGGGTTCGGCCCCTTGGCCGCGCCCCCGAACGCGAACTTCAGGGGATAGCCGGCGGAGGCGATGTCGATCGTCCGCATGCCGCGAATCCGGTTCTCCGGCGTCGCGAAGCGGGCGCGGAACTCGGCCGCGGCCTCGCGAATCGCCGCCGGCCGATTGCCGCGCGGCCAGGTGTCGTTGGCGTCATCGAACTCGTGGAACGGCTTGAGCCCGATCTTCTCGATCTTGACCTTCGGCACCTCAGCGACAGCCATCGCAACGCACTCCTTCCGGGGGTTCGGCTACCCAGCCAACTCTAGAGAGTCGGGGTCGCTCCCGGCGCCGGGTTCGAGCCCGAAGCCCCGCCCACGCCTACGGCTCGAGGCTGGGTGGGGCAGCGCCCAAGCCGCAACGCATGGATCACCGCAATCTACGTCCGGAAACCGGACGCGGATTGCGTCGATCGGGGAGGCCGCGGGCGCACTGCCCTACTTGCCCATCGAAGCGCCCGCGCCCGGGCGGTCGCTGGGCGGCTAGCTCGTGCTGACCTCGGCGCGCTCTTCGGCGTCGTGCGCCTCGGGCTGCGCCTCGCCGGCGATGCCGGACCAGTGCGCCTCGGGTGAGGGCGGGACGTCGCGCAGGTACCACTCGGCGTCCAGCGCGCCCATCGTGCCCGTGCCGGCGGCGGTCACGGCCTGGCGGTAGG
>Ga0075365_10000156_pt1 | contig 21652 bp, 17 predicted proteins | sample EndMetdeltDD1765_FD_71387 | JGI IMG/M metagenome (GOLD analysis project Ga0075365, IMG submission 71387) | Populus endosphere microbial communities from Tennessee, USA - Endosphere MetaG P. deltoides DD176-5 | ecosystem: Host-associated > Plants > Roots > Endosphere | place: USA: Tennessee... | reverse complement strand
TCCTCACCGCAGCGCTCGCGCCAGTCGGTGGTGTCGAAGCGGCCTGGTTGGCGAACACCATCGAGGTAGAGCGCGCTGTCGACGATCACCCACGGATTGTCTCACAGCTGTTCCGATGGAGGGTTTGGATCCTCTCGACCAGGTGCGATGCCGTCGAAACCATCTGTCAGGGTCGATCAAAGGGCCGGCGAAAGAATTTCTTGGTGGAGCTGTCGATTTCGTCGAGTCGGTTTCGTAGCCATGGCAAGAGGCAGCAACGGGCCGCTTCGCTCACGAGAGGAACAGTGCCATGACCAACGCAACCACCACCATCCCAACGTCGATCTTGACCAACGGCGATTCGACTCAGACAGCCCAGCGCCCGGCGCTGTGGCGGGCCGGCGCGGCTGCTGGAGCCGTCGCCGCAGCTGCGACAACGGCTGTCGTCGTTGCCGCCCGGGCCGCCGACATCCCCGTCGCTGTCGGCGGCGAGGAGATCCCGCTGGCGGGCTTCGCTCAGCTGACCGTGTTCGCCACCATCATCGGTGTCGTTCTGGCCAAGGTGCTGTCACGCCGCGCCGGCCGCCCCCGTCACACGTTCACCGTGACGACGATGGCGCTCACCGCGGTCTCGCTGGTGCCCGACGTGCTCGTCGACGCAACCGCAGGCTCGAAGGCGATCCTGATGTTGACCCACATCGTGGCGGCCGCGATCGTCATCCCCGCGCTCGCCAAGCGCGTCAGCTGACAGCTTCCAGCTCGAGCGGCACGCCGGTCGGGTGCTCGTGGAGCCAGCGCACGGCGTCGACCACCTTCATCGGCCGGGCGATCACGAAACCTTGTACCAGATCGCACCCAAGGGCCCGGAGCTGGTTGATGGTCTCCACGTTCTCGGCGCCTTCGGCGATCGAGCGCAGACCGAGCGCGCTGGAGAGGTCGATGATCGTGCGGATGACGAGGAAGTTGCGGTCGTCGTTGGTCATGTTCTGGACCAGCGCCTGATCGATCTTCAACGAATCGACCGGCGTGTGCAGGAGGCGGGAGAACGATGAGTAGCCCGAGCCGAAGTCGTCCATCGAGAGGCCCACACCCAACGTGCGGAGCGCGACGATGACGTCGGCGGCCACCTCCTGCTGGAACGCAAATGCGCTCTCCGTCACCTCGATCTCGAGCGCGCTGGGTGACACGCCGTGCTCGGCGAGGACCCGCTCGACGAGCGACGGGAACTGACGGTGACGAAGGTTGCGGGTCGAGACGTTGATCGCGATCCGCACGTCCGGTGAGGCGGCCATCAGGTGCACCGAATCTCTGCACGCGAGCTGCAGCACCCGCTCGGTGATGTCGTCGATCAGGTCGGTCTGCTCGGAGAGGGCGATGAACTCGTCCGGCTGGACCGTACCGAGGGTCGGATGGTCCCAGCGGAGCAGCGCCTCGAAGGCCTCGACCTTGCCGGTGCGGGCATTGACCTGGGGCTGGTAGGCGAGCCACAGCTCATCGCGATCGAACGCGTGCACGAGATCGGCGAGCAGTGAGATGCGGCCACCGGTGTGTTCACCGCTCGGCTGCGTGGCGTACAGCTCGACGCCGGTGCGGTTGCGCTTGGCTCGGTACATCGCCAGATCGGCGTGCCGGAGTACATCCTCCGAACTCCCGATCGCGCGGTCGATCACCGCCGCGCCGATCGATGCCGAGATCGAGATCGGGAAGCCCTTGACGCTCAACGGCGCACTCAGCCGCTGGCCGAGATCGCGGGCGTAGGAGATTGCATGCGGCGCTTCGGCGACGTCGGGGAAGAACACCGCGAACTCGTCGCCTCCGAGACGGGCCGCGACCGCCCCGTGCGAGTGGTGGAAGTCGAGCAGTGCGCCGACCCGCCGGAGGACTTCGTCGCCGATGTGATGGCCGAGACGGTCGTTGAGACTCTTGAAACCGTCGATGTCGAGCAGCAGCACACATCCCATCGAGGATCCATCGTTGGAGGCCGCGATGTATCCGTTGACGTGCTCGTGGAACGCCGGAGCGTTGAGAAGGTTGGTGAGATGGTCGTGGCCGGCGCGGTGATCACGCTCCAACGCCTCGCGAGAGCTGTTGTAGACCAGGAACGCGATCAGCGCGATCAGTGGCACGGTGAACAGACTGAAGTCGGCGGTGATGACGAAGATCGGGGCGAGCACGAGCAACGCCGCGTCTGCGGACACTGCAAGTTGGGTCGCCTGGCGAACGACCGAACCGATCGACACGCCGAGGTTGAGCGCGATCGCGACGCACGTCAACACACCGTTGGTCACGTAGATCACGATCGCCGCGACCATGATCGCTGCCAACAGCCCGGGTGTGAACGACGAGTGCACCGACAGCGGGGCACCGAACCCGCTGATCGTCAACACCAGCGCGCCACCGACGAGGGAGAGAATGGTCTGGGCGGCGTTGAAGGCTGTCCGGCGCAGGCCCTTGCGATGCAGCAGGTCGGGGAGAGAGCTCGCGACGGCCATTGCGGCCATCGCCAGACTCGGCGAGCCGAGCAGCAACAGGGCGAAGCCGAAGGCCCAGCCAGGGGTGACCTCGCCGGCGTCTTTCAGGCGCAGCCAGGCGATGCTCTGCAGCTCGCCGACGATCAGCAGGCACGAGAAGATCGCGACGGCCGGCCAGTTCGTTGGCCTCGACCACTGCTGACGTTCGAGCGCGACGACGACGATCGTTCCTGCAAGAGCGACCCAGACGACGCCGACGATGAACCGGTCGAGGCTGTCGAGCCGCGATCGACGGAGCCGTTCAGTCATAGGGGATCTTCGAGAGAGCAAGCACTGAAATCCTGTCCCGCCGCGGCCGCTCGGCCGACCTGCAAACTGACTATGGCATAGGCCAGATCGCGTGTGTGGCAAGGTTTCCGCAAGATCGCTCAAGTTGTTCAGTGCTTCGAGACGAACGGCGAGAGTACCCCGATCAGGCTGGCTCAGAACCTGCGCTTGACATCCTGCCACCTGGCCCAGTTGTGGGCCGAGAGCAGGCATGACGCGCCGGTGCCGAGCGTCCGTTTCGTCAGGACGGTCGGTCCAGCTATGGTCGGCGTCATGAGCGTCGTGGAACTCGATTCGAAACTTGCACCGATCGCCGATTCGTTGATCAGCCGTTCCAACGGGGCGTACGACGCCAATTTCGTACGCGACCTGGTCGCCCAGATTGCCAGCGAGTTCGAGGACGTGCCCGTGCGTGACTACATCGACGTCCTGATCGCCAAGGAAGCGATGGACGAGATGCGGCGCCTGAAGGCACTCAACCTGGTCACGTCGTAGCGCGACGACGATTGTTCGCCTGAAGTTCACCTTCTCGGCGTCCACGCGCAAGCTGACGGACGGAACGCCTTCCTACCATCGCGGCGCGGGCGCACCAGGAGGGATCTCGAAAATGTTCCAGCGACAGACGTGTTCGGTACCACGCAGCTCTCAGGCAAATCGGCGCCGGTCGCTGCGACGGCTCGCATTGGTGTCGGCGATCGTCACAGCGGCGACCGCGCCGGCCGTCGTCTCGGCGGGCAGCGGCAACAGCAGCGACAGCTCGGCCAATCCGCTGACGCTCGCCGTGATCGGTGACGTCCCCTACGGCGAAGTGCAGGAGGCGACATTTTCGACGCTGATCGATGCCGTGAACCACGATCCCAAGGTGAGGATTGTCGCCCACGTCGGCGACATCAAGAGCGGCTCCACCATGTGCACCGACGAGCGGTTCGCGGCCGTTGCAGCCGCGTTCGCCACGTTCGAAGACCCACTGATCTACACACCCGGCGACAACGAATGGACGGACTGCCACCGTGTCAACAACGGTTCGTACAACCCGTTGGAACGGCTCGGCGCGATCCGGACGCTCTTCTTCTCCGAGCCGGGGACTGCGCTCGGCCGCCACCCGATGCGCGTCGACTACGAACCGACGTTGGTCGAGAACGTGCGATGGGTCGAGTCACGAGTCGCGTTCGCGACGCTTCATGTGATCGGTAGCAACAACGGTCTCGCACCGTGGACGGGATTGGGTCTGATGGCACCGATCGAGGACCAGGCCGCAGAGGTGGCGTCACGCATCGAGGCAACCCTCGAGTGGATCGACGCGACGTTCGACGCGGCGGAGTCCAACGATCTCGCCGGCGTCGTGCTGCTCATGCAGGCCGACACGTGGAGCCCCGCCCCGGCAAGCGCGCAGCAGGCGATCGTCGACCGCATCGCGGTTCGCACGGCCGCATTCAGCGGCAAGGTGTTGGTCATCCAGGGCGACTCCCACACGTTCAAGGCCGACGATCCGCTGGGCCTGGACAACTTCACCCGCATCGTCGTCCACGGCGAGACACTGCCGTTCGAGTATCTGCGACTGACCATCGACCCGCGCGACGAGGCCTTGTTCAGCTGGAGTCGGGTCGCCGTCACCGGCTGAAGCGCATCTCCGCGCGAAGTTTCGAAGTCGACGGGGCGACGGGGCGACGGTGCCTGTGTATTGCGCGGCGAGTGTTCAATCAAGATCTCGTCTGGCTTTCATCCTGCGGCTGCCGGGACGACATGTGCCGTTCACTTGGGCGCCATCCACCCCATTTATCGTCAACCGCGCATGGATGGGACAGAGTGAAGGCACCGTGGTCGAGCTGAATGGCACGCCCCTCAACGGATCCCGCCCGCATCTCTCCAGTGCAACGCTCGACTGGACGCGAGAGACGGATCTCGTGTGGCTGCCGACAACCTCACGGCCCGCGGTAGCCGTGAACACGCCCGTCGCCGACGATTTCGACGCGGAGCGCTCCCGGCTCGAGGCTGAGATCGCAGCAGCCAAAGCCCGTGCCATCGCGGCACGCGAGCGCGCAGCGCAGCGGGAAGCGGAGTTGCGGGCGGCCCTGCAAGCAGAGCTCGCAGCCTCCCGCGAGCAGCTGACTGCCTTGGAGCGCGAGCACGATGCGACCGTCGCGCAGGTGCGTGACGAGGCCAGCGCCGAGGTCGAACGGATTCTGTCCGAAGCCAGTCGACAGGCCGCGGCTCGCGCTGCGGCGAGTGACGAGATCGACGCGATCGAGCAGCCTGGGTCCAGCGATGTTGCGTGAGGCGCCTTCCGCATGCACGCCCGCGCTGGCGGGCCGGGCCGGGGTCGCTCGGCTGACGCTCGAGCTCCGAACAGCCATCAAGGATGCCGAGGCGGCCGAGGCCGAGGCCGCTGCAGCCGATCTCGACTCGGCTCGCGAGAAGCTGCGGGCCCGGCTGCAACCGCTCGTAGAAGACCGCCGAGCAGCGTTCGCAACGGAGCTGATCCAGGTGCGTGCCGAGGCCGCTGCTGCAATCGCCGCAGCGCGCCGTGCCGCGGCCGCAATGGGGGCCCGGGAGCATTCGCTCGTCGATCGCCCTGCACCGGTGGAAACGAAACGGACGATGCCCGCGGAACCTGAGCGCGCCGCAGTGGTCACGCCGCAGATCGAGCAGGCGATAGGTGAGGACGAGGCGGAGTCCCTGCCCACCGTGCCGGACCACGTTGAGCCGGCGACGGTCGCACCCCTGTTCGCGACTCTGGCCGCCGTACCTCTCGTCGAGTCGATCCCACCCGTGGATGAGATGTTGCGTTGGTTCGACGACCAGCCGCAGGCGGTCGTGGACGTCGCCAACGACGCCGACGATGTTCCGGTCCTGCCGCTTCCGGTGCCCAAGAACGCGTCCCACGCGCAACTCGCCACGACCAACGTCGGGATCGATGCAGAGGCTTTCGCGCAAGCATTTGCATCGGCCTTCGCCGCGCTGCTCGACGAGCGCGGCGCAAGCTGGGCGGTCGGTGGGCCCGGTATGCCGGCCATCTCAGCGCCGTCTGGTCCAGCGGTCCCGAAGCCGTCGTTCTGGACACATGCGCGGCACCCCGACGTGGTCCTCATCGGCCTCGCGATGATCATCATGATGATCGTCGTCGCGGCGTGGTTGGCCTGAGCCATGACGGCGGTCACGACCACGATGCCCCGCGTCGCCGACGCGGGTGCGCCGGCGCAGAAGCCCCGCAACCTCGCGTCGAAGCGCGGCTTCGGCGATCGCGTCTTCGACCGGATGACGTCGGTGAGCGGTTTGGTCGTGCTGGTGATGATGCTCGCCGTTGGCCTGTTTCTTGCGATCGAGGCCAAACAGGCTTTGGGCAAGGCCGGATGGTCGTTCTTCACGGTCGCGGAGTGGGAGACAGGTAGCAATCACTTCGGCATCGCGGCGATCCTGCTCGGCACCGTCGTGGTTGCTGTCGTGGCAGTCGTCGTCGCGGTCCCGATCGCGCTGGGCGCCGCCCTCTTCATCACCGAGATCGTGCCGACATGGCTGCGATCGACCTTGATTGCGTTGGTCGACCTGATGGCCGCCGTTCCCAGCGTCGTTTACGGGCTGTGGGGTCTGTTTCTGCTCCAGGGACAGGTCATCGGCATCTCTCGCTGGCTCAACACGTGGTTCGGATGGATTCCGATCTTCAGCGTGAATGGTGCGGATCCGGACAACCCGCTGTCGAGCCAGACCGTCTACAGCGCCTCGGTCTTCATTGCCGGGCTCGTCGTCGCGATGATGGTCATGCCGATCGCGTGCGTTGTGATGCGCCAGGTCTTCTCCCAAGTCCCTATCGGTGAACGCGAGGGTGCATACGCACTCGGATCGACGCGCTGGGGAATGATCCGTGTCGTCGCCCTGCCCTTCGCCCGCGGCGGCATCATCGGCGGCACGATGCTCGGTCTTGGACGGGCACTCGGCGAGACCATCGCTGTCGCGTTGATCTTGTCCCCGCGAAACCTCATCACGCTGCACATCCTGGAAGCCGGCGGCAACACCGTGTCGTCGCACATCGCCACCCGGTATGCCGAAGAGCAGGGCTTCGGGCTCTCGGCCCTGTTCGCCGCGGGTCTGGTGCTGTTTGGTGTCACCCTCTTCATCAACTTCACCGCGTCGTGGTTCATCAGCCGATCTCGCTCAGGAGCGAGTAGCGAAGCATGACGTCAACAATCTTCTCCGAACGACCCACGATGGGTCTGGTGTCGCCGCCCGAACAGATCGACGCCCTCGATCCTTCGATCTCGCCCGACACCCCACTGTCGTCAGCGACCATCTTGCCCAGGCGCCCTGGACCACTCGCCGTACCGCAGCAACGTCGCGCGATCCGAGGTCTCTCGCGCGACGACCTGCTCATGCTCGGTGGTGCGGCGGTCAGCAGCATCTCGACGACCATCTTGATATTCGGTCGCTTGACGCCGCTGGACGGTCGGTTCGGCATGGTGGTCGTCGGCTTCTTCATCTTTGTCGCGGTCTACGGCGTGCTCGTGTCGCTCACCGAGAACCGGCCAACGGTTGTCGACAGGGTCACAACCGTGTTCCTCGCTGGGGCTGCATTGATCGCGATCGCCGCCTTGTTCTCTGTCGTCGTGTACACGCTGTGGCGTGGCCACGATGCACTCTGGCGGTCGAACACCTACACCAAGGATTTGAGTGAAACCCTTCCCCAGGACGGTCTCGGCAAAGGTGGCGTCTCCCACGCCATCGTCGGCACACTCATCATCGCTGGTCTGTCCGTGCTCATCACGGTGCCGCTCGGCGTGGCCTGCGCTGTCTACCTGAACGAGAAGCGCACACGCGCGGCGGGATTCGTGCGCACCGTCGTCACAGCCATGACCGCCCTCCCGTCGATCGTGGCAGGGCTGCTGATCTTCGCGACGTGGATCGTCATCCTCGGGTTCCAGCGCTCGGGTCTCGCCGCCTCGATCGCGGTGAGCATCGTCATGTTGCCGATCATCATCCGCGCGGCCGATGTCGTGCTTCGGCTCGTACCCGGAAACATGCGCGAAGCCGCGGCCGCGCTCGGGGCGCCGCAATGGCGAACCGTCTGGCATGTCGTCCTGCCGACAGCCCGGTCCGGTCTGATGACGTCCGTCATCCTCGGCGTCGCGCGAGGTGTCGGAGAGACGGCTCCGATTCTTCTCACCGCCGGATTCACCGCGTCGATGAACGTCAACCCGTTCAAGGATCCGATGGTGACCCTGCCGCTCGTGGCGTTCAAATTGGTGGGCTCGCCCTTGCCGGCTCAGAAGGCCCGCGGCTTCGCCGCGGCGGCAGTGTTGATGGTGTTGGTACTCCTGCTCTTCATGCTCGCCCGCACCCTCGGTGGTCGGCCGGTTGGCCAACTCTCGAAGCGACAGGCCCGGCGAGCGGCCGCGCGTTCCATCGAGGACCTGAGGCGAGTCGAGGCTCGGCACAACACCCCGGAGCAAGCTCCGGTCAACGCGGCCAAATCCAGCGGGGTGACGTGATGAGCAACGACCGGTCAAGATCACGCCGGAACTCGCGGGTCGCCACGCTGCTCGTCGCGTTCATCGTCGCCGCGTTGTGCGGTAACCACGCGGCAACCCCCGCCGCCGCGCTCAGCTATCAGCGCATCTCGGGCGAAGGCTCGTCGTGGGCCGCGAACTTCATCGACGCTGTGCGGGTGAACGTGAAGCAGTTCGGCATCACCGTCGATTACAACCCCAGTGGTTCGACGTCAGGGCGCAAGAACTTCCTCAATGGCACCGTCGACTTCGCCGGATCGGACATCCCGTTCCAGTTCCATCCGGAAGACGGCTCTGCTCCCGAGAACCCGGCAGCGGGCAGCTACGCCTACATGCCCGTCGTCGCCGGCGGAACGGCGTTCATGTACAACCTCAAGATCAACGGCAAGCAGGTCACAAACCTGCGCCTGTCGGGTGAGAACGTCGCCAAGATCTTCACCGGCGCGATCACGATGTGGAACGATCCGGCGATCCAAGCCGACAACCCCGGCCTGACGATGCCGGCTCGTACGGTGGTTCCCGTCGTGCGCGCGGACGGCTCCGGGTCGAGCGCTCAGTTCACCCTGTGGATGATCCACACCCATCCCGAGATCTGGACCGCTTACTGTGCGAAGACCGGGCACGCAGACACGTGCGGTGAGACGTCGTTCTATCCGACGGTCGCCGGGATGATCGCCCAGCAGGGCGATCTCGGTGTCGCGGGATATGTCAGCCAGGGCTTCGCCGAGGGAGCCATCGGATATGTCAACTACTCGTACGCCCTGGGCAACAGCTTCCCCGTCGTCAAGGTTCTCAACAACGCCGGGTACTACACCGAGCCGACGCCACAGAACGTCGCTGTCTCCTTGCTTCAGGCCAAGATCAACACCGACGAGAGCAACCCGGCGGTGTACCTCACCCAAGATCTGTCGGGCGTGTACACCGACAGTGACCCGCGCAACTACCAACTCTCGTCCTACTCGTATCTGATCCTGCCAACGGTTGTGGCGGGTCAATTCAGCGAAGACAAGGGAACGACACTCGGTGCGTTCGCGTATTACGCGATGTGCCAAGCACAGCAGCAATCGGCATCGCTCGGATACTCGCCGATGCCGATCAACCTCGTCGAAGCCGGCTTCGAGCAGATACGCAAGATCCCGGGCGTCGTCGTTCAGGACATCGACATTGCGAAATGCAACAACCCGACCTTCTCGGCGGACGGCCACAACGTGCTCGCAGACAGCGCCCCGCAACCGCAGGTGTGTGATCGGCAGGACTTCCCCAGCCAATGCCCGGACGGCACAGCCGGTATGTCGAACGTACCGACCGCGGTCGCAGCGGTGGTGGCCGTCGAGACGCCGGCCGGAGGAACCGCGCCCGCGACCGGGGGTACGACACCCGCGGCCGGCCAGGCTCCGGCGGCTGGTGATCCGAACGCTGCAGCGACCGATCCGAACGCCGCGGGCGCGGGGGCCACACCTGGAGCAACCCCGGGTGCGGCAACGCCGGGCGCAGCAACGCCGGGCGCAGCAACTCCAGGCGCAGCAACGCCGGGGGTGACGACGCCAGGCGCAGCAACGCCGGGGGTGACGACGCCGGGGGTGACGACGCCTGGTGTGACGACGCCTGGTGTGACGACGCCTGGAGCAGTCTCTGGTGATCCGAATGCGGCGGCGATTGACCCCAACGGGGCCGCGGCAAACCCCGGCGCGGTGACACCGGGGGCGGTCACGCCCGAGGCGAGCCCGCAGACCTGTGACGCCGACACCGGCGTGTGTGGGGCCGCGACGGCCGATCCGGCCGCGCAGACGGGAGCGGCCGCGGCCACGACCCCCGCCGCTGTCGGTCCACAAACACCCACGACTCTCGCAGACGCGTCGGGCTGGGGTCTGTCGGTGGCCGTGATGATCCTGATCGTGCTGCTGACCATCGGGCTCGTCCTCGCCCCGGCCGTCGCCTGGCGGCATCTGTCGAATGCGAAACCGGCATGAGGGCTGTCGCACGAGCCGGGCTCCGGGCGCTCGCCGTCATCGTCGTGATGACGATGCTGGCGGCATCGACGGCCCATGGCGATGACCCTCCACTCGCGGGCAGTCAGGGTACGGACACGTCGTTGCCCGCGACCGATTCCCAGATGACGGTGCACGGACGCGACGGGTTCTCCGACCTCGCCATCACGGTCAATCAGACCAAGAGCCTCAACAACCAGGCTGTCTCGATCACATGGACCGGTGGGATTCCGACGGTTCGGGGCCACACGCGTTTCGAGAGCCAATACATGCAGATCATGCAGTGTTGGGGTGACGACGACGGAACGATTCCGGAGAATCCTGGCCCACCACCCGAACAGTGTGAGCAGGGCGCCGTGTCCGGTACACCTTCGCCGTTGCAAGGCGAGCTGTACCCCGAATCGCTCGCGATGACGCGAATCATCTCGCGTTCGGACTGGCCGAACTTCACGCCATCGGTCGGCAATCTCGACACCCGCACGACGAACGTATGGCTCCCGTTTCGCGCGGTCGACGGCACGACGATCGACATCCAGATCGATCCGACGTTCAGGTCCGACTCGGCCGGCAAGTTCTGGCTGAACACGTTCTACAACAATGTGACGACGAACGAGGTCGTCGGCGCGGCGACAGACCGGGAGGGTCGGGGCAGCGAGCTGTTCCAGGTACTCACGGGCGTGGAGTCGTCAGGTCTCGGGTGCGGGCAGCGAACGCAGCCGACATCCGCGGGCGCCGTCATTCCCAAGTGCTGGATCGTCATCGTCCCCCGTGGCGCCAGTGCCGACGAGAACGCGGGGACAGGCTTCGAAGGCGACACGTCGGTCGGCGTCAGCTCCTCGCCGCTGTCGCCGGCGGTTTGGAAACATCGAATCGCAATTCCGATCGAATTCAACCCGGTCGACTCGCCGTGCACCCTCGGCGCCGACGAACGCAGGATCTCCGGGTCGGAGCTCGCTCTCACTGCGGTGACGAGCTGGCAACCGGCGCTGTGCGGCGATGGATCGCTGCCACCGTTCTCGTACGCACCAGTCAGCGACAGCTCCGCGCGCCAGCAGCTGCTGTCACATCAACCAGGCGCGCCGGGAATGGCGATCGTGTCCAGACCTATTCCGCCAGCATCGGTCAACCCTGCCGACCCCGTCTTGTATGCACCGATCAGCCTGTCCGGGATCGTGATCGGTTTCAACATCGAGCGCAACACCATCGACGACGCTCCCGCAGACGAGAAAGAGCTGGGTGGTGTGAGGGTCGCGGAGCTCAACTTGACCCCGCGGTTGGTGGCCAAGCTGCTCACGCAATCGTATGTGTCAGCGGTCAAAGTCGGCGGAGGGAATCCGAACTACCCCTGGACTGCATCAAACCCGCTTCACATGGGTCTTGATCCCGACTTCATGGCGTGGAATCCCGAGTTCACGCTGCTCAAACTGCAGGATTTCCGAACGTTCAGCGGCCTGCAGCTACCAGCAGGCAGCTCGGATGCGGCTCAGCAGGTGTGGGAGTGGATCTTGGCCGACCCGGAGGCGCGGGCGTGGCTCGATGGTCAACCGGACGAGTGGGGCATGCGGGTCAACCCGGTCTATGCAACGGTCGCCGCGGCGAACTCGACAGGCGTCGCGTTTGGTCAGCCGATCCCGACTTCGTATCCAAAGGCCGATCCGTATTGCTATCAAGCGCCAACGGTTGTCGGACGGTTCGGTCCGGTCATCCCTCCCCTCATGTGCGGCACCGACTGGATGCCGTACAAGGCCAGCTATTCGGAGACGGCGCTGGTCACGCGCATGGCGGCTGATGGGGCACGCGTCGCCCAGATCCTCGATCCACCGCTTGCCGCCGCAGACTTCTGGAAGCGCGAGACGCCGCAGGGTTTGGGAGTGCGTGGCATGATCGCGCTGACCGATTCCCCTTCGGCCGCCCGATTCGGACTCCAGACCGCTCGCCTCAGCCGCGCTGGCGATGATGCCTCAAACCGTACGTTCGTGGCCGCCGACTCCGCGGGGTTGGCCGCAGGAGTGGCCGGCATGGGCGCGGCCGCGGAACCTCAAGTTCTCGAACCCGATCCAGCGCTGTCAGCCCCCGGCGGCTACCCGCTGACGATGTTGACCTACGCGGCGATCGCGCCGCTCGGACTGGATGACCAGGCTCGCGCCGACTACTCCGCGTTTCTCAAGTATGCCGCGATCTCGGGCCAGGTGCCGGGCTTCGAACTCGGCAAGCTCCCGCGTGGCTATGCGTCGTTGCCCGTCGATCTGCAGGCCCAGACTCTGCTCGATGCCGTCCTGGTCGAGGCCCTCGTTCTCGTGCCCGACGAACCCGAGCCGACGACGACAACGACCGCGCCCGCCACGACAACGACGACGACGACTGCGCCCGCCACGACAACGACGGCCGCACCGACGAGCACGGCCGCGCCGACCACCCAGGCTCCGGTCGCGCCAGTCGAGGAAGAGACGACGCCAGCAGCGCCGCCGACCACGGCGCGGCGTCCGACATCGCCCGCGTCTCCGACGCCGACCTTCTCCGCGCCCGTGACGACGGCGCCCGTCGGCGTTGCTGCACCCGTCATCACCGACGTGACCGAGACGACGGGTGCGCCCGAGACGACAGCTCCGCCGGCGACAACGGTTGCGCCGACGACGACAGCGGCGCCGACAACAACCGTGCCGCCGAACGTCGTCACGAAGGCACTCAAGATCGCCAAGTCTCGGTTCGCCGTGCCCGGACTCGGTGTCGTCGCGATCGGCTCCGCGCTCGGAGCGTTGGAGATATCGAAGCGCCCGCGACGTCGGCGCGGGCCAGTTGTCGACGTCGAACAGCGTCCGGATGACGATGCCCTGACCGACGACTTGGGCGAGGTCTGACGTGAGCGCCACGTTCCGCGTCCTTGCTACCGCCATTGCGGTCGTTCTTGTCGGCTCCTTGTCGTCGGCGTCCGCCGCGACCACACCCGTCGGTGAGGCTGTCGACGCGGGCGCGGTCGCGGTCACCGATGCGTACAAGGAGACCAAAGCGGTCACCCACGGTGACGCCAAGACCGAGTTCACAGTTCGGCCGCCGGCCGGCGCGACCTGCCCGGGGGACAGCGCCAACGATCAGTGGCGGGTCCAGACCTTCCTCATTCCCGCTTCAGATGACCCGGCCGCGATCACGTACGGCGCGATCGGTCCAGACCCGGTCGGCAACGGAAGATACGCACTGTTCGGCGTGGACACGACGCCGTTCGTCCATCAGCTCACTGTCCGCAACCCCACTGCGGGCAAGCCGGGAGTCATCGCACCGCTACCGCCGTTCAGCTTCGACGTCGTTGCCGGCGAGCACATCCCCAGCGGCACATACCGAATCGGTGTCGCGTGCACCTACTTCGGCGCGACCGCCATGTACTGGGACACGGATGTCGTGCTCACAGAGTCGGCCGACGAGACAGTCAGCGGGTTCAGGTGGCGGCTCGCCAGCGCGCCCGCCGATGTCGGGAAGTCGGGCGACGGCTCGAATCGCGCCGTCGTGATCATTGTCATCGCGATTGGCATCGCTACCGCTGGCCTCGCCGGCGCTCTCGTCCTCTCGCGTCGCCGGCGCGGCACGCGCCCGATCGCCCGCCTCTCAAAGGAGCCATCATGATCCAGCCCAGTCGCGTGCGCCGTCGTGTCGAGGCAGTCGTCGCCTCGCTCATCGTTGCTGCAGCCTCGCTCGGTCTCGTTCTTGGGCGTCACGACGTTGCCGAGGCCGTTGCCGAGGACAAGGGGGCGGTGACGATATCGGCGCCAGACGGCGCCGCGTTGACGGGCGGTGGGAGCGCCACCGAGTTCAGGATGACCCCTCCGACCGACTCCGCCTGTCCCGGCAGCGGCAGCGGTACGCCGCCATACCGATGGCAGACGTTCTTCGTGGCGGACTCGGTTGATGTGTCCGCCCTCACCTACGCGAGCGGACCGCAACCGGTGGGGACAGCGTTCGTGTTTCCGATGTTCGATCATGCCGGCGGCAACCCGGTGCAGAACCAGAACCCATCGGCGAGCCCTCTCGGTCTGATCTCCAACATCCCCACCTTCGACTTCGCAGCCTTCGCGCCGCCCAGCACCCCTCCGGACGGCACCTACAAGATCGGGTTCGCGTGCACCACGGCGGGGGCGACCGTCAGCTACTGGACCGGGCGAATCACGGTCACGGCGGACCAGAGCGACTCGCCGGGGGGATTCACGTGGACAGTTGCGGCACCGCCACCGCCACCGAACCCGCCGATCACGAACCTCGCTGCCGAACAGATCGCCGGGCCTGGCGTTCATCTCAGCTGGACAGCGCCGACCGGAACAGCACCGGACAACTACACCGTCGGGGTGACCCCAACCGTCGCTGGCGCGCCGTTCACGACACTGCCCGGATCGACATCGCTCGACATCACCAATCTCGTCTCGGGAACGGCGTACACGCTGTCGGTGACGGCGAACTACTCCGTCGCTCCGCTGACCGGTCCCACGGCAACCGTGCAGTTCACGTTCGTGCCGCCGTCGACCAGTTCGAGTTCGAGCAGTTCGAGTTCGAGCAGCACGAGTTCGAGCAGCACGAGTTCGAGCAGTACGAGTTCGACAACCTCGACGACGTCTCCGACCTCGAGCTCGACTTCCTCGTCGGTCGTCGCCACATCGTCCACCGTGCAGAATGTCGCCGCCCTGCCCGTTTCGGCCACCACGACGACGGTGTTCGTGACCACGCTCGCGACAACGGGTGCGTCGCCACTGTCGCTCATGCTCTGGGCCGCACTGCTCCTGGCCTTCGGGCGGATCGTCGTTCTCATTGCACGCCGACCTCAGGTGCTGCCGCCCGCCCGCCGATGACCGCCGTCACACTCAGCCGGCCCAGCTTGCCGGACCACATCGCTGAGGCGACGCGTCCCGAAGCAGAACTCGGCATCGACCCCGGCGGACAACAGGACGCGGCGGCCGGTACGCCACCGCTGAGCCTGCGTCTGCAGCTGATCCGTTCCGTGCTCGTGCTGATCTTCGTGACGTCGATCGTCCTCCTGATCCAGCTCTCACTGATCAGCTCGATGGAGGCGTCCTCCGCGCAGGGCCGTGCGTTCGACACCTTTCGCGGCAAGCTCGCCACCGGCACGGCGCCGATCGGGCCGACCGACAACGACGGTCACGAATTGCCAATTGGTACATCGGTTGCGTACTTGGAGATACCGTCGATCGGGCTCAAGCAGGTGGTCGGCCAGGGAACGACGGCGAGCGCGATGTTCAACGGGCCCGGGCACCGTCGCGACACGCCCTTGCCCGGGCAGATCGGCACCAGCGTGGTCCTCGGCCGGCGAGCCGCGTTCGGTGGCCCGTTCTCGGACATCGACGAGTTGAAGAAGGACGCCGTCATCAAGGTCACGACCGGACAGGGCGTGTTCAACTTCCGCGTCGTCGCCAAACAGGGACAGGGCGATTCAGCCCCCGCTCCGGTTGCAGCCGGCGGCGCGCGGCTGCTCCTCGTCACCGCTGCCGGTTGGCCGTTCATGCCCGATGGCGTTTACCGTGTCTTCGCTGATCTGGACGGGAAGGCCGTGGTTGGGCCGAAGCCGCTGGTAGCCACTTCCAGTCTGCCGAGCGCGGAAAACTACATGGGAACCGACGCCCGCACGCTGTGGGCGCTCGCGTTGTGGATGCAGGCGTTGATCGCGCTGTCACTTGGCGTCGTGTGGGCCTGGCACCGATGGGGACGCGCGCAAGCGTGGGTCGTCTTCTTCCCACCGCTGATCCTCGTCGGATCCCTCGCCACCGGTGAGGTTGCCCGCCTCCTCCCCAACCTGCTGTGAGCACACGGACCGAACGAGATGCCCATTGAGGAGCCGACCATTTTGAGCAGCGATCCGATCAAGACCGCGGGTGCACAACCATCGGCCGAGCGACCAGACGCGCAGCAGGGCGCACTGTTCTTTCCGCGATCGGCGGTCGTGCAACTCGTCAGCGACGACCCACAACGAGCCGACGCGATGGTGTCGGATCTTCATCCCGCCGATGTGACGGTCACGGCCAATGCCGTGCTGGCGACCGATGGAGACATCTCGTGGTCCTGGCTGGCGAGCGACATCAAGTCGATCGTCCACGGTGCCGACGAGCCGTGGACCATCTTCGTCGATCCGGAGGTCTCCGAATTCGGGGTGAGCATCCCCGTTGGACTCGTCGACACGTTCCGTGCCGCCGTGGCGCGGTTCGCGGGTGTAGAGGTCCGGCACCAGCTACCACGTGATGGCAGTGACCGCGGCGACCGCGCCATTGCGCCAGCAGAGGGGCCGACCGCCATGTTGCCACCCCCCACCTTGGGGCTGATTCCATTTCAGATCGCCGAGGCGACGCCCGCGCCCGACTTGATCACCGAGCCGGTGACGGTCACCGAGACGATCTTCGGGTCGTATCTCGAAGGCCAGGTGACCGCCGCGACCCCAGTCACCACAGCGGTCACGACAACCTCGACCGTGGCGCCCTCGGAGGACGCGACGCGTCGTAGACGCGGTCGAGATCGGCAGGCGGCCGAGTCCCTGCCGCCGCCGACCGCATTGGCCGGTATCGACGCGCGCGAGATCTCGGCGTGGTTCGGAACGCACCAGGTTCTCGACCGAGTCTCACTGGACATGGCCGCCGGCCAGGTGACCGCACTGATCGGTCCGTCGGGCTGTGGCAAGTCCACCTTCCTACGAATCCTCAACCGCATGCACGAGATGATCCCAGCAGCTTCGATGGCCGGTGAGGTGCTGCTCGACGGCCACGACATCTACGACGCGAACCGCAAGCTCACTGACGCGCGTCGCGAGATCGGGATGGTCTTCCAGAAGCCCAACCCGTTCCCGGCGATGTCGATCTACGACAACGTGCTCGCCAGCTTCCGCCTCACCGGATTGAAGGCGAGCACCGAGCTGAAGGACGAGACCGTGGAGTCGTGCCTCACCAAGGCTGGTCTGTGGAACGAAGTCCGCGACCGCCTCCGTCAACCCGGCGGTGGGCTGTCCGGAGGTCAGCAGCAGCGGCTGTGCATCGCTCGCGCCCTCGCCATCAAGCCGCGCGTGCTGCTCATGGACGAACCGTGCTCGGCTCTCGACCCGACCTCGACGCGGCGGATCGAGGAGACCATCCTGCAACTCGTCTCTGAGGTCACGATTGTGATCGTCACGCACAACATGCAGCAGGCCGTCCGAGTGTCCAACCAGTGCGCGTTCTTCCTGGCCGAGCAGGGCACTCCAGGCGTCATCGTCGAGCACGGACCAACCTCCGCGATGTTCGGCTCACCCCTGGACCCGCGCACCAACGACTACGTCAACGGCCGCTTCGGGTAGTCGGCGCACGACCGTCGAGTGGAACTTGAGTGAACAGTGGGTGACCACGTTCAGTGTTCACCTGGCAGTCATGTCATTGACAGTTTGCTCTGTCACTGTCCTGTCGGCCGGACGGAAAGCTCGGCTCTTCGCCACCTTTGAAGGGATCTTCACATTCTCATGTTGACATCTAGCACCAAGAAGCGACTCGGCCTCGGCCTGGCCGCGGCGACCATCCTGGGCTCCGCGCTCACGGCTGGTGGCTCGGCGAATGCCGACCCCAAGCAGTACTCCGCAGCTGTCGGTGTCGGCTCCGACACCGTTCAGGACGTCATGAACGCCATGGCCGGCACCACCAACGGCATCTTCTACACACCGATCAACAGCGGCGCGGCGACGTCGTACAAGCAGGAGATCTCCTTCGACGCGATCCCACCAGCGGGCGTCGCCGACACCTGCATTACCAGCAAACTCAACGGGCCTACCTACACCCGTCCCAACGGCTCGGGTGCCGGGCGCAAGGCCCTCTACGCAGCGAGTGGTCTGTCCTCTGCCGGCTGGACCGGGAGTGCGATCGGTGCTCTGCCGATCTGCGCCACCGCAGTTGACATCTCGGGGCAGGTCGACTTCGCTCGCTCCTCAGCCGGACCGGCTGCCGGCGACGTGGGCACCGACATGACCTACATCCCGTTCGGTCGTGACGGCGTCAGCTTCGCCTACTACCGCGCCGCGGGCAGCCCGGTGACGAGCCTCACCCGGGCCCAGCTGACCACCCTGTTCACCACGGGTCCGCAGACAATCGGTGGCGTTCGCATCGTGCCGTGCGGCATCCAGACCAGCTCGGGTACCTTCAGCTTCTGGAACACGGTCACGACCGCGACCACGACGCAGGAGGGCACGGCAACCACCGAGTGCAATGCGCTGCTCGGCCGCGCCGAGGAGAACGACGGCACCGCGCTGAAGGCCCGCGGCGACGCGCTGGCAGCCGTCAGCGGTCATTCGGGCGACCAGGTGATCATCGGATTCTCCGCCGCATCCTTCATCGCCAAGTCGAACCTCGTGGCCCCGGGCGTCCCGCCGGCGACAGTCGGCATGGGCTCGATCAGCGACAACGGCAGCGGCACGAACCTCGGCTCACCCGTCACTGGCACCGCACCGGCGCTCGCTCCGTCATCGTCGTTCTTTGGCGACACCGTCTTCGGACGCAACGTCTACGTCGTGCTCCCGACCACGGTGGCAACCGGCCCCGGCAACGCGGCCATGAAGGCCCTCTTCGTTGGTGGGACGTCGGCGATCTGCAACGCGACGACCACCATCAACACCTTCGGATTCCTCGCCAGCGCCAGCTGCGGATCGACCACGACCAAGGGCTCCTGGATCACCGGCGCTTCGTGAGCCTTGCCCTGCACCGTTCAACGCCACAACTCAGCTCGCACACAACACGTCTCGAAAGGACAAAACCCTCCATGCATTCAAAATTCACACGCCTAGCGACGGTCGCAGCGGCCATCACCGCTGCATCCGTCGCCACGCTCGGCCTGGGTTCCAGCGGTGCCCTTGCTGGGCCGCCACTCGGCACCAACACGCTCAGCCCGGCGACCGGCAACACAAGTACGACGTTCACGCTCACGCCACCGTCGGGCGCCTCGTGCACCGGCAGCGGCAGCGGCACACCGTCGTACCGCTGGCAGACCTACATCGTCGATGCCGGGGTTGACGCCTCCACGCTGACGTATGCCTCCGGTCCGAATGCGGTCGCCGGCCACTTCGTCTCGCCGCTGTACGACGCGGCGGGCGGCAACCCGGTCCAGAACCAGAACCCTTCAGCGAGCCCGCTGGGCTTGATCTCTGGCATCCCGACGTTCTCGTTCTCGTCGCTCGCGGGTTCGATCACGACGCCTGGTGCCTACAAGATCGGTTTCGCCTGCACCCAGGCCGGCAACCTTGACAACGGCAAGTACTGGGAGACACCGATCACGATCAGCAGCGTCACTGCGTCGTCGTTCAACTACGCGTTCGGCTCGGTGCCGTCTGCGCCGGTGCTGGCGTCGCCGTTGACGGCTGGTGACCAGACGCTGGCCGGCAGCTTCACCGCTTCGCCGTCGACGCCGGCCACAACTGGCTTCACGGTGACTGCGCATCCGGCGTCGGGCCCTGACGTGACACTGCCGGTCGCTGCTGCCGGTCCGTTCACCCTCACCGGCCTCACCAACGGCACCGCCTACGACGTGTCGGTCACCGCGACCAACAGCACGGGCAACAGCGCCCCGTCGAATATCGTGAGCGGCACGCCGAACCTGGCTCCTCGTCCGCCGATCACCGGCCTCACGGCTTCGCAGATCTCCGGGCCTGGCGTGCACCTCGTGTGGACAGCTCCGACCGGTACGGCTCCGACGAACTACACCGTCGTCTTCACGCCGTCGGTCGCTGGTTCGCCGTTCACGGCTCCGGGTACCTCGCTTGACGTGACCGGCCTCATCGACGGCACTCCCTACTCGATCGCGGTCACGGCGAACTACGCCGCGGCTCCGACGACCGGGCCGACGGCCACGGTTCCGTTCACCTACGCCGGTGCGATCATCATCCAGGACCTGACCGTGGTTCGCCCGGCCGGTGCCTTGATCCTCACCCAGCGTTGCGGTGTCAACGGTGCGCTCCCGGCTGAGCCGGCGACGGCAGCTGGCTTCCCGGCCACGGCTGCGGTTGCAGCTTCGGCGAACCAGACCGGTACGGCTCCGACGACTGGTGCCGCCCCCGGCGGCCCGGCCGATCCGCAGTTCCCGTCCTACCCGTTCCCGTCACCGGCTGCGTACCCGACACACTGTGGTGTCAACCTCGGCACCGGTTCGTTCATCACGACGGGCGCCCTCGCTGGTCAGTACTACTCGGCCAACGGCTTCATCAACGAGGTCACGGTTTCTGACAACCGTGACACGGGTGCGGCCTGGACGGTCAACGGCACGATGGGGACCTTCTCCAACGGGTCGAGCACCTTCAGCGGCAGCCGTCTCGGCTGGAGCCCGAAGGTCAACAGCGTCACGTCGAGCCAAGTCGTCACCGCTGGCCCGGTCGTCGATCCTTCGATCACCAACGACAACACCAGCGGCCTCGGTACGGCCCGGGTGCTCGCCACGGCCACGGCTGGTTCGGCAACAGGTATCGCCACGCTCGATGCTCGCCTGAAGCTGCTGATCCCCGTGACAGCTGCCGCCGGTACCTTCACCGGCGCGCTGAGCCTGTCGGCGATCTGATCCGACGGCACTGACAACCAACATCAACCATTGACGGTGGTACGGGACGGCTTCGGCCGTCCCATACCACCCTCGCCGTTCTCCATTAGAAGGCTGATCATCGCAATGAACCCCAGGCGTTTTGTCCTGTTGGCCGCCACATCGCTGGTGGCCTTTTGCGCGTCTGTCGGGCCCGCGCTCGCCACGTCCGCGACCACTCCACCGACTCCTCCTCCGACTACTCCAGACACGACAGCGGGCACGACCGGAGATGCTCAGCCGTCATCCGACGGTGCGGCTTCAGGTGAGATCGTGGAACAGTGGGCGCTGACCCCCGCCGCATCTGCAGACCCCGACGAAGCCGGCAACCGTTCCGAGTTCGCCTACGTCGTGGAGCCGGGCACCGTGATCGAGGATGCCGTCACCGTGTTCAACTCCGGCAATGTCTCCGAGGACTTCCGTGTCTATGCGACCGACGCGTTCAACAACGACCAGGGTCAGTTCGACATCCTCCCGGGTGAGCAAGAGCCGACGGATGTCGGCATCTGGGTGACGATCCCGCAGGAGCGGATCACCGTGCCGCCCGGCAAGCAGGCGACCATCCCGATCACGATCAAGATCCCACTCGAGGCCGCCGCCGGTGACCATGCCGGCGCCATCGTGGCGTCCAGCCCGACATCGGGATCTGACGACGAGGGCAACGTGTTGAACCTCGACCGGCGTACTGGCTCACGCATCTACATCAGGGTCAATGGCGCGCTTCGGGCTGATCTCGCCGTGACCCAGGTGAGCACGACCTACGACCAGTCGCTGAACCCGCTCGGCGGGACAGCGCATGTCCGCTACCACGTCGAGAACCGGGGCAACG
>Ga0075365_10000154_pt1 | contig 21818 bp, 20 predicted proteins | sample EndMetdeltDD1765_FD_71387 | JGI IMG/M metagenome (GOLD analysis project Ga0075365, IMG submission 71387) | Populus endosphere microbial communities from Tennessee, USA - Endosphere MetaG P. deltoides DD176-5 | ecosystem: Host-associated > Plants > Roots > Endosphere | place: USA: Tennessee... | reverse complement strand
CAGCGAGTACTCGCTGTGAACGTGCAGGTGAACCGCCCCGGTCTGCGTCACGGAGTGATCATGCCAATCGATCCAGATGCCACCGACCGGCATTTCGGCACTTAGCTGCAACCTCCGGGGAATTACCGGAGCCCGATGAGTAGATTGCGCCGCCATGCTGGCGCTGGTCACAGGAGGGGCGGGCTTCATCGGCTCCCACCTCGTCGACGCCCTCCTCGCGCGAGGCGACGAGGTCGTGGTCCTCGACGACCTGTCCACCGGTCGCCGGGAGAACATCGCCGCGGCGCTGGAGGCCGGCGCGCAGCTGATCGAGGCGGACGTCACGGACGACGCCTCGGTCGCGGGCGCGATCGAGGCGAACCCGCCCGCCGCGATCTTCCACCTCGCCGCCCAGATCGACGTGCGCGTGTCGGTCTCCGATCCCTTCTTCGACGCGCGCGTGAACGTCGGCGGCACCATCAACCTGCTCGACGCGGCGCGCCAGGCCGGCGTGGGACGGCTCGTGTTCGCCTCGACGGGCGGCGCGATCTACGGCGAGGGCAAGGACCGCGACCTGCCGCTCGACGAGACGGCGGAGTGCCTGCCCGACGCCCCCTACGGGCAGTCCAAGCATGCCGCGGAGGGATACCTGGCCCTGTACGAGCGCCTGTACGGCCTCTCGACCATCTCGCTCCGGCTCGGCAACGTCTACGGACCGCGCCAGGACCCACTCGGCGAGGCGGGAGTCGTCGCGATCTTCTGCGGCGCCCTGCTGGGCGAGCGGACGCCCCGCGTGTTCGGCGACGGCGAGCAGACCCGCGACTACGTCTATGTCGACGACATCGTCGCCGGGATGCTGGCGGCAGCCGGCTCGGACGCGGTCGGCACCTTCAACGTCGGCACCGGCGTCGAGACGAGCGTGCTGGAGCTGGGCCGGATGCTCGGCGAAGCCTGCGGGCGCCCCTTCGAGCCGGAGATGGCGCCCCCGCGCCCCGGCGAGGTCCAGCGGATCGCGATCGCGAGCTCGAGCGCCGAGCGAGAGCTCGGTTGGACCGCGGAGACCGCGCTGCCCGACGGCCTGGCGCAAACGGCGGCGTCGTTCGCGGACGCCTAAGCCGTTCGTCGAACCAGGCGCGGTCGCGAGCGCCAACGCTCTGGAACAGGCACCGAGGGGAAACGCCCGGGGCCGAGATCATCGGGTCAACGCAATCTACGTCCGGAAAGCGGACGCGGATTGCGTTGATTGGGGGCTCACCCCTACCCAGCCTCGAGCCGCCCGAGCCCTTGGGCGACCTCGCGGCTCGAAGGTGTGGCGGTAACCCGGAGCGCTACTGCGCGCAGACCCAGGCGCTCGGGCCCGAGTCGGCCCAGATCTGGGCCGCGATGCTGCTCTGCTGCGCCGGGGAGCCGTCCTGCGGGGCGCCGCTGCCGCCGTAGAGGCGCCAGGTGGACGGCAGGATCTGGTAGGCGCCGCCGGCGCCCGAGGAGGGGTTGACGGCGTTGAAGTTTCCGCCCGACTCGCACATGACGATGGCCTCGGGGATGGCCCAGTCGCCGACCCAGTTGGACACGGTCTGCTGCGCTGACGCCGCGGATGCCTGCTGCGCCTCCTGGGCGGCGGCGGCCTGCGCGGCCTGGATCTGCTGGACCTGGTTCTCCCAGCTCGACACGTTCGACTGAAGCGCCTCGACCGCAGCCGCCTCCTCCTGGCGCGCCGCCTCGAGCTTCGCGGCCTGCTGCTCGGCGTTCGCCCGGACCGCGGCGATCTGATCGCGCGCGTCGGAGACCCGGGCGTTGTAGGCATCCTGCTCGGCCTTGGCCTGGCGCACCGCCACGAGCGCGCCCTTCACCTCGTTGCGAAGGCTGCGAACGCGACCGGCGAGGTCGGCGTCGGACTTCTCGAGCCGGCCGATGAGCTCCGCCCGGTTGGCGAGGTCGGAGAAGCCGTGCGAGCTGAGGATCAGCTCTGTGGCGTTCGGAGCGTTGCCCTGGTAGATGGCCACGATGCGCGCCTGAAGCGCCCGAAGCGCCCGGTGCAGATGGTCACGGGCGCGCTGGAGATGGGCCTGCGTCTGATCGACCTTGACGGCGAGCTCCGCGGAGCGCTGCTGGCCCTGCGCCAGGAGGCCGCTGAGCTGGGCCTCGCGCTGAGCGGCCGCGGCGGCCTGCTGCTGCGCGGCGGCGACCTGGTCGGCCTTGGCCTGGACATCGGCGCTCATGCTCTGGGCCTGGGACTGCGCCGCGTCGATCTTCGACTGCAGGTCACCGACGCTCTGGGCGCTCGCGGTGCCGGCGCCGATGGCCAGCAACGCGCCCGCGGCCACGGCAACCGTGGCGACGCGCATGCGCATGCGGCGGACGGGCGCCTGGCCGTCGGCGGTTCGGATTGGGCTGTCGATCTGGAAATCCATCCTTCCGACGCCTACGGGGTTAGCTGGCGGGCTCGCGCCGAAGGACTGGCGCTACGCGGCCGGTTGCCGCGACTCGCCCCCGGGGCTCCTGCCTAGCGGCTGCTCGGCCCCAGTGGTTCCCCCGTTCCCCCGGGAATGTCCCGGCGGACTCGGCGGTGTCGGCGGAGGACCATAGCGATTGTTAGGAATGTGTGAGCCGGAAGGACGCCGGCCGACGCCTGATTCCTGCCTCCTGCAACCGTTCTTGCACCCCGCATAAGGCGGGGAGATGCGGGTCGGCTGCGGCCCTCAGCCCTCCGGGGGCTGCCTGGTGGCGATCGCGTAGCCGGCCGCGACCGCAAATGCCGTTGCAACGCCCGCGGCGAGCCGGATCTGGCGCCGGTACCTGACGAGCCAGTACCGGAGCATGAACTTCCCGATGAAGCGGTAGATCGTGGTCATCGCTCCTCATTCTCTCGCGAACGCAGCCGTCGCGCCATGCGCGTCTGCAGGGTGAAGAGCTCGATGAATCCCGGGCTCGCCGCCTGGCTGAACTCCCCTCCGGACTCGCCGAACGACGCCAGCGAGCGGTCGTACAGCGCGTACTGCGAGCTGCGCGCCACGGGCGTCACCGAGCCCTTGTAGAGCTTCAGGGTGACCTCGCCGGTCACCGGTTCGTTCGCGGACTCCATGTAGGCGTCCAGGTCGGTGCGCAGCGGCTCGTGCCAGAGGCCCGCGTAACAGAGGTACGCCCACTTGTCCTCGAGCGTGCGCTTGAAGTTGTTCTGGTGGATCGTCGACACGAGCGCCTCCAGGTCTCGGTGCGCGGTGAGGACGATCGCGGCGGCAGGGACCTCGTAGACGTCGCGGATCTTGAGGCCGACGATCCGGTCCTCCACGTGGTCGACGATCCCGACCCCGTGCCTCCGTCCCAGCTCGGCGGCGCGCTCGAGCAGGTCGACCAGGCCCAGACGCTCCCCGTCGATCGAGACGGGCGCGCCGCTCTCGAAGCCGATCCGGACAAGCTCGGGGTCGTCGGGCGCCTCCTCGGGCCGCGTGACGAGCTGAAAGACGTCGTCGCGAGGCGCCTGGTCGAGGTCCTCGATCGTCCCGCCCTCGGACGAGCGGCCCCAGAGGTTGTCGTCGATCGAGTACGGGGGCGCCTCGGTCCCGCCCTTGACGGGAATCCCGTGCTCGCGCGCATAGGCGATCTCCTCTTCCCTGCCCATGCTCCACTCCCGAACGGGCGCGATGACCTTGAGCGCGGGGTCGAGCGCCGCGATCGTCGCCTCGATGCGCACCTGATCGTTCCCCTTGCCGGTGCAGCCGTGGGCGATCGTGTCGCACCCGGTGCGCCGCGCGTGCTCGACCGCGAGCTTGGCGATCAGCGGCCGCCCCAGCGCGGTGAACAGCGGGTAGGCGTTCCCGTAGACCGCGTTGGCCTTGATCGCGGGCAGCACGTAGTCGGCCGCGAACTCCTCGCGAGCGTCGACGACGATCGCGTCGACCGCGCCCAGATCGCGCGCCTTTCCCACGATCACGTCGTAGTCCTCGTCCGGCTGGCCGAGGTTGACGGTCAGCGCGACGATCTCGGCGCCGTACTGCTCCTGGATCCAGTGCAGCATGACCGAGGTGTCCAGGCCGCCCGAGTAGAGCAGCAGGACCCGGCCCACGGACTCGGGATCCGCCTGGTAGGAGGCGATTGGCTTGTTGCCGGGGTCCGACATGAGCGGGGAAGTCTCGCATGGCCGCGGCGCCTGGCCCGCCCTTGCGGCCATTTAGCCTCTGCCAGGTGGACCGGGCCTTCCACATCCTCTCGGTCGCGCTGATCACCGCAGGCCTCGTGGTCCTCGCCGACGCCGGCGCGACCCTGCTGTGGGAGGAGCCCGTCTCGAGCCTCTACGCGTCGGTCAAGCAGCACGACGCGAGCAGCCAACTGGACGAGCTCGAGCGGGGATTTCCGACGCCGGCCGACCGGCGTGCCGCCCGCCGGGTCCGTGGCACTCGGGAGCGTCTCGAGGTCCTCGCGGACCGTTTCTCCAGGCGCGTGGACGACGGCCAGCCGATCGGGCGCATCGTCATTCCCGGCATCGGCCTCGACATCGCGGTGATCCAGGGGACGAACACCTCGGACCTGCAGAAGGGCCCGGGCCACTACCCGTCGACCCCGTTCCCGGGCCAGCCCGGCACCACGGCCATCGCCGGGCATCGGACGACCTACCTCGCCCCCTTCCGGCACATCGACTCGCTGCACGGCGGCAACGTCATCAAGCTCGAGATGCCGTACGGCACCCTGGACTACAAGGTCGAGGACACAAAGGTGGTGCAGCCGAGCGACTTTCACATCCTCCATCGCACCGGGTACCAGCGGCTCGTCCTGACCGCGTGCCATCCGCTCTACAGCGCGTCGGAGCGGATCGTCGCGTTCGCCCGTCTCGACCGGATCGAGTCGGTCGCAGTGGGCGGCCGCTCGAGCTCGGGCTAAGAGGCGCGCCTAGGGAGAGGTCCCGCCGGATCCCCCGGTGCCGCCGTTGCCCTTCGTCGACGTCGTGGTCGTCGTGGTCGTGGCGGTGGTCGTCGTCGGCGTCGTCGTCGGCGTGGTGGCCGTGGTGGTCGTCGTCGTCGGCGTGGTGGCCGTGGTGGTGGGCGTCGTCGTCGGGACGCTGGTGGTGGGCACGCTCGTCGGGGTCGTGCTCGTCGTGTTGTCGCCGCCGGTATCCGAGGCGATGACGACGACCGCGACGATCAGGCCGATCACGACCGCGACCAGCACGGCAATCGCCCACTTGACGCCCGTGCTCATCCCGCCGCTGGGCGGCTGCCCCGGCGGGGGCGGGGGCGGCTCTGCGCCCATGTATCGGGTCGGGTCCTCGTGCACGGCGACGCGAGTCTACGGACCGCTCAGGTCGCTAACCGCCGCCCTGGCCGCCACCGGGCGGCGACGGCGCGCCGGGGGGGGCCACGGTGCTCGTCTCGGTGACCGTGGACGTCACGGTCTTTGCCGGCTTCGGGGAGGTGACGGTGGAGATCACCGTAGAGATGCTCACGGCGGTCGAGGTGCTCGTCGACACGCTCGTCGTCGTGGCGGTCTTCGTCTGGGTCTGGGTCTTCACCACCTGCTTCGGCCCCGCCGCGACCAGGAACGCAACCGCCACCCCCAGCCCGAGGGCCACCGCGGAGACGACCAGAAGGGCGATCCCACGCCGATCGAGGCCGCCGCTCTCACCGTCGCCGTCGTCGTCCTCGTCGCCACCGGGGGCCGGCGGGACGAACGGCCCGGGCTGGCCCTGGTGCCCCTCCGAGAGCACGCGGCGAGGATCCGCCGGCGGCGGCGGTCCCTCAGCTGAGGACATCGCGCATCACCTGGACAGCGGTCTCGACCTCGTCTTCGCCGATCACGAGCGGCGGCAGAAAGCGGAGCATGCCGGGACCGGGAACGTTTATCACCAGGCCGCCCTCTAGTGCGCGTCGGGCGACGGTCGGCGCGTCCAGGCCCTCGGCGATCGTGACGCCCACCATCAGTCCGCGGCCGCGGACCTCGGTGATCGCGTCGAGCGCGCCGAGCTCCTCCATGAAGCGGCCGCCGAGCTCGCGAACGCGCCGCAGGAGCGCCGGGTCGTCGATCACCTCGAGCGCTGCCAGCGCCGCGGAGGCGGCGATCGGAGCGCCCGCGAAGGTCGACCCGTGGTCTCCGACCTCGAAGACGTCCCCCAGCTCCGGGTCGGTCACGCATGCGCCCACCGGAAGGCCGCCGCCGAGGGCCTTGGCCGCGGTCATGACATCGGGCCGGACGGGAAGCTGCTCGTAGGCCCACAGCGACCCCGTGCGGCCCATGCCGGTCTGGATCTCGTCGAAGATGAGGAGCGCGCCGGCCTCGTCGCACGCCTCGCGGGCGGCGACGAGCACCTCGTCGGCGATCGGAAAGACGCCGGCCTCACCCTGGATCGGCTCCACCAGGACCGCCGCCGTTCCCTCGCCGACGGCCGCTCGCAACGCGTCAGGACCGTCGGGCGCAACCGGGACGAAGCCCGGAGGCAGCGCGCCGAAGAGGTCGTCGCGTGCGAGACGCGGCGTCGCGGCGAGGGTGGCGATCGAGCGGCCGTGGAAGGCCCGGTCCAGGACCACGATCTCAGGCTGATCGATGCCGAGGCGGTGTGCGTGCTTGCGGGCCAGCTTCAGCGCGCACTCGTTCGCCTCGAGGCCCGAGTTGCACAGGAATACCTTGCCCCCAAGGCTCGACGTCGCCAGGCGCTCGCCGAGGCGCATCGCCGGCTCCGTGTAATAGAGGTTCGAGACCCCCGCGAGCCGTCCCGCCTGTTCGCGGATCGCGGCGACGATCTTCGGGTGGCAATGGCCGGCGTTCTGCACGGAGAGGCCGGCGAAGAAGTCAAGGTATTCGCGGCCGTCCACGTCCCAGAGCCGCGCCCCCTCCCCGCGCACGAACTCGACCGGAGTGCGCGCGTACGTCGGCATCGCGTAGCGCGACTCGAGCCCCTGTAGGTCCGCGAGCGTCACGGCACGATCTTGGTGCCGATGCCCGCATCGGTGAACAGCTCGAGGAGCAGCGAATGCGGCATCGAGCCGTCGATGATGTGCGCCGACCCGACTCCACCGCGAATCGCCTCCACGCACGCTCCCAGCTTGGGGCGCATGCCGCCCGAAACCCCGCCCAGGGCGTTCTCGACCTCGCCGACCTCGGCCATCGAAACCAGCGAGTCGGGGTCGTCCGGATTCGCTAGCCAGCCCGCGATGTCCGTGAGGAAGATCGCCTTGTGCGCCTCGAGCGCCGCCGCCACCTTGCCGGCGGCCGTGTCGGCATTGACGTTGTAGGAGTTGCCCTCGCGGTCGGTTCCGGCCGAGGCGACCACGGGGATGTAGTCCTCGGCGATGTGGTGGAGGACGTCCACCTCGACCCGCTCCACTTCGCCGACGAACCCGATGCGCTCGGCATCCGGGTGCGGCCGGACCTCGAACAGCGTGCCGTCCTCGCCGGAGAGCCCTACCGCAGGCTGCCCGTGGCGGTTGAGCCGGCTGACGATGTCCGAGTTCACCTTCCCGAGCAGAACCATCTTCGCCACCTCGACCGTCTCGGGATCGGAGACCCGCATGCCCTCGACGAACTTGACCTCCATGCCGAGACGCTGCATGTAGGTCGTGATGTCGGGCCCGCCGCCGTGCACGATCACGGGGTTCAGCCCGCAGTATTTGAGCAGCACCACGTCGGTGGCGAACCCCTCGCGGAGCTCCTCGTCGCGCATCGCCGCGCCGCCGTACTTGATCACCACGGTGCGGCCGTGGAACTCGCGGATGTACGGCAGCGCCTCGAGCAGCGTGCGAACGCTGGCCGCCGGATCGGGGGACCCTGCGGGCCCCGCCGATCCCGGACGCGAAGCGGAGGAATCGGCGGAGTCATTCATGTCGTGTAGTCCGAGTTGATTCGCACGTATTCGGCGGTGAGGTCCGAGAAGTAGACATGAGCGGAGCCGCTCCCGCGCTCGAGGCGCAGCGCGATCTCCGGCTCGAGGGTGTCCGACGCGAGCTCATCCGCCTCGACGACCTCGGGGCCGAGCTCCGGGAGGTCGGTGCCCGCCAGCGCCATGCCGGCCGCCTGCACGATGCGCCCCCAGTTCGGATCGCGGCCGTGGAGCGCGGTCTTCACGAGCGGCGAGTTCGCGATCGCCCGGGCGGTGCGCTCGGCCTCATCGGCATCCGCGGCGCCCGTCACCTCGACCCGCCCGACGCGGGTGGCCCCCTCTCCATCCGCGACGACGTCGAGCGCCAGCTGCAGCAGCACCGCGTCGAGCACCCCGGGCGGCAGGGGACGGCCGGCGGCGCCGGTCGCCTGAAGGACCACCGTGTCGTTCGTGCTCATCTGGCCGTCGACGGTGATCCGCTCGAACGACCTGTCGGTCGCTTCGCGCAGCGCCCCGGCGGCGTCCGGAACCTGGGCGTCGGTCTGGACGAAGCAGAGCATCGTGGCGAGGCCCGGCTCGATCATCCCGGCGCCCTTTGCCTGAGCGGAGACGGTCACGCCTTCCGCGCGGATCGTGCACAGCTTCGGAGCCGCATCGGTGGTCATGATCGCCTGCGCGAACCCGAGGCCGCCCGAGGCGTCGAGCGCGCCCGCGGCCTCGGTCGCGCCGGCGATGACGCGGTCGATCGGAAGCGGGACGCCGATCGTCCCGGTCTCAGCGACGGCGACGGAACGCGGGTCGACGCCGAGCGCGCCGGCGGCCGCGTCGCGCATCGCGAGCGCGTCGCGGTAGCCCTGCTCGCCGGTGGCGGCGTTCGCGTTGCCGGAGTTGACGACCGCGGCCCGCAGCCGGCCGGCCTCGCACTCGTCACGGCACACGCGAACGGGCGCCGCGGCGGCGGCGTTTCGGGTCAGGAGCATGGCCGAGTCGACGGTCCCGGCATCGCAGGCCATCAGGGCGACGTCGGTCGCGCCGCCGCCCTTGAGCCCGCAGGCGGCGGTCCCGGCGCGGAACCCCGGCGCCAGCTCGGCGGGATCCAACTGCTCGGCACCGAGGGGGGCATCCACCCATCGGGATCGGAAAAACCCCTCCGAGCCATCGAGTGGAGGATTCAGGCCCTTATAGGTACCCAATCCTCCACTCGGCCGATCGGGTGCGTCCCCGCGTGCGATGTCGTCAAAGGAGCCCATCCGTCTCCTCCATGCCGAGCATCAGGTTCAGGTTCTGGATCGCCTGGCCCGCGGCGCCCTTCCAGAGGTTGTCGATGGCCGCGAACGCCATCGCCCGCCCGGTCCGCTCGTCGACGGCGACGTGGATCCGGCAGAGGTTCGTGTCGCGCACCTCACGGACCCCGGGCGGGTCGTCCACGACCTCGACGAACGCCTCGCCGTCGTAGCGCTCGGCGTACAGGCGCCGCAGCTCCTCGGCCTCGACCTCGCGGGACGGGGTCACGAAGCAGCTCGTCAGCAGCCCCTGGTCGAGCGGCACCAGATGCGGGACGAAGGTCACCCGCCGCCTCCTCGGCTCCGCGTCCGGGGACGGCACGGTTCCTGCCCCTTCCTCGAGCCCTTCCAGCTCCTGGACGATCTCCGGCAGGTGCCGGTGCCCCTCGATCCCGTACGGCGTGAAGTTCTCGTCGACGGAGACGAAGTGGAAACGGTCGCCCGCGACTCGCCCGGCGCCCGAGACGCCCGACGCTGCACTGATCACGACGTCGCTCGCAAGGCCCGCCTCGGCGAGCGGCGCGAGGGCCAGGATCGCGGCGGTCGGATAGCAGCCCGGGTTTGCCACGAGCCGGGAACCGCGGACGTCGTCGCGATGCAGCTCGGTGAGCCCGTAGACGGCGTCGTCCAGCAGCTCGGGCGCGCCGTGGTCGCCGTAGGTCTCCTCATAAACGGCCCGGTCGTCGAGGCGGAAGTCGGCCGAGACGTCGACCACGGGCACGCCGGCCTCGACGAAGCGCGCGACCACCTCGGCGGCCGCGCCGTGCGGGTAGGCGACGATCGCGGCGTCGAACTGGCCAGCGGCGTCCGGGTCGAGCGCGGTGAGCTCCACGGGCACGCGATAGCGCGGGTAGAGCCGGTCCAGGCGCACGCCGGCGTCGGCGCGGGCCGTGGCGGCGCCCAGCTCGAGGCGAGGATGGCGATGGACGAGGCTCGCGGCCAGCGCGCCCGCGAACCCGGATGCGCCGGCGACGACCACGCGGGCGTCACTCACGGAGCGACCCCCCGATCTCGGCGAGAGCCGCCTTGATCGCATCACGGCGCTCGGCCACCTCGGCGTCGGTGAGCGTGCGGTCCGGCGCCTGGAACTCCAGTCGCAGGGCCAGGCTCTTTCTCCCCTCCCCCACCTGCTCGCCGCGATAGAGGTCGAAGACAGAGGCGCTCCGAAGCAGCTGGCCTCCGCCGTCCAGCACGACCCTGCGCACGTCGGCGGCGGGCACGCCGTCGTCGACGACGATCGCCAGGTCCTGGTACACGGCCGGATACGTCGTGACGTCCTCATAGGTCTCCCGGCCATACGGAGACGCGGCGGCGAGCTCCGCGAGCCCGACCTGGAACGCGGCGGCGGATTCGAGGTCCCAATCGCGGCAGACCAGCGGGTGGACCTCGCCCAGCCATCCGGCGTCGCTGCCATCGACGATCACCTTCGCGGAGCGGCCCGGGTGCAGGAAGGGCTGGGCATCGGGCTCGAACTCGACGTCCACGCCGAGATGCGCGGCGAGGGCCTCGAGCGAGCCCTTGATCGCGAAGAAGTCGGCGCTGCGCTCCTCGCCACCCCAGCTCGGTGGAGCGAGCGGCCCGGCCGCCAGCGCGGCGACGTTCTGCGGCTCGAACGCCGGCGGGGAGCGATCGCCTGCGAATTGGCCCCCCAGGATCCCGCCCGCCGCGGACTCGCCCTTCCTCATGTACGCGCGCCCCGTTTCCGACAGCGCCACGCGGTCGGCGCCGCGGGCGAGGTTGTAGCGCGCGGCATCGAGGAGCGACCCCAGCAGGGTCGTGCGCAGCTCCGAGTGGTCCAGGGAAAGCGGGTTGGAAACGCGAATCGGAGCGCCCCGCACGTCGTCGTCCCCCAGCCGCAGCCGGGACGCCAGCTGCGGATCGCTGAGGCTCAGGCTGACGATCCCGTCGAACCCGAGGTCCCGCATCACGTCCTCGACCCGGCGCCGGAGCGCCTGGTCGCGGGTCAGGTTGCCGCCCTGGCCCGGCGCCTGCGGAAGCGTTGCCGGCAGGTACTCGTCGTAGCCGTGGATGCGCCCCACCTCCTCGACGAGGTCGGCCTCCCGGCTCACGTCGTAGTAGCGGTGCGCCGGCACCTCGGCGACGATGTCTCCGTCCGAGCGTTCCACGCCGAAGCCCAGCCGCTCCAGGTAGATGACCTGCTGGTCCGGCTCGATGCTCATGCCGAGCAGCTCCTCGGCGCGACCCTCCCGAAGCGTCGGGCGCCGCGGGGGCGGCGGCTCAGCCGCGACGTCGATCGTGCCCGGAACCAGACGCGCCCCGCACAGGTCGACGAAGAGCCGCGAGGCGATCCGCTGCGCCCGGATCGCGAGCTCGGGGTGAAGCTGCTTCTCGAACCGGTTGGAGGCCTCGGACCGCAGGCCGAGCTTCCGGGAGGTGCGCAGGATGTTCACGCCGTTCCAGGTCGCGACCTCGAGCAGGACGCGCGTCGTGGAGTCGGACACCTCCGAGACCTGGCCGCCCATGATGCCGGCGATCCCCGACGGCCCGTTGCGGTCGCACACCAGCACCGTCTCGGCGTCGAAGGCCCGCTCGACTCCGTCCAGCGTGGTCATCTTCTCCCCGTCGGCCGCCGTGCGAACGATCAGCTCGCCGTCCGGCACCTGATCGAGGTCGAACGCATGGAGCGGCTGCGCGGTCATCAGCATCACGTAGTTGGTGATGTCGACGACGTTGTTGATCGGCCGCTGGCCGGCTGCGATCAGGCGCGCCTTCAGCCACAGCGGCGAGGGCCCGATGGTCACGTCCGTGAACACGCGAGCGGTGAAGCGCGGGCAGAGCTCGGGGACCTCCACCGTGACCGACGCATAGTCGGAAGCCTCCCCCTCCCCCGTCGCCTCGGCGTCGTCGTCCCACGGCGGCGGGGCCAGCGGAGCGCCGCTCCAGGCATGGACCTCGCGCGCGACCCCGTAGACGCCGAGGCAGTCGACGCGGTTCGAGTTCACCTCCAGCTCGAGCACCGGCTCACTGACCGGGAGGACGTCCGCAAGCGGGGTGCCCGGTGCGAATCCCTTCGCGGACCCCGCCGCCCCCGGACGCGAAGCGGAGGAGGCGGCGGGCATTCGTTGATCGTCAAGGACGACGATCCCGTCCGAGTCGTCGCCCAGCTCGAGCTCGGTCTCCGAGAGGATCATCCCGTCCGAGACGACGCCGCGAAGCTTCGCCTGCCCGAGCTTCTGGCCACCGGGGAGCTCGGCGCCGGGGAGCGCCACCGGCACGACCTGGCCGGCGGCGACGTTGGGCGCCCCGCAGACGATCGTGCGGGTCCCCTCCCCGGTATCCACCTCGCAGACGCTCAGGCGATCGGCATTGGGATGCTTCTCCGCCGAGATCACGTGCCCGATGACGAACCCCTCCGCCGACGGCGCTCCGACGTGGGTGGTCCGCTCGACGTCGGTGGTCCGCAACGCGAGGCGCTCGGTGAGCGCGTCCGGGTCGAGGCCGGGGTCGCAGTAGCCGGTGAGCCAGCTGTAGGGAATCCTCATCGGAACTGCTCCAGGACGCGAACGTCGTTCTCGAAGAACTTGCGGAGGTCGGGGACTCCGTGCTTGAGCATCGCGATCCGCTCGATCCCCATGCCGAAGGCGAAGCCCTGCACGCGGTCAGGGTCGTAGCCGTTCTCCTTCACAAACCCGAAGACGTTCGGATCGACCATCCCCGAGCCGAGGATCTCGATCCAGCCCGTGCCCTTGCAGATCGAGTCCCTCGACCCGTCCGGCAGCTCGCCGGAGCCCCCGCAACGGAAGCACGACACGTCCACCTCGACGCTCGGCTCGGTGAACGGGAAGAAGCCGGGGCGGAACCGCGTTTGCCGCTCGGGGCCGAAAATTGCCCGTGCGAACTCGTCGAGCGTTCCCTTCAGGTCGGCGAGGGTGATCGTCTCCGACACGGCGAGCCCCTCGACCTGATGGAAGATCGGGCTGTGGGTCGCATCGAACGGGTCGCTCCGGTAGCAGCGCCCGGGAACGACGATGAAGATCGGCGGCCCCTGGCTCTCCATGGCGCGGACCTGCATGGGGGACGTGTGGGTGCGAAGCACGACGTCCTCCGGGCCGGGCGGCAGCGCCGGCCCCTCCGCCTGATCATCCGGCGCGGTCGGGGCGGGCGCGAGGCGCAGGTCGGGGTCCAGCGTCGCGGGGTCGACGTAGAAGGTGTCCTGCGCCATCCGGGCCGGGTGCCCCGGCGGGTGGTTGAGCGCGGTGAAGTTGTAGTAGTCGAGCTCGACCTCGGGGCCCTCCATGATGCGGTAGCCGAGGCCGACGAAGACGTCCTCGATCTCGCGCATGGTCCGGATCAGCAGGTTTCGCGATCCGATCGCGACCGCAGGCGTGCCGGGCAGCGTCACGTCCACGGCGTCGGCCGCGAGCCCCGATTCGAGCCGCTCCCCCTCGAGCTCGGCGAGGCGGCCCTCGATCAGTGCCTCGAGCGCCTGGCGGGCGGCGTTGGCCGCGGAGCCCACCGGCCCCCGCTCCTCGGCCGGCAACTCGCCGATGCCCCGCAGGATCCCGGTCAGCTCGGCCTTGCGGCCGAGGAACCGGACCCTGAGCTCCTCGAGCGCGGCGGCGTCGGACGCCGCCTCGATCGCGCCCTCGGCGTCCCGCTGCAGCTCGGAAATCTTTCCCTGGACGTCAGGCACGGCCGGCCATCCTATTCGCGACCTCGTAGAGGGCCATGGCGGCGGCCGCCGCGACGTTGAGCGACTGAGGGCCGTCGGGGCGCATCGGGATCCGGGCGGTCGCCTCCGCGCGGGCGGCGACGTCCGCCGGCAGCCCCTCCCGCTCCGCGCCGAGGCAGAGGATCAGCGGCGTCCCCAGCTCGACGTCGGCGAGCGTCGTGCCGGCGCCGCCGTCGAGCGCGAGCTTGAAGCCGTCGAGCTCCGCAAGCGCGGCCCGCGCGGGCGGCCGCGCGAACACCGAGCCCATGCTCGCCCGGACGGCACGCGACGAGTAGGGATCCGCGCAGCCCGGCCCGAGAACGACCGGCCCGTCCGCGAGAGCGTGGACCGTCCGGATGATCGTTCCCACGTTCCCGGGGTCGCGCACCCCCTCCAGGTAGGCGCTCAGGTCCCCGCCGGGCTCGCTCCAGCGCTCGCGGTAGACGCCGACCGCCCGCGTGCCCGAGCCCAACTCGCTCACATCGTCGAGCAGCTCCGGCTCCAGGTCCCGGCCGGCGACGAGCACGAACTCCGCCTCTACGCCGGCGTGCTCCGCGGCCTCCACCAGGTCCTCTCCCTCGGCGACGAACAGCCCCTCGCGCTCCCGGTGCTTTCGCGCCTGGAGCTTGCGAATCAGCTTGAGCTTGGAGTTTTGTGGGCTGGTGATCACGGTTGCGAAAAACAAAAAGGGCGGCCTGCACCTGCAAGCCGCCCGGGGAGTTCGGATGGAGCCTTCGCGACTAGGCCGCGGTGGCCTCCCGGGCTAGCTCGGCAAATCGGCGGAAGGCCTCAGGATCGTGCACTGCGACGTCGGCAAGCATCTTGCGGTTGACCTCCACGCCGGCCTGGTTGAGGCCGTGCATGAACTGCGAGTAGCTCATGCCCTCGCGCCGCGCGGCCGCGTTGATCCGAATGATCCACAGGCGCCGGAAGTCACGCTTTCGATTCCGGCGGTCCCGGTAGGCGTACTGCCCCGAGCGCATCACCTGCTCGTTGGCGAGTCGGTAGCTCGAGTGCTTGCGCCCGAAGTAGCCCCGCGCCTCCTTCAGGACCTTCTTCTTGCGCCGCTTCCGGGCGACGGCGTTGGTCGCGCGCGCCATGGCTAGTCGCCCTTCCCCGCGAGGAGCACGCGCACCCGCTTGCGGTCGGGGCCAGCCACGGTGGTCGGCTTGGACATCTTCCGCTTCCGCTTCGGCGACTTCTTCTCCAGGATGTGGCTGGAGTACGCGCGCCGACCGCGGAGCTTGCCACCCGCGGTCTTGCGAAAGCGCTTCTTGGCGCCGGAGTGTGTCTTCATCTTCGGCACGGGAACGGCTATTGAAGCAGGTAGGTCTGTGAGGAGCCTTCAGGCGACGAAAGATGCTGGTGTCGTTGCCGGTGCTGGCGGGGCCGTTGACCGGCTAGGCGGCGGAGCGCTCGGCGTCGCCCTCGCTCGCCTTCGCGCGCACGGGAGCGAGCAGCATGCTCATGTTGCGGCCCTCCTGGAGGGGCTCCTGCTCGATGACCGCCAGGTCCTCGATGTCCTCGTAGAGGCGCTGGAGGAGGTTCCGGCCGCGCTCCGGATGGGCCTGCTCGCGCCCGCGGAACATGATCGTCACCTTGACCTTGTCCTGCTGGCGGAGGAACCGCTCGACGTGGCCCTTCTTGGTCTCGTAGTCGTGAACGGCGATCTTGGGTCGAAGCTTGATCTCGCGCACGTTGATCTGCTGCTGGTGCTTGCGCGCGGCCTTGGCCTTCTGCTCCTGCTCGTAGCGATACTTGGAGTAGTCGAGCAGGCGGGCGACAGGCGGGCGGGCGTCGGGCGCCACCTCGACGAGGTCGAGGTCCTTGTCGGTGGCGCGCTGCATGGCCTGCTCGGTGGGCACGATTCCCACCTGCTTTCCCTCCTCGTCGATCAGCCTGACCTCGGAGACGCGGATTCGCTCGTTGATCCGCGTGGGGTCACGCTCGGGAGGCGACCGGTCGAAACGCGGGTTCGCCACTAGAACTGGAAGGAGATTCGCGTCAAGCTAGCGATGCTCGGGCGGGATAGGAAGAGACGAGACAGGGGGCACGGGCGCTCAGCGGCGGCGCGTGGAATCGGTGCCCCTCATCGCCGCCCAGTATAGACGCCTAGGAGTCGGAGACCTCACGCTCGATCCGGGCGGCGAACTCGTCGATCGACTCGCTGCCGACGTCCCCGTCGGCGTGCGAGCGGACCGAGACGGCGCCATCGGACTCCTCCCGGTCGCCCACGACGAGCATGTAGGGGTACTTCCCCAGCTCCGCATCGCGGATCTTCTTGCCCACGGATTCGGAGCGCTCGTCGACGGTGCAGCGGACGCCGGCGTCCCTGAGTCTCGCCGCGACCTCGGCGGCGAATGCGTTGTGGCGGTCGGCCACCGGCAGGATCGCCGCCTGCACGGGCGCCAGCCAGGTGGGAAAGCGCCCTGCGTAGTGCTCGATCAGGATCCCGATGAAACGCTCCATCGAGCCGAGCAGCGCGCGGTGGATCATCACCGGCCGGTGATCGGCGTTGTCCTCGCCCTGGTAGCCGAGGTCGAAGCGCTCGGGCATCTGGAAGTCGATCTGGCAGGTGCCGCACTGCCATGAGCGGCCGAGGGCGTCGGTCACGTGGAAGTCGATCTTGGGGCCGTAGAAGGTCCCCTCCCCGGGGCTCACCTCGTACTCGCGGCCCTGGCGCTCGAGCGCCTCGCGCAGCGCCTCCTCGGCGCGCTCCCACTGCTCGTCGGTCCCGATCGACTTCTCGGGTCGGGTCGAGAGCTCGACCCGCACCTGGTCGAACCCGAACCGCGCGTACAGCTCGTCGATCGCGGTGCAGATCGCGTCCACCTCGTCCGCGACCTGCTCGAGGGTGCAGTAGACGTGGGCGTCGTCCTGGGTGAAGGCCCGCACCCGCAGGAGGCCGTGAAGCACGCCCTCGCGCTCGTTTCGAGACACGAGCCCGAACTCCGCGAGCCGCAGCGGAAGATCGCGGTAGGAGTGGCGCTCGGAGGAGAAGACGAGGCAGGCGCCGGGGCAGTTCATCGGCTTGAGCGCGAACCGGTGGTCCTCGACCTCGGTGAAGAACATGTTCTCCGCGTAGTTGTCCCAGTGCCCCGAGCGGTGCCAGAGCTCCTCGTCGAGCACCTGCGGGGTCTTGATCTCCTGGTAGCCGCCGCGGTCGAGCTGGCGCCGAACCTCGCGCTCCACCAAGCGAAGCAGGACAGTTCCGTTCGGGAGCCAGAACGGCATCCCCGGTGCGTCGGAGAGCAGGGCGAAGAGCCCGAGTTGCGGGCCGAGGCGGCGGTGGTCCCTGGCCTTCGCCTCCTCGATGCGCTCCAGGTGCTCCTCCAGCTCCTTCTTGGAGAAGAACGCGGTCCCGTAGATGCGCGTGAGCATCTCGCGGGTCTCGTCTCCGCGCCAGTAGGCGCCCGCGACCGAGTTGAGCTTGAAGGCCTTGATGCGGCCGGTCGAGGGCCCGTGGGGGCCGCGACAGAGGTCCACGAACGGGCCGTTCTGGTAGAGCGACACCGTCTCGGTTCCCTCGTCCCGCATCAGGTCCTCGATCAGCTCGACCTTGTAGGGCTGGTCCTCCGACTTGAAGCGCTCGACGCCGTCGCTGGCCGATATCTCGGAGCGCTCGAATGGCTCATCGGCCTTCACGTGGGCGGCCATCGCCTCCTCGATCCGCTCGAGGTCGGAATCCGATGGGCGGAAGCCGTCCGGAAACTCGAAGTCGTAATAGAAGCCGTCGGCGATCGGCGGCCCGATCGACACCTTGGTGCCTGGCCACAGGTCGAGGACGGCAGTGGCGAGCACGTGCGCGGTGTCGTGGCGCAGCACGTCGAGCGCGTCCTGGCCCCCGGGGGTGACGATCTCGATCTCCTCACCGTCGCCGAGGGGCGCGGTGAGGTCGCGCACCTCCCCGTTCACCCTCACGGCGAGCGCGTCCTTGGCCAGCCGCGGCCCGATCGCCGCAGCGGCGTCGGCGCCGGTGGCGCCTTCGTCCAACTCCAGTGACCGGCCGTCCGGAAGCTTTACCGTGATTGGGGCCATGCGAGGCCATGCTATCCAGGCAAGATTCGCGATCGCGAGCGTCGCCGGCTGCCTCCTGTGGGCGTCGAGCGCCGCCGCGGCGCCGGCTCGCGACACCCCCTCGCGCCCCGTGCTCGCGCCGCCGGCGGATGGGCGGATCTACCGGGCGGCCTTCCCCGACTTCGGCGGGACCGAGGACCACGTCACGGGCGCGCGCATCCGGAGCTTCGAGCGCCTCTCGGGCAGCGGGATCGCCTGGGCGTATTTCTCCAACAACTGGTTCAAGGGGCGGATCCACTTCCCCGAGGAGCACGTGCGGACGGTCTCGCGCGCGGGCACGGTCCCGTTCATCCGGATGATGGCCCGGACCGGCTACCACCGCGGACGGGACCCGAACTTCTCGATGCAGTCGATCGCGGACGGCTCGTGGGACCCCGAGCTTCGCGACTGGTGCGACGGCGCACGTGACGCGGGCGTTCCGCTCCTGGTGGAGTTCGGCACCGAGGTGAACGGCGACTGGTTCCCCTGGAACGGGCGCTGGAACGGCGCCGGCAGGACGAACGGTTACGGCAACCCCCAGGTCCCGGACGGCCCCGAGCGGTTCCGGGACGCCTACCGCCGCATCGTCGACCTATGCCGGGCCGAAGGAGCGAGCAACATCACGTGGTTCTTCCACGCGGACGTCGGCGGATGGCCCCGGACGAGCTGGAACCGGATCTCGCAGTACTGGCCCGGGTCCCGCTACGTCGACTGGATCGGCCTGAGCGACTACGGCCCGCTCAAGCCGGGCCAGCCGTGGCTCGGCTTCCGCCGCCGACTCGACCGCGTCTACGACCACGTCAAGGCCCTGGGCCCCGAGCCGATCGCGATCCTGGAGTACGGCGCGGCCGAGCAGTGGAGCCACCCCGCTCGGAAGGCGCGATGGCTCCGGGAGGCGATCGGCGACGTCGCCGCCGGGCGCTGGCCTCGCGTGCGCGCTCTTTCCTACTGGAACGAGCGGTGGCGAAACGGAGACGGATCGGTTTCGAACCTGCACATCGACTCGTCCCGCCACTCGCTGCGGGCCTACCGGCACGGCATCGGGCGCGGTGTCTTCACCTCACACGCGGGGTTCGTCCAACGAGGCACGTAGGACGGCGCGCCGGCGATGGTCGAGTTGCGGCGGTATGGCCGCCGTTTCTCGACCATCGTCGATCTGGAGACCCCAGTCAGTCGCCCGCGGGGTTGGCCCGGGCGCCCGTGGCGATCAGCGCGCACGGGCCGTGCCCCCTCGGCACCGGGTGACGCGCCCACAGCGTGTAGGGGCCAGCCTGGCGCTCGAGCACGAAACCGGCGAACGGCGGACGTTCCTGGCTGCGCGTCACCACGTGGGCGATCCCCGGCGGCGCCGGCCCTCCCTCACCACCCTCGGCCTTCACGCACACCCGCCCGCCGCGGAGCTCCCAGACGACGTAGTCGCGCCCGTGTTCGCCGGCCAGGAGATCCTCGGGGACGAGCACCAGCGTCGATCCCTGGCGGATGTCGGGCCGCAGCTCCGTCAGGCCGGGCGAGTAGCTCGACGGGCCCACGGGCCCGTTCGCCAGGGCGACGATCGAGGAGGCTCCGGCCGCTGCGCAGAAGGCGACGGCGAGCACCGTCTTCAGCAGCGGCTGATGGCGGAGGAACGTCCCGGTGAAGCCCGTCCGCGTGCGGCCGACCGCGCCGCGGAACGCGCCGAGCTCGACGATCTGCTCCGGCGAGAGCAGCGCCCGGGTCGCGATCAGAGCCGCGAGCGGCGCGATCATCACGGTCGCCTTCGCCGCCTGGTAGGGGGTCCCGGAGAAGTGGGCGTAGCCGTACAGGACCACGGCGACCGCGAGCGCCGAGGGAGCCGCCCACTCGGATCGGCGCAGCCACCAGACGAGTCCGTAGGCGAGCGCCGCGAGGCCGAGCAGCTCGCCGAGGTAGTAGCCGAACGCCGGCATCGCGCCGTCGCCGGGATCAAGGCGGAAGTCGCCCGACGGCCAGATCCCGAGCGCCTCCAGCGGCGAGATCGGGTTGAAGAGGTTGCCGAGGCCCGCCCCGGGTGGGTTGAACGTCTCGAAGCTCGCGAAGTCGACCATGCGGCCGATCTCCGGGAGGGCCGCGACGACGAGCACGGCGACCGCGACCCCTGCCGGCAGCGCCGCCTTCCTGGCGAGCGCGCGGGCCGCCGCCCGCGACCGGCGCCGGACCTTCATCGCGAGCTCGACCACGGCCCACAGCCCGGCCGCGCCGACGAGCCAGAGGAGCCCCGGGAAGCTGTAGGAGTAGACCGAGCCGATCGCGATCACCGCGAGCGGCACCGCGACCAGCGGCCCACTTCGCGATTCGCGTACGAGGGTGGAGCGCGACAGCTCGTGCAGCCCGATCGCGAACGCCAGCACAAACAGGGCCTCCATCGTCTCCTTGAACGCCCCCTGGATCAGGTAGGAGGCGACGAGGTATGCCAGCCCGACCAGGAGCGCCACGAGCGTCCGCCGCCACGCGGCGAGCCGTTTCACCAGCGCGAGCGGTGCCAGCGTGGCGCTGACCGCGATTGCGAGCGCGAGGCCGTCGAAGGCGTGGACAAGGCTCGCGCCCGTGGCCTTCGAGGCCGCCACCACCAGCGAGTGCGGGCCGAGCGGGTAGCCCTGCGCCAGCAGCCTGGACCCCTCCCCGTGCGCGAGCCGATCGGCCGCGAGCAGGTGCTGGGACATGTCCGGATTCAGACCGGTCCCCAAGATCCCGAAGCGACGCTCGGCGATGAACGGCAGCGAGGCGGCGATCAGCGCGCCAACCAGAGCCGGGAGGCCGACACCGACCGCCTGACGCAGCCCCGACACGCGGTTCCACAGGTAGGCCGACGATGCGACCAGCAAGACGCCGACGGCGATCGCGGCGGCGGTTCCCTCTCCCGGAAGACGCACGGTCCCCCACGCCACGGCGGTGATTGCAGCGAGACCGACGGCGGGCGAGAGCCAGGACCAGCGCCGCCGCCCGCAGAGGCGAAAGACGGCCTGCCCGACGCAACCCGAGGCGACGACGATGGCCGCGAAGGAGGCATACGTCCCCAGCATTGGCCGGCGAGCATAGAAGCCGGACCCGGACGGCCATGCCGCGGTAGAGCCGCTGCGCCGGGACGGAGTCGGTTTGCCCGCCTACCGCGCGGGTACCGCGAAAGCTGACCCGAGCGGCCCCCGCGGGCGGCGGCAATAATGTCCTAGCTCATGAACCCTGGCGCGAATCCGCCTATCAAGACGAGCGTTCTGCCGGAGTTCCGGATGGTCCTCCCCAGCCGGGCCGAGAACGTCGCGATCATCCGCCAGGCCCTCGCCGGCGCCATCGAGGTCCTCGGCCTCGGCGAATCGCGGCTCCTCGACATCAACACGGCCGTCAGCGAGGCCTGCAACAACGTCGTCGTTCACGCGTACGACGGCAAGCCAGGTCAGCTGGAGGTCTTTCTCTGCGTTCAGGATTCCGAGCTCGAGGTCGTCGTACGCGACCAGGGCGTCGGCATTCGCCCCAAGGCGCCCGAGCCGGGGATCGAGGTCCAGGGGCTGGGACTGTCGCTGATCCAGACGCTCAGCGACCGGGTCGAGTTCCACGGCGGCCTCGATCAGGGAACCGAGGTCAGGATGGCCTTCGCGCTCAACGGGGAGAGCGAGTCGCAGCTCCACGAGCTACCGCAGGACGACACGGACGTGAGGCGGCCGGAGGGCGAGCTTCTCATCGCGGTGACGGCGGGGCCACTCGCGGCGCCGGTGCTCGGGCGCGTGATCGCCATGCTTGCCGCACGGGCCGACTTCTCGCTCGAGGGGATCTCCGAGGCGCAGCTGGTCACCGACTCGCTCGCCGCCAACGTGCCGCGGGTGATTGTGGGCACGCGGGTTCAGCTTGGGATCGACACTCCGCCGGAGCAGCTCCTGGTGCGGGTGGGGCCGCTCGAGGAGGGCGGCGCCAGCAGGATCATGGATGCTTCCGCCCTCGGCGACCTCCCACCGGTGCTCGAGCGGCTCACCAAGGAGCACCACATCGAGGCCTCGCCCGACGGCGAGGTCCTGAG
>Ga0075365_10000153_pt1 | contig 21954 bp, 17 predicted proteins | sample EndMetdeltDD1765_FD_71387 | JGI IMG/M metagenome (GOLD analysis project Ga0075365, IMG submission 71387) | Populus endosphere microbial communities from Tennessee, USA - Endosphere MetaG P. deltoides DD176-5 | ecosystem: Host-associated > Plants > Roots > Endosphere | place: USA: Tennessee... | reverse complement strand
GTGAAGCTCGGGCCGCCCGAGTATTTCCTGTTGATGCTGCTGGCCTTCACCACGGTGAGCGCGGTGCTGGGCAAGAGCACGCTGCGCGGCATGACGGCGCTGTTCATCGGCCTCGCGGCCGGCTGCGTCGGCCTCGACCAGATCTCGGGCCAGGGCCGCTACACCGGCGGCGTTCCCGAACTGCTCGACGGCATCGAGATCGTGCTGGTGGCGGTCGGCCTGTTTGCCGTGGCCGAAGTGCTGTACGCGGTGCTCTACGAGGGCAAGGTGGTCGAAGGCCAGAACAAGCTGAGCCGCGTCCACATGACCAAGCGCGACTGGAAGCGCTCGATTCCTGCATGGTTGCGCGGCACCGCCATTGGCACGCCGTTCGGCTGCATTCCCGCGGGCGGCACGGAGATTCCGACTTTCCTGAGCTATGCGATGGAAAAGAAGCTGGCCAAGAATCCGGAAGACAAGGCCGAGTTCGGCAACGCCGGCGCCATCGAAGGCGTGGCCGGCCCCGAAGCCGCCAACAACGCCACCGTGACTGCCGCGCTGATTCCGCTGCTCACGCTCGGCATTCCGACGTCGAACACCACCGCCATCCTGCTCGGCGCGTTCCAGAACTACGGCATCCAGCCGGGGCCGCAGTTGTTCACCACCTCGGCCGCGCTGGTGTGGGCGCTGATCGCGTCGCTCTACATCGGCAACGTGATGCTGCTGGTGCTGAACCTGCCGATGGTCGGCCTGTGGGTCAAGCTGCTGAAGATTCCCAAGCCGCAGCTCTACGCCGGCATCCTGATCTTCGCGACGGTGGGTGCCTACGGCATGCGCCAGAGCGCGTTCGACCTGTTCCTGCTCTACGCCATCGGCCTGCTCGGCGTGGTGATGCGGCGCTTCGACTTCCCGACCGCTCCCGTGGTGGTGGGCATGATCCTCGGGCCGCTTGCCGAAGCGCAATTGCGCAACGCCATGTCGATCGGGGAGGGCAGTGCTGCGGTCTTCTTCCAGCGGCCGATGTCGATCACGCTGGTGGTCATCATCGTGGCTGTGCTGGTGTTGCCGCGCGTGGCCAAGCGCATGAGTGAGCGGAAGTTGGCTCGGCTGGCGGTCTGACTCTCCTGCCCTCCTATTGAGGGCGACCGCGGCTCTTTTGGCGCTGCGCAGCGGTTGCTTCCCGAGGCCGGGATATCCGCCCGGCGGCGGACTCACTTTCTTTTGCTTCGCCAAAAGAAAGTAAGCAAAGAAAAGGCGACCCTACTGTCTGCGTCCCTCCGCTGCGCTACGGGCAACCTGCGGTGCTCGACTCCGGCGGGGGTCCGCAGAACTCGCTCCACTGCGTTGCGCTCAAACAGCTGCGGCCCTGATCCCGCCTCCATCTGCGCTCCTCGGCGCATACAGAAGGGGTGGGGACGGGACAGGCCATCGCTTCGCTCGGCCGGAGTCCAACAGCCAATCCCAACCCCCGCGGCGCGCAGCGCCGCGGGGGCCTGGTGGCCGAGCGAAGCAAAGGCCCGTTCGGTCTCCAAGCCCCTCTGTATGCGCCGAGGAGCGGAGCGTTTCGCGGATCAGGGCCGCAGCTGTTTGAGCGAAGCGAGTTCTGCGGACCCCGCGAAACGCGAGCACCGCAGGTTGCCCCGTAGCGAAGCGCAGGGGTCGCAGACAGTGGGGTCGCCTTTCTTTTGCCTACGTTTCTTTGGCGAAGCAAAGAAAAGTAGGTCGCCCGCCGGGGCGAGTCCCGGCCTCGGGAAACAAACGCCGCGCAGCGTCAAAGACGCCACTTTCGGCCGCCCCCTCTCAAAGAGAGAACAGAATCAACCAGCCTGCCGCTCGACCAAGTCATCATCGATATGCGGATCGGCCGGCTGCCCCCGCACCTTGCGCACCGTACGCCGAATCCAGTGCTCGATGTCGTCCACATAAGTGAACACAGCCGGCACCACCAGCAAGCTCAGCACGGTCGACGTAATCAGCCCGCCGATCACCGCCATCGCCATCGGCGACCGGAAGCTCGAATCGGCGGCGCCCAGGCCGATGGCAATCGGCAGCATGCCCGCACCCATGGCCAGCGTGGTCATGATGATGGGCCGGGCGCGCTTGTGGCATGCATCGCGCAGGGCCTCCCAGCGGGTCATGCCGTGGTCGCGGCGCGCCACGATCGCGTACTCCACCAGCAGGATCGAGTTCTTGGTGGCAACGCCCATCAGCATGATCAGCCCGATCAGCGACGGCATCGAAAGCGCCTTCTGCCCGATGAGCAGGCCCACGAAGGCGCCGCCGAGCGCCAGGGGCAGTGCGCAAAGAATCGTCACCGGATGCAGGAAGTCCTTGAACAGCAGCACCAGCACGATGTAGATGCACAGCACGCCCGTGAGCATCGCAAGGCCGAAGCTCGCGAACAGCTCGGTCATCACTTCCGCGTCGCCCACCTCGGTCACGCGCACGCCGGGCGGCAGCTTCTGGATCGAGGGCAGCGCCGTCACCGCGGTCTTGGCATCGCCGAGGCCCACGCTGGAAAGCTCGATCTCGAAGTTGACGTTGCGCGAGCGGTCGTAGCGGTCGATGACGGCCGGGCCGCCTTCCATCGTCAATGAAGCCACCTGGCTCAGCATGACGGGGCCGCGCGCGCCGGGCACCGAGAGCCGGCCGAGCAGCTCGAGATTCTGCCGGGCCGAGTCTTCGAGCTTCACCACGATGGGCACTTGCCGCTGCGCGAGGTTGAGCTTGGCCAGCGCCTGGTCATAGTCGCCGAGCGTGGCCACGCGCAGCGTCTCGGCGATGGCCGAGCTGGTCACGCCCAGGTCGGCCGCTCGCGCGAAGTCGGGGCGCACGGCAATCTCGGGCCGCACGAGGCTCGCGGTCGAGGTGATGTTGCCGAGACCGGGAACCGTGCGCAGGTCTTTCTCGACCGCGCTGGCCGCACTGGCCAGCGCCGCCGGGTCTTCGCCGGTGAGCGCGAGGATGTACTTTTCGCCCGAACCGCCAAGGCCCACGGTGCTGCGCACGCCGGGCAGGGTTTCAAGGGCCGCGCGGATCTGGTTCTCGATCACCTGCTTGCGCGGGCGGTCGCCGCGTTCGTCGAGCTTGATGGTGAGCGTGGCCTTGCGGGTTTCGGGCGTTCCGAAGTTGGCGAAGGGATCGCCGCCCGCGCTGCCGCCCGCCACGGTGGTGTAGACGCTTTTCACGTGCTTGATCTGCATCACGCGGCGCCGCGTTTCTTCCGCGGCCGCGGTGGTCTGCGCGAGCGTGGAACCGGGCGCGAGCGAGAGGTAGATCTGCGTCTGCGAGTTGTCGTCCGGCGGAATGAAGCCGGTCTTCAGCAGCGGGATCATCGCCAGCGAACCGAAGAAGAAGAGGGTGGCGAGCACCATCGTCTTGAAGCGATGGTGCGTGCTCCATTCCACGGCGCGCATGTAGGCCGTGAGCCAGCGCGGCTCTTTTTGGGCACCGACCACCGGCTTCAAGATATAGGCCGCCATCATGGGCGTGAGCACCCGCGCCACCACCAGCGACGCGAACACCGCCAGCGAGGCCGTCCAGCCGAACTGCTTGAAGAACTTGCCGGCGATGCCGCTCATGAAGGCCGTGGGCAGGAAGACCGCAATCAGCGTGAAGGTGGTGGCGATCACCGCCAGGCCGATTTCGTCGGCCGCCTCCATGGCCGCCTCGTAAGGCGACTTGCCCATGCGCAGGTGGCGCACGATGTTTTCCACCTCCACGATGGCGTCGTCCACCAATATGCCGACCACCAGCGAGAGCGCGAGCAGCGAGATCACGTTGACCGAGAAGCCCAGCAGGTGCATGCCGATGAAGGCCGGGATCACGGACATGGGCAGTGCCACCGCCGAGACGAACGTGGCGCGCCAGTCGCGCAGGAACAGCCACACCACGATCACCGCCAAGATGGCGCCCTCATACAGCAGGTGCAGCGAGCCGTCGTACTCCTCTTCCACCGGGTCGACGAAATTGAAGGCCTCCGTCAGTTCGATGTCGGGGCGCTGCACGCGCAGGTCGGCCAGCGCCTTCTGGATGGCGCGGCCAACCTCCACCTCGCTGGCGCCGCGGCTGCGGGCCACTTCGAAGCCGACCACCGGCTTGCCGTTGAGCAGTGCGGCGGCGCGCGGCTCGGCGATGGTGTCGCTGATGCGCGCCACCTGGTCGAGCCGGACGCGGCGGCCATCGGAGAGCGCAATCTGCATGTCGGCAAGCTGGTCGGCCGATTGCACGGTGGCCATGGTGCGCACCGGCTGCTCGCTGCCGCCCAGGTCGATGCGGCCGCCGGCGCTTTCGGTCTGCACCTGGCGCAGCTGGCGCGAGATGTCGGCCGCCGAGGCGCCCAGCGCCTGCAGCTTGGCCGGATCGAGGTCGACATGCACCTGGCGCGTGACACCACCCACGCGGTTCACCGCGCCCACGCCCGGAAGCGCGAGCAGCTTCTTGGTGACGTCGTTGTCCACGTACCAGCTCAGCGCCTCGATGTCCATGCGCGCCGAGGCGATGGTGAAGGCCAGCACCGGCTGGGCCGCGAAGTCGAGCTTGGTGACCACCGGGTCGCGCACGTCGGCCGGCAGGTCGGCGCGCACGCGCTGCACCGCGGAGCGCACGTCGTCCACGGCTTCCTGCACCGGCTTCTCGAGCCGGAACTCGACGATCAGCGTGGCGGCGCCGTCCTGCACCTTGGTGGTGATGTGCTTCAGGCCCTGCACCGTGGCAATGGAGTTCTCGAGCTTGCGCGCGACGTCGGTCTCCAGCTGCGAAGGCGCGGCACCGGGCAGCGCCGCCGAGACCGTCACGGTCGGCAGGTCGATGTCCGGAAAATTCTGCACCTTCATCGCGTTGAACGACAGCAGCCCACCGAAGGTGAGCAGCACGAACAGCATCACCGCCGGAATCGGGTTGCGGATGGACCATGCGGAAACGTTCATGGCCGTGCCTTGGTTTCGTGCGCGTCCTGCTTGCCCACTGCGGGCTGCGCACCCGCGGCCGCAGGTGCGGACGCCGGCACCACGCGCACCAGGTCGCCGTCGTTCAGGAAGCCGGCGCCCTGCACCACGATCTGCGCGCCTTCGGGCAGTGCGCTGGTGATCTCCACGCGCTCGCCCACGCGGCGGCCGGTCTGCACCTTGAGCTGCGCCACGCGGTTGTCGGGCAGCAGCATGAAGACGTTGTTGAAGCCGTCGCGCGGAACGATGGAGGTCTGCGGCACGGTGGGCGCCGAGCTGCGGCCGAGCTCGAAGTCGCCGCGCGCGAACATGCCGGCCTTGATGCCGGTGTTCTGCTGCACGTTCGGCAGGTCGACGTAGACCAGCGCCGCGCGCGTTTGCGGATCGACCGTGGGCGCGATGCTGCGCACCTTGCCGCGCACCTGCGCGCCGCTGGCGCTGACCACGAAGGCCGTGGTGCCCACCGCAACGCGGCTGAGCTCGGCCGAGGTGACCTCGGCGCGCCATTCGAGCCGGCCCTGGCGGATCAGCCGGAACAGCTCGGTGCCGGAGGCCACCACGCTGCCGACCGTGGCCGTGCGCGATGAGATCACGCCGTCGTCGGGCGCCAGCACCTGGGTGTTGCGCCCGCGGACTTCCTGCGCGGCCAGCACGGCCTGGGCGGCTTCGACGCGCGCCTTGGCTGTCTGCTCTGCCGTCTGGTACTGGTTGATCTGCTGCTGGCTCAGCGCGCCGGTGGCCTGCAGCGTGCGGGCACGCGCCGCGTTGCCGGCTGCATCGGCCGCGGTGGCCCTGGCTTCGGCGAGCGAGGCGCGCGATTGGGCGATGTCCGCCTGCACCGTCTCGGGCGAGAAGACGGCGAGCACCTGGCCCTTTTTCACCACGTCGCCCACGTTCACGCGCACTTCGGCGAGCTTGAGGCCGGCGGACTCGGAGCCCACGCTGGCCTCCTGCCAGGCGGCCACGTTGCCGTTGGCCGCAAGGGTCTGCGTCAGTTCGGTGAGTTCGGGCTTGGCGACCGTGACCGTCAACGTCGGCCGAGCAGCCGGGGCACCCGACTTGTCTTTGGCGGCCGCCGCCGGGGCGCCGGGCTCGTTTGCTGGCTTGCGCGTCAGCCACACGGCCGCCGCAATGACGATGACGAGCGCCAGCAGCGCGATGGCGAGGGTGGAGCGTTTGATACTTTTCATGGCGACGTCGCGACTTTGGCGGCCGTGTTGGAAGTCATTGAGGGCGATCCGGGGCGGGCCCAGCCGCCGCCCATCGAACGGTAGAGCGCAACCCAGGCCTGGGCGCGTTCGCGTTGCAGCGAGACGCGCGCGGTCTGCGCGGCAAAGAGCGTGCGGCGCGAATCCTCGAGCTCGAACAGACTGGCCAGGCCGCTTTGGTAGCGGGCCTGGGTGGCGTCGAACGAAGCCTGGTAGTTCTTCACCGCGGAGTCGGCGTCGGTGGCGCGCGCATCGGTGGCGTCGAGGTTGACCAGCGCTTCTTCGACCTCGCGCACCGCCTGCCGCACGTTCGCGCGGTAGAGCGACACGGCTTCGGTATAGCGCGCCTTGGCCGCATCGCTGTTGGCCGCGCGCGCGCCACCGTCCAGCAGCGGCACCGTGAGCGACACCGGGCCGATCGACCAGGTGTCGAGCGATTCCCGGAAGCCGCTGGTGCGGATCTGCATGCGGCCGATGGAGCCCGAGATGCTGAGCTTGGGATAGCGCTCGGCTTCGGCGGAGCCCACGTCGGCGCTGGCCGATGCCACGCCGAGTTCGGCCGCGTACACGTCGGGCCGCTGCGAGATGGCGTCGGCCGGCACGCTGGCAATGCTGCCGACCACTGGCAGCGCGCGCTGCGTGGGCGAGGCCGCGAGCTTCTGTTCGAGCGTGGGCTCGTCGATGCCGCTGAGCGCCACCAGCGCCTTGCGCTGCACCGCGCATTGGGCGCGCTGCTGCGTGAGGCGGCCCGAAGCGTCCGAGGCGCTGGCGCGCGCGAGCGCAGCATCGGCAGGCGCGGTGAAGCCGGCGCGCGCGGACAGGTCGGTGAGGCGCGCGGTTTCGCCGCGCGATTTCGCATCCGATTCGGCCACGCGCAGTTGCTGCTGGCAGGCGCGTTCGGCGAAGTACGCATTGGCCGTTTCGGCCGCGACGGCCACGCGCGCGTCGTGCCATTTGGCGGTGGCGCTGCTCAGCTTCTGCTCGGCCGAATCGCGATCGGCGCGCAGGCGGCCGAAGAGGTCGATCTCCCACTTGGACTGCAGGCCGGCCTGCAGCGTGGTCACCGGTGCGATGGCTGCGCTGCTGCTGGAAGAGGAAGTCGTGCCGCCCGAGCCGAAAGAGGAGCCCGAGACGCCGCGGCTGGCCGACGCCGTGCCGTCCAGGTTGGGCAGCAGCGCCGCGCCGGCCTGCACGCGCGTGGAGCGCGCCTCGGCCACGCGCGCCGCGGCGCTCGCGAGATTGGGGCTTGCGGCTTCGGCCGCGGCAATCAGTTCGACCAGCAGCGGGTCGTCGAGCTGGCGCCACCATTCAGCCAGCGAAGCCACCGAGCCGCCGTGGGGCAGCGGCGCATGCCACTGCGCGGGGAACGGCGCCTCCACCGTGGCCGGCGGGCGCGTCAAGCCGCAGCCGGCAAGGCCGAGGCCCAGGCAGGCGGCAGCAATCCATCGGAGTCGTCTCATGTTTTCTTTCTCCCGGAACGGACGGCAGATACCGCCGCGGGCTTGGTGGCGGCCTTGCGGCGCAGTGCTTCCGCCTCGACCAGCGCAACGGCATAGCCCGTGAGGCGCTGCGCCCAGGTGTCCACGTTTTTGGGTGTGTTCAGCAACGAGGGGCGTATGGCGTCGACGAGATCCTGGCTCACGAAAAGCTGCACCGCGAGTCCGGTGATGGCGAAGGTGAGGCGATGCACGTCGTCGTCCGGCCGCGCAAGACCGAGGTGGCGGCACAGCACGCCCGCGACGGCGATGTGCGGTGCCTTGATGTCGCGCTCGAATTCCTTGGCCCACTGGCTGGTCGGCTCGAGCATCTCGCGCATGTGCAGCTGGATGCACTGCCGCACGATCTCGCCTTGCTTGAGCGGCTCGATCATGTGGGTGAAGAAGATGCGCAGCGCTTCCTCCATCGGCAGATCGGGCGCGTCGTACAGCGAAACGAAGTCTCCGGCATTGCCGCCCATCGGCTCGCCGAAGGTGGCGGCATACAACCCGGCCTTGTCGCCGAAGTAATAACTGATGGCCGAGATGTTCACGTCCGCCGCGCGGGCAATCTCGCGGGTCGAGGTCTTGGCGTAGCCGTTGGCGGCAAAGAGGGCGAGTGCGGCATAGAGAAGGCGCTGGCGCGCTTCGACGCCGTCGCTGCGTGGCGCGCGCGCGGAAAGGGCTTGGAGGGCAGGGGCGCTCATGCCGGCATTAGACCACGCAGGCAATCAAACGATTGATTTACTTATGGCCGCATGAGGGCTTTCTTCGTATGGGCCGGCAGACCTGCATTCTGGGTATGTTCCTGCCGCGCATTGATGCTTGATTCGGCGCCGATTGATGCGCGCTACGATCCGCGCATGTCCGCCGCTCCGCCTGTTGCCGCACCGCCCACCCTGCCGCTCGATGCCGAAGGCATCCTCGCATTGGCCGCTCGCTCGATGTTTCATCTGTTTTCGAGCATCAGCCAGGGCATGTTCCTGGTCGACCGCAGCGGGCGCATCGTGTGGGTGAACGAAGGGTACCGGCGTTTTCTGCCGGCCCTGGGCTTCTCGTCGATCGACCAATTCATGGGGCACATGGTCGAGGACGTCATTCCCAACACGCAGATGCGGCGCGTGCTCGAAACCGGCGAGCCGATATTGGTCGACCTGCTCACCAACAAGGCCGGCACCTTCGTCGTCAGCCGCATTCCGCTGCGCGCCGAAAGCGATGGGCGCGAGGGGCGGGCGGGAGAGGTCATCGGCGCCATCGGCATCGTGCTGTTCGACCAGCCCGAGACCACGCTGCAGCCGCTCATCAGCAAATTTGCGCTGCTGCAGCGCGACCTCGACGACGCACGGCGCGAATTGGCGAGCCAGCGCAACAACCCGCTGTACCAGCACGCGGCCGACGGGCAGCGCCGCTCCAAGTACACCTTTGCCAGCTTCATCGGCAGCAGCCCCGCGGCGGTGGAGGTGAAGCGCCACGCGCGCCGGGCCGCGCAGTCCACGAGCCCAGTGTTGCTGCTCGGCGAAACGGGCACCGGCAAGGAGTTGCTTGCGCATGCGATCCATGCCTCGTCGGCGCGCGCCAAGGGGCAGTTCGTCAGCGTCAACATCGCGGCCGTGCCCGACACGCTGCTGGAAGCCGAATTCTTCGGCTTCGCTCCCGGCGCCTTCACCGGCGCGGACCGCCGCGGCCGCGAAGGCAAGTTCAAGCTGGCCGATGGCGGCAGCCTGTTTCTCGACGAGATCGGCGACATGCCGCTCGGCCTGCAGGCCAAGCTGCTGCGCGCGCTGCAGGAAGGCGAGATCGAGCCGCTCGGCTCCAACAAGCTGGTGCCCTTCGATGCGCGCGTGATCGCCGCCACCTCGCGCGACCTGCCCGAGCTGGTGCGCCGCGGCCAGTTCCGCGAAGACCTGTACTACCGACTCAACGTGCTGCCGCTGCGCGTGCCGCCGCTGCGCGAGCGCCGCAGCGACATTCCGGCGCTGGTCGAGGCATTGGGCGAAGACATGGCGTTGCGCAGCGGCGAGGCGCCACCCGAACTCACGCCCGATGCGCTGGCGCTCTTGGCCGGCCAGCATTGGCGCGGCAACATCCGCGAGCTGCGCAACGTGCTGGAGCAGGTGACCATGCGCAGCGATTCGCAGCGCATCGATGCCGCACAGCTCGAACGCATCCTGCGCGAAGCGGGGCTGGACCAGATCGCGCCGCCTGACGTTCTGCATTCGTCGGGCGACGAAGAGGCGGCGCTGCTGCGGCCGCTGGCGCAACAGGTTGCGGAGCTGGAGCAGAAAGCCATTGCCGCTGCGCTTGCGAGCACGGGCGGCAACAAGCTCGCGACCTCGCGGCTGCTCGGCATTTCGCGCGCGACGCTGTATGAACGGATGACGAATCCGGTTCGCTGATGCACCCCGGAGGCGCACGGTGCGCCCGGGACGGCTTCCCATGCATCGTGTTTCACCGCTGCCAGATTTCTCCTCATTCGCGGTTCAGCATGGCCGCGCTATCGGACTCGTTTGGAGAAATCGACCCATGAAGAAATCGCGAATGCTCATGCTGGCGTCGCTCGTCATCGCCTGTTCGTCGGCCGGATGGGCCGCCGGCCCCGTCCCGGGCGAGGGCGCTCCCCCCGGCGGCGCGATGGATGCCGCGTTGAAAAACTGCGCGTCCAGCGTGGCCAAGGATTCACGCGGTGGTCCCGACCAGGCTGCGATGACTGCGTGCATGACGAAGGCGGGTTTCACGAAACCGGAAGGCGGCGGCAAGCATCGCGGGCCGCCGCCCGGCGATCTGCCCGAGCGAAAATAAGCGCGGCATCGTGACCCTGGCGGCGCAGCCGCCCCACGCCGTGCAATGGCCGCAGCCAAAAAAAAGACCCGCCGAAGCGGGTCAGGGGCAGCCCCCGCGTCGGAGGGAGGAGGGAGAAGTAGCCAGGGGTGCCAGGTGCCAATGTAGGCAGGAATCTGGGAGAAATATGGGTGCCCTCCCGTTGCCCTGTGTCCCGTGCCCTGTCACTCGTAGTTCGAAAAGCGGCTGTCTCCCTGTGCCGGCTGGCGCAGCGGCTGGTAGCCCTGGATGTTCTGCAGGAGCGAGCTCGTGGGATTCGAGCCGATGTTGCCGAAACCGTTGAACTGGATCTGGAACATGAGGCGCGTGTCGGGCGTCGTGCGGCCGGTCACCAGTCGCTCGAGAACGATGCGGCCGACCCAGCAGCAGGCGTTGTACTCCGCACCCACGAGGCTGTCGGACAGCGAGTGGTCGTGCAGGCTGTAGCTCACGCGCCCGACGGCGTACCAGCGCGCGGGGTCGGCGGTTGCCGACGGCTTGGACCGGGTTCCCAGCAGGTCGCGCAGCGGCCACTGCCAGTTGAAGTCTATGGTCTTGCTGCCGTCGTCGGAGGTCGTGGTGGTGTCCGCCTGGTACCGGAAAGCCGCGGTCAGCGTGTGGTGGGGCGCCGGCGTGTAGCGCAGGGTCAGCGCATCGCGCGTCGTCTTGCCGGTGTCGATGTTGTATTGGGCGAGTCCGTCGACGCTCCATTTCGGCGTCCAGTGGACCTGGCCTCCGAAGAGAAAATCGCCCGAGCGGTCCGTCACGGCCGTTCCGCCGGGCAGGATGACGTTCTGGTCGCTGAAGCGAAAGCGCTGCGCCACGCCGAAGCTCGCCGCCTCGATGCCCGTATCGGGGTCGAGCAGGCGCGTCGTGACGCCCGTGGTCAGCGTGCGGGTGTCGGAAACGCGGTCGTTGCCGGAGAAGGCATTTTCCGTATAGAGCGTGGCAAAACTCAGGTCGTTGGCGGCGGTGTCGTAGACGGGCAGCTGGCTCTGGTCGCGGTAGGGCGTGTTCACATAGAAGGCGCGCGGCTCGAGCGTCTGGCGCAAGGCCCGGCCGAAGAAATTCGCGTCGCGCTCGAACACCAGGCCGCTGTCGAGGCTGAAGGTGGGAACCACGCTGGTGATGCCGCTCGCGCCGCTGGCCAGCGGGGATGCGAGCTGGTAGGACGCCGCGTGCAGCATCAGCTTGGGGACCACGAAGCTCCCCGGGGTGACCCAGGGCCGGCTGACCTGGATGTTGCCGACCATGCGCTCGCCGTCGGGTTGCTTGATGCCGTTGAGCGTGGGCGCGTAGGCCGGGTCGACCTGAAAGCGCGTGTAGTCGAGCGTGCCGGAAACGTCGAAGCCGTGCCAGTCGTACGTGTTGTAGTTGGCCGTGACCTGCGGCAGCTTGTTGTAGGGCGGCGTGATCGGCGACGCCGAATACTGCAGCGTCTGGTAGGCCAGCGTGCGCGCCTGGCCGCTCCAGTCGCCCTTGCTCCAGCTGAGCGAGGCATCGTTCGTGAGCAGGCGCGAGGCGAGCGAGGGCGTGCGCGAGAAGTCGCGCCAGTAGTCGTCGTCGCTCACTCGGTTGATGTTGAGCGAGAGGCCGAGCGAATCGAGCCCGAAGGGCTTGGGATCGACGCGCTGGGTGTGCTGGGCCCAGATGCCCCAGCGATCGCGGCTGCGCAGCGTGTCGTTCGGCATGCCGTCGATGCGCACCTGGCCGCTGTAGCCGTTCTCGAGGTAGCGGAACTCGGTGCCGAGGTCCACGCCGCGCTTGCTCATCAGCGTGGGGTACACCGTCAGGTCGCGGTTCGGCGCGATATTCCAGTAGTAGGGCTGCAGCCACTCGAAGCCGTTGGTGCTGTCGAAGCCGATCACCGGCGGCAGCAGGCCGCTCTTGCGCTGGTTGCTCAGCGGAAAGCTCACCGACGGCAAGGCGGGGGTGCTGACGCCCATGAACTGGAGCCGCGCGTCGGTGGCGACGGCGACGTTGCTGTCGGTGTCGGTCGTGAGCGTGGCGGCGGTCAGCAGCCAGTCGGGCATCCAGCCGGGATAGTCTTCTCGGCGGCAGGTGGTGTAGGTTGCGCGCCGCGCCACCGATACCTTCGGGTCCACGAAGTCGATGCGCTCGGCTTCGCCGTGCCCGCCGTTCGCGAGAAGGGTGTAGCGCACCTTGCTGAAGAAGCCCTCGAAGGTCTCGACCTTCAATTGAAGTTCGGGGCCTTCGTAGACGTTGCCGGCCTGGTTCAGGCGCACGTTGCCGGTGGCCTTGGCGAGATCGCCCGGCGCGTCGTAGTCGAGCCGGTCGGCCTGGATGCGGGTGTCGGCGCGCCGCAGCGAGGCATGGCCTTCGACGACGGCATCGAGGGCCGGCCGGGCGGAAAGCGTGTCGCCCTCGATCAGGCTGGGCCGCGCGCCGCGTTCGGCTTTGGGAATATCTTCCAGGAGCTGCGGCGTGCGCCTGAGCGTCAATGGCGTGTCGACCCATGCGTCTTGGGCCGATGCCGCATGCACATGCAGCAGGGCTTGCGCGAAAAACACGCGGAGCAGGGCGGGAACGAGAATCTTCTTTGGCAAGGCCTGCCACTTTGACCCTGGAGTTCGGAGACATCTGGGACGCCAGGTTTGCGGCGGTAACAGCGACGGCGCTCCGTGGGTGAATCTTCTCGAAAACCCTGACTGATAAAAATACAAATGCCTGAATATCAGGCACTGAGAGTGTTCCTAAATCAGGCGAAAGCGCGCCTTCTCCAATGAAGAAACCATTGTTATCAATGGCTTGGGCGTGTGGCACGAACTGTGCAATATTCAGTCACCTATTTCAGGAGACAAAGAATGAACCGTCGCCACCTCGTCGCCCTGGCCGCACTCGCCACCTGCGCCGCCGCAGCCCCCGCCTGGGCCCAGTCCAACGAAATCCGCATTGCGCACATCTACAGCAAGACCGGTCCGCTCGAGGCCTATGGCAAGCAGACGCAGACCGGCTTCACGATGGGCCTGGACTACGCCACCGGCGGCACGATGACGGTCAATGGCAAGAAGCTGGTGGTCATCGAGAAGGACGACCAGGGCAAGCCCGACCTCGGCAAGTCGCTGCTGGCCGCCGCGTATTCCGACGACAAGGCCGCGCTGGCGGTGGGTCCCACGGCTTCGGGCGTGGCGCTGGCCATGCTGCCGGTGGCCGAGGAGTACAAGAAGATCCTGATCGTCGAACCGGCGGTGGCCGATTCGATCACCGGCGACAAGTGGAACAAGTACATCTTCCGCACCGGCCGCAATTCGAGCCAGGACGCGATCAGCAACGCGGTGGCCATCGACAAGGCCGGCGTGACCGTGGCGACGCTCGCGCAGGACAACGCCTTCGGCCGTGACGGCGTGAAGGCCTTCGGCGCCGCGCTCAAGAAGGCGAAGCTGGTGCACGAGGAATACCTGCCCCCCGCCACCACCGACTTCACGGCCGGCGCGCAGCGCCTGATCGACAAGCTCAAGGACCAGCCGGGCCGCAAGATCATCTGGATCGTCTGGGCTGGCGCGGGCAATCCGTTCAAGATCGTCGACCTCGACCTGAAGCGCTACGGCATCGAGATTGCCACCGGCGGCAACATCCTGCCGGCCATGGCGGCCTACAAGAACCTGCCGGGCATGGAAGGCGCGGCGTACTACTACTTCGGCATTCCGAAGAACCCCGTCAACGAGGCGCTGGTGTCGGCGCACTACAAGGAATTCAAGACGCCGCCGGACTTCTTCACGGCCGGCGGCTTCTCGGCCGCGATGGCGGTGGTTTCCGCGCTCAAGAAGACGGGCGGCGACACCGGCACCAACAAGCTCATCAGCGCCATGGAAGGCATGAGCTTCGACACGCCCAAGGGCAAGATGACCTTCCGCAAGGAAGACCACCAGGCGATGCAGTCGATGTACCACTTCAAGATCAAGGTGGACCCGGCGTTTGCGTGGGGCGTGCCCGAGCTGGTGCGCGAGATCAAGCCTGAAGAGATGGACATTCCCATCAAGAACAAACGCTGAACTGAGCGTCAAAGCACAGCCGCGGCCCCGAGGCCGCACTCCCTTCGCCCCGGATGGCCGCCGGGCGAAGCGCCAGCTTGCGCCCTTGCGGTGCGAGCGCGGCGCCACCAACGGTCGATTCGTCAGCAAGCAAGCGTTCGATACACCTACAACAGAAGGAGACAGCGATGGCAGCGATGCGATGGAACTGGAAGGGACTGGCCGCGGCCGCGGCGATCACGATGGGGGCGCAGGCCGCGATGGCGGCGGTACCGCTGCCGTCTCTCGGCGCCAACCCGGCGGAGGTGAGCGTGTCGGGCCTGTCCGCTGGCGGCTTCATGGCCGTGCAATTGCACGTGGCCTATTCGGCCACCTTCAAGCGCGGCGCCGGCGTGGTGGCCGGCGGGCCGTACTACTGTGCCGAAGGCTCGGTGGTCAATGCCACCGGGCGCTGCATGGCGCACAGCACCAGCATTCCGGTGTCGACGCTCGTGAGCAGCACCAACAGCTGGGCCGCCAGCGGCGCGATCGACCCGGTGTCGAACATGACCGCGTCGAAGGTGTACCTGTTCTCCGGCACCTCGGACAACACGGTCAAGCCCGCGGTCATGGATGACCTGAAGACCTACTACCAGAGCTTCGTGCCCGCGGCCAACACCGTCTACAAGAACAACATCGGCGCCGGCCACGCGATGGTCACCGACGACTTCGGCGCCGCCTGCAGCACCACCGCCGCACCCTACATCAACAACTGCGGCTTCGACCTCGCGGGCGAGATCCTGCAGCATCTGTATGGGCCGCTGAACCCGCGCAACAACGGCGCGCTGGGCGGCACGTTCACCGAGTTCAACCAGTCGGAGTTCATCTCCGGCCACGGCGTGGCAGCCACGGGCTGGATCTACGTGCCGCAGGCCTGCACCACCGCGTCGTGCCGCGTGCACATGGTGCTGCACGGCTGCAAGCAGAACTACACCGACGTGGGCGACCAGTACGTGCGCAAGACCGGCTACAACCGCTGGGCCGACACCAACAACATCGTGCTGATCTATCCGCAGACCAGCACGGCGGCCACCAACAGCTGCTGGGACTGGTGGGGCTACGACAACGCGAACTATGCGAAGAAGTCGGGCCCGCAGATGGCGGCGCTCAAGGCCATGGTCGACCGCGTGACCGGCTCCGGCGGCGGCTCGGCGCTGCCGGCGCCCACCGGCGTGGGCACCTCGGGCGCGACCAGCAGCAGCATGGTGATCGGATGGAATGGCGTTTCCGGCGCCAGCGGCTACAACGTCTATCGCGGCGGCAGCCAGGTCAACGCCGCGCCGGTGGCCGGCACCAACTACACCGATACAGGCCTGGCCGCGTCGACCACCTACAGCTGGACCGTGGCGGCATTGGACGCCAGCAACGCGCAGGGCGCGATGTCGGCCGCGGCCACCGGCACCACGCTTGCCGGAAGCGGTGGCGGCGGCACCTGCTACACCGCCAGCAACTACGCGCACACCGTGGCCGGGCGTGCCTACGCGCTGTGGGGCCTCACCTATGCCTACGGTTCCGGGCAATCGATGGGGCTGTGGAACATCTACGTCACCACCACGCTGAAGCAGACCGGCCCGAACTACTACGTGATCGGCAGCTGTTGAGCGCCGATCTGCACCGACATTCATTTGCAATGACCAACGATGCTTGAGACCCGAGACCTGACCATCCGCTTCGGCGGGCACGTGGCCGTCAACAGCGTGAGCTGCACCTTCGCGCCGGGCACGCTGACGGCCATCGTGGGCCCCAACGGCGCGGGCAAGACCACGTACTTCAACCTGATCTCGGGCCAGCTCAAGGCGAGCGCGGGCACGGTGTCACTCGATGGGCATCTGCTGTCGGGCCTGTCGCCGTCGGCCCGCACGCACGCGGGGCTGGGGCGGGCCTTCCAGCTCACCAACCTGTTTCCGAACCTCACGGTGCTGGAGAACGTGCGCCTGGCGGTGCAGGCCACGCGCGAGGGCGCGCACCGCCGCGGGCTCAACCTGTGGAGCATCTGGAGCGACCACAAGGCGCTGACCGAGCGCGCCGACCAGATCCTGGCCGACGTGGCGCTGAAGTCGCGCGAACATGCGACCGTGGCCAGCCTGCCGCACGGCGACCAGCGCAAGCTGGAGGTGGCGCTCCTGATGGCCCTGGAGCCCAAGGTCTTCATGTTCGACGAACCGACGGCCGGCATGAATGCCGCCGAGGCACCCGTCATCCTCGACCTGATCCGCAAGCTCAAGCAGGACAAGACCAAGACCATCCTCCTGGTCGAACACAAGATGGACGTGGTGCGCGAACTCGCGGACCGCATCATCGTGCTGCACAACGGCACGCTCGTGGCCGATGGCGAACCGGCCGAGGTGATTGCCTCGCCGGTGGTGCAGGAGGCGTACCTCGGTATCGCGAAGGAGGCGGCTGCATGACGACCGGCTCGACGTATTTCTCCCTCCCCCTCCGGGGGAGGGCCGCGGCCCTTCACGCGCCGCCTGCCCTCATCCCAGCCTTCCCCCGGAAGGGGAAGGAGCAAGACCGATGACACACCAGAACCTGCTGACCCTCGACGGCGTGCACACGCACATCGGGGCGTACCACATCCTCCATGGCGTTGACCTCGCGGTGCCCAAGGGCCAGCTCACCATGCTGCTGGGCCGCAACGGCGCGGGCAAGACGACCACGCTGCGGACCATCATGGGCCTGTGGCATGCATCGGAGGGCCGGGTGCGCTTCGGTGACAAGGACATCGCCGCCATTCACACGCCGCAGATCGCCGAGCTCGGCATCGCCTACGTGCCCGAGAACATGGGCATTTTTTCCGACCTCACGGTCAAGGAGAACATGCTGCTCGCCGCGCGCGGCGCCAAGAACGCCGCGCAGATCGACGACACGCGGCTGAAGTGGATCTTCAAGCTGTTTCCCGCCGTCGAGAAGTTCTGGAACCATCCCGCCGGCAAGCTCTCGGGCGGTCAGAAGCAGATGCTCGCGGTGTCGCGCGCCATCGTCGAGCCGCGCGAGCTGCTGCTGATCGACGAGCCCAGCAAGGGCCTCGCGCCCGTGATGATCAACAACATGATCGACGCCTTCGCCGAGCTCAAGGCGAGCGGCGTGACGATTCTGCTGGTGGAACAGAACATCAACTTCGCCCAGCGCCTGGGCGACAACGTCGCGGTGATGGACAACGGCCGCGTGGTGCACAGCGGCAGCATGGCCGCGTTCTCCGCCGACGCGCAACTGCAGCAATCGCTGCTGGGACTGGCCCTATGAAGTATTCGACGTTTTTCTCCCTCCCCCTTTGGGGGAGGGGTGGGGTGGGGGCTCGCGGCCTTCGATACAGCGCGGCCTTGCAAGTGCCGTCAGCCCCCATCCCAGCCTTCCCCCGGAGGGGGAAGGAGCAAGAGAAGAAGGGAGCGCAGCAATGAAGGCACTCGACTTCGACTGGAAGCCACTGCTTCTCGCCCCGATCCTCGCGCTGGCTGCGTTGCCGCTCACGGGCTCGTTCTCGACCTGGCTCACGCTCACGGTCGCGGGCCTGGCGATGGGGATGATCATCTTCATCATCGCCTCGGGCCTCACGCTGGTGTTCGGGCTGATGGACGTGCTCAACTTCGGCCACGGCGTGTTCATTGCGCTCGGCGCCTTCGTGGCCAGCAGCGTGCTCGGCCTGATGGGCGACTGGACCGGCTCGGGCGAACTGTGGCGCAACCTCGTCGCCGTGTTTCCGGCCATGCTGGTCGCGATGGCGGTGGCCGGCGCGGTGGGCCTGGCCTTCGAGCGCTTCATCGTGCGGCCCGTGTACGGCCAGCACCTGAAGCAGATCCTCATCACGATGGGCGGCATGATCATCGGCGAAGAGCTCATCAAGGTGATCTGGGGGCCGGCCCAGGTGCCGCTGCCGCTGCCCGAAGCCTTGCGCGGCTCGCTGCTGATCGGCGATGCGGCCATCAGCAAGTACCGCCTGCTCGCGGTGGCGGTGGGCATCGTGGTGTTCGGCCTGCTCGCATGGACGCTCGGCCGCACCAAGATCGGCCTCCTGATCCGCGCCGGCGTGCAGGACCGCGAGATGGTCGAATCGCTCGGCTACCGCATCGGCCGGCTGTTCGTCGGCGTGTTCGTGGTGGGCAGCGCGCTGGCCGGGCTGGGCGGCGTGATGTGGGGGCTGTTCCAGCAGAACCTGGTGCCGCAGATGGGCGCGCAGGTCAACGTGCTGATCTTCATCGTGATCATCATCGGCGGGCTGGGCTCGACGGGCGGGGCGCTGATCGGCGCGCTGCTGGTGGGGCTCATGACCAATTACATCGGCTTCCTGCTGCCCACGCTCACGCAATTCGCGAGCATCCTGCTGATGGTGGCGGTGCTGCTGTGGCGCCCGCAGGGCGTGTACCCGGTCGCCAACCGCTGAGAAGGAAGAAGCCGCCATGTTCCTGAAACGACTTCTCTCCAACGACACGCCCAAGAGCCGCCTGCTGGCGCTGCTGCTGGTGGCGCTGTTCATCGCGCTGGCCTTTGCGCCTTTCATCTTCCCGGGCGTGAAGGCGCTCAGCGTCGCGGCCAAGATCCTGGTGTTCGTGGTGCTGGTCGCAAGCTTCGACCTGCTGCTGGGCTACACCGGCATCGTGAGCTTCGCGCACACCATGTTCTTCGGCATCGGCGCCTACGGCATCGCCATTTCCGCCACACGGCTCGGGCCCAGCTGGGGCGCGGTGCTGCTCGGGCTCGCGGCATCGCTGGCGATCTCGCTGGTGCTCTCGTTCGCCATCGGACTGTTCTCGCTCAGGGTGCGCGCGATCTTCTTCGCGATGATCACGCTGGCGGTGGCCTCGGCCTTCCAGACGCTGGCCTCGCAGCTGTCCGATTTCACGGGCGGCGAAGATGGGCTCACCTTCAAGCTGCCCGAGCTGATTTCGCCGAGCTTCGAGTTCTCCGAAGAGCCCTTCCTCGGCGTCTCGCTCGACGGCCGGCTGCTGTGCTACTACCTGCTGTTCGTGGCCGCGGCGGTGCTGGTGCTCGCGCTGCTGCGCATCGTGAATTCGCCCTTCGGCCGCGTGCTGCAGGCCATCCGCGAGAACGAGTTCCGCGCGGAGGCCATCGGCTACCGCGTGGTTGTGTACCGCACCACGGCAGCCGTGCTGTCGGCGCTGTTCGCCACGCTGGCCGGCGCCATGCTCGCGATCTGGCTGCGCTACAACGGGCCCGACACCTCGCTGAGCTTCGAGATCATGATCGACGTGCTGCTGATCGTGGTGATCGGCGGCATGGGCACCATCTACGGCGCGGCCATCGGCGCGGTGCTGTTCGTGGTGGCGCAGAGCTACTTGCAAGACCTGCTGCGCGTGGGCAGCGAGGCCGCGAGCGGGCTGCCATGGCTCGCGGCGCTGTTGTCGCCCGACCGCTGGCTGCTGTGGCTGGGGGTGCTGTTCGTGCTCTCGGTCTATTACTTTCCGACCGGCATCGTCGGCAAGCTGAGGGCGAGGGCCGCACGATGAGCAACGATCTTCCCGTTCCGGTTTCCCGCTACGCCCAGCTCGCGGGCCGCGAAGTCCACTGGCTCGACTGGGGTGCGCCCGATGCGCCGGTGATCATCGCGTGGCACGGCCTCGCGCGCACCTGCCGCGACATGGACGAGTTGGCACAGCACTTTGCCGCGCGCGGCTTCCGCGTGATCTGCCCCGACACCATCGGCCGTGGGCTGAGCCAGTGGAGTCCGCTGCCCGACGAGGAATACCAGCTCTCGTTCTACGCCCGCATGGCCGCTGCGCTGTGCGACGAGCTGCGCCTGGGCCGCGTGCACTGGGTCGGCACCTCGATGGGCGGTGCCATCGGCACGGTCTGCGCGTCGGGCCTGTTCGAGCCGCGCATGAGGGCGCGCATTGCGAGCCTCACGCTCAACGACAACGCACCGCAACTCGCGCAGGCAGCCATCGAGCGCATCCGCGCCTATGCCGGCGAGCCGCCCGCATTCGACACCGTGGCCGAGCTCGAGCTTTTCTTCCGCACCGTCTACAAGCCCTACGGCTGGCTCAGCGATGCGCAATGGCGCCGCCTGACCGAGAGCTCCACCCGCCGCCTGCCCGACGGCCGCGTGACGCCGCATTACGATCCGGCCATGGTCCGGCAGTTCAGCGCGCACGACGACGACTACCTGATCTGGCCGCACTACGACGTCATCGAGGTGCCGGTGCTGTGCCTGCGCGGTGCCGAGTCCGACCTGGTGCTGCCCGAGGTCACGCAGCAGATGCAGCAGAGGGGCCCGGGCGCCGCCGGGTTGCTGAAGGTGATCGAAATCCAGGGGTGCGGCCACGCGCCCGCGCTCAACGTGCCGGAACAACTGGATCTGGTTGAAGGGTTTATCCGGGCCGCCGGTCGCTAGGCGGGAGTCGGCGAGACAATCGCCGCCGATTCCAACCACAAGGATTTACGCCATGGCGCTTTCGATGTACGACCTCTCCGTGCCGGTCTTCTCCCGCGGGCTCGGCCAACTCACCCATGTGCTCGAGAAGAGCCTGGCGCATGCCAAGGCCAACGACATCGACCCGGCGACGCTGGTGGAAGCCAGGCTCGCACCCGACATGCTGACGCTGGCCGGCCAGGTTCAGCGCGCCAGCGACGCATCGAAACTCGGGGTGGCGCGCATCGCAGGCATCACTGCGCCGAGCTTTCCCGACGAGGAAAAGACGTACGACGAACTGCTGGCCCGCATCGCGAAGACGCAGGATTTCCTCGCTACCGTGGACCGCGCGCTGATCGACGGCCAGGAGGAGCGCCAGGTCACCATCAAGGCGCGCGAAGGCGAGGCGCATTTCACGGCGCCGCGCTACCTGCTGCAGTTCGCGCTGCCCAACTTTTTCTTCCACGTGACCACGGCCTACGACGTGCTGCGCCACAAGGGCATGCCCGTCGGCAAGCTGGACTACCTGGGCAGGTTCTAGGTACCGGTGGGGCGCTGCGTGGGCCAGCCCGCGAGGTTGCGTTCGGCAATTCCCGCCAACGCGGTGATCCAGGCCGGGCTGTCGTTGAGGCACGGGATGTAGCTGAAGGTCTTGCCCCCGGCATGCATGAAGGCCTCGCGGCCTTCCATGGCAATTTCTTCCAGCGTCTCGAGGCAGTCGGCCGGAAAGCCGGGGCACACCACGTCGACCCGCTTGACGCCGCTCGCGCCGAGTTCGCGCAGGGTCGGTTCGGTATAGGGCTCGAGCCACTTGGCGCGACCGAAGCGCGATTGAAAGGTGACGCGGTGCCGCGCGGCCGAAAGGCCGAGCCGCGCCGCCAGCAGGCGCGCGGTTTCGAGGCACTGCGCCTGGTAGGGATCGCCCAGCGCGATGTTGCGCGCCGGAATGCCGTGGAAGCTCATCAGCAGCATCTCGCCGCGGCCTTCGGTTTTCCAGTGGCGCTCGATGCTTTGCGCAAGCGCCTCGATGTAGGCCGGATCGTCGTGGTACTGGTTGACGAAACGAAACTCCGGAATGCGGCGCTGGCGGCGGCTCCAGTCGTTCACCGCATCGATCACGCTGGCCGTGGT
>Ga0075365_10000152_pt1 | contig 21981 bp, 20 predicted proteins | sample EndMetdeltDD1765_FD_71387 | JGI IMG/M metagenome (GOLD analysis project Ga0075365, IMG submission 71387) | Populus endosphere microbial communities from Tennessee, USA - Endosphere MetaG P. deltoides DD176-5 | ecosystem: Host-associated > Plants > Roots > Endosphere | place: USA: Tennessee... | reverse complement strand
AATCTTTGCTCCACCTAATTTTTCTGTCAGATTTTTTGCGAATACTAAGGGTGTTGGTCTCCCCGAGAAATTCTTTAACAAATCTTGGAATTCTGTTTGAAACGTTTTGTCTTCTTTTGCTGTTTCGTATGCTTGCTCCAACTCTTCAAGTGCTGGCATCAACATTTCAGGGACATATCTTCCACCATATTTTCCAAAATGACTTTTCATTGTGTTGCTCCTTTCACTTGTTTAATAAATTGCTGAATCTTTTTTAGATCCTCTTTGCCATCTGTTTCAATTCCTCCGGCAACATCAACGGCATACGGTTGTACATTTTTCACAATAGTACCAACATTTTCCGGTGTAAGTCCGCCGGCCAAAAAGACTGCGTATTTCTGAGCAAGGTGTCTTGCTTGCTCACTATTTACCAAGGAACCTTCACCTTGCTTAGGACGATCAATAAGAAAGAAACTTTCTTGTGTTTGTCGAACTTCTGAACTCGTTGTAATTGTTTTGATGATACTTCTTTTGATTGTTTTCATATATGCTTCGTCTTCTTCTCCATGTAATTGAATATAATCTAAATCAACTAATTCGGCAATCTTATTTACCTTGGCACTTTTTTCGTTTTGAAAAACACCCACTATTTGAATTTTTCCTTTTATTTTTTTCATAATCTTTTGAGCAGCTTTCGGATCAATATATCGTTTAGACGCAGGTACAAAATTAAATCCAATATATTCTGCACCAGCAACAATTGCGGCTTCGGCTGCTTGCACTGTTCTAACACCACAGATTTTTATTTTCGTTTTTAACGATTCACGAACAGGAGCATGAATTTTTTGTATGCCACGCAAACTTCGAATAAAGTAATTAGTATCTTTAGCTTTCATTAAACTTGTCCCTACTAACACCCCATTCGCTCCAGCATTTTTATAACGTGTTACTTCTTCTGCTGAATGAATTCCTGAAAAACCAAGTTTAATAAAATTGTCTGGAATTTTTTTGATCAATGAACAAGCAGCGCTCACATCAATTACAAAAGTGTCCAAATCTCGTGCATTCACCGCAATTACTTCCGTTGTCGTCTTGAGTGCTTTTTTTAAATCCTCTTCACTCGCAATTTCAACAACTGGTTCAATACCGATTGTTTGTGCAAGTGAGACAAATTCAGTTAACGTCGCTGCATCAACTAATCTTGCAATAAGAAGAATTGCATCTGATCCCCGAACTTTTGCTTCATAGATTTGATAAGGATCAATTACGAAATCTTTTTGCAGAACAGGAAGCGAGACTTGTTCTTTTACTTGCTCAACGAATGCAATATCTCCTTTAAAAAAATGGGGCTCGGTAATAAGAGAAATAGCATCTGCCCCAGCTGCTTCATACTGAGCAACTCGTGCCAATAAATCAGCATGAGAACCCAAATGAGGATGTGCGGGTGATGCAAACTTCACTTCAGCAATGAGTGCGATCCCAGTTGCTGATTGAATCTTTTCTTTGAACAACCCATTATTTTTTTTCTGTTCGACAAGATCTTCTTGCTTCTTCTCAACGATTTTAACTAAAACATTATGCATAGACGTTTGTCTCCTTTATTAAATTCTCCAATACTTTTTTTGCAGCACCGGTATCAATTGCTGCTGCTGCTTTTGTTATTCCTTCTTCAATACTTGTCACTTTATCCGCGGTGTATAAAGCAACAGCACTATTCAGAAGCACAATATCCCGCTTTGCATCCTGTACCCCATTTAGCACATTATGGATTGCTTGGGCATTTTGCTGTAAATCTCCTCCAGCAATTGTGTCAGCCGAAGTTGTTTTAAATCCATAACTCGCAGGATCAATAATGAAGTGATTCACCTTATTGTCCTTTAATTCAAAAATGTGCGTCTTCGCAAATAAACTGACCTCGTCCATCCCATCTTCACTCGTCGCCAGAAGAAGGTGTTTATAATCTAACTGTTTTGCGACCTCAATAAGTTTCTTGGCAACTTCGACATTCGGGACGCCAATTAATTGTTTGGTTACTGAAGCAGGACTCAGGAATGGTCCAAGAAAATTAAAAATTGTTCGTGTTTTTAATTCGCGTCTTACCAGCACAACTTGTTTGGTCGCGGGGTGAAACAAAGGTGCAAACAGAAAGACCATTCCAACTTTATCAAAAACATTTTTTGCTTGAGATGCATCCAGTTGAATCGTGACACCCAAACTTTCTAATACATCTGCACTTCCGCACTTACTACTTGCTGCACGATTACCGTGTTTGGCAACGGGGACGCCACACCCAGCAACGACGAATGCTGTGGCAGTTGAGATATTGAAACTTCCTGTTCCATCTCCACCTGTTCCACAAACATCAATGGCATCTTCCATTGAAACAGTCACCATTTGTTTACGCATTGCTTGAATAAAACCAATAATTTCCTCAGGTGTTTCTCCTTTCATCCGAAGTGCAGTTAAGATTGCTCCAATTTGTATCGGAGAAATCACACCATTCATAACATCCGCAAGAAATGCCTCCGATTCTTCCATTGTCAGGTTTTGTTTTTCGATAAGTTTATTTAGTAATAGTGTTGCGTCCATAATTATTTAGTAAACAAAAAGTTTGCCAAGAATAGTTTGCCTCCTTCAGTAGCAAAAGATTCTGGATGGAATTGTATTCCTTCAATTGGATACGATTTGTGCCGCACTCCCATAATTTCTTTCGTGTCTTGAGAGAACGCAGTTACGATTAGAGAATCAGGAAGCGATGTTTTCTCGACAATAAGTGAATGGTATCGCATCACCTCAAGATCCTGTGGAAGTCCTACAAAAACACCTTTTCCATCATGAGAGATGAGACTCGTTTTGCCATGCATCGGCGTTTCTGCACGAATAATTTTTCCACCAAAGTAATAAGCAATTCCTTGCATACCAAGACAGACACCTAAGACCGGCGTTTCTTTACCAAGTGTGGTAATAACATCTGGGCAAACACCAAAATATGACGCATCACTTGCATCTCCTGGTCCTGGAGAAATAATAATTTTGTCATATTTTCTATCTGTTATTTCAGCAAGCGTCAGTTCATCATTTCGAACAACATCCAAGACAAAATCTGTGTCGACTTCCCTTAACAATTCTCCCAAGTATTGGTATAAATTGAAGGTAAAGGAATCGTAATTATCAATCAGTAATACTTTCATACGCCAAGCACTTTCTTCATCGCTGCAAATTTATTTTGAATTTCTTGATATTCTTTTTCAGGAACTGAATCATAGACAATCCCACCGCTCGTTTGTGCGTAGGCATCTGTTCCTGCGATAAACAAAGATCGAAGAGCAAGAGCAAACGTACATTCGCCATTAAATCCAAAATGACCAACGCCACCACCGTATGGACCTCGTGCTACTGGTTCATTGTTGTCGATAATTTTAATGGTTTCAACTTTTGGTGTTCCGCAAATAGTCCCCATAGGGAAATTACTTGCAAGACCTGAGAACATATCTTCCCCTTTTTTGATAAGACCAACTACTTCACTAGAGATGTGTTGCACATGACTAAACTTTTTCACCGTCATCAGATCTTTTACTCTAACCGTACCAAACTGAGCTACTCTGCCAATATCATTTCTATGCATATCAACTAACATATTGTGTTCTGCTCGTTCTTTTGGATCATTAAGAAGTGTTCGAGCTAATTGCTGATCTTCTTGTTCGGTTGCACCTCGTTTAATTGTCCCGGCCAATGGTCTTGTCGTCATTTCTCCACCATGTAAGGAGAATAATAATTCAGGGCTTGCACCAATGATTCTTTTATCACCAAATTTAATGTAGTACATAAAGGGAGAGGGATTCACTTGTCGCAATTTTTCGTAAATCTGTAATGTGTCTCCTTTGATGGTGTATTCAGATTTGAAACCTACTTCACATTGAAATGTTTTTCCTTCTCGAATGTGTTCTTTCACTCGTTCAACAATTACAGCATGTTCTTCTTTTGTTAAACCATCTTTGATAAATGAAACACTAAGATCTTTTTTTACAACTTCTGTTGCCATTGCTTCTTTTACCAATGGTAAGCGATTTTCATTGTAGTAAAAATAAGAGAGTTCACCAGTCAGCTTATCCAAGATTATCCCATCGGTATAAACGCCAAAAAGAAATTGATCAAATACTTCATGCTGCTTAACAGAAACTGCCGGTTCAAAATAATTAACGGCTTCATAACTGAGATAGCCAATTAATCCCCCTGCATAATTCCTCGCAAGCACTTCTTGTGGCATAATCTCTCGCAACGCATCATAAGGATTTTCAACTTCATAATCTTTGCCATCGATAAACAATGTCTTACCTCGTGCGGAGACAATATGTTGCGGATCAAATCCAATTACGGAGTAGCGAGAGAACTTTCCCTCTTCACCGAGCGATTCAAAGATGAAACATGTTTCAAATTTCTGTTCTACCTGCTGAAATAAATTATAAAAATCTGCGTCTTCTGCAAACTTAATATAGGTAGGCTTCTTTGTAATTTGTATTTTTGGTAATTGCATATTTTTTCCAATAAAAAACCGTCTTTGTAAAAACCCATTGCAATGAGTTCCTACAAGGACGGTTCAAAGATACCGTGGTGCCACCTTGTTTTGTCGCACGAGCGACCTTATTCATGACGCGCTTTATCCTCGATAAGCTAGCCTGTGCTGAGCTTGTCGAAGCAACACACGTTGCTGTCTTTTACGGCTTCGCCTCCGTCGCATACTTTTGCGCAGCTCCCTGGCTCCAACGCACCAGATCAATGCTTTATTGCCAGATTATAAAACAAGAGTTATGATTTTGTCAATTTAATGACTATAAGAGGGTCTTTACTTAACGAGATTGGGAGACGTTTGTTGATCCTTCCGAACCACAAGCTTTTACCGTAACAATATTGTTTGCATCGACGGTTACTGTATAGCCTGTTTTTGCAGCTGTATAGGTTGCTCCTCCTAATGGATCGATTGGAACACTCTTTAAGTATTTAGAAAGTGGTGTAGTCAAATCCAAACAAGCGGCAGCAACAGAAGTGCATCCTCCGGTAGCGATCGTACATGCCGATGCAGCAGTCCCCAATTGTGTCTCTGCCAAACTGGTAGACATCCCTGTTGGTAAACTGCCTTTATTATCAACGATGTATTGATGAATTGCTGTAAGGAGGGTTTCAACATCACTTGTACGTCTAGCATCACGAGAATCTTTCAAACGCTGAACGGGATTTAAAGCAACGAAGACGGTAACGGCAAGGGCGGAAATAATGACGATAACGATAAGGAGCTCAATAAGAGTGAACCCTTTTTGCAACTGTAATTTTTTATTTTTTAGTGACATATCCGTAACCTAATTAAGCATAATAAACTTCTCATAAACTTGTCAAGGGTCAAATCTCTTTCCAGCTGGTTATGGTCATTACCGTCGTTTTTACGGCCACAACTTGGATCGTTCGTTTGTATGTCGTGCTTGTTGTCGTTGCGGTAATCGTCCACGTACTACTGACTTTTGAAACGGCAATCGAACAAGTCCCTTCCGGGCGAGTAATAGTTCCTCCGGCATATGCATCCGATGCACGCGCTTTCAAAAGAGCATCTTCCATACATCCTTCAACAAAAGAAAGCGTATCTTCTCCTTTATATAAAGCAAATGAAGATTGCGCCTCACCAATCGCTAATAAACTTACTGTCGTAGCAATTACTAACGCAACAGCGGAAAGAATTAACGTCATCGTTAAGGCGATATACCCTTGAGGATTGTTTTTATCGTTTATTATTCTTTGTTTCATAGCATCAATTGGTACGAACTTCTGCACTTCCTTCAATCGTTGTTGTCTCATTAAACTCTTGTCGCTTTATCGCTCCTGGATAATTAGCTTTCATGGTAAAAACAAATTGTATATGTTTCGTGGCATTATCCCCTGACGTATAATCGGTGAAAGTAAACGCCGATACACTTGCATTAGGGGTATTTAATGCCACAGGAGAACTTGCTCCTTGCTTAATTGTAATTGCTCCACTGGAAGAACTAATGACTGTCGGGTTGGTAGCAGCATCGTTTGTTATCAAAGAAATTTGCGTACTTGAAACAGAATTAATACCAGTGGAGTTTCGAATCTCATATTTGAGACGCTCACTAATATAACGAGCTGTGGAAAAAACTTCTTGCTGAGTAGCGCTCTTTGCTCCTCCTTCAATAATATTCCACGCAAAGGGAACAAGAGCCGTTAACATCATCGTTACAATCGCAACATATAGAATGAGTTCAATAAAAGTAAATCCTCTTTGGTATTTATTTGTCGTTTTCATTCTCTTAGGGATTTCTCCAATACACAAAACTATACGGGCTACTTCGTGCTTGTCCAAGTGTTGCTTCGAGTGCTGCACCACCATCGCTATTGGTCCACGTAAAGGCCGGAGTGCTCGTCATCACAAGCCTCTTTGCGAAAAGTTGTGTATTATCATCTGCAACGGTGAACATAAGTTGATTTGTATTTTTGGGATCCATTTGAATGTCATACCATCGCTGTGGATTAACGAAAACTGGTGTCGGAGTAAAGTCGGTTTGGACGGTAAAGGTCCCCCCACTCCCAAAAGCCCAATTAACACCCGTTGTACCAGAATCATGATAGACAATAACACTTCTTGTCGTTGCACCCGAGACAAGCCAACCTGTTGAGATAAGTTTGGTACCAGCGACAACAGAGGAAGTGGTGGTATCAAGATCTGCTCTGCCAGTCCAAGCACTCCCTGACCAATACGCCGCTGATAAATCTAATTGAGAATTATCAAAGGAGGCAACGACTAATTCGTTTGTATTTGGATTTGCTGACATATCGATCGTCGTTGCAGGATCGGCAACAGTGGGGATAGCAGCAACTGCAGACCACGATGTGGTGTACCGAGCATATCGAATACAATTTGTTGTAGCAATCGCTGTACCAGCAGTACACGTCGTTGCTTGGGATAACCCCCAAACAACCATCAGATTCCCTGATGTACTTTCCATGGCAATATCAAATGAAGGCACATCTTGTACAGAAGCACCCACTCGTTCCAAATTGGTCTCCAAAGCCGCTGTTGGTTCAGCAACAGCAAATGAAGAGCCAGTCCATTCTCTCGCAGATAAAGCGAAAGTTTTATCTGCCCATGCGATTGCAATGGTATTTGATCCAGCAACAGAACTAGGTTCCATACGAATCCATTGGACAATCCCTGATGTTCTCACAGCATCAAGATTGGTTGCACCACTCCAATTTGCAGCGCCACAACCAGTTGCCCCACTCTTCGTTCGATAGGCCATCTCATTTGTCGTCGCGGTATCGGTGGAGTAGACAAGTAAGACGTCGCCTGTTGTCTTTTCATAACCAATACCAAACCGTTGATCATTGGTTCCATCACTTCCCACAGTAGCTGTCCATTCGCTGGACCAGGTTGTTCCATCAAAACACATTATCCGCAGCTCACCATTACCATTGACATAACCGGCAATTGCTTCCTGCTTCGTTGGCGATGTTTTTATCTTGAAGTTTTTTCCCACAACTGTGTCAGTAAAACTAGTAGTAGTTGTCGTTTGGGCACTAAAAGAGTTTGTACTATTTGTGTAGATTCGATAGAAAGGCCTGGCAACGTTTGTTGATTCTCCATACATCATGACACCATCACCATTATTACTTGCCGCTATCACTGCTTCCCAATTGGTAAGGTACGTTGTCAAAACGATGGAGTTGTTCCGAGTAGGGCTAGCATTCCAAGAGACAGTACTTGCTACCTTTTTTGTGTCAGTATCAGTGCTTCCACCGTTTGCGACGATATTGCCGCTTCCATCACGTTGTACAGCGGAAACTGAAATAGTTCGAGTGTATTTACCTAAGTTATTGCTTACCCCATTAAACGTCCATACATTCCCAGTTCTACTAAGCCCTGCACCCGTTGTATTCGTAAGATTACTAAATGATTGATTTTTAATTGATCTTACTGCTTCAAGTCCTTCAGATGCATATTGATTGGCAATTGTTTCTTCTTCTCCGAGTTGATTACTTGTATACCCTTGCAACATGATAAAAATTGTTCCGCCTGAGAAAATCAAGAAAATTGCAGCAGCTAAAATAATTTCTATAACTGAAAATCCTTGCTCTAATTTCTTATTGGTTAAACTTTTCATAAAATGCTATTGGGATGTTTTGGTCCCTATCGTATAAAATGTCGATGGTGAATTTTGATTATTATATTCTGTCCCAATCCATCCAGAAGACCTGGCTGTATTAGATACTCTCACCTCATCTGCCTTAATTGTTCCATAATTATTATTTCCATCGTTACCAATTCTGAAAGGAACCGTGGTGTTTGCAATAGTTCCTGATGAAGCGACACCTGAACCAGCTAAGCCATTTGCATAACACGTTGTTGTGGAACCATTAACCACAACACCAACAAATTGCCAAGCATTGGGGGTGACACTATGCCCAGCGGTGCCTGTTGTTCCACTACTATTTCGAAAACGACATTCTATTGCGTTTGTTGTTTGAATTTGCAGAACATACAAATCAGCATTTACTTCATTACGAATACCAAAGTACGCTTCATGCGTACCAGGATTATTGGGAACATACACCCATCCTTCAAGCGTTAGGGCTGATATTCCTGTAATATTGGCAGAAAAATTAGCGCGTTCTAAGAAGTCATCAACACCGTCAAAATCAATACTGCCATCAATTTTTCCCGTTACCTGATCGCCCAATGTCATAGTACCGAAGGAAGTAAGATCGTTAGCGTAGACAGTACTATCATCAATTTGAGGCGCTATTCCAGCAGGATTTTCACTTAAATGCCAAACCCCTTTATAATTACTATCCCAAACACCAGATTTATTCTCTTGGGAAGTACTGATAGCGTTATTACCAAAGTAGACATACAGTGAGGTATCTACACTGGCAGAAACTGTGGGGAGACGAACCCATATAATGGTTTCACCCGTGACGGGGTTATACTTCTCAATTTCATGATCGAGCTTAGTTGTTTCGGTGCTATCCGTAAAAATAATATCATAACCACTACTATTGGAAACCGATCCACCATTAGATATACTTCGCAAATCAGTATCAGTTACCGAAATCAGCACAGGAAAATTCGTGAGGTCAGCTCCTCCACTAACTTTAGTTTTATCAATAGTAATTTTCTTCTTATAGAGATATGCAGTGTTATACCATGGGCCACTACTAATAGTACTCCCACCACCCACAACACCTTGCACATTCACAGGTATAGACTCTGAATTTCCGCCACCAGCTACAACAACAGTAGTACTTGCACTGGCAGTACCTGTCATATGAGTAAAGATAATATCGCTGCTCATCCCGTTCACGGTAATATTGTTATTGACGGTAAATGTTTCGTCAAATGCAGGCGTTCGAGCCGCATAAGAATTGCCACTAAAAAGTGTTATTTGATTACTTGCGTAATGCACACCCCAATTACTATTCTGTTTGCCTGACATCGCATACATCTGCGCTTTACGAAGTTGCCCTGTGAATTTATCTGAGGTATCTGAGACAGCACTTTGGGTTAAAAAACGAGAATAAAATGCAAAGGAGCTCATGCCAATCAATGCAACAATCGCAATGACTAACAATAATTCAATAAGGGTGAATCCTCGACTTTTGATACTTGTTGCATAATTCATCGCTTAATACTGCTGGTTAATTCATAAATAGGTGAAATAATCGCAAGTGCCATAAACGCAACAATGCTACCGATCACGAGCAGCATGATTGGCTCGATAATGGTTGCGATATTACGAGTCGCGTCATCAACTTCGTCTTCAAAGAAATCGCCAAGGTAAAGAAAAGTTTCTTCAAGTTTCCCCGTCTTTTCGCCTACAGCAATCATTTTAGCCGCGACAAGTGGGATAAAAGGATATGCGCCACTTTCTAGCTCTGAGGAGAACGCTTTTCCTTTATCAATCGCTTTAAGAATATTTGCGACATAACGTTTAAAGACAATGTTTGTGGTAATCTTTTCTTCCACATCTAATGCGCTTGTTACCGTTAAACCACTTTTCAACATAATACCCAAGTTCCGACAAAGTGAAGTCAATTCAGCATTTCGGATAATCTTTCCAAAAATTGGTACCGATAAGATGAATCGATGCCAGTAGGGCTTAACTGATTCAAGCGTTAAGGCATAACGAAAACCAATACAGAGAATGACAAATGCAGAAATAATCAGAACACCATAATTTTTCATTGCTTCGGCAATGAAGATCAAAACTTGCGTCGTAAAAGGGAGCTGTACGTCGAAATCTTTAAAAAGATCGAGCAGTTTTGGGAGCACAAAGAGAGCAACACCAGCACCAACGACACTTGCAACGACAAAAATAATTGTGGGATAGATCAACGCGCCTTGAATCTTTTTACGAAAGAGATAATCCTTGCTTAATTGCTGACTAAGATATAATAAACTTTCATCTAACGTTCCTGATGTCTCTCCAATTGAAACAATACTCGTATAAAATTTATCAAAAATCTCAGGATGTTTACCCAGAGAATCTGAGAGCGATTTCCCATTTTTGATATCTGCACCTATTGAATCAAGAATCTTTTTGAAAGTTTGTGAGGTAGTTTCAGACGAGATAATATCAAAAGCTTCAACAATCGTTATACCGCTTTTGATCATGATTGAGAGATGCTTGGTAAACAAGAGTTTATCCAAAAAGGAGACATGGGAGAATAATTGTATTTGGGCAGTTGGTTTCATTATATTTTGTTTTGTTATTCTTTCGTTACTCTAAATATTTCCTCAATTGTTGTATCCCCTGCTTTTACTTTTTCTAAACCATCTTCAAGCATCGTACGCATACCGTTTTTTTGACAAAGGGCTCTAATTACTGCAGCATTTTGTTTACTCACAATTGCTTGCTTCACATCATCAGTTAAAATCATTACTTCAAAAATACCGATTCTGCCTTCGTATGCGCTGTTATGACATAAATCACAACCCTTTCCTCGATAAAGACGAATTGTGGGATGTGTTCCAAAAATTTTGTTAATAAGTGGTTCGCCTAAATAGCCGGTGAGTTTTTCTCGTGGAACTTCTTCACTAATTCGGCAAACAGTATGAATTTTTCGGACAAGTCGTTGCGCAATGATGACATTAACGGTCGAGGCAATCAAAAATGGCTCAATGCCCATATCAAACAATCGAGGAACAGCCGTTGCCGAATCATTCGTATGAAGCGTTGAAAGCACTAAATGTCCGGTCATTGCTGCATTAATCGCAATGTCCGCTGTTTCTTTATCACGAATTTCCCCAACCAAAATAATGTTAGGATCTTGTCGAAGAATGCTTCGAAGCCCTGCTGCAAAAGTAACATTCGTTTTTGGGTTTACCTGCATTTGATTTACGCCTTCAATATCGTATTCGACAGGGTCTTCAATTGTCATGATATTAACATCCCGATTGTTAAGCAATTTTAGAATTGCATACATCGTGGTCGTTTTACCAGAGCCGGTTGGTCCTGTTGCTAAAATTGCTCCGTAAGGTTTGTTATATGCTGCCTCAATTTGTTGGAGATCACTCTGAGAAAAACCAAGAGTTAACAGAGAAATCTGTCGAGATCCTTCTGAGAGTAACCGCATAACGATTTTTTCTCCTCGCTTAACGGGGACTGTGGAAACACGAATATCAGATTTCTTGTCATCAACAACAAATTCAAGCTTACCATCTTGAGGTTCTTGTGCCTCATCGGTACGCAACTTTGCCAACACTTTAATCCTTCTCACAATTTCCGGATACAGTGTCATCGGAAACAAAATAATATCATGTAAAATCCCATCAATTCGGAATCGCACCAAGGCGTTTACTTCACCTGGTTCAATATGAATATCCGAAGCGCCATTTTTGTAGGCATAAGAGAGTGTCGTTTCTACGATCTTAATAATGGGAGGTTCAACATTTTGTCCTTTTCCAGTCGCTTGCTGTAAGTTTTCTTTCATGATATCACCGAACGCTTTACCAATATCTTTTAAGTACAGCGATAAAGCAGTATCGATATCTCGTTGTGTTGCATAGTACGTAAGCAGAGGAATGCCCAATTTATTCTGCAAGAACTGGACGATCGCAATGTTAACGGGATTTTCCATGGCGACATGCAATCCATTTTCATCTTTCTTAAATGCGATCATTCGTTCTTTCCTCGCAATAAGCTCTGGAATAATCATAAGGATCTCTAGTGGAATTAATACTTTGGAAAGGTTTATAAGTGGTACTCCTAAAATCTGTGAGATCAATCGTCCTAAGTCACTATCCGAAATCAGATTTTTATCAAGGAGGATATTACCAAGAGGGATGTTCCTTTGTTGCGACGTAGTAAACGCATCATCAAGCTGTTTTGCGTCAATGACTTGTAATTCTTTTAATGCGTTATACAGGGCTTGGTTATCATACATAGTTATCCCTTATTATGCCCCGTTTTTCAGACCTGATCAAGAGGAGCAGACGAAACAGACAATGCAGCATTAATCTTTTCTATAATTCCTTCCAGAGAGAGATCACTTTTGATAACAAAATCGATAGCGCCCATCTGCTTACTTTTTTCAACGTCCTCTTTTTGTCCTAGGTTTGATGCCACAATAACAGGAATCTTTTGCCAGGCGGGATTAGTTTTTATTTCTTGCAAAGCAGCAAAGCCATCCTTGACCGGCATAATAAGGTCCATAAGAATAAGATCAGGGACAAATGTTTGCAGTGCATCTACCGCTTCTTGCCCATCTCTTGCAATTTGAACTTCAAATCCAGCCTTAGTCAATTTGACTCGGTAAGCATTGGCTAAAAATTGATCATCTTCTGCGACTAATATTTTCTTCATTGGGTTGTTGGTTGCGCTGGAGCAGGAGTTTCGCCATTAAGGAAATCTTGAATCATATTAATGATCTCATCAAGCCGGTATTCTGCTTTTAAGATGTATTTCTTTGCTCCAAGTCCCAGCATTGTATTTACTTTATCCGGACTTGCAGAGTTACTGACAACAAGAACAGGGATATTCTCCCATTTCGGATTTGCCTTCAGTTGTTGCATAAAAGCTAAGCCATTCATATCTTTTAAATAGTAATCGAGCCAAACCGCATCGGGCAATTCATCAAGGTTATTGAGATAATCTATTGCTTGTTGTCCACTGGAGCATGAAAGGACATCCATATTACTGAGTTTGATTTTTTTGGTAATTGCTTGGAGGAGAAGGTTTTCATCTTCAACCACCATAATTGTTGGATTAGCCGCACTCATACAGGATCTACCTTAGTTGTACTAAAAATGGCATTAATCGTCAAGTGTCACTTCTCCTTTTTTGGCTTCCATACCGGCCATAGGCAGACTAAACCAAAATGTTGTCCCCTTTCCTTCTTCAGACTCGAACCAAATTTTTCCTTTTGACGATTCAATAATTGCTTTAATGAGATACAGTCCGAGACCTGTTCCGTCTGTCTCTATTTTTACGACATTCTCTGCTCTAAAAAACTTTTGGAACATTTTCCCTTGCTCTGATTTGGGGATACCATATCCAGTATCAGTTACCTGAGCAATAACTTGATCATCTTTTCGTGAAACAAAAACGGTGATATCACCTCTTTTTGGTGTATATTTAATCGCATTGGTCAATAAGTTCATAAATACTTGTCGAATTAAATGTGGGTCAAGATTGATTTTGGGCAGATCGTCTCTGACACTAATGACTAAATTTTGCTCTCTTTCTACAATCTTTGCTTTCAAGTCAGTTACCACTCCTTGAACAAGTTCTTTTAGATCGGTAGGCTTTGGATCGACTAAAATTCTTCCCGATTCTATTCGAGAGATATTGAGAAGAGAATTAACTAACTCAATCATACGTTCTGCCGAAGAACTTATGTTCTGAGTGAAATCTCTTTGTTCAAGAGTAAGTTCTCCAGCATCTCCAGCAAGAAGCATTTCACTAAACCACTTTATTGCAGAAAGTGGTGTCCGAAGCTGATGAGAAGCAAGCGAGATAAATTCTGTCTTCATTCGGTCAACATCTCTTTCTTTAGTAATATCTTCAAATACAGTGACAATTGAAACAATGTTACCTTGTGCATTTTTAATTGGAGCACTAGTTCCCCGCATGGCGACTTTAGTCCCATCCGGTCGATGAATAACAACATCATCCTTGGTCACAGGCCGCCCCTCCGTGGCAGCAATAACAGTAGGAAGCTCATTCATAGGATAAGGGGCTCCATCAGATCGAAACAACCCAAAAATCTCCGAGGCATTCTCGTCTTTTACGTTTGGGTCCATACCTCTTCCTAAGAGAGCGATACCAACATCATTTACCAAAATTGGTTTACCGTTTGGCTCCGATAGAGCTACGCCAATAGGCATATTATGAACAACAGAGTCTAAAACATTTTTTTGTTCATCGATTTTTGCTTTGTCTGATTGCATATCCTCCATGACATTCAGCATCGCTATTTTGGCACTTTCCAATTCCGTCGTTTGTTTTTTTAATGATTCTTCACTTGCATTATGTTTGGACATTTCTTCGTCTAACCGTTGATTAATCACAGAAATTTCATTTACTTTCTGTTTAAGCAAACGCTCGTTGGTGTCTTTGGAAGACTGTAAAATAAACATACAAAGAACTACGACTCCTATACACATGAAATAATTAATTAAGAGAAACTCTGAATATGGGAGATGGATAATCCCCAAGAGATGTAACACGAAAGCAGAAACAAAACAAATAAGTAGGACAAAGATCCATACACGAGAGTTCCCTTTTGCGAGAGAAAATATATAAGGTATAAAACCGAAAACCCAGATAAATCCAGCATTCCCCCATCCTCCGGTCACAAAGAGAGAAAAAACGACTATTACCCCGACTACCATAACTACAGAAGTTGCAATTTTGAAATTTTTAGTATGGTTGAGAATTAATTGATTAACAAGAATTACGACAAAAGTTACTCCATGAATAATTCCTAAGAAAGGATTATGCAAATGAAAATAGAACAGATAACTAAAGAAAAGACAATAGATGACTGCAATGATCGAGTAAGCTAAAAATGTTTTTAGCTGATTTTTCACTTCAGCATCATTAGTAAAATCATCATCTATTTTTTGGTTTGCTATTTCGTTCATTATTTTTTCTCCCCTAATTGTTCTCTCAATTTTTCAATTTCTTTTTTAAGCTCAATCATTGTTAATTCTCTTCCAATCATCATTTTGTTAATCCGCTCAGTTTCTACCATTCTTTGTGCCAGTTCCTCCGATTTTTTATTTAACTCACGTGCATTTTTTTCTTTTTGTTCATTTACTTCTTTTAATTTCTGTGTCATCTGATCAAAAGAGTCTGCGAGTTGCCCAAGCTCATCATGAGAAGTTGCATTAACACGAATATCCAAATTCCCTCTTGCCACCTCAGATGCTGCATCACGAAGCTTGCTAATTTTTTTCGCAATAGGGATTGAGAGAAATAACCCCCCAGATATTGCCAAAATAACTGCCATCATTGAAATGATATACATCGTAGTAATCGTCTGCGAAATTTCCTGTTCACTTGCGTGATCTTCTGCTTCAATCTTTACCAACTCCTTTTCTATGACGTCGTCGATATTTTCCTGCAATGCTTTTTGATTTTCAGTAAGTTTTTTTTCGGAAGCAATAACGGCAGCAAGCGATGCTTGTTTTTCACGAAGCGAGATCAAGAAAAAAGCATTGTCGATGACATCGTCGGTAATCTGAGAAATTTTATTTAACTTTGTCACTGCTCCCGCATCATTTTGACCAAGATGTTGTTTATAAAAATCAATATCTGCGTGAATATTTTCAACATTTGCTAAAATTGCATTTTTTTGTTCATCGATAGATTGGAGAGAAGAGGCCCCTCCTTCGTTTAAACTAAGAATTAACGTTTGATTCTTAATCTCGTTAGTGGCGTTTCTTACTGAAAAAAGCGTATTATATCGAGGATAATTGACATGAATAATATCTTTAAATAAATGATTAAGTGTGTTTAACGAATCAATGCTTAATATACTAACCACAAGCACAAGTGCAGAGATTAATAAAAATCCCCCTAGAAGTCTTACTTTAAGTGATACATTATTAGGTGACACAAACAAAAGTTAACGTTTATTGAAACGCGTTAGCGTATATTCTCCAACTTGTTTACCTAACAGACTTCCCTGCTCATCATCAACTGTATAGTGAATACCTCCCCACACTCTAGAAAGTCCTGCTTCCATTGATAACCGCTTCCATTCTTTTGCATTAGCGGGAAGCTGTTTATCGAGAACCGCTAATGCAGCATTTGAGATGGTTGAATGTCCTGCAGGATAACTTGGATGATTAGGCGTTGGCATGACCGTTTTGATGGATGAATCAAGCATAAATGGCCGTATAACCTGATACGTATATTTTGAATCAAAAACAGCAATGACGGCATCAGCCATTGCCATAGAAAGAAGGGCTTGAGTATCCATATATTTTTCAACTGAAGTATGTTGATTAATCATATATTCTCCTGAAAGATCAAGCCAAATACCGGGAGGCGTTTTTGTCCCAGGACCTCCTGCCCAATAAATAACTGCCTTACGTTGATCCGACGTAATAGTATTAAGTGCTTTTTTCGTAAGGGATAACTGTGTGCCATACTTTCCAGCAGCAAAATCGGAATTGGCAGGGACACGGAATTGATCACCTTTTTCAAGCGACCACGGTTTATAAGATCCAGCATCAAGACCAATTTTGGGTTCTGTACTTTGCCAATATTGTTGCCCTTCTTTGAGTGAATAATTTTGTGTCATAGCAAAATCTTGGGCAATACGTTGCTTGACCTTCTGCATCACGATATCTGAAAGCTTTTCTGAAAAAGAGTCAGTAGCGCTGACAGGAATAGTGTTGCATTCCCTAGGGTAAAATTCGCAAAGAACCTTCTTTGAGATAGCAGAAGTATCTCCTCGAAAATCGTGATAGACGCTCTTCGTTAATAAAAGCTGATCTCGTCTGGCAACTGTTACATAGGCATATACTTTCGATGCATAAACATCAACAGATTGTTCTTTTGCAACCAATTTGTATGCTTTTTCTTCCCCTTGGTAAAGATCGTCTATAGTTGTCTTTGCTTGGGGTCCGTTGTTTGTTTGTTTGAGTATTTGCAGTTCTTCAGGAGTATAGGAAAAATACGTATGGAGGTTCGTCAAAGTTTGTTTATCAGGCAGCTTTATTGCATTCAATGCTAGGAATTGTTGATAACCAACCCAACCAGCACCACCTAGGATAGTAATCCCTAAAAGAACCCAAAGCAGCAAATAAGAAGATCTCTTCTTTGTCGATTGTGAGACAATCTGTGGGGCAGGTTGCTCGGATATGGGATTTTGTATGTCCTTGTGTTCTTCCATTTTGTTATATCACCTTGTCGTTACTGACTTTCCATCTTTTGCTTTCATTCCTTCTTTCGGAAACCAAACAAAAAATGTGCTCCCTTTATTTTCTTCCGATTCAAACCAAACCTTTCCACCTACTTCATCAAGGATTGCTTTAACGATATAGAGACCAAGGCCTGTTCCATCGGTTTCTTTTTGTTTCGCATTGGTCGCGCGAAACAATTTCATAAAAATCTTCCCTGAGTCTTCTTTAGGGATACCATATCCGGTATCACTAACCTTAAGTAAAATTCCCTCTCCTTCATTAGTAACACTTTTCGCAACCGCTTGTCCAGATGAAGCAATCTCGACAGTGACAGAACCGTTCTCAGGGGTATATTTAATAGCATTCACAAATAATACCTGAAGAATTGTTTTAATTATCTCAGGATCTAAAGAGATTTTGGCAAGTTTATCTTCATACTTTTCATTAACAGTGAGATGCTTCTCACCTTGATACCGTTGCAGTTCTTCAAACAACACCGTGTGACTTATTTTGACGAGATCAACTGGTTCTGGCTTTATAACAAGCGAACCCAACTCCAGCTGAGAAACATACAAAAGTGCTGTTACCAACTCTGCCATCCTCCCATTGCTTTGGTAGACCTGCAAAAGATGCGTTTTTTGCTCTTTATTCAAAGGCCCAGCATCGCCATTTAACAACATCTCCGTAAACCAACCAATGGCAGAGATAGGCGTACGAAGTTGATGTGATGCCAATGCGACAAATTCACTTTTAGCACGATCTAAGCCTTTCTCTTCGGTAATATCATGGAAAAGCTCAATCGCCCCAATTATTTTGCCACTTAAAATGACTGGGGTTGCAACGAGTCTTATTGGCAAAGAAGTACCATCTGTCCTTGTCAAAAAGAACTCTCCTCTTGAAGCATCTCCTTTCGTAAATGCTTTATAAATAGGTCTTTCCTCCCCGGTTACAACCCTTCCTTTGATTTCTTGAAGAGAAAATACTTCAGTAAAATTTTTACCAAGTACTTCTCGATCATTTAATCGCAATAGTTCTTTTGCTGTTTTGTTCAACACTAAAACCTCTCCGGTTGCGTCCACGGCAATCATTCCTTCGCCAATACTCGCAAGTAATGCTTCAGCTTTTACCTTCTCTTGTTCAATTTGTACTGATGATTCTTCGAGTGCCGTTTGGTAGAGATAGACAAGAATACAAACAATAAAAAGGCTTAAGAATAAATGTCTTATTTCAACGAAAGAAAATGCCAGAGAAACGTACCCTAATGATCCAAGGCATGCAACAAAAGAAATCGTACAATAGAGCATAAGATTCCAGATGACACCTTTTTCTCTTCCCATTAAAAAGAAGGCAATAATCGGGAAGACAAAAAACCAATAGATACCAGTATGAGATGTGCCACCTGTTGCTAAGATAGTGACAAGCAATGAACCGAATGTGATAAGCATAAGATTTTTGGCAAGCTGCATATTCTTTGTCATACGGAACAATAATAGATTAAGGAGGAGGACAATACCTGAAAGAAGATCTGGGATACCAACTTGATAGTTTTTTTCTAAAAGATTAAAGAGGCCTAGCGTAGATGCTGAAAGAAAACCAATAAAAGAAAACGTGTTAATAAAAAACACTTGTCGAAGAATAAACGGATCACGAATTCCTTGAAATGCGTTATAAACAACACTCCCTAAAAAATTATGTTCTTTTTTTTCTCCTTGCTTCTGATGCTGGGCAGCAACATCCATAACACTAGCATACACATCTTTCCTATCAAATGCCAAACAGGAATTTATTCATTAGTATCAGGATGAGGTACTAAAATCGTAAACTCTTTTGCATAAAAGTTCCTAAAGTTTGCCACCTCATCTTCGGTAAAGGGCTGCTTAAAACCAGGTCTTCGAATGATAACTCTCCCTGCATTCTCATAAGCTGCTCCACCAAGAGGAGTCGAAGAGATTGTGACATGAAGTGACTCCTCCTTCGTGTCAGGATGCTGGGCAAAATAATAATAGTGCCTATTGGTATAACCCTCTAATCCATATTCTTCCCAGAGATCATGAAACCTATTATTTTTATCGTCATCAAGTGCAGCCTGAATATATTTAGGGCTAATTTCTAAGTTTGCGAAAAAATTTGCCTGCATAATTTTACTTAATAACCGAGCATTATGCTCAAGAGCATTACGATCGGGATTATCAGTACTCAGTGGCTTAATCGGAGTAACTATGGTATAGCCATAAGGAATATCTTCTCGCCTTTTAAAAAATTCAAGCGCAGCGCCATCCTCACCTAACAATTTTTTGATATTATTCTCAATCTCTTGTAGTGCTGCATCTGCTCTCTCACTCGGCATCTTTTGTAATGTCTCTTGGCTGAGTTTTACTTGTTCAGCAAATAATAGTCTCGACGGATCAATACTATCTGCAGAAAAACCAGTTTTAACCAACACCACATGTTGCGTTGCAATTGATCTACCACTCAAGCGCTCACCACTCATTTGACTTACCGCATTTTCCATAGCAATCACTGCTGGCCTTCCATCAAGAGGTTCTTCTTCGCCAGGAAGCTTCACCCTTGTACTCGTATGAAGTCCTGCAAGAAGGTGTGTATGATACTCTGTTTGGACCGCCTCTGGATAATGATAAACAAATTGAGCAGGGACACGTCCTGCCTTAAGAGTGATTTTATCAGCAATTCCCGTAACCATAACAGCACCCCATTCCCACGGTTCAAGCTGATGGAGTGTATTCACTTTTCCACCTGCTATTTTACGGAGTCTAATAGTATCTTCATGTGTTGCATTAAACAAATGTTGTTCCAAATACCAAGGATAAGACCGCCGATCAATTTCGGTATCATAACGCCCTACAACCACAGCATTATTTGCTGGGACCTCCCTCTGAGAAGGTCTGAGGAATAATCCCTCACCAATAAGTCTTCCTGATATTTCTTTTGACATAAGTATCTCCATCCTTTAACAAGCCTGAAGTATACCAAACGGTAACCAAATATACCTGACAAGAAGACAATGAAGAGACAACTTGACAAATGCAATCAATTTGCATATACTGATGCGAGTTAATTGCATATGATAAATATCTCGTCACATAATTGTAAAGAAGAATTAAATGAAGCAAGCCTTCGTGCAACTCCTGCGCGGCTTGCACTTATGAAACTGCTTGAGACTTCTGATCAACCAGTCGATGTCCAAACAATGATCACCTTTCTTGAAAAGAATAACCTTAAAACGGATCCTGCTACCGTCTTTCGGATCGTTAATATGTTCACCGAAAAAGGATTAACCAAATCGATCCAACTCCATGAAGGGAAAACTCGTTATGAGCTCTCTTCAAAAGAAGAGCATCATCATCTTATCTGTGAGCAATGTGGCACAATAGAGGATATCTCTGATTGTGGGATCGATACGCTTGAAAAAGAAATTCTAAAGAAAAAAGGCTTTCTCGTAAAGTCTCACGCTTTGGAATTCTTTGGAGTTTGTAAACAATGTCAACACTAGCATACATATTATTATTTACGTTTATTGGAAGTATTGGTTCGCTTATTGGCGGAATTATTCTGCTTTCAAAAGAAAAACTTGCTTTAAAGATTTCTCATCTCTTAGCTTCGTTCGCTGCGGGCACATTGCTTGGAACAGCATTCTTCGATCTCCTTCCGGAAGCAGCAGAACATGCTGAAAAAACAGGAATAAATATTTTCTTTTGGACACTCTGTGGCATGATCACCTTTTTCTTTATCGAACGATTTATTCATTGGTTTCATCATCATGAAGAGTTTCATGATGAATCAAACGATGATCGAAAAGCTACCTTGCCACTCATTATTATTGGTGACACTGTTCATAATTTTCTTGACGGGATGGTTATTGCCGCGACATTTTTAGTATCGATTCCTCTTGGTATTATCACCACACTTGCTGTTGCTGCACATGAGATACCGCAAGAGATTGGAGATTTTGGACTGATGCTTCACAAAGGACTCTCAAAGAAGAAGATTATTTTGGTCAATGTGATGAGTGCAGCTGTTTCTTTTATAGGCGCTCTGATCACTTTTTTCCTGGGCGATATTCTCAAAGATTCACTCTCTATTTTCCTTGCTTTGACCGCCGGATTCTTTATCTATATTGCTGCATCTGATTTGATCCCAGAGATTCATCACGAGAAAAGAAAAGGAGTTGCCGTGATTGAAAGCCTGTTACTTGTTCTGGGAATTATTGTTATAATGGTATCTGTCTCTCTTTTAGAGCACGGCCATTAAATGGATTTTTTTCAAGCAATCATCTTATCAATTGTTGAAGGAATAACTGAGTTTCTTCCTATTTCCTCCACCGGTCATATGAACCTCACTCGTGTTGTATTAGGAATTCCAAATACGCAATTTTTTACTTCATTTGAAATATTCATCCAACTAGGAGCAATCTTAGCAGTTGTTTTATTGTATGGAAAAACATTACTCCGCAAACCTGAAGTGTGGAAAAAAATAATGGCAGCTTTTATCCCCACAGCAATTGTTGGATTTATCTTAGGAAAATTTATTAAACAATATCTCACCAGTAATGAGGTAATAAC
>Ga0075365_10000151_pt1 | contig 22036 bp, 22 predicted proteins | sample EndMetdeltDD1765_FD_71387 | JGI IMG/M metagenome (GOLD analysis project Ga0075365, IMG submission 71387) | Populus endosphere microbial communities from Tennessee, USA - Endosphere MetaG P. deltoides DD176-5 | ecosystem: Host-associated > Plants > Roots > Endosphere | place: USA: Tennessee... | reverse complement strand
ACCCTGCCCTCCCCGTGAGGCGCGCAAAAACCCTGCGCGCTCCGGACGAGCGGCAGGGTTTTTGCATTTGTATGTACAAACCAGTACTATGAAAGACGTCCAAAAACAACATATCGTCAAGCCGCCCTTGGAGTTTCGCATGAGCAACGGCTCATCGTCACAGCAAAAGTTTGACCTCGAACCGGACCTATGGCATTTGCATTACCGCATCGTCGGCCATCAAACCACGTGGGGCATCGAATACCTTCAGAGTTACGCCACTTACGCCTCAATGATCGATGGCTATACCGCTCTGCAAGCCCAACCAGGCAGAAACTACACCGTTGTCGACTTCCTGTCGCCCGGCCTCATGCCTGGACACCTGACGCGTGCCGGCAGTTGGTTTTTACACCTGGACTACTACACGAGAGGAACGCCCTCCCTCCAGATACTGATACCTCGCAGCTCCCTGGAAGAGGCCGAACGTAGTTACATCGACCATCGCACCGGCATCCGCCGCGACGGCGGCCTCATCGTATACGCCGGCATAACGCCGCCAACCGGTGAGCCAATCGTTCTGAATGCTCGAAGCCACCCCTAGCCCTGCGCCCCCGCAAGTGGCACGCAAAAACCCTGCGCGCCCACGGTGGGCGGCAGGGTTTTTGCTTGTATTGGCGCGGTTTAGAGAGTCTGTTTAGCTACAACCACTTGTCGAGCCACAGCCCTGACAAACGTAGCAGCTACCGGCACGCTGGGTTTGGTTACCGCAGGCGTGACACATTGGAGCCGTTGTTTCAATAATGTACTTCTTTGACTTTGAAACATTAGTGGCAACAACTTTTGGTGCTGTCTTTGGCGCTTCGGCCGCTTTTTGTACTGGCTCATTTTTGGGCTGCTCAAGCAAGCTTGGTTGGTTAGCCTGTGTTTCGGCCTCTAAGTCGTCAAAGCTCGCGAGGCCTAGTTCTAGTCGGTCATCAAAGCTCAAGTAGTCACGAGCAAGTCGTTTGAAGATGTAGTCAACAAGGCTGCTCGCGGTGCGAATCTCTGGGTCGTCAGTAATGCCTGATGGCGCAAAGCTCATATTGCTGAGCGTTTTGACATAACTCTTCAGAGGCACGCCGTACTGCAACCCGTGGCTCACGCTGATCGCAAAGCTGTCCATCAGGCCGCTCAAAGTAGAACCTTGCTTAGCAACGCGTACAAATAGCTCACCCGGCTGGCCGTCTTCGTATTCGCCGACCGTTACAAATCCCTTCAGATCAGCAACGTGGAACTCGAATGTCTTGCTAACGCGAGTACGTGGCAGCTCACGCTTCATGGCTTTTACGACCACTTGCGTTGGTGCGGCTTCGGTTACAACTGGCTCTTTTTTGCTATCTTCTTTTTTGTCGCTCAGTGGCTGCCATGCTTTGCAGTTGTCGCGGTAGATAGCAATTGCCTTGATGCCAAGCTTCCATGAGTCCATGTGAAGCTGCTCGACATCTTCCACAGTGACGTTTTCTGGCATGTTGACGGTCTTGCTAATAGCACCGCTGAGGAATGGCTGCACAGCGCCCATCATCTTAACGTGGCCGAGGTAATGAATGGCATTCTCGCCCACAGCACAGGCAAACACATCGAGGTGCTCAGGGCTGAGGTGCGGCGCACCAACAATGGTCGAATTGTCATGAATATAGCTGACAATTTCGTCTGCTTGCTGCTTGCTGTAGCCAAGCGTCTTGAGCGCACGTGGAACGGTTCTGTTCACAATAATCATCGAGCCACCGCCTACGAGCGTCTTAAACTTAGTCAGCGCAAAGTCTGGCTCAATACCGGTCGTGTCGCAGTCCATCATAAAGCCGATGGTGCCAGTTGGTGCCAAAAGGCTTGCCTGTGCGTTGCGCACACCGTACTTTTCGCCCAGCTCAACTGCTTCATCCCAAGCGCTTGCGGCAGCGCTCAAAAGCTCTTCGCTCACAAGCGAGGCGTCGATGTCGCGGACCGCGCCACGGTGCTTGCGGAGCACGCGGTTCATACCTTCTTTGTCTTTGTTATAGCCAGCAAACGGCCCAACACGCTTAGCAATTTTTGCACTTGTTGCGTAGCTGTAGCCAGTCATCAATGCGGTAATTGCTGCGGCCTGAGCGCGACCTTCTTCGCTATCGTATGGCAAGCCTTGCGCCATCAAAAGTGCACCGAGGTTAGCGTAACCAATACCAAGCTGGCGGTAAGCGCGGGCGGTTTTGTCAATAGCTTCGGTTGGATATTCGCTGTAGCCAACCAAAATTTCTTGCGCCAAAAAGATGACTTCAACGGTGTGCTTAAAGCTTTCAATATCGTACGTACCGTCTTCGTTGAGATATTTGAGCAAATTAATGCTGGCCAGGTTACACGCAGAGTCGTTGAGGTGCATGTACTCTGAGCATGGGTTACTTGCCTCAATACGGCCAGCCTTTGGCGTAGTGTGCCAGTTGTTAATGGTCGTGTCGTACTGGATGCCAGGGTCTGCGCATTCCCACGCTGCTTGGGCAACTTGGCGCCAGAGCTTGCGGGCCTTGATGGTCTTATATACTTTCTTATCTTTGACGCCTACGAGATCCCAGTCGCCGTCGGCCTCAACAGCCTTCATGAACTCGTCTGTCACGCGGATTGAGTTGTTGGCGTTTTGGTACTGAACAGAAATTGAATCACGACCGTTCAAGCCCATATCAAAACCTGCTTCAACCAAAACTTTTGCCTTGCGCTCTTCACGCGCCTTACACTCAATGAACTCTTCGATGTCTGGGTGACTTGCATTAAGCACCACCATTTTTGCAGCACGGCGAGTTTTGCCACCGCTTTTAATAGCACCAGCTGAGCTGTCGGCCCCACGCATAAAGCTCAATGGACCAGATGCCTTACCGCCAGAGCTACTGAGTGCTTCTCGCGAACTACGGATGGTGCTAACATTCAGTCCAGCGCCAGAACCGCCCTTAAAAATCATGCCTTCTTCGCGGTACCAGTTAAGAATTGACTGCATGGTGTCTTCGACGTGCAGGATAAAACAAGCACTCGCCTGTTGTGCACGCTCGCGAGCACCAATGTTAAACCAAACCGGAGAGTTAAAAGCAGCACGCTGCGAAATCAAAATATACTTGAGCTCGTGATTAAACGTATCAGCCTCTGCCTCGCCCGTAAAGTAGCCCTGCTCATAGCCGTACTTAGTAATAGTATCGGCTACGCGGTCGACAAGCTGCTTGAGCGACGCTTCGCGCTCTTTCGTGCCTGGAGTACCAGTGAAATATTTTTGCGAAACGATGTTAATCGCATTCAGTGACCAAGTATCTGGAAACTCAACTTGTTTTTGTTCGAACGCAGTTTTGCCGGTAGCCGGATTCACGATAGCCGAATCCCGCTTGGTCCACTCGAACATGTCGTATGGGTGAACCCCCGCCTCTGTAAAATGACGCGCCAAAGACAGCGCAGCAGTACTGTTCGCCATTGCTTTTATACCCCTCCTTAAAAATGGTTTCTTGGCAGTGCCAAAAGTAACGCTCGTCTTAAAAGCGAGCGTTTAAAACAGCGCGTCGTCAATCTACCCTCATAGTGGCGACGCCCAAAGTCTTTTGACACTGTTCTTTAGATTTGTTTTGTTTTTGTGTGGTGCTTAGACGTAACTGCGTGATTTGTTTTGATGCGCGACAATTCCCGCTCAAAACTCTCGATATCAGTAAAGTTACGGTAAACGCTGGCAAATCGCACGTAGGCAACTTGGTCTTCGTCTGCCAGGATGTCCATGATAAGCGTACCGATCTCGTGCGAACTTATTTCAGTCTCACCAAGGTCATACATTGCTTTTTCAATCCGTGCCACCAATTCTTCAAACTCAGAACCGGTAATTGTTGTTTTTTCGCAGGCTTTTTGAAGCCCCACAACAAGCTTCGCCCGATCATACAATTGCCGAGTTCCATCTTTTTTGATGACGGTGACAGACGGACGCTCCAAACGTTCGTAAGTGGTGTAACGATAATGGCAGTCTAAACACTCCCGCCGACGCCTAATGCTTTCGCCGTTGGCCACGTCGCGAGATTCGATTACCTTTGTCTCACCTATTTGGCAGTTTGGACACTTCATGTTCGCCCCTTATTTGCTAACCGCTTTACTCTTTTGCAGTTAATGCTTTTAAGCTCCGACCTCTACACGCCGCATAATCTCTCGTTTCCGCGTGGTGTAGCTACAAGTAACTATAGCCCCATATGTGGGACGAAACAAGTGTTTTGTGTACAACATATGGTGTGCCCAAACAGTATACTTCTGCATTATTTTATGCTACTATCCCTTTTGTCCTGGCCATATCTGAGCGGAGTATCTCTCCATGGAACGGTACGAAGTTAAGCGCATACTTGTGACCAGCGGCGTTGCCGGACGCTGCTGGCCTGACGCCGGCACCAAACCAGCGGAATACCGCGTCAATCGCGTGCCCCACAGCGAGGAACGGATAGATTTGGTGCGCTACCCAGACACAGGCGGGCAGCAGTCCTGCATGCTGGTGCGCCCGCCGGCCGCAGGCGAAGCGGGTATCGTTCTGACGAATGCGCAGTGGCAAATCCTCTGCGAGCTTGCAGACGCGACCTAGGTACACGCCGGCATCATTTTTGAGTCGGGCCATTCACCCACTATCCAAAAAGCCCCGTCGGTCTATGCGCTGACGGGGCTCGAGTTCTTTTTAGCTACTTTATCCTTCGTCTTCGTCCCGCTTGCGGCGGCGGAGGAAAGCTGGCGTGTCGGCTTCGTCGTCGTAATTCCAGATATTCTTGGTCGGCTTATCGTCTTCGTCGGTAAAGACGCTTGCCTTGGCAGGCTCGTCGTCGCCCAAATCCATATCTAGTTTTTTAATGTCTTCTTCTTTAACATCGTCCGAAGCGTCTGCCTGTTGCGCGGTGGCCATCGGAGCGGCGGCTTGTGCTTCTTCTGGGACGGCTGAGCGAACCTGGAAGTAAGCGGAGTCAAACCCAGTTGCGATAACGGTAATAATTAGCTCGTCTTCAAGCTCTGGCTTCAGCGTTGCACCAAAGATAATGTTGGCATCTGGCGCAACCGCGTTGGTGATAACTTCGGCGGCTTCGTTGATTTCGTGCATCGACATGTCGTAGCCACCAGCGATGTTAAAGAGCACACCGCGAGCACCATCAATAGACACCTCCAAAAGCGGCGACTCAATAGCCTGCTGCGCTGCCTGTACCGCACGGTTTTCACCACTGGCGCGACCAATGCCCATCAGCGCGCTACCAGCGTGCTGCATAATCGTCTTTACGTCGGCAAAGTCCAGGTTAATCAAACCATGCTCGGTAATCAGCTCGGATATACCCTGCACACCCTGTCGAAGCACATCGTCGGCAATCTTGAACGTTTCAAGAAGTGGCGTACGACGATCAATGGTTTGGAGCAGTCGATCGTTTGGAATAGTAATAAGCGTATCTACTTGCTGGCCCAGCTGAGTGATTGCCCAATCCGCATTTTGACGGCGCTTTTCGCCCTCAAAGCTAAATGGCTTCGTAGCAACACCAACCACAAGAATACCGAGCTCGTGCGCAACTTCCGCCACTACATGACCAGCGCCACTACCGGTACCACCACCAGCACCAAGCGTAATAAACACAAGATCAGCACCTTCGAGTGCTTTTTTAATTTCATCGCGAGATTCTTCTGCGGCAGATTGTCCAACAGATGGGTCAGCGCCAGCACCCAAGCCACGAGTCGTTTCGCGACCAATGTGGATTTTGTGCTGTGCTTTTGAGTTATGGAGCGCTTGCGCGTCTGTATTTACGGCAATAAATTCAACACCCGTTACGCCGGCATCAACCATACGGTTAATAGCAGCGCCACCGGCACCGCCAACGCCAACAACTTTAATGGTTGCAAATGTTTGAATATCAGCTGGTTTTATTTCAGGCATTATCGTCTATCCTCGCTTTCATTAACGCGGCTGTTCACAATTAGTATACATCGACATACAGTGCAGGTCCAAATGTGTGTTCGCCAATTTTTGATTATTGTTCAGCCAAAAAATTAGGCTTTGAATTTCTTGAATAAGGAGTTAGCCCGTTCAACAAAAGTACCCAATTGGTTTTGAGCGTTCTTTGCGGCAGCAGATTTTTTCTTAGTTTGCGCACCGGCTTGCGGTACATTTTGCTCTTTTTCAAAATCAAGAAGCATCAAACCCAGTGCCGTTGCAAACTCTGGCTTATTGATCTTGTCACTGATACCGCCCATGTCATGCATCTTGGCAACGCGAGCTGGCAAACGAAGTGCTTCTTTGGCAAACTCCGCAATATGCTGCATATCTGCCCCACCACCCACCAGCACAATACCACCAGGCAACTTACCCGAGCGGTCAATTTGCTTCAGCTCTTTATCGACAAGTTCCATAATTTCTTCCAGACGAGCTTCGACAATCATGTCGATTTCTTTTACTTTAAATGTAAGTTTGTCTTTGCCGCTTGTCACTTCTATCTCTTTAGGTTTGTCCTTACCAGACTGCGGCAAGGCGGAAGCATGCTTTACCTTGATTTGCTCGGCAACGTCGAGGTCGGTCCGAAGGCCAATCGCCAGATCGTTGGTAATATTTACGCTACCGATTGGCAAAATAGAAACATGCTGCAAGTCGCCTTCTTCGTACACGGCGATACTGGTGGTTGTACCGCCCAGGTCAATCAGTGCAACTCCATTTTCCATCTGCTGCGGGCTGAGTACTGCACGACCAGCAGCAAGTGCCGACACTACAACAGCGTGCGGGGCGGTCTCTGTCATCTCAAGCGCTTTGAGTAAATTTTTAACATGCGGCGTCAGCGCCGTAATAACATGGGCGTCTACTTCCAGCCGAATACCGCTCATACCGAGTGGGTCCTTGATGTTTTCCTGGCCATCAAGTTGATAACTTCGTGGGGTAACCTGCAAAATTTCGCGGTTTGCAGGCAATTGCACAACGGTTGCAGCCTCTTCGGCGCGAAGCAAATCGTCTTCAGTGATTTCGTGATCTTGCGAGCCAACCGCAACCACGCCACGCGATGTCATAGCAGAGATATGCGCACCATTTATATTCACAGCCGAGCCATGCACTTGATGGCCGGACATGCGTTCGGCATCTTCGAGTGCTTTATCAATTGACTGTGCAACGTTCACGATGTTTACCACCATGCCTTTGCGCATGCCGGTGTTAGGCGCCTCCCCTACACCAACGATACTTGGCGTCATTGAGCTACCATCTATATGGCCGACAACACAGCGAACGGTGGTCGTACCAATATCGATTCCGACGCCATAACGAGACATTTCTTGCATGATATCTAGTATACCGCTTATGGCACCTGCGGGGCAACCCCGGCCCCTCCCCTCCAAAAATTAGGGGTGGCATCCGACGGGGCAGCACCCAAAAATTTTTCAGGCACTCCAGACAAAATCTTTTAGGGGCGGATCGGATGACAGGACCCCAGTCCATATGCCCAGGTGCCGCCCCTAGTTAATTATTCCTGCCACGCAGTCAAAATTTCGTAGCCGTTGTCGGTAATCAAAATCGTGTGTTCAAAGTGTGCGCTCAGCCCGCCGTCGCGCGTGCGGATAGTCCATCCGTCGGCATCCACAGTGATTGCGTGAGTACCAAGTGTCGCCATCGGCTCAATTGCAATCGTCATGCCTGCGCTCAATTTTTGACCAGTACCGGCAATACCATAGTTTGGGATGTTTGGATCTTCGTGCAGTTCGTGGCCAACGCCGTGCCCTACAAGCTCGCGAACAATACCAAGCTTTTCGCGCTTCAAGACACGCTCGATATTGCTCGCAATATCACCAACGCGTACACCGTTTTTTAGCTTTTCAATACCGGCATACATTGAACGCTCCGTCGCCTTGAGCAGCCGCTCGGCATCGGCAGAGGGCGCCTTACCGCCAATAAACATACTGAATGCGCTATCGGTAATCATTCCTTTATACGTCACGCCAAAATCAAAGCTTGCCAAATCGCCGTTCTTAAATGGTGTATCAGTAGGAATACCGTGTACCACAGCATCGTTAACAGAGATACAAATAACATCCGGGAACCCTTGGTAGCCTTTAAAGCTCCCTTTGCCACCAAGCGACTTCAGCTCGCGTTCGGCAATACGCACAACGTCGCGACCCGTCATACCTTCGGTAACTTCTTGGCTAATTGTCTTTAGGACATGGGCAAGCATTTTGCCGCTGGTACGCATCGCCTCAATTTCTGCCGGAGTTTTTACACGAGTGAACATTTTTCCATTACCTCCTCGATACGATCATGAACGGTGCCTACGCTACCCATGCCGTCAATGTGCTCAACAGGAATGCCTTGCTCGGCAAAAAAGTCAGTGACTGGCTGTGTTTGATTGCGATACTCTTGCAGGCGCTTACGAACAATTTCCGGCTCGTCATCTAGGCGACCTCGAATCTCTAGACGGTGCAAAATTTCGTCATCACTCACCTTCAGAATAATCACCGCCTCTATAGCGCGGTTGTGGTTTGGCAAAATTTTGAGCAAGCGCTTGGCTTGTTCTACGTGACGTGGATAGCCATCGATAATAACATGGTCGATGTCTTTTGCGCGTCGCAGCGCCTCGTCAAAAACACGGTTCGCAGCGTCGTCGCTTACCAAGCGGCCTTCGCGCATAGCCGAAATAACATCAACGTCTTCTGTTTCGCGCAAAAGCTGCCCGGTACTCAACCAACGCCAGTCATGGCGCGCAGCTAAGAGCTGCCCCTGGACGCTTTTACCTGATCCCGGTGGGCCAAAAAATATAATCATGAATGTCTTTCTTTAAAGTGTTAAGAGCCTAACTTTGCTTTGACTGCGGCTGCGATACGTCCGCCGTCGGCTTGAGCACCGACTTTTTGTCGAACTGCACCAATTGCTTGTCCCATCTGAGCATTCTGACCAAGACTGGCAATAACTTCGTCTACGATAATGGCGAGTTCTTCGTCGCTCATTTGAGCGGGTAGGTATTCTTCGAGGATGGCTTTTTCCGAAAGCTCTGCTTCGGCGCGGTCCATGGCATTGGCCTGCTTATACATATCGGCACTTTCGCCGCGTTTTTTAGCCTCTTTGCCGATAAGGATTAGGACTTGCTCGTCGCTCAGGCCTGTTTCGCGAAGGCCTTTTGCGATCTTCTCGTTAAGCAAAACACTTTTAAGCCCACGCAAAACCTCGGCGCGCTTTTTGTCACCGCCGAGAAGAGCTGTTTTAAGATCTGCTTGAATTTTGCCTTCGAGCATTAACGCCCCACACCAAGGCGGATTCGCTTGAGCTTGTCGGCCTTGCGAGCTTTACGAATAATTGCCTTTTTGCGGCGCTCAGTCTTGCTAATTGGTTTTTCAAAGTATTGCAGAGCTTTTACTTTGGCAATAACACCAGATTGCTGGACTTTGCGGTTGAAACGGCGAATAAGGTTTTCGTTAGCTTCTTGTGGGTCTTTACGAGTTACTTGAATCATATGTTTGTTATTTTATCAGAACAGAGGCGGCGATGCAACTCTTTCTCTTAAGCAAACTGCACTACATTGACTAGATGCTTATTTTATTTAATAATTACAATGTTCGAGTCAGAAAACCCTTCAGGAGTGTCATGAGCGTCACTGTACGTCCTTCGTATTTGCGGTTCAAGTTCATCGATCCGGCAAACATCAGCGCTGAGGCGTGCGAAACACCTCTGCTCGAGGTCGGCGTGTTCATCCCCGACGACTACACCGTACTCTCAGCCTTCATCGCTGATCCGCGCGCACTGGCGGTACGCCTCAGCGACCTAATCGGCGGCAGCCAGCTGGAGCATTCGGCCGAAGGTCGGCTCATGCTGCAGATCAGTAACACACCGGTCCGCAACGTGATCGAGCTGTACTACTGTATCCACTGCGGCGGGCGGCTCGAGACCGACCACTGCTCGATCTGCGGCCGCGAGTACCTGCAAGGCTCTATCCTCGGTCGCTGGCATGTACAGCCCGATCTGCCGATACAGATCGCCCAGTACGTCGTCGGCAACAAGGTCGGCCACCGGTTCTCGCACTAACGCCAGACTCGACGCCCGGGGTAGCACGCAAATCGCGCCTACCCTGGGCGCTGCCTACTACAAAGGCTCGACTCGCAAAAGCCGCCCCTCAACGCTCACGCTCCCTCGCCATTCGTTCTCTATAAGTTCCACCCACGCTTCGATCATATCGCCAACGTCAGCTAAAACCTTATCGGCCATGTTAAATCCAATCACCGAAAAAAAGCATTTATTTTCATCACACAATTTAAGTTTTAGGTGCTGACCCTCTTTGCCCATTATCCGCCGCTCAGCCACGGTGGCCTGTGGAATATGAAAAACTGGCGATGGATTACCATTACCAAACGGCTCGAGCCGTTTAAGCTCAGTAGTTAATGTGCGGCTGGCATCGTCGAACAGAGTAATACGTGCATCTGGTTTTGGTTGTAGATGACGAATCTGATCCGTCAACTGCAAGGAGCGATAAAAATCATTAATAGCTTGGCGAAAATCGGCAATATTTTTCGTTGGTAGCGTTACACCCGCCGCCAATTTGTGGCCACCACCCTTTGTGATCCACTGTTCCGACGCGCGAATACCATCTGCTGCACTAAAATCACCATAGCTGCGTGCGCTGCCCTTGCTCTCCTCACCCATTTCTTGCAGCACAAATGTTGGCTTGGCGTAACGCTCGAGCATTTTTGCCGCAACAATACCAATAATACCGTGAGACCAACTAGCGTCAGACAAAACCAGCACTGGGTCGTCGACAAATTTTTCTGCTTGGGCCTTAGCTTCCTTGGCGATACGATCTTGCTCGGTGCGACGTGCACTGTTCATCTCGTGCAGCTGGTTGGCGATTTCAAGCGCTTTGATATTGTCGGTTTCAGTCAAAAGATCCAAGCTGTATTGCGCTGTCTCCAACCGCCCGGCGGCGTTAAGATGCGGACCAAATACAAAGCCCAAAGTGCGCGCATCAATTTCCTCTACGCGTACGCCCGCAACTGCAGCAAGCGCGCGAATCCCCACCCGCCTGGTTTTATGCATAACTTTTAGACCCCAAAAAACCGTCGAGCGGTTTTCGTCGAGGAGCGTCACAACATCACAAACCGTGCCAAATGCCACGAGGTCGAGCAGCCATTTTTCTTGCCCGGCTGGTATGCCATCGGTTTTTTGTTGCAGCGCCTGCACCAGCTTAAACGCAACACCAACGCCCGCAAGGTCAATAAAAGGATACTTGTGATCTTTGCGCTTAGGGTTAATGGTGGCAATTGCTGCAGGCATTGTTTCGGCGACATTGTGGTGGTCGGTCACAATAACGTCAACGCCGAGCGTGCCGGCAAGCGCGATTTCCTTATGCGACAAGCTGCCACAGTCGACCGTGACAATAAGCGATGCACCGGCTTCCGCCAATTGTTTTACAGCCGATTCCGCCAGGCCATAGCCTTCGACGAATCGATTTGGGATAAATGCTTTGCGGTTGATGCCAAATGCCTGAAACGCCTCAAGCAGCACCGTGGTGGCCGTGATACCATCAATGTCATAGTCACCATAGATGTATACCAATTCACCAGACTCTTTCGCTTTAAGTAGGCGCTGGACAGCGGGTTCCATATCAGGCAGCAGGTAGGGGTCATGGCGCATAGCTTCGTAGTCTGGAGCCAAAAATGCATCACGAACAGCTGGGTCGCTTAACCCTCGCGCTTTTAATAATTCCTCAAAAAGTTTACTCGCCATGTTTCTACCCTACCACTACCGGCCCCGTGTCATAAAGACTGGGGTCCTGTCAGCCAGTCCGCCCCTAAAAGATTTTGTCTGGAGTACCAGAAAAATTTTTGGGTGCTGCCCCGCTGGCTGCCACCCCTAGTTTTTATCTGGCATGCGCCAGGATTCTATTATGCGTTAGCGCTTCGTTTTTTGCTGCGCCTGTTGCGACTTCAAGACGATACTTTGCAATTCTTTAAAAATTGCAAAGTGTTTGTTGGTAGAATACATCTTTGTATTCCCCTGTTTTTCAGAGTGAAGAAAGCCAACTTTTTCAAGGCGTTTGAGCTCACGCTGAATATTGCCTGGGTCTTCTTTAATAAGTTTCGCCAAGCCGCGGACGTGCGTCTTGAAGTCTGGGTACTTTGCGTACACAACTACAATTTTTCGTCGCACCCTCGAGGTGATAAATATATCCAGCATCTCTCTTACCTTACAAGTTGATTTGTCCTTGTTGCTAATAATTCTACATTCATCAGGCTAAACCGACAAGCCCGAATCGCTCATTACTGCCAGTTATGGACAATGTCGTTAATCTTTTCAACGATTTGTTCGTGCGATGGCACATCATTAACGTCATAGTAGTGATTGGTACTGATGTAGTTTTCAGTGACACTTAAACAGTGTAGCTCATCGGCGATAATATGCATACGGTCAACAGCTTGGACCGATGCAATTGGCGTCGCCACAATCAGCTTTGCAATCTTGATGTGTTTAAAAAAATCAGCAGCAGCGTCAAGCGTCATGCCCTGCTTAAAGCCGTCTGACACCAAAATAACAACGTGCTCGCGTAGTGTTCCGGCATCAAGCAGCCCGCCTTGTCCAAGCAGCCTGTTGAGTCGCGAAAATTTTTCGCGCTTTTGATCTTCAACATACCCATGAAACTCGCTATAGTACTCGTCGACCTCACCCTGGGATAGCGCGGTGTTGTACACAAAACCACCGTCCTGCGTGACCGTTCCAAGATTAGTATGCTCTCCTGGCATACCGATGTTTTCGCTGAGGAGCATTGTAAACGCTGCATGGAGTCGCATGGCTATCTGCTCAGCAACGATAGCAGCGCCGTCTCCCAGCGCCACTACGGCAGTGTTCTCGTAACGATATTGCAAAAGTTCGTTGGCAAGTTTTTGGCCGGCTTCGGTTCGTGAATGAAAATACATACTGCCTAAAGTTTACCAGACCGCTTATAATCAATACCACCATGACCTACTACCTCGTTGCCCCATTGACCGTTGTTCGAGATAACGAAACTGCGTTTACGTACCACAGCGACACCCCCCTTGCCATTGGCACAGTGGTTCGTATTAGCGTTGGGAAAAAAGAATTAACCGGTGTGGTTATAAAAACCGTTACCCAAAAACCATCATTTACAACAAAGCCTGTTCTCTCTGTTATTAACCATCATCCTATCCCCACGCCCCTACTTTCATTAGCAGAATGGATGAGTGTGTACTACGCTACGCATCTAGCACTTGTGCTGCAAACTATCTTTCCATCTGGCCTGCACAAGCAACGTCGTCAAAAAGAAACATCGACCGCATTTGCGCAGCGCGCCCGAACAAATATTGTACTCAACAAAGAGCAGGTTTCTGCGGTTAAGGCCATTACCGAACACCCACAAGGCACGTTACTCATTCATGGCGTGCCGGGTTCTGGCAAAACACAGGTGTACATAGAGTCGGCCAAGCACGAGATTGCAGCCGGCAGGTCATGTATCGTACTTGTACCAGAAATTGCACTTACGCCGCAGCTTGTTGCCGAGTTCACCAATCACTTCTCAAATGTCGTGGTCACCCACTCGCACATGACTGAAGCGGAACGGCACAAGGCCTGGGTTCATGTGCTCGAAAGTACTACGCCGCTGATTGTCATTGGTCCGCGCTCTGCGCTATTTATGCCTATTAAAAACCTAGGGCTCATTATTATCGACGAAGCCCACGAGCCAAGCTACAAGCAGGATCAGTCGCCTCGTTACTCTGCGCTTCGCGCCGCGAGTGTTCTTGCTAAGTTCCACACCTCAGCAAAAGTACTCCTCGGCAGCGCAACGCCGAGCATCCAAGACTACTACCTTGCGAGCCACACCAAAAGCCCCATCATTACCCTCGCAAAGCCGGCCGTAGCTACGCAGCCACCGCGCGTAGAGCTTATGGATTTGCGTAAAAAAGATCTGTTCAAGCAGCACCGATTTCTTTCTGATGAACTCATAAATACTATGCGCACCGCACTTGAACAGCATAAACAAATCCTTATTTTTCATAACCGGCGCGGCACAGCGCCTACCACCCTCTGCGCAAGCTGTGGATGGTCGGCATTGTGCGACACTTGCTTTGTACCTACCACCCTACATGCAGACTCGCATAAACTGCTCTGCCACATTTGTGGTCGCGCGCAAAAAGTCCCGCCAAGTTGCCCCAGCTGTGGCAATCCGGATATTGTCTTTCGCGGCATTGGCACAAAACTTATCGAAACCGAAATACACAAACTTTTCCCTAAAGCACGCACTGCTCGTTTTGACGCCGACAGCGCCGCCGACGAAACGCTCGACAAACGCTATCAAGATATTTACGACGGCAATGTCGATATTATGATTGGCACCCAAATTCTTGCCAAAGGCCTGGACATTCCAAATCTGAGTGTTGTGGGTGTTGTGCAGGCAGACAGCGGCCTCCACTTGCCCGACTACCAAGCCGAAGAGCGTGTGTTTCAGCTGCTTTACCAGGTGGCGGGCCGTGCTGGCCGAAGCAAGCACGAAGGCCATGTTATCGTGCAATCGTTCGTGCCGGACCATCCGGTTATTCGGTTGGCTCTTGCCCGAGACTTCGCAACATTTTATAGCCAGCAACTTGCAGAACGTCGCACTGCTCTGTTTCCTCCGTTTACGCACTTGCTCAAGCTCACAACAAGCTACAAAACAGAGGCCGGTGCTATCCGCGCGGCTCGCAAGCTCGCCACCGAACTGCGGACGCACAAAAGTCTTATTGTCCTGGGGCCCACACCGGCTTTTTACGAACGCCTGCATGGCAATTACCGTTGGCAAGTACTCGTAAAGGGCAAAAACCGCGCAGAACTCGCCGCGCTTGCCAAAAAAATGCCAACCGGTTGGCATGTCGATCTCGACGCAGCCAATCTCCTATAAAAGGCTTCGTACCCCGAGACACATCTGTTATACTACTAGCAACATGACACGAGATAACATTATTACGCTGCCTCACGAGGACTTGCGCAAAAAATCACAGCGCGTTCACGTCGTAACGGACGAAGTGCGTGAGCTCATCCAAAATATGGAGCAAGCAACGCTCGACTGGGAAGAACATCGACCACATGAGCTTGGCGTCGCCCTTGCCGCAGTTCAGGTAGATGAGCTTTTTCGCGTTGTTGTTGTGCGAAGCGACTTTGATAACCGCGAAGACAAAACATTCTTTACGCTCATAAACCCAGAAATCGTGAAGCTTGAAGGCCCCGTTAAATACGACCACGAGGGCTGCTTAAGCGTCAAAGACATCTACGGACTTGTGCCACGCCACGACCGCGTGCGCGTCAAAGCCATGGATAGCAACGGTCGCGAAATCCGCCTGAAAGCTGAAGGATTTTTAGCCCGCGTATTACAGCACGAAATCGACCACACAAACGGTGTGTTGTTTATCGATCACATTAAAAACGAGGACGCCTTCTTCAAGCTTTCCGAAGATGGCGACTTAAAACGAGTGCCCCATGAAGAAGTCACCCAGTCTCGTATTCTTTGGGAATGAACGGTTAAGTAGCGGCTTCTCGCCTAATGGCGCCCCTACGCTCGAGACGTTGATTGCTCACGGCTACAACGTCAAGGCGGTCGTTGCTCATCACGAAGCGGCTCAATCACGAAAAGCTCGTGCGCTTGAGATAGAAAACGTGGCCAAAAAACACAGTATTCCAGTCCTCCTGCCGCACAAACTAGCCGACATTCGAGAGGAACTCCAAAAATACCAAGCCGACGCTGGCGTCTTGGCGGCCTACGGCAAGATTATCCCTCAAAGTATTATCGATATCTTTCCAAAGGGAATTCTAAATATCCATCCCTCGCTCCTCCCCCGCTACCGCGGCTCAACACCTATCGAACAAGCTATTTTAGATGGCGTAACTGAAACTGGTGTTAGTATAATGAGCCTTGTCAAAGAGATGGACGCCGGACCAATCTACGCACAGACCCGAGTGTCACTTACCGGCAGCGAAACAAAACAAGAATTAACCACCAAGCTCCTGGGGATTGGTGGCGATATGGTAATCGAGACACTCGCAAAAGTATTTGACGACACAGTCAAGCTTCATCCCCAAGATGAATCGCAGGCAACGTATACAAAACTCATTCAAAAAAACGACGGCATTATAGATACAACAAAACCAGCAGAGCAAATCGAACGCGAAATCCGCGCCTACGCTGGCTGGCCAAAAAGTAAGCTAGGCATCTTTGGACATACCATTACAGTTACTAAAGCACGCACCGCAAAAGATAACTCAGATGGCGACCTTGTCGTTGCTTGCAACCCTGGATGGCTTTCGATAGAAGAACTTATAGCGCCAAGCGGCAAAACAATGCGCGGCGCTGACTTTATTCGCGGATATAAGAAAGACTAAGCTTCTTCGTCGGGCGCCAAAAGACGCTCTCGACCGGCAAGAATCTCTTCTTTTATTGTTTCGAGTTCTTGTTGCACAACCTGCTTGTAGTTGGGACAGTTTTGTTGCAGCCAAGCGGTTGCGCCAGCTTGGTCTTTGGCTTCAACAAGCTTTTCAAATTGTTCTAACTTTGCATCGCTCATGCCCCTTGAAAGCTCCGTGCCAACTCTTAGTTGCAGTTGTTCAAGGACATACTCAATGAATGCTTCTTTCTCTTCCCTGGGCATCGCGCCAAGGCCTAAACTGATTAAAAAATCTTCATCTAGCTGAAACATAATACTTACACCTTTTTATTTATAGTAGTGCAAGTGCTAGTAAAATGCCACCCAGGCTATGCTACTTCAGAAGTGAAATGCGCAAGACTTTGGGTGCGGAGTTCAGTAAACCGCTGATACTCAGCCTGAAACGCAGCCCGCTCCCGCTGGCTCATAGCGCCAATACGGTTCAGCGCGTTATAAAACGGCGCCAAAAACGACCGCTGTTCGCTCTCGGTCATATCAGGATGACTGTCAAGCAATTCGTTGATAAGCCTCTGGCTTGTGCTATCTAGAGCGTGGCGCACCTTTTCAAGCTGGGCGACGTCCCATCCAGCACGCTCAATGCAGTCTATGAGCCCGTCATAATGTGCGGCTGCTGCCGAAAGCTCAGCCAAAATATGCTGCCTGCCAAATAGCGCATGAAACGCACGTCCAGCAGAAGACATAAAACTACCTTGTGTTGTTTTTGTTGTCATGGTTTTTATACCTTTGATATTTTTTATTTTTTGTTAACTAACTACTTACTTTTATAGCATAAGCGTTACCTTTTTGCAAGATACATAAAGACACATTTTGGCTATAATACAAAAAACTACCTCACTCACTGGGGTAGTCGTATCGTTTTTTACTACAATAAGCTATCTTCTTACAATCAACTAGATTTGCTGCCCCATGCGGGACACCCAGATCAGGCCCAGTAGGCCCAACGGGCGTCCCGCACGGGAACGGCAAGTGAACGGTCACTCAGATGTTGGAGGTCTTGAAGCGGACCAGTACCGTCGACTTGGTGTCGGCACCGAAGGTGATGCGGCCGTAGCCGTACTCACCCATCGAGACCCACTCCTTGAACACCACCTTGACCACGGGGCCGTTGGTGTCCGGGTAGACGGCGGACCACTTCTTCCACGCACCGTCCTTGCAGACCTCGATGTACTTCGTGGTCAGCTTGGAGTCGGTGTCGTCGGTGGCCATGCTCGGCGCACCGCAGTCCACGGGCTTCTCGGTCTTGGTTGCACTCGGCGTCGACTTCGGAGAAGCAGAGGGCTTGTCGCCCACGTTCTTCGGAGCCGTCGAGCTCTGGTCGGCGATGGCGGCCGGGGTACGGTCGTCGGTCGTCGAGGCGGAGCTGGCGCCGGCCTGCGTGCCCTGCGTGTCATCCTTGGCGAAGGCCGCGAATGCGAGCAGCAGGAACATCAGGAACACGGCCAGGCTGCGACGGATCACTCGGATGAGAGGCAGCTTGGGGCCGGAGACGAACCAGCGCTTGACCGGCGTCCTCCGCCAGAAGAACTCGTCGAACTTCTGACGGCGGCCCTTGTCGGCGGCGGCCACCGTTTTGTCACCGGGGCGCGTGAAACGCTTCGGGTACAGCAGCCAGATCGTCGCGAGGACGAACAGCAGGATGAACGGGACGATCAGGAAGAGCGCGACCCAGCCGAAGAACGGGATGTTGAGCAGCACGATCTCGAAGATCGTGAGGTACACGACCGCCGAAAGCAGCCGGAGCCACTTGCGCGCGACCTGCGAGTTGATGTCCGCGCCGTGCTTGGAGCTCTTGATCGCACGCAGCCAGCAGATGGCCGCGACGATCAGAAGGAGATGCGGGATACCCGCCAGGAGCATGGCTCCGGGCGAGAGCTGGAAGATCTGCATGATGGATCAGCCCCTCAAGTCGTCGTCGTTGTTGTCGTCGGAGCCATTGATGGCCTCGTCGTCGGCGGAACCCGCGCCGTTGGGTGAGCCCTCGGGGCGCGTGGCCTTGCGGCGACCCCGGCGGCGACCTTCACCAGAAGCGGTGTTGTCGGAGCTGGCCTTGTCGTCCGCCTCATCGGCGGCGCCGTCAGCGCTCTCCTCCTCGTCCTCGCGGGCGAAGAAGCTGGGCTCGTCGTCATCCGAGGTCGTGGCACCGGAAGCGAAGGACGCGATCTGAGCGATCGCGCTCATGAGCTTTCCGGAGCCGTCGGGAGCCGAGTTGGCGATCAACGTGATCGCTTCCATGGTCTTGCCGGCACCGAGGAGCGCGATGATCTCGAACGCGGTCTCGTCGTTGCCGTTGACGGCGATCTGCATGGTGGCAGCCGCCGCGTTACGGAGCCCGTTCGGACCGAAGTCCTGACCGTTCTCGCGCTTGGCGACGAAACCTTCGAGAATCTCGTTGCACTGCTTGGTGGTGGGGGCTGAAGCCCTCATGGCTTCACCTCTCATTCCTTGGGTTGAGTGTGTTCACTTGCGTACCAAAAAGGCCTTTACGAGGCCAATCTGGGCGTCGAACTAACAGAGTGCAACCCCATAGGGGTCGACCTCTGTAGCGCGGCACATCGTATTTACGGGAGTACCTTAAACACGACGCACCGAACTACAGAGGTCATTCTCTGTTAATTAGTAAACTGTAAGAAATAGCTTATTAATGTCCTGTGTCAGGGGTAATCCGCCTCCAGCACTAGATATACATTATATCACTAAAATAGAAAATGTCAATACACCCCACTCAAGAGCTATAGCGTACGTTGACGAAGTTCACGGGTAAAGAATTCGAGCTTATCACCTTCTTCAAGGAGTATCTTACCCTTGGTGCGAAGCTGCAAACCACACATTTCGCCCTCAAAGACTTCTTTTGCCTCTTGTTGCTGACGCTGAACAGTCGTAACTTCAACCTCACCAAGTACCTCATCACCACGCATAACCCGCGCAAGTGCTTTTGGCTGAACCTTACCTTTGGTCATCTCACCACCACAGATAATCTCTTCTTTGGTCGTACGGAATATACCACGTACGATAAGCCTACCGAGGTCGGTTTCAACGATTTCTGGGCTCAGAAGCTTTGTAAGGACTTCACGAGCATCATCAATTAACTCATATATGATCTTATAGATACGAATCGTAACGTTTTCTTGCATTGCAAGGCGTTTTACAGCTGGCGGCAGCTGTACGTTAAAGCCATAGATAATCGCATCGCTACCAGCAGCTAAACGAACATCGTTTTCAGAGATATTACCTACCCCTGAGCCAACAACGCGAAGCGAAAGCTCATCATTCTCGAGCATTCTAAGGCTGTCTACAACAGAGGTCAAAGAACCCTGAACGTCAGCCTTCACCACCGTATTAACCTGTTGTTTTTCGTGGCTACGGGCGATCATGTTCAACAAATCAGTACTGCTCATGCTGCTTTTGGCGTTTTCTTGCTTGTGCTCTTGCTCATGTTTTGCAGCAAGCGCACGAGCAGCCTTTTCGTTTGCGCATACAGAAAAAGTATCACCAAATTCAGGCAAGACTTTAAAACCAGTTACCGTTGCAGGCGTTGATGGGCCAGCTTCTTTTGCCGGACGACCAGCATAATCAAGTAGCGTACGTACCTTACCATAGGTACTACCAGCCACGATAAATTGCGTAGGCTTTAGAATACCATTTTCAACCAGCAGGCTCACAACAGGGCCGCGACCCAACTCCATGTGTGCTTCAATAACAAGGCCTTCAGCCGGAGCTTCTGTGTCAGCCTTCAACTCTTCAAGATCAGCCACAAGCAGGATAAGTTCAAGAAGCTTATCAAGATTCTGTTTCGTCTTGGCCGAAACTTCAATCATCACCGTGTCGCCGCCCCACTCTTCAGGGGTTAGCTGGTGCTCGGTTGCGAGCTGCTGTTTAACACGATTAACGTCTGCATCTGGTTTGTCGATTTTGTTGATTGCAACAACGATTTTGGCGTGCGCCTGTTCTGCAAAGCGAATCGCTTCTACCGTTTGCGGTTTTACGCCGTCATCTGCAGCAACAACAATTACCACAACATCGGTCAAGGCTGCACCATGCTGACGAAGCGCGCTAAACGCCTCGTGGCCAGGCGTGTCCAGTAGCGTAATCGGTCGGTTTTTGTAGACGGTCTGGTAGGCCGAGATGTGCTGCGTAATACCGCCAGCCTCACCGGTTACTACTTTTGTATCAAGAATTGCGTCTAAAAGACTTGTTTTACCGTGGTCAACGTGGCCCATAACCGCCACAATCGGCGGACGTTCTGTTGCCTTTTCGCTGAAAATACGATCTTTGCGGCGAGCGACCGCAGAGTCGTCGTCTTTCTTTTTCTCGAGCTCAACATCGAGGCCGAGCTCATCAATAATAATCTGTGCTGTTTCCAGGTCAATCCGTTGGTTGACCGTAGCCATAATACCATTTTTGAATAACTCACCGATTAATTTTGTAACCGGCAAATCAAGCTGAACCGCCAGCTCACCCACGGTGATCATATCTGAGATGACTATTTTTTTCTGAGCCATACCGTGCCCCTTTCTGGCGGAGAAGCGGCGCGTTTACCGCGCCGCTTACCCTTTACTGTGCTTATTTCTTTAGACTGAGAGAAATCTTGCGATTCTCTTTGTCGATGTCGAGCACCACAAAGTGCTTCTTCTCGTTGAGCTTGAACAGCTTCTCTGGGTCAGCACCTTCACCTTCACCAAGTTCGGTGATGTGCACAAGCGCCTCGACAGCTGGGCTGATCTGGATAAACGCACCGAATGGTGTAATACGCGTAACCGTGCCCTCTACATCGTCGCCTTTTTTGAACTTCTCAACTTCTTTGACCCATGGGTCTTCCTGAAGTTGTTTGAGGCTCAAGCTGAGACGGTCTTTGTCGATAGCAATGATTTTTGCTTCAACAACTTCACCAACTTTTACATAGTCACTTGGGTTGTTTACACGCTCCCAAGAAATTTCTGAGATGTGAATGAGCCCTTCAATGCCATCAACATTGACGAATGCGCCAAAGTCTACAACACCAGTGATCACGCCCTTAACGACGTCGCCAACTTTGAGTTGCTCAAAGCGCTGCTGCAAACCATCGCGAACGGCTTCCTTCTCTGAGAAGATAAGCTTGTTCTGCTTGCGGTCAGCGTCCAGGACGCGGACTGAAAGCGGCTTGCTTACGATTGCGTTCAAGCGCTGAAGGATTTCATCCTTGTCGGCGCCAGATACGCGTGGATAGTGCTCTGCGCTCAGCTGAGACACTGGCAAGAAGCCACGAATGCCTTCAAGCTCAATCAGCAGACCACCGCGGTTTGCGTCGTACGCAGTAACCTCGATTGTCTCGCCTGCTTCAAAAATGCGCTTAATTTCGTCCCAACCGCGATCTTTCGCAGCTTTACGGAGACTGAGGAGCGCGTAGCCCTCATCCATCTCGGTGTCGACAACGCTTGCAGTAACGCTGTCACCTTCACCAAGGTTACGAACAAAGCCAATCTCGCGGCGTGGTACCAAACCGATACCGTGAGCCCCTAAGTCGACCCAAATCTCGTGCTTTTTAACAGAAAGCACCTTTCCTTCAACTACCTCACCGGAGGCAAGTTGTGCGGCTGCCTCTTCATTCAAGAGGTCATCCATTGTTATAGTGGCGGTTTTAGCCATAGTGTACTAATAC
>Ga0075365_10000149_pt1 | contig 22126 bp, 21 predicted proteins | sample EndMetdeltDD1765_FD_71387 | JGI IMG/M metagenome (GOLD analysis project Ga0075365, IMG submission 71387) | Populus endosphere microbial communities from Tennessee, USA - Endosphere MetaG P. deltoides DD176-5 | ecosystem: Host-associated > Plants > Roots > Endosphere | place: USA: Tennessee... | reverse complement strand
GAACGATGGTGCCCGGCAGGCCCGGCCCTTCGTAAACCATGCAGGAATAGAGCTGCACGAGATCGGCACCGGCCTTGATCTTTTCGAGCGCCGTTTCGGCCGATGAGACGCTGCCGACGCCGATGATCGGCAGAGCCGGGCCGACGCGCTTGCGCATCTTTGCCAGAACGACGGTCGATTTGTCGAACAGCGGCTTGCCGGAAAGCCCACCCGCTTCCTTCGCCTGGCGCTGATCCCTAAGGCCGTCGCGGGAAAGCGTGGTGTTCGAAACGATCAGACCGTCCAGCGCGTGCGACAGCGCCTCTGTGGCGATGTCGTCCAGGCCCTCGGCCGTAAGGTCGGGAGCAATCTTCAGGAAGACCGGGATCTTTCTGCCTGCCTTTTCTGCTTCGGCATCGCGGGCGGCAAGCACCGCCGACAGCAGCGCGGCAAGGCTTTCGCGCGCCTGCAGATCGCGCAGGCCCGGCGTGTTCGGCGAGGAAATGTTGGCGGTGAAATAGCGCGCAACAGAATAGAAACGGCGGATACCGAGGACATAGTCGCCGATGCGGTCCTCGCTGTCCTTGTTGGCGCCTATGTTGACGCCGATCATACCGTTGCCGCGGATGGCCGACAGGCGCGCGAAGGCTGCGTCGTGGCCTTCGTTGTTGAAGCCGAGGCGATTGATGACTGCTTCATCCTCGACCAGCCGGAAGATGCGCGGGCGCGGATTGCCGGGCTGTGGCTTCGGCGTCACGGTGCCGATCTCGGTAAAGCCGAAGCCGATCTTCAGCAGCGCTTCCGGCACCTCGGCATTCTTGTCATAGCCGGCGGCCATACCGATCGGGTTGGCGAAATCCAGCCCGGCAACGCTCTGCCGCAGGCGCGGATCGGGGGCGATCCGGCAGGCTGGAACGGCACCTGCCTTCAACGCGGCAATTGACATGCCGTGCGCGGTCTCCGGATCCAAAAGGAAGAGACCCTTGCGGGCTGCTTGCTTGAAGAGATCGATCATGGCTGAAGGTCCGGAAAGATATGCTGGCCGGCGGCATCGAGCGGCAGCGGCTTTTCCCATAGAACGGCTGAGAACGGCAGATCGGCATAGAGATGCGGGAAGAGATCGCCGCCGCGTGAAGGTTCGAAAACGAGCTTGTCGCCCAACTCTCTGCCATCGACGGCCACGAGCAGAAGTCCCGTCTGGCCGACGAAATAGAGTGCCGCCGTCTGCCTGACCTGGGCGGCCGTCGAGAAGTGGATATAGCCGTCCGTGAGGTCGATCGCGGCGCCCCGGAAGATGCCGGCCGCCCTCGCCTCCTGCCAGAGCGTTTCCGTCACGATCTTGTAAAGCGTGGGTGTCAGGGTCATGATGGCCTCAGATTGGCTGGTCTTTCCCGGGCTTTGCCGCAAAGCGACGGCGATGTCCACGCCTCGCCGTAAAAAATGCGGCGGCCACCGAAATTTCCGGAGGAAACCATGAGACATATCGCACTCGGCCTTTTCGCGCTTCTTCTGCCGCTCGGCGTCCACGCGACCGAAGCCGAAACGTCCCGCTTCCAACTGGAGCGCAGCGGCGAGCACTTCGTACGCCTCGACCGACAGACCGGCGCCATGTCACTCTGCGAGGAGAAGGACGGCACTCTCGTCTGCCGAATGGCTGCCGATGAGCGCGCCGCTTATGAACAGGAGCTTGACCGGCTTTCGGCCCGCGTCACGGCGCTGGAGAACAAAAGCATCGTCAACAAGGCCCTGCCCTCAGACGCGGAAATCGACCGCTCGATCGGCATCATGGAGCGCTGGATGCGCAGCTTCATGGGGATAGTCAAGGAATTCCAAAGCGAAGAGGAGCGTAACGCCCTTCCGCAAAAGACATGATTTGGTATAGTCATATCAGAATGGCGGCATGTATCGTGGGAGCACGAGGCATGACGCGGCGATCGATCTCTTGGGAGGGAGCCATCGATGCAGGAACAAACAATCATCATCGCCGACGACCATCCGCTTTTCCGGGATGCGCTTCGCCAGGCGGTGATTGGCATGGAAGGCCATCCTGAGATCGTCGAAGCCGGCGATTTTGCCGCTGCACGGATAGCCGCTGGGAAGCACCCTGAAGCGGACCTGATGCTGCTCGATCTGTCGATGCCTGGCGTCAGCGGCTTCTCCGGCCTGATGGCGCTGCGCTCCGAATTTGCCGGACTGCCGATCGTCATCATCTCCGCAACAGACGACACGACCACGATTCGCCGCGCACTGGAACTCGGCGCATCCGGCTTCATCTCCAAATCCTCGGGGATCGAGGACATTCGCCGCGGCATCCAGACCGTTCTCGCCGGCGATATCGCCACACCGGAGAGCTACAGTGACGGGCAGGAACAGGACCCTGACGTCGCCGACCTGATCCACCGGTTGCATACGCTGACACCGCAACAGAGCCGCGTGCTGACGATGCTGGCGGAAGGCCTCCTCAACAAGCAGATCGCCTATGAGCTCGGCGTTTCGGAGGCGACGATCAAGGCGCATGTCTCGGCCATCCTGCTCAAGCTCAATGTTGATAGCCGCACGCAAGCGGTGATCCAACTCGGCAAGATCAACATGGCCATGGTCGCCTGAGACCGAGACAGGATTTTATTCCTTTCTTCTCTTTACTCCCGCTGGGCTTGCGGTTAATATTTTGCCGTTGAAGGATGGCGCACGCGCTCAGGAATCAGGCGACATGCTGTCACACGAGCAGATCTGGGGAGCGATCGACAGGCTTGCCGAACGGCATGACCTGACGCCATCGGGCCTTGCCCGACGCGCGGGGCTCGATCCGACCTCCTTCAACAAGTCCAAGCGACTGTCTGCCGATGGGCGATTGCGCTGGCCGTCGACGGAATCGATTGCCAAGGTGCTGGATGCAACGGGCGCCAGCATGGAGCAATTTCTGACCTTCATGCGCCCGACAGGCAGCTTTTCCAGCCTTCCGGATGGCACCTTCCCGCCGCAGGGCAGCTCGATCCCGCTGCTCGGCTTTGCGCAGGCCGGCGCCGGCGGCTTCTTCGATGACGGCGGCTTTCCGGCCGGGCAAGGCTGGGACGTCGTGGAGTTTCCCGCGGCACCATCCCAGAAAGCAGGCGTCTATGCGCTTGAAGTCCAGGGCGAAAGCATGATGCCGCTCTACCGCGACGGCGACGTGCTGATCGTCGAGCCGGGCGCGCAGGTTCGCCGCAACGACCGCGTCGTCGTCAAGACACGCGAGGGCGAAGTGATGGCCAAGTTGCTGTTGCGTCAGAGCCCTCGATCGATCGAATTGATGTCGCTCAACCCCGAGCATCCGAACCGGACGATCGAACTTTCCGACGTGGATTGGATCGCCCGCATCATCTGGGCCAGCCAGTAGGAAGATATTCCATGCCTCCCGCGGCAATTCTCACAGCTGTTGCAGGGATCGGAATTGTCGCGGGCCTGATCGCGGCCGGTGGACAGCGGCTCCGTACGGCCATTGATCCGGAGGAGACGGCCGCGCCGACGGCACTCACTGCGCCGCCCGCCGCCCCTGTTGCTCAACGGATCACAAATCCCGAAGCCAGCATGAATGCGCGGCCTGTCGACGACGCCAGCCAATTCTACCCAGCAGCCATCGACGGCAAGCCGCTTGAGCGCATCGCGGCAGCGGAGCCAGAGCAACCGGCAAAAATTCCCGAAGACAAGGGCGTGAACCTCGTTCGCCCGGTCGCGGAAAGCGCCGGCGTCCTCGCGTTTGGCGACCGCCGCCTGCAGCTTGCCGACATCAATCCCACACCGGCGGACAAGACATGTACCGACAGCAAAGGCCGGGAGTGGCCATGCGGGATGCTGGCAAAAACCAATGTGCGGCTGTTTCTGCGCCTCAGAACTGTGCGCTGCGATCTCGACAGCGCCGAGTGGACCGGCACGGTCACCGCCGCCTGCAGGATCGGCACGCAGGACATTTCGCAGTGGCTCGTTGAAAATGGCTGGGCAGAGGCAGAAAGAGGATCAGCGCTTGCCGACGCCGGCGAGACGGCAAGGCGGACAGGCAAAGGCATCTATGGAGATGACCCTCGCAGCATCGCGGAAACCGGCACACCTGAGAATCTGCCGTCCGATCTGCCGCCTGACGGCTTGTAATGTCGCCGGGCAGTTCCTAGACTCTGGGCTCGTTTCAGAGGGAACATCGAGATATGAACAAGCCGCTTTCCGCCCATGACGCATTGATCTACGTGATGGTGATGGCATCCGCCGTCGACAGCACAATGAACGATCGCGAGATGGAGCGCATCGGCCAACTGATCGGCTTCCTGCCGGTTTTTCGTGATTTCGATGACGAGAAGCTGATTTCTGTTGCGCGCGACTGCGCAGCGCTGCTGGCCGGGTCCGAGGGCCTCGACATCGTGCTCGAAACCGTCAAGGACACGCTGCCCTCGCGCCTCTACGACACAGCCTATGCGCTCGCGGTCGAAGTCGCCTCCGCCGATCTCTCGGTTAAGGCGGAAGAATTGCGCCTGCTCAGCCTGCTGCGTGACCGCCTCGGCCTTGACAAGCTGACTTGCGCCGCTATCGAGCGCAGCGCGATCGCCCGCTTTCGCAAGGGCTAACGCATGTCTCCCGAAAGTGGTAACCGGTTTCGGGATAAAGACATGCGCAAAAACAAAAACTAAAGCGCGGCGAATCTGAAAGAGCGCGGCGCGCTAGTACAAGCCGTACGGGAAATAGCGCAGATAGATTTCCTGCAGGCGGCCATTGCGCGATAACGCCGCAAGCGCGTGGTCCAGCGCTGCGGTCAGAACATCGTCTTTTTGGCGCAGCATGATCGTCATGCCCTCGCCGAGAAACTGCTCGGAGAGATAGGGCCCGTCGAACAGAGCGCAGCACTTCGCCGAAGCCTGTGACGAAACCCAGAAGGAAAGCTGGAGAGAATCCGCGAAGGCGGCCTCCACCTTGCCGTCCTTCAGTGCCGCAAGAAGGGCGTCCTTGCTGTCGAACGGTACGGCCTTCACCTTCGGGAAATAGGCCGCCAGCATGGCCTCGTGCGCCGTCGCCTTGACGATGCCGACTGAATGCTCGGTCAAAGCGCTCGCATCTCCACCCTTGATGGGAGCCTTCAGGTTTCGAACAAAGCGAGCGGGCAACATCAGATAAGGCCGCGAAAACGCGAATTGCCGCCGCAACTCTTCGCTGACCGCAATGCCGGCGATGACGGCATCGCCTTGCGAGGCGGCGAGCGCAGCATTCAAATCAACAAACGGCAGCGCCTGGATCTGGCATTTGCTTGCGATCTCCAGTTCGTTGCAGATCTCGCGGGCAAGATCGATGTTGAAACCGCCAAGCTTGCCATTCTGATCCGTAAAGTTGAACGGCGGAAAATCGATCGTCGTCAGGAACCGCAGCCGTACGAGCGACGAAAGATCCGGCTTTGCAAGCCGCTCCCTGGAATCGAAAAGCAGCGGCAAGTTTGGCGTCACCTGTTGGGCAAGCAACGAGAACGGGCAAAAAAACACAACCAGAGACAGCCAAAAGCTGCTTAGCCCCTTAAGATTTGGGGATGCCAGTTTAAATTGCACCATTATGATCGGCCTCGGGGACAAGCATGCACTGCCATTCTGGAAACGGTGTATCAGAGTCATGCGTATCGGGGAATATGCGCCGGGCGGGATCGAAAGCCGCGCGCTCTTGGATGATCGTTCTATACGCCATGACGCGCCGCCACCAGCGCGCGCGGCCACGGATCCCTACCAGCAGGAAGCAGAGGTTTTGCTGCAACTCGGCAGCCGAAAGTCGCCCACGCAATGCAGGTCGTCCGTCACAATGGCACGAGCATCGAGCAGGAGCTCCTTGCAAGCGGCTCCATCGATACCGACAGCGACTATGCGTCGCTGGCGCGCGGGCTTCGCCTTCCGTTTCAGTTCCCTCATCAACGACGACAAGGCACTCGACAGCCAGCTCCTGCGGGCTCGCTGCGTCCGGCTGAACTACATCAGCAAGGGCATGCTGGCGATTGTGCCGGAGGCCCGAAACCACGCCGCGCGCTCGCAGGCGTTCGAGACGAAGCCAGGACTGGCCGACAGCATCATCGTCACGACACCCATGGCTGGTGATGATGCGCGAGCCAGCGCGTCTCCTGCGCGAGATGAGTGCGGGTGGCTTCCTGATGTTCCAGTTGCTGATCGGAGGCATGCTGCCTCGCTCACCCATCCCTGGCTGATCATGCTTCTGGTCAAGAGCGCCGGCTATCTGGCGCTCGGCTTTCCACCCGCCGGGCGCAATGAAGGCGCGCTCTTCCTCCTCGATCTTAGCAATATGGCAGCAAGCTACGGGCTCTTTCTGCTACTTGGCAGGGTCGTGATGCTGCGTGAGGAAAAGCGCAACATCGGCTGGCGCTGGATCTATGTCCCACTCTATTGGCTGATGATATCAGTCGCAGCATGGCGTGCCCTGCTCGAGCTGCCTAGAAAGCCTTTTTCCGGGGACAGGCCGCAAGCGTTAGGAGCGCATTAAGCAATGTCCCATTCTATTCGCCGGGACGACGCCGGCTCGCGGGCCGATTGCATGATGCGCATGTCGAGCCTTTTGGGCATCCCGTATCCTGCAACATGCCCTGCCTCTCAAAATTCTTCCACAGCCGGCCCGCCATCGGCCGGATCAAGCGACTGGACATATCCATGCTGAAGAACCTCAAAATCCGGACGAAGATCATATCCGTCGCCGCGCTTCTCGGGGCGATCGCGCTCGGGGGCCTCGTTTACGTCATCACCGAATTCCGTGGCGCCGACGCCACCTACAGCGCCTTCATCGACCACGAGGCGCTGGCCGCCATGCTGGCATCACGCGCCAGCGCTTCGGCAAACGCAGCCGTGCTTCAGGTGACGCTGATCGCCGGCCTCAAGCCGGACACGCCAGCCTTCGATACCGCAGTTGCAACGCCAAGCAAGATGCCGCAGGCTCGCGATCGCCTCGAACAAGCGGCAGCCTTGGTTCCGAGCCGCAAGCAAGCGATCGATGACATCCTAGTCGGCATTGGTGAGATGGAGGCGCTTTCCAGCAAGGTCGTCGACCTCGCCAAGGCAAAGGACAGCGCGGGCGCGCAGCTTGCGGCCAGCATGCTCAACGCCAAGCTGAACATGGTCACTCCGAAGATGATCGCCAACAATGATGCGCTGATGGCATTGCTGAACGATGGCGGCGACGCGCTGTCCGCTACTGTCAACCAGCGCATCACTCTCTGCTTCGCGCTGATCAGCCTGGCCATACTAGGCGCGCTCGGCCTTGCTGTATGGGTCGCTCAAGCGGGGATCACTGCCCCGATGGCCCGTCTGCGTGACCGGATGACACAGCTGGCGCGGGGTGATACGCAGAGCGCCGTAGACGGCCTCGATCGCCGCGACGAAGTCGGCCAGATGGCCGGCGCCGTTGCCGTCTTCCGCGACAACGCCGTCGAACGTATCCGGCTCGAGGGCGAGGCCGAAACGAACCGCAATCTCAGCGACAGCGAGCGCCGCGAACGGGAAGCGCAGCGCGCAACCGAGACCGCAGACCTCTCACGCGCTGTCGGCGCACTTGGCGACGGCTTGCGCCGGCTGGCCGCCGGCGACCTCGCATCACGGATCGACATGGCTTTCGTCGGCGACCTCGACACCCTCAGGCAAGACTTCAACAACTCTGTCCTGCGGCTGAACGACACCATGCAGACTGTCGGCGCCAACGCCCGCGCCATCACCGCTGGCGCCAGCGAAATCCGCGCCTCGGCAGACGAGCTTTCAAAGCGCACAGAGCAGCAGGCAGCCTCCGTCGAGGAGACGGCCGCCGCACTCGAGGAGATCACCACCACGGTGAAGGATGCCGCCAGACGCGCCGAGGAAGCACGCGGGCTCGTGGCACGCACGCGCGCGGGTGCCGAAAAGTCCGGTCAGGTCGTGCGCAAGGCAGTCAACGCCATGCAGCAGATCGAGCAGTCCTCCGCGGAGATCGGCAACATCATCGGCGTCATCGACGACATCGCCTTCCAGACGAACCTTCTCGCACTTAACGCCGGGGTCGAGGCGGCCCGCGCCGGTGAAGCCGGCAAGGGCTTTGCCGTCGTTGCCCAGGAGGTGCGCGAACTCGCACAGCGCTCGGCCAACGCCGCCAGGGAGATCAAGTCGCTGATCACGACGTCGGGCGATCATGTCCAGACGGGCGTGTCGCTTGTCGGCGAAACCGGTAAGGCGCTCGATGCCATCGTTTATGAAGTCCAGGAGATCAACCAGCACGTCGACGCGATCGCGGAGGCGGCTCGCGAGCAATCGACCGGCTTGCACGAGATCAACACGGCCGTGAACACGATGGACCAGGGAACGCAGAAGAATGCGGCCATGGTGGAGGTAAGCACGGCTGCGAGCCACAAACTCGCGGCGGAAGCGGCGACGCTGAACAATCTGCTCGACCAGTTCAAGCTCACCGACACCGGCGGCTTCAGCGCGACCGTTGCCGCGGCGCCGCTGCCGATCCATTCAGCGCCGCGCCCGGCCGCGCCGCCGATCGCAGCCAGAAAGGCGCCGGTCCGCATCGCCACTCCGGGTGTCACACGCGCCTCCAACTCGCCAGCCCGGGCACTTGGGCAGAAGCTTGCAAGCGCCTTCGGCACTGGCAGTGCGCCGTCCGGCGCGAGCGACGACCCCGACTGGACGGAATTCTGATCCAACCAAAATGATGAAAACACAAGGGCGGCTCATTGCCGCCCTTCTTCAATTATCGCTTCTGACTTCAAGCAGTAGGCCATGGCTTCACTGCAGGGCGCGCAAACGCGCGCCGAGCGGCCATTCAAAAAACAGAACTCAGGCAAACCCGAGCGGGATCTGTTCGACCTTGCGGCCGCGACCATAATCGCGCTCATAGGATGCACGATCGTCATCGCGCGCCGACGTAAGGGCCACTTCCGGCGCATGGTAGCCATCCGCATAGGTGCCGGTATCGCCATTGTCCCGGATTTCGCGCTTTGCCGTGAAAATCTTCAAAAGCATGCTGCCTCCTGATCATGCCGACAACGACCAAGGGGTCGTCTGCGTTCCCGTGATATCGGAGAATAGTTAAAAATTAACTATGTTTATTAGAAAATTGTCAACTACGCAGTTTCCTTCGAGCCTACCTCTTAGGGACATCTCTCCTAATTCTCCAGGCAAACAAGCAGGCTGCCGACGTGGGTCGTTGCATTTCCGTGGCAAGGGGGTAAATCAGCGGCAGTTTTAGACCCAGGAACCGGTCCCTCGCGGTGTCGGCGTCTTTTTTGTATCTATCATGGTGTTATGCCGATGCATGCTAGAGTTATGGTGATGTTTCCAGTCTACAACGGTGCTACGACCCTGCGGGAGAGTTTGCAGTCCGTTGCGGATCAGGACTTCGGTGATTTCCGCGCCATGATCCTCAACAATTGCTCGACGGATGAGACATTACATGTGGCGCAGCGCTTCTGCGAGGAAGATGCGCGCTTTTCCGTCATATCAAACGCAACCCATCTGAGTGCCGAGGCCAATTTCGCCAAGGCCGTGAAGCTCGGCGCTGAAGCCGCAGAGTATTTTTGCCTTCGGGCCGCCGACGATCTTTCCTCTCGGGATTTCCTGGGAAAGCTGGTCGAGGCTCTCGACGCCGACGACGCAAAGTTGCTCGCCGCCTGCTCGACAAAGAGCTTCAACGCCAAAGGCTTCAAGCTGAAGAATCCAGCAGCCAACATATTCAGGTTTCAGGAGTCGTATGCAGAAGGTCGCGTACCACGCAACCTGACATTTCCGTCCGAGTGGATCTACGGCATGTTTAGATCGCGGTCAGTCGATATATTGATGGCGCGTTGGTACGAACTAGGCAATCCTTGGGGCTTCGCCTCCTACGTCCTGTCGGAATTTGTCGTTCGCGATCTGGTCGCCTATGTCCCTGGCCCCACCCTGGACTTCAGGGAAGGATCGGGTTCCGAGGAAAAGTATGGGGCGAAGGGGTTTCGTGATAGGCTTTCCCAACGACTGACATACACCCTTGGCTGCTACCGCCTGGTCGACAAACTGCCACCGGCGGGTCTTTTGACGAAAGCGAAGTTTTTCAGGATGTGCTGGAACGATGCACGGCGGAAAACGCGCTATAAGCTGCTTTGGATATTCTAGGAGTCCTGTGTCTTTCTCATGAACTACCCATTTCCCTCCGGCGCGCCGGATCTTGCGCGCTCCTTCCTCGATCGTCTCCGGACGGACTATGACACATTTCGGGTAACTCGCCGCGAGAGACGCAATCGAGCTGATGTGACCATCCAGCCGGTTCGCGAGGTCAAGTCGCTCACGTCAGCAGATGTGCCTCTTATTTTCGTCACGCATAACGATGTTGTTCTTCTTAACGCATTCATTCAACACTATCGCCAACTGGGCGTGACACGGTTCATCTGCGTTGACGACGTCTCGACTGACGGTACAAGAGAGGCTCTCTTGAATGAACCGGACGTTGATGTTTGGACCTCGCCCGTGAGATATGGCCAAGCAAGGCGGGGCCGAAATTGGAGGGAAGGCCTGTTCTCCAAGTATGGCCTCGATCGGTGGTATGTGAACGTCGATTCCGATGAATTCCTCGTCTACGACGATTGTTTCAACCAACCATTACCAGCCCTGATCCGCATGCTGGAAGCGCAAAATCTCAAGCGGATGGCGGCGCCGATGTTGGATATGTATCCCAAGCTGAGTGAAGTCGGCGCGAAGTCTACGTCCATCGACAAGCCGTGGCAGTTCTCGCGCTACTTCGATGGCGACAGTTATGTTTCAACGCTCAAAAAGCGAGGCGTCAGTGTCAAGGGCGGGCCGCGGGGGCGGAAGTTCGGAGAGGGCAACGAACTTATCAAGTATCCGTTGATCTTCTGGGACCGAACATGCCTCTTCGGAAGCAGCCTCCACCAGCCGTTACCTTATGGGCGCAACTTCCCGTCTGTCTGGGGCGTTATTTTGCATTTCAAGTTCTTCACCAATTACAAGACAAAGATCACCGAGGCGGCTGAGGGAAAACAGCACTACAACTCTTCCGAACACTACCAGAAGATGATGGATGTGCTTCATCGCGACGGGGAAATAGATTTCAGCTACGATCAGTCAATTCGCTATGAAGGGCCACAGCAACTGATCGATCACGGCTTCATGACGAAGATCGACTTTCCACAGGGACGCTAGCTGTGTGAAGCCCGGAGTAGCTGTCTCTCCGGGCTTGCTCTCGTCAATGCCAGGTTTGATGGCCGGTACCAATCGTCGATATCACGCCGCGCGATGCCGCAGCGCTCCTGGATTTTGCCCTCCAACTGATCGTGCTTCCGGCAATCTGATCAAGATCATCGTCGGTGAGTTTGCCCCACTGCTCCCGCAGTGACACATGCGCTACGACGAACGGAACGACGCTCCTCCCCGAGCCACTCGCTTTATGTAGCGAGGATCGGCGCTATAGCTTCGGCCGTTCGTTGGCTTTTGAATCCATCAAAGGCGCGAGGATCGTTTCGATCGTTGCGATGCGTTCCTTGCGCCGCTCGAGCCTTTTGTTGCGGCCCCTCTTCTCGTGGGCCGTGGCCTGCCGGCTTGCCTGCAGTTGCTCGATATAAACGGCATCGGCCTTTGTGTTTGAAAGCCGGTCGAAGATCCAACAAAACGAAGAGGGAAGCTCGCCGACCTGATATTGCGGGCTGTCGCTTGCGCGATCGTCATCAAGAATTTCTTGGAGGACAACTTGATCCCATATGTCGGGATCCTGGTCGCACCGTTCTTTCCACACTTCCAACAGGCGCAGCGTCGCCGGAGTGTCATGCAGCAGGATGGTTGCTGAAATCAACCGGTCCGCTTCTCGATAGACCGCTAGATCGTAGTTGTAGGTCGCCAAAGCCGGCCAAGGATCTCGGTGAAACACTGCGTCCACGTCTACATAAAGCAATGGGCCGCGATGGTTCCTACGCGCCTCGAGGAGAAAGGTGGGCTTCAGCGCTGCGTTGCGGACCCAACTGCCGGTACTGTCCACCGCAGTTGTGTGAACGGGCAACCCAAGGCGTTGGGCGGATGCTACCATCCGTGCGGCCTCATGCTCATAGAACGAATTTGACGTATAGAAGCCGACAATTTCCCCATGCATGGCCGGGGATATTATGATCTGCGAATCGATCGGGAACGGTACAATATGATCACGATACTTGGATTTGGACGCGCTAAATAAATCGATGAATCGATAAAGTAAATTGGAACTCATTTTTGTGGGGATCCATTAAACTTGGAGGAGGGCCTGCAAATGCCCGGCTACCTTGATCGCGCGATGCTCGCAAGGCAAATTTTCTTGATCAAAAGAACCCCGCAACCATTGTGAGGGCTATGTAACGCCTTTGCCACGCGGTGCCTTTTCCTGGAGCAATCAACCAGACAGCACCTGCCAGCTCTCCCTCAAGTGAAGGACTGGTTGACCCCGCGGCAACCTTGCCACCCATTCGACGACGAAGATGGACTGTTCCCTTCTAGGACCTCAGTCCGAGGATACAAGGACTTTGGTCCTAAACAATGGAACGACAGGAACTCTCGGATGTTCCGACCGTTAATTGCGCGGAGGAGTCCGATCTGCCGGCTTCCCCGATCAACAGGCGGAGGCGACGCACTTGCGAAACGGCCTAGTTCGATCCTCGCTTCTCATGTTTCCTGCCGCCGCATTCGCGCAGTCGACAGATCTTGAAGCAACCTGTCGATCAGTCGCCAAAGGCCTTTTCATGATGGAGAAGCTTGCCGTCGGAACTGTTCAGTCCTTTCCGGAACTGAAGCCGCCGGGCGTGAGGATGACCTATTGCACTCGACAAGGTACTGCGCCCGCCGACCTGACCGACACATTCGAATGCGAGTTCGACAAGACCGACAAGCCGCATCACCTCGTGAGGTTCTGCGTATCCAGCACGTGCTATTTGCCGAACGAGGCCGACGGCGACCGGAAGCGCCGTTTTGACGAGGCGCGAATTCTGCTGGAGCGGTCAGAAAAATGACGCTCCGGCTAGCTCGGAGGAAAGAAGGCATGACCGCGGGCCAACGAGAATGGATCAATGAACACGACGATCAGCCGGCCGCAGTCCTCCTGCATGCGGTGAAGATCGCGTTCAAGGCGCACGCGGAACAGACCGACAAAGCCGGCGGGCCGTATTTCCTACATTGCAAACGAGTGGCGGATGCTGTCGAGGGTGAAGAGGAGCGCGTTGTCGCGTTCCTGCATGACGTTGTCGAAAAAGGACCTGGTTGGACTCTGGATCGCTTGCGGGACGAAGGTTTCAGTTCGGCGGTCATTGAGGCTATCGACGCACTGACCAGACGACCCAAGGAAGGTGATGACGAGTTCGTCATGCGGGCCCTGAGAAACGCGCTCGCCCGTCCGGTCAAGGTCGCCGATCTCAAGGACAATCTCGCGCAGGCCGAGAAGATTGGATCGGACCCAGGCAAGTATGAGAAAGGACTGAAAATCGTCGCGCAAATGTACAATCATCCCGCCGGAACCTGATCAATCGGCGGTGGTGACACGAGTCTCGTGACTGGGTGACTGGAGCGGGTGAAGGGAATCGAACCCTCGTATTCAGCTTGGGAAGCTGCTGCTCTACCATTGAGCTACACCCGCACTAAAGCGAGACTTTCTACAGATGATCGCCGCTGTCAAGCGGCCAAACGCTAATGATAGCAACAAGCATCTCAGATATTTGCAGCCTCCGCGCGGTTCGCGGAGTGCATCTGCAACTGCGGATCAATACTTCTTTTTCATAATAAGATACCGTTTACCGCAAGTAACCTGAATGTTATAAGCGCCAACACAGACAAAACAAAAGTTACTCTGGAAACGCCCTTCAATTCATCTGAATCATGACGATGTCAGGACTGAAGAAAATGAAGGACGCAACTGCAGGCATTGATCAACGCGATCACAGGATACTTTTAGTATCTCGAACCCTCGGCTACTCGTTCGCGTTTATGCTGGTTTTCATCATCGCGATGGCGATGATCCCTAATCAGTTTTTCATCGTTTCGACCCGCGCAGTCGTCAACGCCCCCGTACAAATGATTGCCTCGCCAATCTATGGCAGGGTAGACAAGATTTCGCTGCAAGTCGGGCAAGTCGTCAATCTCGGCGACGTGATGGCAACGGTTTCCAATCCCAATCAGGACCAAACGTCGTTGACGGGGCTTCGGCTCGAGAAGCTCGACTTGGCGGAGAAGCTCAACAATACGACGAGCGTTGTTGCCGAGCGCAAGGAGCAATTGGAGAAGGTCAAAGCCCAGATCACCAGCGTGAAGGACGGCGTGCTCAGTGAGCTAGCCGCGGTGACCGACAATTCAAAATCCACAGTCCAGACCTATGAGGCGCGCCTCAGCGAACAGGACGCGCTGCTGCAGCGGCAGCTGGTGCTCCTGAAAAAGGGCCTCGTCTCGGAAGCGAGTATCGAGCCACAGCGCCAGAAGCGGAATGCGGCCCAATATGAACTCGACGCAGCGAGAGGCGAACTGCGCCGCAACGAGATCGTCCGATCGCTTGTCAGCCGCGATATCTATACCGGGGGCACCGTTGCCGCCAACCTTCTGACGCTTGAGATGCAGCGGTCGAAGCTTTCCGGCGATATCGCCGAAGACACCATCGAAATCAATCAGATGGCAGAGCGCAAGCTGCAGGTCGAAAACCTCATTGGACGCGAAGAGGGGCGCCTCGGCAAGACCGGCGCCGCAGACGTCGTGGCCGAGCACCACGGCCAAATCGTCAGCGTGGACGCGTCCTTCGGTGATTTCGTCATGCAGGGACAGCCGGTCGCCAAATCGCTCGATTGCGATGACGCTTTTGCTGCCGCCGTCTACCGGAGCCGTGACGTAACTTCGCTTGAGATCGGCATGCCGGCGATGGTCAATTTCCGCAGCCTGGGTGTCAAGCGAAGCGCCCACATCTACAAGATCGTTCGATACTTCAATTCGGGTCCCGAGAATCGGTATTTTGCAAAATTCCCGGAAGCCGAAGGCCACGAAGTCTACGTACTGGTCAAGATGGATGAGCCGGCGGCGGACGAGGCGACGACGGCGCAGCGTAGCAATGACAAATTCTTCGGATGCCACGTCGGCGAAGACGTGATCGTTTCGCTCGGAGAGACGATGGTCTCGCGGGTGGCCCGGTATTCAAGGTTAGCCGTCAATACGATCTTTTCCCCCGGCAATATCCTCTCCGCCTCGACGCTATTCGACAAGACCGTCCGTCCACGCGCTGCGAGCGCCCAGACCGCAGCCCCATAACACCACGCCGATCTCAACCGTTGTATTGCGAGGCAGGAATGAAGCGTGCGAAGTGGTCAATACCAAACTTGCCGGTGCTTGCGTTCGCACTTGTTGGCACTGCGCTTTTCGTCTCTTCCGCAGAGGCTGATGATGAACAACGCAGGCAGTTGGCTTGCTCGCTTTGTGACGGCTTGGCCGCACAATTGAGCGGTGAGCCGGAACAGCCTTTCATCTTTCGTAGCTTCGAGCCCGCGAACGGCGGCTCCGCGCTACACCCGGCTCTCGAAAATACGGGCTTTACCTACGACAATGCGGTCGCCTTGATGGCCCTCTACGGCTGCCAGCGAAAAAAGGAGGCGCGCCGGGTTGCCGACGCGCTTGTGGTCGCGCTGGAAACCGACCGTTACTACCACGACGGACGCCTTCGCAACGCATATCGGTCGGGACCGGTCATTCCGGGCAAGGAAGGGATGTTGCTGCCAGGTTACTGGAATGCGACCAGCAACTCCTGGATCGAGGACGGCTACCAGGTGGGCTCGGCTACGGGCAGCACCGCTTGGGGCGCGCTGGCGCTGCTGATGGCCTTTGAGGAAACAGACCAGCCGGCGTATCTCGACGCCGCCCGTAAGATCATGGACTGGATTCATCGAAGCACGGCAGATCCCCGCAACGTCGGCTACTTCGGCGGCTACTTCGGTCACGAGCCAGCGCCTGAGCGCATGACGTGGAAATCGACCGAGCATAACTTGGACATCTATGCAGCGGACAGTTGGCTTGCCAGCCTCGACAGTGGTGGTGACTGGCAACATCGTGGCGACAGCGCCCTGCAGTTTCTGAAGGCTATGTGGAATGAAGGCGAAGGGCGCTTCTTTATTGGCAGCGCACCGGACAGCAACGCTCCGAATATCGCTATGTCGGGGCTCGACGCAGAGCTTTGGCCGCTGATTGCCGTTCCCGATTTCAAGGCCAAGGCCGGCCGTGTGATCGAGTGGACAGAAGTCCACCACGGCGTAGAAGGCGGCTTCGACTTCAATAGCGACCGCGACGGGATCTGGCTCGAAGGAACGGCACAGGCCGCACTCGTGCTTCGCCTTACCGGCCAACCAGCAAAGGCCGAGCCATTGTTCAAGACGATCGAAACTCAGCTCACGCCAGGCAACCTGATCTACGCGACAGTCAACGAACAGCTGTCGACCGGCCTTCAGGTAGGGCCGAACTCGGCGCCTGGCGACTTCAAGTATTACCGTTTGCCGCATATCGGCGCCACGGGCTGGGCCATCCTTGCCGCGCTCGATCTCAACCCCTTTGTCGGCAGCGCGGGCCAGACATCCAATGGCAAGGAGTCCCCATGTCCCCAGAAGTAGTCACGCTGTCAGATTCGATGCTGTTCGCGGCGTTGGCCATTGCGCTGATACTGGGATGCAGCTGGCTTCTCGACAGTCGCCGCGGTGTCGACCGGATTATCTTCGGTTCGATCCTCATCGTGATGTTGTCGAACTACCTTTATTTTCGCCTCACGAAAACGTTGCCGGACTTCGAATGGAGCGCCTATGCCATCTGGCCAAGGATTTATCTGTCCTTCGAGCTCGTCGTCATCTTCTACACGGTCTTGTCGATCGTCTTCTTTTTCCGCCGAACCGACCATCACGGCGCGGCCGATGCCAGTGAGGCACTGCTGGCAAGACTTGCGCGACAGCCTGCCGTGGACATTTTCATCTGCACCTACAACGAAGAGCTATCGATTCTGGAGCGAACAATTCTTGCGGCAAAGGCAATCGACTACAGCAATTTCACGGTCTGGGTGCTGGACGACGGACGGCGAGATTGGCTGGAGGACTACTGCGCCGAGGTCGGTGTCCGCTATCTCAGGCGCGCGGACAATGCCGGCGCCAAGGGCGGCAATATCAACAACGCCATACGACAAACAGCGAAGGAGACCAACGCGCCCTTTATTATGATTCTCGATGCGGATTTCGCGCCGCAGCGTGCGCTTCTGAACCGTACGGTGGGCCAGTTCATCAATACGGACATCGGCCTTATTCAGACACCGCAGTTTTATTACAACGCCGACCCTGTCCAGCATAACCTTTTGGCCTCGAAAGCTTGGGTCGATGACCAACGTATCTTCTTCGATGTCATGCAGCCGTCAAAGGATGGCTGGGGGGCCGCTTTCTGTGTCGGGACGTCGTGCGTCGTCCGTCGGGACGCCTTGGCGATGATCGGTGGCATGCCACAGGAGACGGTAACCGAGGATATCCACTTGACCTATCGCCTGCTTCAGAAGGGACTGAAGACACGCTGGCTGAACGAGCGCCTGAGCGTCGGCCTATCGGCGGAAAGCCTCTCCGGCTACATTACGCAGCGCTGCCGCTGGTGCCTTGGCACAATCCAGGTAGCGCTTCTTCGCGATGGCCCCTTCCTCGGCAAGGGCTTCACCTTCGTTCAGAGGATGCACTACTTCCACGGTCTGCTTTTCTGGTTCTGCCGCCCATTCATCCTGCTGCTGATGGCAGCACCGCTGCTCTACTACTTCCTCGGCCTGCCGGCCATCCGCATGGAGCCCGAGGCCTTCTTCCTCTACGCGCTGCCGATGGTCGCCGGCATGTGGGCATTCCACGCATGGGTCTCGGGCGGACGCAGCCTGCCGCTCTTTACCGAAGTGTCGCAAATGGTGTCAGCCGTGCCGATCACCATCGCCCTCTTCCATGCGCTTCTTCATCCATTCGGTCGCCCCTTCAAAGTGACGGCCAAGGGTGAGGACCGCGGGCGCGTCGAAATCATTTACCCGATTGCCGGGACATTCCTTTGCGTCATCGTCCTGACCTTTGTTGGGATGCTGAATGGACCGTTGCTTGGAACCTATAATGACCTCGACGGCTTCAGCGTGGCATGGGGCATGGTCGTGATGGTTTACGCTTTCGTATCACTGCTCGTCTGCATCGAACTTCCGAGAGAAGCGCTGGACGACATCCAGTTTCCCCTGGATCGCCAAGGGCATGTTGCCAGTCGCGGCAGATCCTCGGCTTGCACCCTCGATACAATATCGATCCACAAGGCAAGGATAACCATGCAGGATGAGGCCGCCTTCGCCGAAATGCGATTGGGCGATATTTTGATCTTTACGCCGTTCGCAGACTTCGATGTTGCCGGCCAGGTGGCCGCGATGGACAGGGCTCGATCAGGCGTGTCAGTGTCCATCGTCGGCATCAGGGACCGGCGGGATGCCTGGGAAATCAAGAAAACGCCGGAGGAGGTTCGCCAGAAGATGGTACAGCGGATCTTCAGTGAAATGCCGGAAGTCATGCCAAGGCGTGCGTATCCGCTCGCGGCCGGAAGAGGACTCTGGAAGCGTATGTTCGCGCGCCCATCGGTCCTTGTCGGCGATCTGGAACAGCACACGGTCACGGCCCGAACTCAGCAGGGCTCAAGACGATCCTACAGGCCGCCGCCCTTCATCACACGTCGGACACCGCTCTTGCAAATCGGCAACAGGAACGTTGCCCCACCCCTGGCCGAATAATAGCGAACGCCAGGACGCTCAGATGCGGAAGTGCTTCGAGAGCTTCAGGCCCTGGGCTTGATAATTGGAGCCGAGGCCGGAGCCGTAGAGGCTTTCTGGGTGTTCCTGCATGTGTTCGTAGACCAGGCGGCCGACGATCTGGCCGTCCTCCAGGATGAAGGGGACCTCATGGCTGCGGACCTCGAGCACGGCGCGGCTGCCGCGGCCGCCGGCAGGCGCATGGCCGAAGCCGGGGTCGAAGAAGCCCGCATAGTGCACGCGGAATTCGCCGACCAGCGGATCGAAAGGAGTCATCTCGGCCGCATAGTGCGGTGGCACATGGATGGCTTCGCGGGAGACCAGGATGTAAAACTCGTCCGGATCCAGGATCAGTTCGTTGCGGCCACGGCTATAGAGCGGCTCCCAGAAGTCATAGATGTCGTGTTGTGCTTTCTTGTCGACATCGACGACGGCGGTGTGGTGCTTGCCGCGGTAGCCGATCAGGCCGTCCTTGTCGCCGGCAAGGTCGATCGACAGGGCAATCCCGCCACCCGATACATTCGGCTGCTTGCTGGCAACCAGCGTTTCAGCATCGTGCAGCGCCAGCAATTCGGGCTCGCCAAGCAAGGAGTGACCGACACGGAATCGGATCTGCGACAGGCGCGAGCCGCGACGCACGACGATCGGGAAAGTGCGTGGGCTGATCTCGAGATAGAGGGGACCAGAATAGCCGGTCGGGATCTTGTCGAACTCCTGGGCGTAGTCAGTGATGACGCGCGTGAAGATATCCAGTCGTCCCGTCGAGCTCTTCGGATTGGCCGAGGCCGACATATCGGCCGGCAGGTCGAGGCGTTCCATCAAGGGAACGATATAGACGCAGCCGGTTTCCAGCACGGCACCTTCGGAGAGGTCGACGACGTGAAGGCTCAGACGATCGAGCTTGTCGGACACGAGATGGGATGGGCCTGGCATGAAGCTCGCGCGAACGCGAAAAGCCTTGGCGCCGAGCCTGAGGTCAAGGCTTGCCGGCTGGATCTGGTCGTGATCCAAATCACGCTCGGAGCTGAGGCGCCCAGCCTCAAAGAGCGCGGCAATCGCACGATCTGCCAAAATTCCTGTTACGCGAGCCATCATGCCCCATCCATATTTGTCGCAAACAAAACCAAACTCAAGGAATTGACGCAAGCATAGAACGGCAGTATTGCAGCTTTATCCCGTGGTGATTTGGCCGGTCGGCTTGCAGCCACGTTAAACAAGTGGCTAAAAGGACCGGGTGCAAAACCGGTCTGCTTTCGCGGCCGGTTTTTTGTTGTTTGAAAGTGGTGATTCATGAGCAAGACCTGGCGCCCGGCAACCCAACTCGTCCACGACGGTTCGCTGCGCTCGCAATATGGCGAGACCTCCGAAGCAATCTACCTCACGCAGGGCTTCGTCTATGAAAGCGCGGAAGCGGCAGAAGCACGCTTCAAGGGCGAGACAGAAGGCTATATCTACGCCCGTTATGGCAGCCCGACAAACGACATGTTCGAAAAGCGCATGTGCGCACTCGAAGGCGCCGAAGAAGCCCGCGCTACGGCATCCGGCATGGCAGCCGTTACCGCCGCAATCCTCTGCCAGGTGAAGGCCGGCGACCACATCGTTGCCGCCCGCGCGCTCTTCGGCTCGTGCCGCTGGGTCGTCGAGACGCTGGCGCCGAAATACGGTGTCGAGTGTACGCTGGTCGACGGCCGCTATCTGGAGAACTGGGAAAAGGCGATCCGCCCGAACACCAAGGTGTTCTTCCTGGAGAGCCCGACCAACCCGACGCTCGAGGTGATCGATATCGCCGGCGTCGCGAAGCTCGCCAACCAGATCGGCGCCAAGGTCGTCGTCGACAACGTCTTTGCGACCCCGATTTTCCAAAAGCCGCTCGAACTCGGCGCCCATATCGTCGTCTATTCGGCCACCAAGCACATCGACGGGCAAGGCCGCAGCCTCGGCGGCGTGATCCTGTCCGACCGGGAATGGATCAACGAGAACCTACAGGACTACTACCGTCACACCGGCCCGGCGATGTCGCCGTTCACAGCCTGGACGCTGCTGAAGGGGCTGGAGACGTTGCCGCTACGCGTCAAGCAGCAGACCGAAAATGCGTCGAAGATCGCCGACTTCCTGGCCGATCAGCCCAAGGTCGCCAAGGTCATCTATCCCGGCCGTAAGGACCATCCGCAGGCCGACATAGTCGCCAAGCAGATGAAGGGCGGCTCGACGCTCGTCGCCATCGAACTGAAGGGTGGCAAGGAAGCAGCCTTCGCGCTTCAGAACGCGCTTGATATCGTCAAGATCTCCAACAATCTGGGCGACGCCAAGAGCCTGATCACGCACCCGGCGACGACGACGCACAAGAACCTGACCGACGAAGCACGCGCTGAGCTCGGCATCTCCGGCGGCACCGTTCGTCTCTCCGCCGGCATCGAGGACACGGACGATCTGATCGAGGATTTCGCCCAGGCGCTCGCCAAAGTGAAGGCCTGATCGGCCCATATCGGCCGGGTCACCCTCCGATCCGGCCGACTGCCATACGCGCTTCTGCCACACGCGAAACGGGCTAAAATTGGGCTTAGCGCGCGAAACCTCTTGCTATTGCAGGCATTAGGGAGGTGATCGCCTATCGGTTTATTGACGGATCGGCCGTCGTATAAGATACCGGTAACGTATGTTGACTATGGTGTAGGCATGTACCGCGCCCTTACACGAGACATTGAAGTCGTCGTCGAACCCTTTTATCTGGAGGAGCAATCCGATCCGGAGGACGATCGTTATGTCTGGGGCTACAAGATTGTCATCAGCAACAATTCCGACACGACCGTACGGCTAGTGAACCGCTACTGGAACATCACCGACCAGAACGGAATCGTCGATGAGGTGACGGGCGCCGGCGTTGTCGGCGAACAGCCGCGGCTTGCGCCGGGCGATACCTATGAGTATTCCTCGGGCTGCCCGCTGGATACGCCATCAGGGCTGATGTTCGGCCACTACCAGATGGAAACCGACGAAGGCGAGCTTTTCGATGTCGCAATACCCGCCTTCTCGCTGGATTCGCCAGGGCTGCTCAGAGTCCTGAACTGATCACTCAGCAGCCAGGGCCACCTCTTCCACTTCGAAGCGATAGGTCGTCGAGCAGAACTCGCAGGTGACCGAAATCGCGCCGTCTTCCTGGCTGGCATCGATTTCTTCGGCAGAGAAGCCCTTCAGCACGCCCTTGATCTTCTCGCGCGAACAGCTGCAGCGATCGAAGACCTCGCGCGGTTCGTAGACGCGAACGCCGCGCTCGTGGAACAGCCGGTAGAGCAGCCTCTCGGTGCCGACCTGCGGATCCGTCAACTCGTCGGCATCGATCGTGTCGACGAGCGAGCGGGCTTCCATC
>Ga0075365_10000148_pt1 | contig 22249 bp, 19 predicted proteins | sample EndMetdeltDD1765_FD_71387 | JGI IMG/M metagenome (GOLD analysis project Ga0075365, IMG submission 71387) | Populus endosphere microbial communities from Tennessee, USA - Endosphere MetaG P. deltoides DD176-5 | ecosystem: Host-associated > Plants > Roots > Endosphere | place: USA: Tennessee... | reverse complement strand
CGCGCAGGAGCACGGCGAGCTCGACATCAAGATGGAGACGACCACGTTCCTCCTCCGCGATCATCTTCGGTTCCTCGATGACAATGCCGCTGAGATCGCCACGTTCCGGTCGTCGCAGCAGGCCGCGTTCGAGGCGGAACGGCAGCAATGGGAACGAGACGGGGAGTTCTCGCGATGACACTCGACGTCAGCGGTTGGGGAATCGACGACTATCGCGACGCGTGTCGCAACGGTACGTCGGCGGCAGACATCGTCGAAGCCGTCCTGCGCCTGCTCGATGCGTTGCCAGCCTCCGTGCTGATCGGCGAACCGCTCAGGGACAGCGCACGCGCCGACGCGGCTCGGCTGGCGACCATCGACCCCGACCTCCTGCCGTTGTACGGGGTGCCGTTCGTCGTCAAGGACAACATCGATGTCGCCGGGCATCCGACGACGGCTGGGTGCCCCGGCTATTCGTACGAGGCGACCGCCGATGCCACACTCGTGCGTCGCCTGCGGAACGCCGGAGCGATCGTGGTCGGCAAGACCAACCTCGACCAGTTCGCGACGGGCCTTGTCGGCACACGTTCGCCGCACGGCACACCGCCCAACGTGCTGCGGCCCGACCTCGTGCCGGGAGGATCCAGCTCGGGGTCGGCGGTCGCGGTCGCGCTCGGTGCCGTGCCGTTCTCGATCGGCACCGACACGGCCGGCTCCGGTCGAGTCCCGGCGTCGCTCAACGGTCTGGTCGCGCTGAAGCCGACGCTCGGTCGTGTTAGCACCGCCGGCATCGTGCCGGCCGTGCGTCGGCTCGACTGCCCCTCGGTCTTCAGCCGCTCGGTGGGTGATGCCGCCGCGGTGGCACGGGTGATCTCCGGTCCGGATGTCGCAGACGCGTTCTCGCGGCCCGCGCAGTCGGTGCGGCCGCTCGCGTGGCCACCGGTGATCGGCGTGCCAGATCCGTGGCCGGCTCACGTTGCGCTCGACCCGATGATCCGCACCTGGTTCGATGCGGCGATCGCGAGCCTCGCCGACCTCGGTGCCACGATCGTGCCGGTCGACATCGGCCCCGCGCTCGTGCTCGGCGACATGCTCTACGGCAGTGCCCTGGTCGCCGAGCGTGCCGCCGCAGTCGGCGACGCGATCGCACATGGACTCGACGGGCTCGACCCGGTCGTCGCCCGGATCATCGGCGACAGCACGGGAGCCACAGCGATGGAGGCGTACCGCGGCGAGTATCGGCTCGCCGAGCTGCGTGCGGTGGCCGCCCAACTGTGGTCGATCGTCGACGTTCTCGCCCTCCCGACCACGTCGATCCTGCCCACCGTCGAAGCAGTCGCTGCCGATCCGTTCGGCGTCAACCGGGTCGTCGGCCAGCTCACCACGTTCGTCAACCTGGCGGACTGCGCCGCCGTCGTCGTCCCGATGCAACCGCGCCTGCCAGCCGGTCTGCAGCTCGTTGCCCCGGCCTGGCACGACGACGAGCTGCTGGCGCTCGGCGGTTCGTACATGAACGGCGACAAGATCACCGGCGAACGGCCACCGGCCGTCTCGTCGTGCACGATCGTCGTCGTCGGAGCGCACCTCGACGGGCTGCCGCTCAACCACCAGCTGACCGACCGTGGCGGCTGGTGCCGTGAGCGCACGACGACATCCGCGAACTACCGGTTGTATGCGCTGCCGGAGACCTCACCCCCGAAGCCGGGCCTGCGACGGGTCGAAGACGGCGGGGCGATGATCGACGTCGAGGTCTGGACTCTGGGCGTGGCCGAGTTCGGCTCGTTCGTCGATTCGGTGCCGTCGCCGCTGTGCATCGGCACGATCGAACTCGCCGATGGATCGCGACACAAGGGGTTCCTGTGCGAGCCGTGGGCGCTCGAATCCGCCCGCGACATCACCGAGTTCGGTGGCTGGCGGGCATACCTCATCGACGCCGGACTTGCCTCCGCATCGCTGTGAGGTCCGCCGCGGTTCTCAGCCGAAGTATTGGTCGTTGACGGTGTCGGTCTCATAGACGTGCACCGGCGCCGGGACGCTGACCGCGCCGAGCGCGGCGCCCAACCGGGAGGCCATGAACGCCTCCTGGGAGGCCTTCGATTCCCAGCGCTCGATGACGATCCAGCCGCTGTCCGGCAGCGGTCCGCCGGAGTGCGCGATCAGCCCCTTCGGCCAGTCACCGCTGCCGTCCCTGCCGATCCCCAGCTTCTCGTTGACCGCCCAGTACTGCTCCTCGGTCACACCTTCGAACACATACACGAGTCCGTACGACATTCCATTCCCCTTTGCTTGAGCGTGTGCATGTCATTCGCCGCCGGGCGGCGGTTGGATCACGATCGACTGCGCGATCTGCTGTGCCAGAGCGACGGCCGATTTCCGCTCAATGCCGCGGCGGTCCGCTCGTACGTTGGACTGCATGAACACAGACAACGCCCAGACGAACAAACCGATCGCGCTCATCAGCGGCGCCAACCGAGGATTGGGGTTCGCCACGGCAAAGCTGCTCGCCACCGCCGGCGCGTCGGTCATCATCGGTGCACGCGACCGATCGCTCGGCGCGGCTGCGGCTGAAGACCTGCGCCGAGACGGGTTCGACGCTGACCACGTGCAGCTCGACGTGAGCTCCGATGACAGCGTCATCGCAGCCGCTGACGAGATCGCCCGCCGCCACGGTGTGCTCGACATCCTCGTCAACAACGCAGGAATCCTCCCGGAGGCCACAACCCCGAATGACAGCGGTGCGCTCCGAGTCGAGATGTTCCAGGCGACGTTCGACACGAACGTGTTCGGGGTTGTCCGCGTGATCGATGCGATGCTGCCGTTGCTGCGCAGATCGGCCGCGGGCCGGATCGTGAACGTGTCCAGCACGATGGGTTCGTTGGCGGATCAGAGCGATCCGGCGTCGCCGTACTACGGGCTCGTCGTCCCCGCCTATCAAACGTCGAAGGCCGCGCTCAACGGCCTCACGATCGCACTCGCCAAGTCGCTGGCCGACACCACGATCACGATCAACTCGGTCTGCCCGGGTTGGGTGCAGACCGATCTCGGTGGTCCCGACAACCGTGCCGCGGCACCGCTCACGGCCGACGAGGCAGCCGAGGTCGTTGTCCGCACGGCGTTGTGCGCCGACGGTGATGCGACCGGACGATTCTTCGACAGGGCCGGATCGGTGGCCTGGTGACCCGGCCCTGTCGAGCGTGTGAGGGCGGCAGTTGGGATTGCCCTCAGTCGACGATGGCGATTGTGGTCTGGGCGTAGTTCCAGATCGGCGCCGGGTCGTAGCCGATGTCCGGGTTGGTCGTGGTGTAGACGTGCCCGTCGCCCGGCTCGAACGCCCGGCTGTACGCCCTCAGCCCGAAGCCGTACGCGCCTGGCGACAATGAATGGGGCACCGACCAGACGACCTCGCGGCTGAGCGTGTTGTCGCTCGGGTTCTTGTGCCAGTAGTCCGCCGTCGCGGACGCCAGTCCCTGCAGCGCCTCGAATCCCGTCAGCAAGGTCGGGTCGCCACCTCCGCAGCCACTGCCGAACAACTCGACCGAGCGGAGGTGGCTGGCGGTCACCTGGACGTTGAGCACGACCTCGATGTCGTGGTGATTGCGATTGATGGTGGGGCAGTTCGGCGGCAGTGGGTGCAAGGGTCCGCCGACCGTGCGCCATCCGATCGACACGATCTCGGGCCGCGGGGCGGTGTTGTCGACCCGGAGCCGTACCGGTGCCGCTGAGCCGATCGGGTTGACGGTGCCGCCGCTGAGCGTGCCCAGTTCGAGAACGAGTTCGATCAAGCCGTTCGGTGCGCCGTGCCATTGCAGCAGGTACTGATCCCCGGGAATCCAGTGGTCGGCGGGGTTGAGCACCTCCCACCACCCACCGGGGAGCTGCGACATCGGGTGCTGCTCCAGGATCGGCGGGCTGCCCACCACGCGCCAGTTGTTCCACGTGTCGATGATCGGTGCCGACGGGCCAAAGCTCGCCCCGCCGTCCGTGCTGACCCGGGCGTTGATGCGGTAGTGGTCGGCAGGTGTGCCGTTGGCGAGGTGATGTGCGCAGCCCCAGAACTCGAGCAGGCCCGCGGCCGGCGATGTCGCCATCACCGCCGCGGTCGGCACCTCGCCGACCTGACCGGTCGGATGCGGGCGGTTCGAGCGAACGGCGTACCCGCTCACCGTGTCGATGATCGGGAAGGTGCCGGCGCCGGTCGGGTTGAGCAGCGGCATGTGCCCGACGACGACGATCTCCGGTTCCGCGCACGCACCCAACGGCGGTTGGTGACCGCATGTTGGTGTGGCGAACGCCATCGCGTCGGCGACGAGCGTGACAGGCGGGATCGGGCCGGCGTCCCAGCGGACGTCGAACACGCCCTCGCTGTAGATCGTCTCCTCGACCCCGTCGCCGTCGATGTCCTGAGTGACGCCGAAGGTGATGTCGGGGATGTCGAACACGGGGAGGAACTCGGGGACGAAGACGTCGAAGCAGCGCAGGAAGGGACCAACCCACGAGCCCGGCATCAGCGCTCGCTCGATGCTGTCCACCGCTACCTCGCGTTGGAGCGCCTCGCTCCTGACTGCCTTCGTCCGACGCTCCTCCACAAGGTGGCCCTTGATCTGCTCGACGAGGTGATCGAACGATGGCGGCGGCACAGGGTTGGTGAATGCTCGGCGATCGAGGAGCGAATCGAGGTTGGTGACCGCGCCGATGCCCTGTCGAAGGTCGGCCTGGATGCGCCGCGCCGCGGCGGGCCCGACGGCCTGCTCGAGCACGGCGGCTGAGCCGACGCCTCCCTTCAGGAAGTGCAGCGGACCCGGATCGGGCGGACCGATGTGAGGTGGGATCTCGACGTGCTCGCGGAGGCGATCGAGGATGTCGCGCAGGTTGGGCTTGACGAAGATGTCGCCGAAGCAGATCCGCTCACGCCGCCAGCGCAGGATCCAATCGATGTCGAATCGTGGGATCCACACGCAGAAGTTGCCGCAGGCATCGGTGACCGCGGTCGCGATCTGCTCGCGCCGCCAGTGGAAGGGCCAGTACCAACCGAACTGCCAGCCGATCGGGAAGTAGCCGAACAGGTTGAAGTCGGTGTCGTACACGTGAACGGTCGCGCCGGGGACACCCCAGTCGTCGCCGCTGACCGGATCGTGCTTGACCACTCGTCCGCAGACCTTGCGGAACAGGAACAGGCTCGGGTCGACGATCCATTCCAGGTCCTTGCGCAGTTCGGCGATCGTGCGACCAATGAGCGGTTCGTGGTCGACGCCAGCCAGCTGTCCGAACCGTTGGGCGGCGGTCTTGGTGAGGGCGACTTGATCCGGGTGCCGTTGCTCGGCGACGACCTTGCCGCGCGCGATCTTCTTCGTAGCCATCTCGTGCTCCTTTGCCACGTCGACGTCCGGACGGCCCGGCGTCGAACATCACAGAGAGCGGCGCGCTGACCGCGAGATACAGCGTTGACCCAATCCAGACACGGTGTTGCCGGCCGGGTTGGCTGGCAAACCGATTTCGGTCAGGACAGGAGGTCGATGACCGAATCGCCCTGGTTGGTGACGAGCACGTGGCCGGCGTCGGTGAGGTGTTTGCGCCACAGATCCTCGGCGGCGTCGCCGTCGCCGGCTTCGATCAGCTCGGCCAGCACGGTTCGGGCACGGTGAGCCTTGTGGGCCAGCTTGGTGTCGTCGGCGTGGTTGACGCGGATGTAGCTCGCCGTCGCGGAGTCGCAGATGTTCTCGACCATCGCCGTCAGCAGGATCAGCGTCTCGTTCTCGGTCATCGACACGAGCAGGCGGTTGAACTCGTGGAAGGTCTTGGTGTAGGCGGGTGTGTCGAGCACTGCCGCGGCCTCATCAAGCCATGACCGCAACTTGCGCGCGCAGCTGACGTGATCGCGGCGGCGGGCGACGATACCTGCTGCCGGCGATTCGACGATGACGCGCGCATCGAGCACGTCGGCGACGGTCGTGCGCCGGTTCTGCAGGACCAGACCGGCGTAGCGAGCGGCGATGTTCGTCTCCGGGATCTGCACCCGTGCGCCACCACGCGAGCCGCGGCGCACGGTGATCAGGCCTTCCGACTCGAGGATGCGGAAGGCCTCGCGCAGAGTCGGTCGGCTGATGTTGAAGTCCTCCATCAGCGTGTTCTCCGGCGGCAGGGCTTCGTCCATCTCCAGCTCGCCGCGCACGATCCTGTTGCGGATGTGGCTGGCGACCAGCTCGGCCGTCTTCGGGACGCGAATGCGAGGCGAGGGAATCACTGGTACCGATGCTACGACGTGTGAGCGGGTTCCTTCGGCAACCCGAGCACCGTCTCGCCGAGAATGTTGCGCTGCACCTCCGACGACCCGGCGTAGATCGTGCCAGCCGTCGCGTTGTACCACGCGCCGAGCCACGATCCGGAGGTCTTGGGTGCGCCGGGGTCGTCGGTACGAAAGGCGCGCAGCGGCAGGCGGCCGTCGGTGACCAGCGCGTTCGCGCCGAGCACGTCGATGGCCAGTTCGGTGACACGCTGGTGGTACTCGCTCCAGTACAGCTTGGAGATCGATGCCTCCGGCCCGAGGCGGCCGTCTCCGTGGAGGACGCCGGTCAGGATCCGCATCCCGAGGTAACGCATCGTCTCGACACGGATGTATGCGTCGGCCAGCCTGTCGCGCACCACGGGATTCGAAGCCGCGCCGCTCTCGCGAGCCAACTCGAACAGGCGGTCGAGCTCGGCACGGAACAGGATGGGGTTGGTGGCGGCCTCTTCGCCCCGCTCGTGGCCGAGCAGGGTCATCGCCACGCTCCAGCCGTTGTTCACCGCGCCGACCACGTTCGCGGCCGGCGTGACCGCCTCGTTGAAGAAGACCTCGTTGAACTCGCTCTCGCCCGACAGCGCCCTGATCGGACGAATCTCCACACCTGGCTGGTCGAGCGGCACGAGGAGGAAGCTGATGCCCTTGTGGCGCGGCGCGGTCGGATCGGTGCGAGCGAGCAGGAAGATCCAGTTCGCCTCGCGTGCGCGTGAGGTCCACAGCTTCTGGCCCTCGATCACCCAGTGGTCGCCGTCGAGCGTTGCCTTCGTGCGCAGCGCGGCGAGGTCGCTGCCTGCACCGGGCTCGCTGTAACCCTGACACCACAGATCCTCGCCGGAAAGGATGCGCGGCAGGAACCACTGCCGCTGCTCATCGCTGCCCCAGCGCAGCAGAGTGTTGCCCAGCATCTTGATGCCGAACGTGTCGTTGTAGCCCATCGACGGCACGCCGGCGCGGGCGAACTCCTCGACGAGCACCACTTGCTCGAGCTTGCTCAGCCCGGCGCCGCCGTACTCCTTCGGCCACGCGACTCCGAGGTAGCCGTTCTCGAACAGCGTCTTGCGCCAGGAGGTGACGAACGCGTCGGCCTCCTCGCGATCGGTGACCGCCCCGATGCCGCGCCAGTGCGGCGGCAGCTGATCAGCGAGGAAGTCGCGGACGCGAGCGCGAAAATGCTCGGCTTCGGCAGAATGCCCGGGCTTCATCGAGCACAGTATACTGATATATCTATATCGGCGCCATCATCACGGCGGGTCGGGCGGGTTCGGTTTGGGTCGCCACCGGGGCGCGATTTCGGTGCCGTCCGCCCGGTGGTAGTGCCAGCCGCTTTCGTCGCGTCTGACGGCGATCTTGAGGCGGTGCTTTTCGCGATTGCACCAGCCACAGTTCGGGCCGGCGTTGTCTTGATCGGAGCAGCCCAAGTCTTCCCACTCGAGGAGGTGATCGATCTGGATTCCTCGATGTCGGGCGCCGCAGTTGCTACATCGGTCGTCGTTCAACAGCGCAGCGTCGCGGGCGGCGCCGGTGAACAGTCGTGATTTGCGGCCGAGGTTGATCGTGTGGCCTTTGGGGTCGGTGACGATCCGTTGGATCTGCCCACACAGCATCGCCACGGCGAGGGTGCTCGGATCGATCTGGGCGCCACCTGCGGTCTCACAGAAATGGAGACGTTGCGATTTGCTCATCCGGTTGGTGATGTCGAGGTAGGTGGTGGGATCGAAGCCGAAGTACTCCAACAGCGCCGCGATCGCGAACTCGGGGGTGGAGTGGATCACCACCAACGGATCGGTGGTCGGGATCGTGCACGCCGACGCGACTGTGGCCGGTGCCGTGGTGTCGTCGGTGCCTTCGATGCCGTCGGCGTCGGTGGTGTCGGCGGGCGCGCCGGGTGCGCCGCGCGATTTCAGGCAGATGGCGACGAACGCGTCGTGGAGCCGTTGCGCGTGGGTGCGGGCCAGCGGATGGTTGTCGGCGTCGTCGCCGTACATGGCGGCGCGGCGTTCGACATCGGTCAAGTACTCGGCTTCGGCGTGAGCCTCGATCGCGTCCCAACAGATCTCACCGGACAACGCGTCGCCCCTGATCGTGATCTCCGAGCTCTCACCAACGATCGATCGTTTCGCACACCGGTTGACCCGCGCGACCTCATGGCGTTGCTTGGCACCGTCTGGATCGGCGTTGCGTTCCCACCGCTGACAGATCTTCTCGAAATCGGACAACACCTGTGTCCGCGCGTGCCGGAGCAGTTCGGTTTCCCACAAGCCCGGCAGTTGATCGCGAGCCCGAGGGTTGGCGTAGAGCCGGCTGAGCAGCCGCAGCTGATCGGCGCCCAGGTCACCGGCCAACGCGGCCTCGGCAATCACGGGCAACGCAGCCAGCATCCGCCCCACGGCCAGCTGTTGCGCCGACGTCGCCCCGGAGCAATTCGTCACCCGCTGATGCCAGATCTTGGCCGTGCGGTGCCCGTCATCGAAGTGCGACCCCGACCGTCCGACCCGGAACGCCCGCAGCGCCTGCACCGCTTGCTTGCCGCGGATCTCACGCTCGAGATCCATGAACGTGTCGTCGCGCTCCGCTCCGGACAACGACTCGAACCCGTCGAGATCGGACGCGTCGAAACCGGGGGAATCAGCAGCAGACGGATCGACATCCAACGACATCCAGGTCACCTCCCACGCACGCGTCGCGATCAACAACCGCAAGGCGGATTGATCAGGATTTGGAGGGACAGGTCCGCCCTGTCCGAGCGTGATCGGGGAAAGATCTACCAGGAACAATATCGCGCGTGTGTTCGACCACCAACGCGAACGCGAAGATTTTCGGGCTTGCGCACATCGCTCAATTCAGTACACTGAATTGGATGAAGCCGGAAGACGTGCAGGGCTGGGTCGACGAGCACTGGTCGACGGAGATGACACTCGGTGAGTGGTGGCTGCAGCTCGCCGAGAGCGGTCTGGCCTGCCCGAGTTGGCCGGCCGGCGCAGGAGGACTCGGTGCCTCCACATCCGAGGCGCGGTCCCTGTCGGCCGCGCTCGCCGCGACGGGCGTCGTCGGTCCACCGGGTGGAGTCGGCCTGCAACTCGGCGGACCGACGGTGCTTGCGCACGGCACTGCCGAGCAGCAGGGCGCCTGGGTCGGCGCGCTGGCCAGCGGGCAGGAGGCGTGGTGTCAGCTGTTCTCCGAGCCGGGCGCGGGCTCCGATCTCGCCGGCCTGCAATGCCGGGCCGAGCGTGATGGCGATGGGTGGGTGATCAACGGGCAGAAGGTGTGGAACTCGGGCGCGAGTCGTTCCGACCGCGGTCTGCTGCTCGCGCGTACGAACCCCGATGTGCCCAAGCACCTGGGCATCACCTATTTCGTCATCGACATGAATCAGCCGGGCATCGAGGCGCGACCGCTCCGCCAGATGAACGGCGACGCCGAGTTCGACGAGGTGTTCCTGACTGACGCCTACGTGAGCGACGACCGGATCATCGGCGGGCTCGGCAACGGCTGGAAGGTCGCCCAGACCACGCTCGGGTACGAGCGAGCGAGCATCTCCAGCCGAGGCGGCGGAAACGCGTCGTTTCATCCCGGCCCGGGTGGCGGGAACCTGGACAAGCGCATCTCCGACCTGCTCGCCAAGCGGCCGAAATCGCGAGACCGTCTCGGCGGTGGCTATCTCCTGCCTCGGTCGGCGGCGTTGCGGCTCGCGGCAGAATGCGATCGCAACGCAGATGCAGTCCTGCGCCAGCGGCTGGTCGACTACCTGATCCGGATCGAGCTCAACCGTTTGACCGGCCTGCGGGCCAAGGCCAATGCTCGCGGGGGAAGACCGGGCCACGAGGCGTCGATCGGCAAGCTGGCACTGTCGGACCTTGCCCGCCGGTCGCGTGATCTGGCGATGTCGATCCTCGGTGCTTCGGGCATGCTCGCGGGCGACGATGCGCCGAATCGTGGCGCCGTGCAGCACATGGTGCTCTCCAGCTTCGCAGCCGGGCTCGGCGGTGGCACCGACGAGATCCAACGCAACGTGATCGGCGAGCGCGCCCTCGGCCTGCCGCGCGAACCACAGGTCGACAAGGACGTGCCGTTCCGCGATCTGGCACGCTCCTGATCGTGCCGAGTGTCGTCCCCCGCCCGATCCCTGGTGGTGGTCCGCAGTCGCTGACCGCGCTGACGAAGTTCGGCCGAGCACACGCGCCGCACCGGCAAGCCATCATCAGTCGCCACCGTCGGCTGACGTTCGCGCAGCTCGATGACGAGGTCGGCCGTGCCGCAGGTGTGCTGCGCGCACACGGCGTCGGATCAGGCGACCGCGTCGCGGCGTCGCTCGGCAACCACGTGGAGCTCGTGGTCGCGTTCCTCGCCGCACAGCAGGTGGGCGCGATATGGGTCGGCATCAACACCGGTGCGGCGCAGTCGGAGAAGCAGTGGATTCTCGACGATTGCGGGGCCACGCTGCTGATCGCCGACGATGCCGGTGCGGGCCCGGCCGACCGCGGCCGCGCGCTGCGAGTGATCGATGCCGAGCCCAGCCGCTCCGACAACGAGTGGGCGATCAGCATCGCCGCGGCCGACGCTGCGGAGGGCGGGCCGACAGACCCCTTCGCCCCGGCCGCGATCGCCTACACCAGCGGCACGACGGGTCGTCCGAAGGGGGTCGTGCACAGCCAACGCAACATGCTCCTCCCGGGAGCAGCCATCGACTTCGCCGAACCGGATCCCGATGGCCGGATGGGTGTGTGCCTGCCGCTGACCATTCTCAACCTGATGATCGTCGGGCCGATCGCGACACTGCAGTTCGGTCGGCCATGTGTCCTCATGGACCGCCGTGATTCGGTCGGTATCGCCGAGTGGGTGAGACGTGAGTCGGTCACGACGTTCGCTGCCGTGCCGACCATGATCTACGACCTGTTGACGAACCCGATGATCGATCAAGCCGATCTGGCGAGCTTGCGCCGGCCCGGCGTTGGCGGGGGAACCTGCCCGGACTCGTTCAAGGAGCTGTACGAGCGCCGCTTCGGCGTCCGTGTCACGGTCGGCTACGGCCTCACCGAAGCACCGACCGTTGTCACTCGCGAAAACGCGGCCTCGCCTGTCATCCCCGGATCGTGCGGGCGTCCGCTCCCGCAGTTCGAGGTCACGATCCGCGACGATGCCGGGTGCGTAGTCGCCTGTGGTGAGCCGGGCGAGATCTGTGTCGCGCCGTCACGAGACGGTCCATTCGCCGGCGTCTACACGCCGATGCTCGGCTACTGGAACGCCGACCCGTCGGTCGACTCGCCCGTCCGTGACGGCGTGCTGTTCACCGGCGACATCGGTCACCTCGGCCCGGACGGCGATCTGTTCGTCACCGATCGCAAGCACGATCTGATCATCCGCGGTGGTGCGAACGTGTATCCGGCCGAGGTCGAGGCCGCGCTGCGTTCAGACGGTCGGGTTGCGCAGTGTTGTGCGCTCGGGATCGCGGACGAGCGCCTCGGCGAGCGTGTCGTCGCGGCGGTGGTGCTCGTCGATGGACCCGACGTCGACATCGACCGGCTCGTCGCAGATCTCACTGCTACCTGCGCGGAGCGGCTCGCTTCCTACAAGGTTCCCGACCGGATCGTCATCACCGATGTCCTGCCGTGCAACGCGATGGGCAAGGTGCTCAAGCGCGAAGTCGCGGCACTCTTTTCGTGACGGATTCGGTAATCCGGTAGGTCAGACGCCACACTCAGACAACGGTCGCCCCCATGTCGACGGGGAGCTGGATGCCGGTGACGCATCGCGACATGTTGCTGGCGAGGTAGACGACGGCGTCGGAGATGTCGCTCGGGTCCGCCGGCTGCGGCGACGGCAGGATCGAGCCGAACGACTTGATGTAGTCGGGGTGCGCACCGAGCACCGCTGCAACGCTGGGGTCGTCGACCATCGGCGATTGCACACCCCACGGATGGATCGAGTTGACGCGGATGCCGTACTCGCCGAGCTCGATCGCGGCCGTCTTGGTGAGCCCGACCACACCGTGCTTGGCCGCGCTGTAGTGGGCCTGACCCGGCAACGATTTGATGCCCGCCACGGACGCGATCGCGATCATCGAGCCGCCCCGTCCCTGGGCGATCATCGTCGGCGCCGCGGCCTTGAACGTGCGCCAGACGCCGGTCAGATTGATGTCGATCATCGCCTGCCACTTGTCGTCGGGCATCTCCCAGAACCGGTCCCACGTCGAGATGCCGGCGTTGGCGACGACCACGTCGAGACCACCGAACGCCTGCACGCCGGCCGCGACCGCGGCGTCGAGCGACACCTGCTCGCGCACGTCTGCGACCCGGACGATGACGCTGGCGCCTTCCTTCTCGACGAGGCGGGCGGTCTCCTCGAGGTCGTCGACCGTTGCGGTCGCGTAGCCAACCGGAGCCGCCTCGGCGCAGATGTCGACGGCGATGATGTCGGCGCCCTCAGCGGCCAGGCGCACTGCGTGGCTGCGGCCCTGGGCGCGCGCAGCGCCGGTGATGAACGCGACCTTTCCGTCGAGCAGCCCCATCTCGGCTCAGCTCCACACCAACGGGAGCCCGTTGGTCGGCGTGCGCGGGTTGTGGGTGAAGTGCACCTCGTGGCCGTCGCGGATGCGGAAGTTGGGAATCGCGTTGAGCAGTTCCTCGAGCGCGACGCGGATCTCGAGCCGAGCGAAGTGCGACCCGAGGCAGCGATGGAAACCGCTGGCGAACGCGATGTGCGGGTTCGTCTCACGGTGGAAGTCGACGGTGAGCGGGTCGGTGAACGCCTCCGGGTCGAGGTTGGCGGCGGCCCACGACACGACCACCTGCTGCTTGGCGGCAATCGTCTCGCCGCCGACTTCCATCTCCACCTGCGGGTATCGGTACCCGGTGGACACGGGCGAAGTGAAGCGCATCAGCTCCTCGACGACCGCCGGCCACAGCGACGGATCGTCGACGACTTCCTGGCGGCGATCAGGGTTGCGCGCGAACCACGTGATGAGGCACGACATCGACGACGCCACCGTGTCGAGGCCGGCGATCATCAACAGGTAGACGATGTCGAGCTCCTCCTCGCGACTGAGCGTGTGCCCGTCGACCGACGTCGTGACGAGCCAGCCGAGCAGGTCGTCGCCGGGGTCGTCGCGGGTGGAGCGCTCTTCCAGGACCCGCTCGAAGTAGGCGTAGCACTTCTCGCTGGCGGCCATGATGTCGGCCATGATCTGGTCGATGCTCTTCGACATGTCGTGCTTGAGGATGCCGTTCTTGAAGGACAGGAAGAACTCCAGATCCTCCTGAGGCAGGCCCATGATGCCGAGGAAGATCGACGACGGCAGCGGCTCGCAGTATTCCTCGAAGACGTCGACCTCGCCACGATCGACGAACGTGTCGATGAGCGCGCGGGCACGCTCTCGGATGCGGGGCTCCAACAACGCAACGCGCTTGGGCGAGAACAGCGGGTCGAGCAGCTTGCGGTACTTCGTGTGCACCGGTCCGTCGAGATCGAGTGGAATCAACGGCCGAGTGCCTCCCATCGACGGGCCGCGTCCGCCGTTGCCGAGCACATCGTGACTGCGCGTCACTGTGTTGACGTCGGCCATCCGCAGGGCGGTGATCGAGCCGTCCTCGTTGTGCGTGAACGGGCACTGCTCGCGCAGCTGGTAGTAGTACGGCTGCGGGTTCTCGCTGGTGAGGATGGCCTGGCCCTCCTCGCCGTCGAATGCGACGCGTTGAATGGCGTTGGCGTGATCCTGAACGCTCTGCTCGTAGCTCATCTCATCCTGCGCTTTCCACTGCTTCTCGAAGGTCGTCGGGCATGACGCCGCTCCCACCGCCGAGATCGCTCGGCATGATGATCGACGTACGGGCGAAGTTGCCGCCGTCGACCGACGCCAGGGTCTGACCGCTCATGTAGCGCGACTCATCGCTGGCGAGGAAGAGGGCCATGTAGGCGTTGTCGCGCAGCATGGGCGGGCTGTCGAGGCGGAGCGGCATCGCCCGTTTGTCGGGATCCCACGGCTCCATCTGCTCGTAGCTGAGCCCGAGCACCTCGGCCTCGGGCGGCAGCGCGAAGTTGATCGACATGCCGTGGGTCGGCGCCAGCGCATTGGCGCGGATGCCGTACTTGCCCCATTCCAGTGCGGCAGCCCGGACCAAGCCGTTACCGCCGGCCTTGCTGGCGGTGTACGCAGGAAAGCCGGGGTACGCGTTGAACGCGGACGCAGACGTGGTGGCGAGCAGCGTGCCGCCGTGGCCCTGGGCGATGAGCTGCTTGGCGGCATGCTTCCACGCGAGGAAGATGCCCGTCAGGTTGGTCGCGATGATGTTGTTCCAGTTGTCGAGCGACAGCTCCTCGAACACGCCCGTGCCGAAACCGGGCTCCGGGATGCCGGCATTGGCGAACATGATGTCGAGCCGGCCGAAGCGGTCGACCGTGACCTGCACGAGGCGTTCCATGTCGGCCTCGACGCGCACGTCGGCGTGGATCCCGAACGCTTCGCCGCCCGCAGCGACCACCTCGTCGGCCACCTTCTCGGCCCGGCCGTGGACGAAGTCGCTCGTGATGATCTTCGCGCCTTCGCTGGCGAACAGCAGTGCGCACTCGCGTCCGAGGCCGGATCCCGATCCCGTGATGGCGACAACCTTGTCCTGCAGACGCATCTGCGCAACCCCCTGTGCCTCGTCGAACGTGTGCCGACGGACACACTATAGAGTATCATGATCTATCTGAACAAGCGATCTGACGCCTGTCGATAAAACAGTATACTCAATCGCCATGAGTGAATTCGAGCAGCTGCGCGGTGAGGTGCGCGAGTGGTGTGCGGCGACCATCCCGGCTGATTGGCGGGAGCAGCAGCGCGGCGCCGATCACCACCAGTACATCGAGTTCCAACGGTGGTGGCGCGACCAGCTCGCGGCTGCCGGCTACTTCATCCCCCACTGGCCCCGTGAGTGGGGTGGCAGCGCGATGAGCCTTCCGGAACAGGTTGTGCTGTACGAGGAGTTGTCGCGTGGCGACGCGCCCCGGCTGGGCATCACCCAGGTCTCGGTGTTCAACGCCGCTCCGGCGATCATGCACGCCGGAACCGACGAACAGAAGCAGCGCTACCTGCCGCTGATCGCCAGCGGTCAGATCTGGTGCCAGGGCTTCTCCGAACCGAACGCGGGTTCCGATCTCGCCGGCCTCCAGACCCGCGCGGTGCGCGACGGCGATCATTACGTCGTCAACGGGCAGAAGATCTGGACGTCGATGGCTCGCGAGGCCGAGCAGTGCATCCTGCTGGCTCGCACCGACCCGGACGCGCCGAAGACCAAGGGCATCTCCTTCTTCGTGATGGACATGCGCAGCCCCGGCATCGAGGTGCGCCCGATCAAGAACCTCGTCGGCGACAGCGAGTTCTGCGAGACGTTCATGGACGACGTGCTCATCCCCGCCGAGAACCTGATCGGTCCGGAGAACGGCGGATGGACGGTGTCGCAGTCGACCCTCGGTTCGGAACGGGCGGTTTCGCTGATCGGTCTCGCCGAGCTGCTGCGCCGCAATGGCAGGGACTTCCTGATCGAGGTCGCAGCCGATTGGACGATGCCCGACGGCACGCCGGCGCTCGCCGACAGTGGTGTCCGGGAAGCGATCGGCGGACTGTACGGCGAGGTCGAGATCCTGCGCCTCGTGCTCACCCGGATGGTGACGAACCTGCTCCATCACGGGGGCGCCGGGCCGGAGGCATCGGTCGTGAAGATCTACTACACCGAGCTGCTCCAACGGCTGATGAAGTTCGCCTCCGAGTTGCATGGGTTGCCGGGGCAGATCCTTCGTGCCGGCGTGCCGAGCAGCGGCTGGGAGACGCACGACTTCGCTCGGGACTTCATCCACTCGTACTCGTGGACCATCGGGGGAGGCACGAACGAGATCATGCGCAACATCGTCGGTGAACAGGTGCTCGGGCTCGCGCGTGAGCCGCGGCCAGAAGGGTTGCGGCGATGAACATCGTGCGGATGTCGGCCGGCGAACGAACCGAACTGCAACAGACATCGCGTCGTGTGTTGGCCGAGCGGGCGCCGATGGGACGCGTCCGAGAGCTGCTCGACGACGATCTCGGGCACGACCCGACGTTGTTCTCGGCCCTCGTCGAGCTCGGGTGGACAGGCATGCACCTGCCCGAGACTGCGGGCGGGTCAGGCGTGGCGTTCGCCGATACGGCCGTGGTGATCTCCGAGCTCGGCCGGGCCGTGACCGCCGGACCGCTGGTGTCGTCGGCCATCATCGCTGCAGGCGCGCTGGTGCTGAGTGCAAGCGCCGACCAGTCGGCGCTGCTCCTGCCCTCCATCATCGACGGTTCTGTGATCGCCACCGTTGCGCTTGCCGGCCAGGGCGGACACTGCTCAGCGGCCTCCGTCGGCCCGACGTGGCGACCGGCGGCGGGCGGCGGTATCACCATCGACGGCGAGGCGACGTTCGTGCTCGACGCCGCGTCTGCCGACGTGATGGTCGTCTTCGCGCGTGGCGAGGGGGGAGTGGTTGCCGCGCTCGTCGACCGCTCGCACCCGGGCATCACCGTCACACCGACGACCGCCCTTGACCAGACGCGACGCCCGGCCTCCGTGCGTTTCGATGGTGTCGAGGTCTCGGCATCGTCGATGCTGGCCGAGCCACGCGATGGCGCCGCGCTGTTGGCTGCCGTCGTCGACATCGGAGCGACCGCGACGGCCCTCGACAGCTTCGGCATCGCCGAGATCGTCGTCGAGCGCACCGCCGAGTACGTCAAACAACGCTTCCAGTTCGGGCGCTCGATCGGTTCGTTCCAGGCGATCAAGCACCGCCTCGCCGACGATGTGCTCCTGGTCGAGACCAGCCGGGTCGCGGTCGACAACGCGGCAGCCGCTGTCGACCTCGGTGCGGGAATGTCGGTGCGTGAGCGTGTCATCGCGGTCGCGACCGCCAAGGCCTACGTCTGCGATGCCGCAGTGACGATCTGCGGCGACTCGTTGCAGAGCCACGGCGGCATCGGCTTCACGTGGGAGCACGACACCCACCTGTACTTCAAGCGGGCGATGTTGAACCAGGCCCTGTTCGGCACCTCGCGCTGGCACCGCCATCGGGTCGCCGACGAGGTGCTCCCTCTTGCCAGATCCTCTTCTACAGTGTAGAAGAGAGGTTGTGACTGAGGACGTCGACGCGTTCAGAGCCAGTGCGCTCGCGTTCCTGACCGCCAACGCGCCGTTGCGTACGAACCTGACCGACGCCGCGAGGGGCGTCGGGGACGATGCCATCGGTTTGCTCGACGGCCATGCAGATCGCACCGCGGAGGCGGCCTCGCTGCAGCGTGGCCGGGACTGGCGCCGGCACGTGTTCGACTGCGGGTTCGGTTGGCTCGGCGGACCGCCTGCACTCGGTGGTGCCGGACGCTCGCCGCAGCTCGACGAGGAGTACCGGCTGCTCGAGCGGGCGTTCGATGTGCCCGATCAGCAGCCGTTCGCGACGGGGACCCATCTGGTCGCGCCGGCGATCCTCGCCAACGGCAGCGAAGACGTGCAGCAGCGCTTCCTGCCCGGCCTGTACCGGGGCGATCTGGTCGCCTGTCAGCTGTTGAGCGAACCCGAGGCGGGCTCCGACCTCGCCGGGCTGCACACGAGAGCGATGCGAGACGGCGGCGACTGGATCGTCTCCGGGCAGAAGGTGTGGACGTCGCAGGCCCATCTCGCCGATGTCGGCCAGCTGCTGGCGCGCACCGATCAGGATGCGCCGAAGCACCGTGGGTTGACGATGTTCCTCGTCGACATGCGCAGTCCGGGCGTGACGGTCCGCCCGCTGCGGCAGATGACGGGCGAGACGCACTTCAACGAGGTGTTCCTCGACGACGTCCGGGTCCCGGATGCGAATCGGGTGGGACCACTCGGGAGCGGTTGGTCGGCGGTGATGGCGACCCTGATGGCCGAACGCGCCGCCGTCGGATCCGGTGCCGCGAACTCGGCGGTCGATCCCGTTGCTCGTCTCATCGAGCTGGCCCGCCATCGCGGCGCTCTCGACGACGCACGCGTTCGCCAGCGGCTCGCCACCGCCCACATCAACGCCGAGTTGCGACGGTTCCTCGGACTGCGGCTCGAAGGGGCCGTCGCGGCGGGGCGACCAATCGGCCCGGAAGGCCCGATCCTCAAGCTGCTGTTTGCCCAGCAGGGCAGATCGTGCGGCGATCTGGCCGGTGACCTGCTCGGCCCGTCGCTCGTGGCCGACACGGGCGAGTGGGGGACCTTTGCGTGGGCGCGATGGGTGACGGGCGCGCCGATGTTGCGCATCGCCGGTGGTACCGACGAGATCCAACGCAACACACTTGCCGAGCGCTCGCTCAGCCTCCCCAAGGAGCCTCAACAGAAGGAGCCCAGCCGATGATGACCGGTGAGCAATACCTCGCGTCGCTGCGCGACGACCGGCGGGTGTACCTCGACGGCGTGCGCATCGGCGACGTCACGACGGATGCCGGGCTCGGTGCGGGTGCACGGATCGTCGCCCGCGGCTATGACCGCCTCTACGACACGGACCCGGCAGCGCGGAACCCGGCGTTCACGGTTCCGCGGACAGTCGCCGAGCTGCGTGACCGGTGCGAGCTGCTCGTCGGCTTCGATGTCACGCTGAGCCTGTCCGCTGTGGCGATGGCGCTGCTCACCTCTGCGTCGACCTTGTCCGAATCGGATGCGGGAGCCGGCGAGCGGATCCACGCCTGGTTCGACGATTGCGCCACCCGCGACGTGCGCTTCGCCGAGCTGATCACAGACGCCAAAGGCGATCGTTCGCTGTCGCCGTCGAAGCAGGACGATCCGGACCTGTACGTGCGCGTCGTCGACCGCGACCGCAACGGTGTGGTGATCCGCGGCGCGAAGTTCCACACCACCGCCGGGCCGCTGGTGCACGAGCTGGTGGTGCTGCCGACCAAGCGGATGCGCGGCGGCGAGGAGGACTACGCGATCGCGTGCGCGGTACCGGCCGACGCGGCGGGGGTGATCCAAATCGTGAGCAGCCATCACGCCCGCCACGGTCACGTCCGTGACAAACCGGTGTCCGCTGCGGTCGCGCTCCCGGATTCGATGGTCGTGTTCGACGACGTGTACGTGCCGAACGCGCGGGTCTTCCTCGACGGCGACGTCGCCCGGTCCGCCACCGTGGCCCACGCACTCGGCCTGTGGGAACGGCTGAGTGGCGTTGCCCACATGGCCCACCTGGGCGATCAGCTGGCCGGGCTCGGGCAGATGATCGCCGAGGCCAACGGCATCGCGGGCATCGCCCACATCAAGGACAAGATCGCCGAAATAGTCGTCTACGCGACGATGACGCGGGCGTGCCTCGAAGCCGCGCTCAACAACGTCGATGTTCGCCCCGATGGGATGTTGGTGCCGAGCGAGCTGTACACCAATGCCGGCAAGCTGCACGCGGCGAGCGGATACGCGGCGATGGTGCGCAACGTCCACGACATCGCCGGCGGCACGGTGGTCACCGCGCCGAGCTTCGCCGACTTCGACAACCCGGAGACTGCCCCATTCGTGCACAAGTACCTCCGCGGCGCATCCGGCGTGACGGCCGAGCACCGCCTCGCCCTGTTCCACGCGATCCACAACATGACCGCCGACGAGTGGGGCGGCCGCGAAGCCGTCTCGTGGCTGCAATCCGGTGGTGGGCTGTTCGCCCAACGGACGGTCACTCGCAACCACTACGACATGGCGGGTGCTGTCCAGCTGGCGCGGGCGTTGGCCGGGGTCGACGGTGGCTGAAGGCCGTGTCGCGCTCGTTGCCGGCGGGACCCGCGGCATCGGCCGCGCCATCACCGAACGGCTGCTCGCCGACGGCTGGTCGGTGCTGGCCACCTATCGCAGCGACGACAGCGCTGCCACGGAGCTCGCAGCGGCGAACCCTCGGCTCGTCGTTCGGCGCGCGGACATCGTCTCGGCGGACGAGTGCGCGCACGCGGTCGCGGCAGCGATCGATCGTTTCGGTGCGCTCGATCATCTGGTGTGCAACGCGGCGATCAGCCGCGACAGTCACGTTGCCGACACCGCGGACGACGATTGGAACGCCGTGCTGGACACGAACCTGTCGGGCGTGTTCCGGATGATCCGGGCTGCGCTGCCTGCGATCTCAACGAGCAGCAATGGTCGCATCGTCAGCATCTCGTCGGTGGCGGCGACGATGGGCAACGTCGGTCAGGCGGCGTACGCGACGTCGAAGGCCGGGCTGCTCGGGCTCACCCGCACGCTCGCTCGCGAGGCTGCCGCCAAGGGCGTCACCGTCAACCTCGTGGTTCCCGGTCCGACCGCCGAGACGGGGATGACTGCCGAGACCGACGGCGCGTTCGTCGCCGCGATCAGCCGCAAGATCCCGCTGCACCGCCTCGGTCGCCCCGAAGAGGTCGCCCACGCGGTGCGCTTCCTGCTCGATGACCTGTCCGCGTTCGCGACCGGCTCCGTCGTCACCGTCGACGGCGGATTGAGCATGTGAGGATGGGAGCATGCCGGCCCATCGCGTTCCAGCACTGACGCTCGATGAGATCGTCAGCACCGCAGTCGCGCTGACGGCCGAGCGTGGCCTCGACGAGCTGAGCATGCGCACGCTCGCCGTCGAGTTGGGGGTGACGCCGATGACGGTGCATCACCACGTCGGAGACAAGAACCGGTTGGTCGAGCTGGTCGCCGATGCCGTTGTCGCGGCGGTGCCCGTCCCCGATGCATCGCTCCCGTGGGACGTCTGGCTGACGGCCTATCACGACGCGTTGTGGAAGCACCTTTACGGCTTGGGAGGTGTTGCCCGGCACCTGCTCGACCAGCCCTCGATACCGGCCGGAGCGGCGATCCGGCGGCGAACCGTCGAGGTCCTGGTCGCGTCGGGCTTCAGTGAGCGCGACGCGCTGCTCGCCTCGTCCACGTTCCACACCCACCTGCTCGGCAGGCTCGCGATCGAGGCCGGCTCGACACGCAACGCCCGTGCCGATGAACCCGACTGGCGGGCCCACGGTCTCACCGCTGACGACTACGTCCGCCATGGTCTGGAGACGATTCTCGCCGGCCTGCGCGTCGTGAGCGCTCGCACGACCAACCATCGCAGCATGTGACCCGGTCAGCCGAGATCCTCGACACGAACCCAGAAGCCGCCGGTGTTGTCATCGAAGCGCTGGTCGTTCATCGTCACGCTGTACGTCACCGCGGTGCGCGCTTGGACACAGCGGTCCGAGCCGGCGGTGGCGTGGAAGAACGGCTGGTTCCACTGCAACCCACGCCAGTCGATCGGCGAGACCTGCCCGACCATGGAGTACAGGTTCACGCCCGGCGCGGCCCAGGGGCTCTCCGGGCCGCCGACGGTGTTGCTGTAGGGGCTGATCGGCGCCGGCCAGTTGACCCAGCCCTGGGGACCGTTGGGTGTGGTGAACCACGTGCCGCTCCACACGGTGCCGGAGAGGTACGTGACGTTGATCGCGCGGCCCGGCTGGATCAGGGCCACCTGCGTGGACTGCGTTCTGGCGTCGACCCAGATGTCGTGGCGGCCGAGCACCCGCGTCGTGCGCCCGCTGACGACGCACGGTGCGTCCTGCGCGTGTGCCGCAGACGAGCCTCCGAGGGACCCTCCCAATGATGCGAGAGCGACGGCGATGCCGACGGCGATCCGCTTGCCGCCGACCCATCCGTTCACCGATGACGTGATTGCGACTGACTTCTTCATTGTCGATCCTCCGGTGTTTGCCCGCTGCGGTGTGCGGCGTTACCGGAGAGAGCTGGCGGCCGTCGAGATCTGTCACTTTCCGGAAAAGAATTCAGCGGGACGTGTGCTCGGTATGGTCACGGGATGAGTTGGGGTGCTGCCCGTGGGCCGCTGACGGCGGGCGAGCGGTATGAGTTCGACCTGCGCGGCTACCTGGTGCGCAGCGGCGCACTGACGCCGGAGATGGTGCGCATGCTGCGGCTCGCGGTCGTCGATCTCGGACATGCGCGGGCGGGCGACACGATCCAGAGCCAGCGCTTCACGGGTCACCTCGCCCATCACGAGGTGTTCCGC
>Ga0075365_10000147_pt1 | contig 22269 bp, 18 predicted proteins | sample EndMetdeltDD1765_FD_71387 | JGI IMG/M metagenome (GOLD analysis project Ga0075365, IMG submission 71387) | Populus endosphere microbial communities from Tennessee, USA - Endosphere MetaG P. deltoides DD176-5 | ecosystem: Host-associated > Plants > Roots > Endosphere | place: USA: Tennessee... | reverse complement strand
GCCACCTATATTTCATCCATGAAATTCCTGGAGGGGAAACCCGATGTCGGCCGATCTCAAATATCTCGCCTACACGGCCATGCTCACTGCCGCACTGTGGATTCCCTACGTCGTCTGTCAGGTGATGAGCAACGGCTTTCTGACGCCGCCCAACTATGTCGATCCGACGCCGCGGCCGGTGCCGCTCTGGGGCAAGCGCGCGGACCGCACCTACATCAACGCCGTCGAAGTGTTCGCGCCGTTCGCGGTGCTGGTGATTGTCATTCATCTCACCGGCAAAGCCAATTCGATGACGGCGTTCTGGGCAATGAGCTTCTTCTGGCTGCGCGTCGCGCATGCGATCGTTTATCTGCTCGCGATCCCCTACATCCGCACGCTGATCTTCACACTGGGCTTCGTCTGCGTCGCCGGACTGTTCTGGGAATTGGTCAAGTAATTTCACGGCACGAGCGCCAAACGAATTAGACCTGACTTTGGGCCGCGGCCTGAAGTCAGGTTTGCCGGCTTTTTTGGGTCAGTTCGCTGCGTAACAAGATACCGCAGCGCGCCCAATCAAGATCGAATTCGGCCACCGCCCGCGCGGGCTTGCACAGTGCGTCGCGATTGCCCGCCAAATCGCTGCTTACGTCGAACGACGTAAGTAACAATACCTAGCCAATCCATGCCAATTCGCGCGGATGCAACAAGTCTATTTAAACCTTTGCGGCTTACAGATAGACGCGCACGCTGTTTATCGAGACGGATCGAGCTGCCGCAGGTCTCACGAAAAACAGCTTCAGCAGAAAATTCTTCAGACGGCAGCGAGGGCGTCCAGATGCTCAAGACGTTATTGCGTTGCACCGCGATGTCCGCGGTCGTGCTGACGACCGCCGCTGCAGCCGAACCGATCAAACTCAAACTGGCGAACTTCACTTCAGACCGCACCAGCCTCTACGTCGACATGATAAAGCCATTTGTCGACGCGGTGAACAGCGAAGCGCGCGGCGAACTTCAGATCGACGTCTACAGCAGCGGCGCGCTCGGCAAGGCACCCAGCCAGCAGGCGCAGTTGGTGCTCGACGGCATTGCCGACATCGCTTTTGTCATTCCCGGAGCCACGGATCGCTTTCCCGACAACGCCGTCGTGGAATTGCCGGGCCTGTTCCAGGGGCTGCGCGAGGCCAGCATGGTCTTTACCGGACTTGCCACTACGCGCACCTTAAGGGGATACGACGATTTTCATGTCATCGGCGCCCTTGCGACGGAGCCGGAAAGCATTCACAGCCACGCGGCAATCGCCTCGCTTGACGACCTGCGCGGCAAGAAAATCCGCATTAGCAGCCCATCGGAGTCCGCCGCGCTGGCGCGGCTTGGCATGCAACCGGTCCTGATGCCGGTGCTCGCGGTTTCCGAAGCGATCAGCAGTGGAGCAATCGACGGCGCCGCCATTGCGCCGGCTTTGTTGCAGGAATTCGGCATCGGGCGCGTTACCAGTTATCACTATCTGCTGCGCACTAGCGCCGGTTCGTTGACGCTGCTGATGAATCGCAAGAAATTCGAAAGCCTTCCAGCGCCGGCGCAGGAGATCATTCGCAAATATAGCGGCGCGTGGATTGCCGCACGCTTCGCCGATGGATACGAACGAGCCAATGCGCAAGCGATCGAGCAATTGAAGGCTGACGCGCGGCGCAAAGTGCTTATTCCGACCCAGCCCGAACTCGATCGCGCGCAAGCGGCTTTCAAGTTCGTGATTGATAGCTGGGCCGCAGAAGCTCCGCAAAACCGCAAGCTCCTCGATCTCGCCAACGCTGAGATCGTCAAGTACCGCGCCACCCGCTGAAAGAAAGCTGTCCTGATGTTCGCGCTGTTTTCAATCCGGGTGAAACATGCGAGCTGCGCGGCGATCGTCATGGCGTTGCTGCCGTTCACCGCGAACGCCGAGCCGGAGAAACTCAAGTTCGCGTTTTTCGCCTCGGACCGGGAGTTCGCCTACAGCGGCGTCGTCAAGCCATTCGTCGACGCCGTGAACCCGGAAAGCAAAGGTCTGATCGAGATCGCGGTCTATCCCGGCGGCGCGCTTGGACGGACCTATGCGCAGCAGGCGCAATTGGTCTTGAGTGGCGTCGCCGACATGGCCTGGGTCCATCCCGCGCTAACACCAGAGCAGTTCCCCGATAATGCCGTGCTTGAGTTGCCCGGCATGTTTCGCGACGCCGCAGAGGCTTCGCGGATTTTCTCCCAGCTTGCGAACGCCGGCATATTGAAAGGATACGAGGACTTCTTCGTCATCGCCGCCATCGGCTCGGACCCCGTCAACATCCATACCCGCACGCCGATCGCGTCGCTTGCGGATTTGACAGGCAAAAAAATCCGCACCAGCAGCCGGACTGAAGGAGCGGTGCTCAAGGCGCTTGGGGCGGAGCCGGAAGTGATGCCCATCAACGAGGTGGCAAACGCCATCAATGCCGGAACAATCGATGGCGCAACGGCGTCGCTGGAGGTACTGACCGACTTCGGCATCTCGCGCTTCGCAACCTTTCACTACCTCCTTAATGTGGGAACCATCCCGCTGCTTATTCCCATGAACCGGAAGAAATTCGAAAGCCTGCCGGCCGGCGCGCAGGAAGCGATCCGCAAATACAGCGGCCAATGGCCGACGAAACGCTACATCGACACCGTCGCCGCCTATGACGCCGAGATTTTGGAAAAACTGAAATCCGATCCGAGACGGAAGGTCATCATTCCGTCCGACCAGGACATCGCGGCCGCGCGCGCCGTGTACGACTCCGTCGCCACCCAATGGGCTGAAGCCAGCCCGCGCAACGGCGAACTATTGAAGATCGTCAAAATGGAAATCGCGAAAATGCGATCAACGCGCTAGGTATTCCGATGGCCTTTCTTGCCGGAAAGTCAGTCCGACGCAATATCGGCGTTTTGATCGCCCTGTTCTGCTTTCTTGTTGGTGGCACTTGGGGCGTCGTGAAGCTGACGGCCGACCACCTGCTCTACCAATTCGCCACATCGGCCGCGTCGAACTGGGCGCGCTATCTTGCGGAAAGCGTCACCGATCTTGAGCAAATTGCCTCCGGCGAGCAGCCCTCTGCCGCCAGCATGGCCTTCTTCAATAACGCCCGGCAATCCGGCCAGGTGTTCCGTTACGAGATTTTCAATCGTCACGGCTATTCGCAGCTCGTTTCGGATCAGGAAAAAATTGCATCCGTCGATCTTTCGGAATTCAACGCCGATGCGGCGCGCACGATCAAATTCGGTCAGCCCATCGTCGATACGCAAGAAGGAACTCCTCCCGGACTGCCGGGGTATTTTGCGCGAGCCTATGTTCCCGTTATCGTCGATCAGCGCCGCGTTGCCGTCGTCGCGGCTTACGTCGATCAGACCAGTTCGCGCGACGCTGTTTACTGGGCCTTCGAGATTTCGGCGGCCTTGCTGTGCCTACTGATGGCAGCGTCGTTCGGCATTCCGGCGATGGCCTGGTACCGGCGCACCAAGGAAAAACAGGAGGCCGACCGCCGGATCCGCCACCTCGCCCACCACGACGTCCTGACCGGCCTCGCCAACCGCGCGCATCTGATCGAGAAACTCGAACGCATGCTGGCCGTGCTGCCGTCGGCAGGCGGATCGATGGCGCTGCACTTCATCGACCTCGACCGTTTCAAGGAAGTGAACGATACATTCGGTCACGACGGCGGCGACTTCCTGCTCAAGACGATCGCCGAACGTCTGCGGGCTGTGACGCGTTTCGACGACATCATTGCCCGGCTCGGTGGCGATGAATTCGTCGTGGTGCAAACCAACGTTCCCGACAAAGCCACCGCTGAGGATTTTGCGCAGCGCCTGCTTTCAGCAGTCCTCGCCCCGATGAAATTCAGGGAACAGGATATTACGGCGAGCATCACCATCGGCGTCGCAATGGCGCCATCCGACGGCGACACGCCGGACAGACTGCTCAAATGCGCGGATCTCGGCCTCTATGCTGGCAAGAAGGCCGGACGCAATTGCGTCCGCTTCTTCTCGCCAGACATGGATGACGCACTTCAGACGCGACTCAAGCTCGAAAAACTCATTCGCAATGCCACCGCGACCGGACAATTCGAGTTGCACTATCAGCCGCTGTTTGGCGCCACCGACCGTGACCTGATCGGATACGAGGCGCTGGTGCGCCTGCCAGCGGGCGACGGGACGCTGATCGGGCCTGCCACGTTCATCCCGGTCGCCGAGGACATGCGTGTCATCGACAAGATCGGCATCTGGGTGTTGCGCGAGGCGTGCCGGACCGCGGCGACCTGGCCGAAGCCGCTGACCGTTGCCGTCAATCTGTCGGCTGAACAATTCAAGACCGGAGGCGTCCCCGATATCGTCGCCGCGGTTCTCGCGGAAACCGGTCTCGAAGCCAGCCGGCTTGAACTTGAAATCACCGAGTCGCTTTTGATGGACACCGCTGAAAATACGATGGCGGAACTCAGAAAGCTCAAGGACATGGGCGTTTCCATCGTCATGGACGATTTCGGCACCGGCTATTCAAGCTTGAGCTACCTGTGGCGGTTCCCGTTCAACAAGATCAAGATCGACCGCGGTTTCATGCAGGGCTTGGAAGATTCGAGCCGCGACGTTGAAATGGTCGTACGAACAATCATCGCGCTCGCCCGCGAGTTGCATATGGGGGTAACCGTCGAAGGCGTCGAGACCGCCGTCCAGGCAGATTTTCTGCACGACGCAAAGGCCGATCAGATGCAGGGTTTCTACTTCGGCCGTCCGGTTCCGGCATCGGAGCTTCCAGCGCAATTGGCGAGAAGCGTCCAGAAGCAGATGTCGGCCCCGGAAAAAACGCCAAGTCCAAAAACACCAAGTCAGAAATTGCGCCTGGTCACCTGAGCGTTCGTTCGCGCGGCGCCGTTACCCCTCGTAGTGATCCGCCACCAGTTGATCGAGCAGGCGCACGCCCCAGCCCGAACTCCAGCTCTTGTTGATGTCGGTCTGCGGTGAGCCGAGTGCGGTGCCAGCGATGTCAAGATGCACCCACGGCGTCTTGCCAACGAAGCGTTGCAGGAACTGCGCGGCGGTGATCGATCCGCCATAACGGCCGCCGGTGTTCTTCATGTCGGCGAACTTCGAGTCGATCATCTTGTCGTACTCAGGGCCGAGCGGCATGCGCCAGACGCGCTCGCCGGTCTCGTTGCCGGCCTTGGTCAGGCGGTCGCACAGCTTGTCGTCGTTCGAAAACATGCCGGCGTATTCCTGACCGAGCGCGACGATGATTGCACCGGTCAGCGTCGCCAGATTGATCATGAACTTCGGCGTGTATTTCGTGTTGATGTAATGCAGCACATCGCAAAGAACGAGCCGGCCCTCGGCATCGGTATTGATGATCTCGATGGTCTGCCCCGACATCGACTTCACGATATCGCCCGGCCGCTGCGCGTTGCCGTCCGGCATATTCTCGACGATGCCGATGGCGCCGATGACGTTGACCTTCGCCTTGCGCGACGCGAGCGCCTGCATAAGGCCGACAACACACGCCGCGCCGCCCATGTCGCCCTTCATGTCCTCCATACCCGCAGCCGGCTTGATCGAAATGCCGCCGGTGTCGAAGCAGACGCCCTTGCCGATGAACGAGATCGGCTTTTCCCCGCGCTTGCCGCCGTTCCAGTGCATCACCACCATACGGCTGTCGCGGCGCGAGCCCTGCCCGACGCCAAGCAGCGCACCCATGCCGAGCTTGGTCATGTCGGCGACGTCGAGCACCTCCACCCGCACGCCGAGCTTGCGCAGCGTGGTCGCGCGCTTGGCGAATTCTTCCGGATAGAGAACGTTGGCGGGCTCGTTGATGAGGTCGCGCGCGAATACGACGCCGTCGGCAAGGCCGGCGCGTTGCGTCCAGGCCTTCTTGGCGGCCGGCGCATTGGCGACGGAGATCGTGAGCTTGAGCGAGGAGCGGGTATCCTCGTCATCTTTCTTTTTGGTCTTGTAGCGGTCGAACTTGTAGGCGCGCAGCTTCGCGCCGAGCGCTATTTCGGCGGCATCTTCCGGCTTTACGGCACCGGTCGGCAATTCGGCAACAATCATGCCCTCGGACGCCGCGGATGGGATTTTGCCCACCGCAATCCCACCAAGCTTCAGATAGTCCTTGGTCTTTAGGTCTTTCGGCTTGCCGGAGCCGACGAGGATCAGCCGGGACGCCCGTAGGCCGGGCGGAGCGATCAACTCCAGGGTCGAGCCGAGTTTGCCCTTGAACCGCTCCGCACTGATGGCGCGTTCTGCGAATACGGCAGAATCACCCAGAATTCTGCGGGTTTGCGCACCGAATTTGCCGGTTTCGTCGCAGAATGCGACCAGAACACCCCGTTCTGACGCCGTAAAAGCGGAAAAATCGAGCTTCAGGTCGGCCATTATGCACCCCAATCCTTCGGTTGACCGTGGCTTTTTGCCGGGTCAAAAAACGCCGCCGGCGCTGGCCGGCCTAGGCTCGCCGTTATCGCCCGCGGCCGGTCCCGCGCCTAGCCCTTTTCGAGCCCCGGTTTGGTGGTAAGCCCTTAACCATTCCATATTGAATTTCAACAGCTTTGCCCTTTCCACGCCATTTTGTGAATCAATGGTGACCGGTAAGGGACGGCCGCGAATCCGGGGGGATTTGCGGGTAGCGTTTTGTCAGTGACCTCTGGGGTTGGCCGGTTGTTAACCGGCAGGGGTAGTGGGGACCAATGGGGTCGATTGACCGGTACATTTTTCGCACCACGCTCGGCGCGTTTCTGCTGATCCTCGTCAGCCTGACGTCGATCATCTGGGTGACGCAGGCGTTGCGCGATATCGATCTGATGACCAGCCAGGGTCAGACGATCCTGACGTTCATCGGCATCACCGGTCTCGTCATCCCGCAGCTCGTGCTGGTGATCGCGCCGATCGCGCTCGTGATCTCGGTCGCGCATGTGCTGAATAAACTCGCGACCGATTCCGAAATCATCGTCATGAATTCCGCCGGCATGTCGCCGTGGCGCCTGTTCCGCCCGTTTCTCGAGGCGGCGGTCGTCGTTGCGCTGCTGGTCGGCTTCGTCTCGGCGTATCTGTCGCCGAAATGCCTGCGCGAATTGCGCCAATGGGCAGCGTCAGTGCGCGCCGACCTCGTTACCAACATCATTCAGCCGGGCCGCTTCACGAGCATCGAGCGCGGGCTGGTGTTCCATTTGCGCGAGCGTTTGCCGAACGGCCAGTTGCTCGGCCTTTTCATCGACGACCAGCGCAATCCGCAGGAAGAAACCACCCTGCTCGCCGAGCAGGGCGAAATCGTCGAGAGCGAGCGCGGCACCTTCCTGCTGCTCGGCAACGGCAGCCTGCAGCATCGCTCCGCCAACGAGCGCGATCCAGCCATTGTGAAGTTCGACCGCCACGCATTCGATCTATCGCAGTATTCAAGCCAGGGCGGTCAGGCCGCGGTCAATTTCTCGGTGCGCGAGCTGCCTCTATGGGACTTGCTGTTCCCTGCTCCCAACAATCCGACCCTGCTACGCGATCCCGGCCAGTTCCGTGCGGAATTTCACGATCGCATCGTCGCCCCGCTCTATCCGATCGCCTTCACGGTGATCGCTTTCGCGTGGCTCGGCGCGCCCCGCACAACCCGTCAGAATCGCGCGATGTCGATGGTTGCGACCATTCTCGCGGTGTCTTCCCTGCGGCTGATCGGTTTCGCCAGCATGGTGTTTGGGATTTTCGCGCCGCTGCTGTTGTCGCTCCAGTACATCGCGATCGTGGTGATGGCGGTTATCAGCATTCGCGCCATCGCGAGCGGAACGGCCATCGAAATCCCGGCGCCAATCGTCGCCTGGTGGAATGCAATCGGCGAGCGGCTCGCGCGCCGCGTCGCGACAGCTTAAAGCGCAGCCACCAACATGATGTTGACCAACACGCTTTCACGCTACTTCGGGCTGACGTTCCTGCGCGCAGTCATCGGCGTGTTTATGGGCGTGTTGGTGCTCATCACCCTGATCGATTACATCGAATTGTTGCGTCATAGCGCCGGCGTAAAGGACGTGTCGGCCTGGCTTGTCGCGCGCACCTCGATCTATCGCGTGCCGCAACTTACCGAACGCATCATGCCCTTCGCCGTGCTGATCGGCGCGATGTCGAGCTTTCTCACGATGTCGCGGCGTAACGAACTGGTCGTCGCACGTTCGGCTGGAATGTCGGCATGGCAGTTTACCGCCCCCGCCCTCATTGTGGCTCTTGGCATCGGCGTCTTGGCGACCACGGTTTACAACCCCGTCGCGGCGATGCTGAACGAACAATCGAAGCGGCTCGAACTGCAAATCTTCGGCGGCCGCCCGCAATCCGGCCTGCAGGCGACGGGATCGGGCTTCTGGCTTCGGCAAAAAAGCCCGGATGGCCAGTCGATCCTCCATGCACTCACGGTCAGCGAGCAAGGCATGCGGCTTGGCGGCGTGACCGCCTTCACGTTCAGTCCGGACGGTGCTTACCTGCAGCGCATCGAAGCCAAGATCGCGACCTTGGGTGACGGCACCTGGCGCCTCGAGGGAGCGCGCGTTTTTGGCGCCGATACGCCTTCAACGGAACGCGTAAGCTACGAACTCAAGACCAGCCTGACACCGGCGCAGGTCCGTGAAAGTTTCGCGACGCCCGAGTCAGTGCCGTTCTGGGAGCTACCGGCCTATATCGATACCGCCGAACGCTCGGGTCTCGGCGCGGCCGGCTACCGCCTTCAGTACCAGAAGCTGATTGCCCGCCCCTTCCTGATGGCGGCAATGGTGATGCTCGCCGCCGCCGTCTCCTTGAGATTTTTTCGTTTCGGCGGCGTCCAGAAGATGGTGATGAGTGGAATTCTTTCAGGATTTTTGCTTTATGTGCTCTCGAAAGTCACCGAGGACCTGAGCAAGGCGGATTTGATGCCCGCTCTGGCAGCGGCTTGGCTGCCCGTGCTCGTCGGCGCTCTCACCGGTTTCGTCGCGTTGCTGTACCAGGAGGATGGTTGATGGCCGGTCTGCCCACCATCCTTTTTGCTGGAAGAACGACGCGTTTGGCGCTGGCGACGGCGCTGATCGCGTTTGCGTGCGCCCCCGCGCGGGCACAGCAGCCGCAAAGCGGATTCCTCGACTTCCGCTCACAAATCCGTCCCTCGACCGGGAACAAAGCGCCCGGACTGGCGCAGCAAGCGGTCAAAGGCTCGCTGACCAGCAGCCAGTCCAAGATGCTCGTTCGCGCCAACGAGATGAGCTACGACAACAGCGCATCCACGATCTCTGCTGTCGGCAACGTACAGATTTACTACTCCGGCGCGACCCTCGAAGCCGACAAAGTCATCTACGACCAGAAGACCAAGCGGCTCCACGCCGAGGGAAATGTGCGACTCACCGAAGCCGACGGCAAGGTCAGCTACGGCGAAATCATCGATCTCACCGACGACTTCCGCGACGGCTTCATCGACTCCCTTCGTATCGATACGCCGGACCAGACCCGCATGGCCGCCGCGCGGGCAGACCGCACGTCGGGCAACTACACGGTGCTTCAGAACGGCGTCTACACGGCGTGCGAAGCCTGCCGCGAGGACCCCCGCAAGCCGCCGCTCTGGCAGATCAAAGCCAAGCGCATCATTCACAACCAGACCGAAAAGATGATGTATTTCGAGGACGCCAACCTCGAATTCTTCGGCAAGTCGATTGCGTGGTTTCCCTACATGTCGGCGCCCGATCCGACGGTGAAGCGCAAGACCGGCGCCCTGATGCCGATCGTCTCGTTTAGCTCAGTTTACGGTGCTGGCGTCGAAACCCCCTACTACGTCGCGCTTGCACCCGATCGCGATCTAACCGTGTCGCCCCGTTTCATGACAAAGCAAGGCGTGTTGCTGCAGGGCGAATATCGCCAGCGCTTCGAGACGGGCAATGTGGTTGTGCGCGCCGCCGGCATCGATCAGATCGACCGCGGCTACTTTGTCCGCGACAACGGCACCACCGCGCCGGGCTGGCGCGACTGGCGCGGCAGCGTCGAAACATCCGGAAAGTTCGCACTCTCCCCACAATGGACCTGGGGCTTCGATGCGGTCGCCATTTCGGACCCAACATTCTTTCAGGACTACAAGATCCGTTCATTACAACAGCGTAGTCCGGATCCGTTCAGCTACGGCCTGACCGAAGGAATTTCGCAGCTTTACTTGTCGGGCCGCGGCGACCGCAGCTATTTCGATATTCGCACCATTCACTACACCGGCTTTTCGGAGTCGGACGTGCAAAGCACGCTGCCAGTCATCCATCCGGTGCTTGACTATTCCAGGACCTTGGGCACACCGATATTTGGCGGTGAGCTCGGCTACAGCGTGAACTTCACCAGCCTGTCACGCAGCAGCGTCGAGTTCGACCCGATCAGCAGTCAGGCATTTGCCAGCAATCTTTGCGCGCCCTCGACCGCTGACCCCTCTGTCAAGACCCGCACCAACTGTATGCTGCGCGGCATTCCCGGCGATTATAATCGTTTGTCGGGTGAGACACATTGGAAACGGGAGATTGTCGATTCCGCTGGCCAGGTATGGAAACCATTTGTCTCGGTGCGCGCCGACGTTGCCAACGTGAACATCGAAGCACAGCCGGGTGTCGCGAACTTCATCGCCCCAGGCCAGACGCAAGTCACCCGCGTGATGCCAACCGTTGGCGTCGAATACCGCTATCCCTTCATCGGCGTGCAATCCTGGGGCACCCAGATGATCGAACCGATCGCGCAAATCATCGTGCGGCCCGACGAGCGCAATATCGGCAAGCTGCCGAACGAAGACGCGCAGAGCCTCGTCTATGACGACACGAACCTGTTCAAGGTCGACAAGTTCTCCGGGTGGGACCGCGAGGAAGGCGGCGGCCGCGCCAACTACGGCATGCAATACACCGCGCAATTCAACCGTGGCGGTTTCTTCAATGTACTGTTCGGCCAGTCGTACCAGCTGTTCGGCCTGAACTCCTTTGCCGTCGCCGACGTCAGCAATACCGGCATCAGCAGCGGCCTCGACACTCGCAAAGCGGATTACGTCGCGCGCGCGTCCTATCAGCCCAACAGCATTTATAGCTTCATCTCCCGCTTCCGATTCGACGAACAGGACTTCACGCTACGCCGCCTCGAAATCGAGACGCGCGCAAATTTCGATCGCTGGAATATTTCGGCAATGTACGGAAATTACGATGCGCAGCCGGAACTTGGGTTCCTGAATCGCCGCGAAGGCGTGCTGACTTCGGCCGCCGTCAAGCTCAATGCCAACTGGGTCGCCACCGGCGCGGTGCGTTACGACATTAACGCTGCCAAGATCAACCAGTTCAGGACCGGTTTCGGCTATATCGACGATTGTTTTATCATGTCGCTGAACTACATTACGGATTACAACTATAGTGGCAACGTCAACACCAACCACAGTGTCGTGCTGCAGGTCAGCTTGCGTACCTTGGGCGGTGGCGGAACGTCGCAGTAGAAATTTTCCGGCAACATTCTTTTTGCAATATTTTCCGCGTGAAGAAGCGGCTTGACGACAGACCGGTTGCGAAGATGACAGACGGCTCGATCATGAAATCGGATGGCGCTCGGCGGCTAAGGCTGATGCTTGGCGCGGCCGTCGTTGGCGTTGCCTGCGCACTTTCCACGCCAGCCGCCCTCGCCCAGCAGGTCGCTGTTATCGTAAATGGCGAGCCGATCACGACCTATGACATCGAGCAGCGCTCCAAACTTATACAACTTCAGACCCACAAGGCATCGCCGCGCGACGAGATTCTCAACGACCTGATCGACGACAAGCTGAAGATCCAAATCGGCAAGCGCTATAAGCTGGAAATGTCCGACTCGGATATCGAGTCGGCCTATTCTGAAATGGCCGGCCGTATGCGTCTGACCTCCGCGCAACTGACACAGACGTTGTCCAATCAAGGGGTCTCCGCCTACACGCTGAAAGACCGCGTTCGCGCGCAGATGGTGTGGCAGCAGATCGTGCGCGGAAAATTTCAGGCGAGCCTGCAGCTCAACGAAAAAGAAGTCGAAAAGAAATTAGAATCGCGCAAACAGGACGAAGTTACCGGGTTCGAATATACGCTGCAGCCGATCCTTTTCGTGGTGCCCCGCGGATCGAGCGAGGAAGTGATTTCAGTCAAAAAACGCGACGCGGAATCGCTACGTGTCCGCTTCGACAATTGTGGTTCCGGCCTCGCGGTGGCGCGTGGCTTGCGCGACGTTGCGGTCCGCCAGCCGATCACCAAGGCTTCGTCGGATCTCGCGCCTGCATTGCGCGAGATTCTCGACAAGACTCCAGTCGGACGGTTGACCGAGCCAGAAGTAACGCCCGAGGGCGTTCAGGTCTTTGCGCTTTGCAGCAAACGCGAAACCAAGGCTGTTTCGGCCGCGAAACGCGAAGTCCAGAACGAAATTTTCACCGAGCAGTTTACCGTCAAGTCCAAGCGTCTGCTCGCCGAGCTGCGCAAGCAGGCAATGATCGAATACAAGGAAGTTCACGATGCCAAGCCCACTCGCCCTAACGGCCGGTGAGCCGGCGGGCATTGGGCCTGACATCACGATCAAGGCTTGGCTGCGGCGCGCTGAACTTGGGCTTTCACCTTTTTATCTGATCGGTGATGCGCGCTACATCGCACAGCGCGCCGAGCAATTCGGCGTAAAGATCGCCGTTGCGACTGCGACGCCGGAAGAAACTTATTCGATTTTTCCAAAAGCACTGCCGGTCGTTGATTGCGGTGTCGCTGTGACGGCCAAGGCCGGCAAGCCGGATGACAGCAGCGCTCCGGCTGCAATCGCGGCTATCAAGCACGCGGTTGCCGACGTATTTGCCGGCAAGGCAAGCGGCATTGTCACCAATCCTGTCGCAAAGAATGTGCTTTATCGTGCAGGCTTTGCCGAACCCGGCCACACCGAGTATCTCGCCAAGCTGTCAGCCGAGTTTACCGGCAAAGCCATCCATCCGGTCATGATGCTGTGGGCGCCCGAACTTGCGGTCGTTCCGGTCACGATTCATTTGCCGCTGGTGCAGGCGCCGCGCGCCTTGAGCATGGAACTGATCGTGGAAACCGGACGGATCGTGGCACGGGACATGAAGGACCGGTTCGGCATCGCGTGCCCTCGCCTTGCCGTCGCGGGACTTAATCCGCATGCCGGCGAAGACGGCACCATTGGGACGGAAGACCGCGACATCGTTGCGCCGGCCGTCCAGATGCTGAAATCCGAGGGCATCGACGCTCGCGGGCCGCTGTCGGCGGACACGATGTTCCATCAGGCCGCACGCGAAAGCTACGACGTGGCACTGTGCATGTATCACGACCAGGCATTGATCCCGATCAAGACGCTGGCGTTCGACCATGGCGTCAATGTCACGCTCGGACTGCCGTTCGTGCGCACATCGCCGGATCACGGCACGGCATTCGACATCGCAGGCAGCGGCAAGGCCGACGAATCGAGTCTCGTCGCCGCGCTCAATCTCGCAGCACGGCTGTCGGCCCGCACCGCGCCCCTGCTTGCTTCTGCGAAATGAACGCAGCCGACGATCTGCCGCCGCTGCGTGACGTTATCCGCCGTCACGAATTGTCGGCCAAAAAATCCCTCGGCCAGAACTTCCTGCTTGACCTTAATCTTACCGGCCGTATCGCTCGCGCGGCGGGACCGCTTGAAGGCGTCACCGTTATCGAGATCGGTCCCGGTCCCGGCGGGTTGACGCGGGCGCTGCTGTCGAATGGCGCGAAGAAGGTCATCGCTATCGAACGTGATGCCCGCGCCATCGCCGCCCTTGGCGAAATTGCGGAGCGCTATCCAGGCCAGCTTGAAATCATCGAAGGCGATGCGCTGGAGTTCGGCGCGCGCGCCCACGCGCAAGGTCCGGTCCGCATTATCGCCAACCTGCCCTATAATATCGCAACGCCGCTGCTGATCGGCTGGCTCACGACCGAACCATGGCCGCCGTGGTTCAACGCAATGGCGCTGATGTTCCAGCGCGAGGTGGCCGAGCGCATCACCGCCGCGCCGGGCTCGAAATCCTACGGGCGTCTGTCCATACTTTCCAACTGGCGTTGCGAAACCAGGATCATGTTCGACGTCGCGCCATCGGCCTTCGTGCCGCCGCCGAAGGTCACGTCGTCAGTCGTCCGGTTTATTCCGCGCATAACTCCGCTGCCATGCGACCGCCGAATGCTCGAACGGGTGACGGAATCCGCCTTCGGCCAGCGGCGCAAAATGCTGCGCCAGAGCCTGCGTTCCGTCGCTCCCGACCCGTTTCCTGCACTGGAAGCCGCCGGCATCGCGCCAACCGCGCGCGCTGAAGAGATCCCTGTCGAAGGCTTCGTCGCGCTCGCCAACGCCCTGTCAAAAACCCGCGCGGCGGACTAGATAAGCTCCGAAAGGCGGAGGCAGAAAATGGAAAAAGAAATCGTCCGCATCCATGGCGTGACGCGTCGTGGCCCGTCGGAACAGGTTCACGACAAGCAGATCGTCGTGCAGGCTGGCGACTATGCAGCAACAACGCCGTTCCTGATGCTGTCGGAAGACTGGTTTGCCGCGCCGCGCGGCTTCGAGACCCATCCGCACCGCGGCATGCAGACGGTGACCTTCGTGCTCGACGGCGCGCTCGAACATGCCGATCATACCGGCGGTCATGGCGTGCTGCGCCAGGGCGACGTACAGTGGATGACCGCCGGCCGCGGCGTCATGCACTCCGAGATGCCGCACGCGAACGAGACGGCGCACACGCTCCAGCTCTGGCTCAATCTGCCCGCCAACATGAAGATGATGCCGGCGAGCTACGTCAACCAGAGCGCCGCCGAGGTGCCGGTGCGCAAGGATAACGGCGTCGAGGTGCGCGTCTACGCCGGCAAATCCGGCGACGTCGAGCAGAAGCACGGCAGCAACTGGCCGATGATGCTGCTGGATGTGAGGATCGAACCGGGCAAGATGCTGTTTCAGGACATCCCCGCGATGTACCGCGGCTTTGTCTATGTGCTGCAGGGCTCGGGCCGGATGGGCGCCGGCGGCACTCCGGTCACGGCGGGTCAGGTCGCGTGGTTTGAACCCACACTCGGCGACGGCAACGACACATTCTCGATCGCCGCTGATGAACCGCTGCGGCTGCTGCTTTTCGGCGGGCCGCCTATTCAGGAGCCGGTCGCCTTCGGTGGCCCCTTCGTGATGAACACCGAGGAAGAAATCCATCAGGCATTCATGGATTTTCGCAGCGGACGTTTTCTGGCTTAGTCATGCGCGTGATCTGATCCGAAAACCGGAAGGCCGCTTTTCGGGATCACGCGCTAAAGCTGCGCCTGCAATCCGCGCACGAACGCCGTCAACCCAATCTGGCGCTCGCGCTTGAGCCGTTCGGCGGCAAGGATCGAACGAACTTCGTTCAAACTGCGGTCGATGTCGTGATTGATCACGATGTAATCGTACTCGGCCCAGTGGCTCATTTCATCGCCCGCTTTCGCCATGCGACCGCGGATCGTCGCATCGTCGTCCTGTGCGCGGGAATGCAGGCGGCGTTCCAGTTCCGGCACCGACGGCGGCAAGATGAACACGCTGACCAGGTCCTCGCGGGCTCGCTCGCGGATCTGCTGGGTCCCCTGCCAGTCGAGGTCGAACAGCATGTCGCGTCCGGCGCTCAATGCCGCTTCGACGGGCTTTCGCGGCGTGCCATAGCTATTGCCGAACACGGTTGCCCATTCGAGCAATTCGTTCTGCTTCACCATCTCGTCGAACTTCGCCCTGTCGATGAAATGGTAATGCTGGCCGTCAACCTCGCCCGGCCGCTGCGCGCGGGTCGTCACCGAGACCGAGAGCTCGGCTTGTTTCTCGGCAAGCAGCATGCGCGACAAGGTTGTCTTGCCCGCGCCCGAGGGCGAAGACAAAACAAACATCAGGCCGCGCCGGGCAACGCTGGTTTCAACCTTCGCCATCGTTCATTCCAGATTTTGCACTTGCTCGCGGAATTGCTCGACGACGGTCTTCAGCTCAAGCCCGATATTGGTGAGTTCGACGTCGTTCGATTTCGCGCATAGCGTATTGGATTCGCGGTTGAGTTCCTGCGACAGGAAATCGAGCTTGCGCCCGATCGCGCCGCCGCCTGCAATCAGCGACAGCGCCTGCGCAACGTGCGCCGCAAGGCGATCCAGTTCCTCGCGCACATCGGCCTTGGCCGCCAGTAATATCGCTTCCTGGTGCAAGCGATCCGCGTCAAACCGTCCGCTATCGGTCAGCACGGCGATCTGCTCGGCGAGACGTTTCTTGACCGCTTCCGGCTTGCGGCCGGGGGCGGCGTCCGCACGCCCCGCGAGCGCGGAGATTTCCGCCAGCCGCTCGCTGAGAATTTTGCCGAGCGCCGCACCTTCGTGCTTTCGCATCTGCGCAAGACTTTTCAGCGCCGCTTCAAACCCCGCAACGATGCTGACCTCAGCCGTGCGTTTTTCGCTTTCGCGCTCTTCCGCATCGACCACGTCGATCACGCCCTTGATGGCCAGAATGCCGTCGAGCCTCGGCGGGTCGGCGTCGATGCGATCCTGAAGCTGCTTGAGCGTCGCCAGCACCGCTTCCAGCACCGGCTCGTTGACGCGCACTTGCGGCACCACGCCTTCCCGCTCGACCGAGAGCGTCGCCTGCAGGGTGCCGCGCGAAAAACCTTCCGCAGCCCTGACGCGAGCCGGCTGCTCGACGCTGTCCCAGCCCTGCGGCACGCGCAGACGCAGATCGAAGCCCTTGGCATTGACGGACTTGATTTCCCACGTCCACGCATAGGGCCCGGATACACCCTGGCTGCGGGCAAAACCGGTCATGCTCGACAGTGCCATATGCTTATGGTTCCCGGCGTTCTAGGTCCGAATCGTAACGGAGGTCATACGCCAGATTAGGGCGCGGATGGATCACGGGAAACCTGAATTGGCGGCTGAAATAACCGCTATTGGGTCCGCGGCCGCGGTGACGCCTGAGCCGGCGCAACCTGAGAGGGCGCAGCCTGAGCCGAAGCGGGCGCGGCGGGCTTTGGGGCCTGCGCGGGTCTCGCGGCAGCCGGTTTCGGGCGGGCGCCCTGTTCCGGCGTCTCTGCCGCATCCTGCGCCGCGACATCGTCCACGTCGGCCGCATCGTTCGCCGGCTGCCGTTCGATGGCCCGCAGCTTGCCGACGTTCTTCTGATGATCGCCGAGCGTTTCCGAGAAGGCGTGGCCGCCGGTGCCGTCAGCAACAAAGAAGAGTTCGCGTGTCTTTGTGGGGTTCGCGGTGGCCTCGATTGCCGCACGGCCGGGATTTGCAATCGGTCCCGGCGGCAGGGCCGGAATAGTGTAGGTGTTGTAAGGCGTAGGCTTGGTGATTTCGTTACGCTGAATCGGCCGGCCGAGCGTACCCTTGCCGCCGACAAGACCGTAAATGATCGTCGGGTCGGATTGCAGCCTTTTGCGCTGCTTCAGCCGATTGACAAACACCCCGGCTACCCGAGGACGCTCGTCCGGCTTGCCGGTTTCCTTCTCCACGATGGATGCGAGCGTCACGAGTTCTTCCGGCGACTTGAGCGGCAGATCCTGCGCCCGGCGCTCCCAGGCTTCCTGCACCACCTTGCGCTGGGCTTCCTGCATGCGGCGTATCAACTGCTCGCGCGGTGTCCCGCGGGTGAAGCGATAGCTTTCCGGAAGCAATGATCCTTCGCGCGGAATCTCCCGGATATTGCCGGAGAGAAGGCCGATCTCGAGAAGCCGCTGCACGATCTGCTCGGAGGTCAATCCTTCCGGGATCGTGAGTTGATGCTGGACCACCTTGCCTTCGATGATCGTATTGATAACGTCCTCAACGCTCGACTGTTTCGCAAACTGATACTCGCCGGATTTCAGATCGACGCCGCGCACCTTTTGAAGCCCGACGGCGGCCATGAATACCCAAGGCTGCTCGATGACGCCTTCGCGCTCCAGAACGTCGGCGACGTCACGGAAGCCGGCGCGCGGAATATTGACGATCCTGTCCTCCGCCAGCGGGCCCGGCGTTTCAAGCTGATATTTGCCATACCAAACAGCACCGCCGCCGCCGATCGCCAGCACGGCGAGAATGGTGAACATCGCATTGGCGGCGACAATCATCGGATGCTTGGCACTTGAAGAGCGCGTCGCGCGCAACCGTTGCGGCACCGGAGGCAAGCGCGGCGGCGTTGGATTGCGCTGGCGCTCCTTCAGCGTGTGCAACGAGCCGCGCCTGTCGGCTCCCGGCTCCGCCGAAGCCGGCGTATCAGAAGTATTCTTGCGCCGCCAAAACATTCCAGAATCCGCCAATGCATCCCGAGACGGCACGCTACACTACCGTCGCGAATGAAGAAAGTTGCCAGGCTCTGGAAGTGGAAGGCGATTGCGGCGAAAATAGAGGACGCCGCAATGGCGGCGTCAGGACACCGCTCGCCGCATGATCAGCGACGCATTGGTGCCGCCAAATCCGAACGAATTCGACAACGCCACATTAATTTCACGCTTGCGCGCCTGCTTCGGCACAAGATCGATGGCGGTTTCAACCTGCGGATTATCAAGGTTGATCGTCGGCGGCGCGATCTGATCGCGCATGGCGAGAATGCAGAAGATCGCTTCAACCGCGCCCGCCGCGCCGAGCAGATGCCCGATCGACGATTTCGTCGATGACATCGAAATGCGGCCCGCCGCATTGCCGACCACGCGTTCGGCTGCGCCAAGCTCGATGGTATCGGCCATGGTCGAGGTGCCGTGGGCGTTGATGTAGTCGACTTCGGATGCGGCAATACCCGCGCGCTTGAGCGCCATGTTCATACAGCGGAACGCACCGTCACCGTCTTCCGACGGCGCCGTGATGTGGTGCGCGTCGCCCGTGAGGCCATAGCCGATAATCTCGGCATAGATTTTCGCGCCGCGCGCCTTGGCATGCTCGAGTTCCTCGAGAACGACGACGCCGGCGCCCTCGCCCATCACGAAACCATCGCGGTTCTTGTCGTAGGGACGCGAAGCCTTCTCGGGCGTCTCATTGTAAGCGGTCGACAGCGCGCGGCAGGCGGCAAAGCCCGCCAGGCTGATGCGGTTGATCGGCGATTCCGTGCCGCCTGCGACCATCACATCGGCATCGTCGAGCGCGATCAGCCGCGCGGCATCGCCAATGGCGTGAGCGCCGGTCGAGCATGCGGTGACGACCGAGTGGTTCGGCCCCTTGAGGCCGTGTTCGATCGAGACATACCCCGAAGCGAGATTGATCAGACGGCCGGGAATGAAGAACGGCGAAATGCGGCGCGGACCTTTTTCCTGCAACGTGATCGACGCCTCGGCAATGCCGCCAATGCCGCCGATGCCGGAGCCGATCATCGTGCCGGTGCGGTACTGTTCGTCGGGGGTCGAGGGTTTCCAGCCGGAATCCTCAAGCGCCTGCTTGGCCGCGCACAGGCCATAGACAATGAATTCGTCGACCTTGCGCTGCTCCTTGGGCTCCATCCACTGATCAGGATTGTAGGTGCCGTTGGTGCCGTCGCCGCGCGGGATCTGCGCCGCGATCTTGGCCGGCAGATCGGAAACATCGAACTGCTCGATTTTGCGGACGCCGCTTTCGCTGGCGAGGAGGCGCTGCCATGTCGGCTCGACGCCGCAACCGAGCGGCGTAACCATCCCCAAACCAGTAACGACAACCCGCCTCATGTCTTTCTTCCCGCTCCGGCGCCGGCGGCCGGTTGATCTACATCTAGTCCCTAACCCGGCCCCCGAAAAGCATCAACACACGCGGCTTCGGCGTGGGGCGCCGAAGTGGAACTACTCGGATTTATCTGGCTTTTGCGGCACACGCCCGTGGACGGCCGCATCTATCATACGCAGCATCAGGAGATGCAGCCCCGGCACGAAACAGTGCGGCCGGGGCTCAAGAGCCATCAGCCCTTGGCGTTCTTCTCAAGGAACTTGACCGCGTCGCCCACGGTCAAAATCGTCTCGGCGGCGTCATCGGGGATCTCGCACCCGAATTCTTCTTCGAACGCCATTACCAGCTCGACGGTATCGAGACTGTCGGCACCGAGGTCGTCGATGAAGCTCGCGGCTTCCGTCACCTTCTCGGGCTCAACGCCCAGGTGTTCCACGACGATCTTCTTAACGCGCTCGCCGATTTCACTCATCTTTCAAACCCCGTGCTTGATTGGCCGGACCTGGCCCGCGACCTAATTAGATTATCGCCGCAGTTCGGTCGTGATCTTTTTTGCCTAATCCGTGAATCTCTAAAGTCAGTTGGTTGTGGTGCAGCCGAGCGCCAAATGCAACTGCACCGGACCCCCGTCGCCCCTGCCCAAGCCGGGGTTCGGGTAGCATACTTCAAAACCGAAGGCCAGCGGCCCAGCCCACAGCCAAAATGGCCCGAAAAGCCCGGTTCCTGACGCTTAAATGGCCAAATTCAGGGCGCTATTCGCAGAAGCGCTTACCGTTAAAGGTGAAGCATTTTCCGCCGCCCGTAGCGGGCGCTGAAGCCCGCTCCTGCCGCGCTGCGGCCTTCGGAGCCGGGTCCGGCTTCTTCTTGCAGACGCCGTCGCCGCCAAGCGCAAAGCCGCTTTCGCAGGTGATCTGCACGCACTCGTCGCCATCGACCTTCTGGCCTTTGGCGCAGACCAGCGGGCAGACCCGGTTGGTCTTGGCACGCACGCTGTCGAGCGCGTCGAGGCTCGCAAGCTTCACGTCAAGTTTGGTGTTGGCGAACTTGTTGAACTTCTCCAGCGCCGCCCGTGACGAGTCGCCCCAGCCGCCGTCCATCGCGCCGGGATCGCAACCGACGCGTTTGAGATGCGCCTGCAGCAAGCGCCCAACGTCTGCAGCATCCATGGCCGGGGCGGCTGGCGCGAGATCGCGCGAAACCGCATGACCCGGCGACAAAGCGGCAACCTTGGCCTGATCGGCGGCCGCCTGTTTCTTCGCCGCTTCTACTTCGCGGCGCGCATCCTCGATCGCCTGCTTCTTGGCTTCCTCGATCTGATGGCGCGCGTCCTCCGCCTGCTTCTTGGCTTCCTCAACCTGTTTGCGGGCAGCCTCAAGCTCACGCTGGGTCTGCTCGGCCTGCTTGCGCACGGCGTCGGGCGCTTTCTTCTTTTCTTCCTCGGCGGCCTGCTTTTTCAGTTCTTCGAACTTGGCGCGCGCCAGATCTTCGGCCTGCCTGGTCGCGACATCGGCCTTGGCGCTCGCCTGCTCGGCGTCACGCAGCTTGCTGTATTGCGCGCGGGCAAGATCGGCATAGAGGCCGGTCGAGCGCACCGAGAGGAACGATTCCCACGCCTGCTTTGTCCCGATCTGCGCGGCGAACTCGTATTCGCGGCGCGCGTCTGCGGTCTGATCGCCGCCGGGTAGGCCCGGCACCAGCGAAACCGTGTCGCCGCCGAGCGAGCCGTAGACGAACGGCTCCTGACGGCTGTTGGTGCTGCGAACGACATCGTCGCGCACCTTGCCGAAGGCAAGACGCAAATCGAGGCCGGGCGTTGGAAGATATTTCACCAGCGCCGTCGTGAACGGACTGTTGCTGCCGTCACCGTCGGAGGCCGTCGAACCGGCCTTCGCCGCGAAAGCGATCAGCGTGTCGGAATTTGTCGGCTCGACCTTCGCAAGACCGCGGCCGACCGAGCGCGTGCCGAGCGTGCGCTTCATCGTTTTCGAAAACGGATTGTCGCGGCAGGCGTCGAGGATGACGAGCCGCAGGCGTTTCGCCGGATCGAGCGTGCGCAGAATGCGTTCCAGCGAGACGCCCTCGTCCTCGACGTCGACGTCGCGTTCGAGCATCGCGTCGATTGGAACGAGATAGTTCTGCCCGTCCACCTCGATGCCATGGCCAGCGTAGTAGACGACGGCAATGTCTGCGGTGGTGGCACGGTCGCCAAAGTCGCGCAATGCGCGCTTGAGATCGGCGCCGCTCAGATCGCGGCGGCTGTCGACCTCAAAACCGGCCTTCTTGAAAACATCCGCGACCAGCGCAGCATCGTTGATCGGATTGGGAAGTGGGGTGACGTTCTTGTAGCGCGAGTTGCCGATTACAAGCGCGATGTTGCCAGCGAACGCATCGCCGATCACGGACAGCGACAACAGTGCGGCAAGAGCTGCGATAAATCGAAAGCGTGACGACACGGCTTTGTCTCGAAAATCTGGAAACCCTGAATCGCCTTGGAGGTATTATAGCCCATAGCTATTGAAAATCGAGCCCCTCCTAACTTGCTCCCCGCCCATCAGGGGCCAGTGAGCGGCCGGTTCCGGAGGAAAGACAGGGAAATCTAGCCCCGCGCCGCCTTGAAAGCCTCGATATCCGGCGGTCCGCCAATGGC
>Ga0075365_10000146_pt1 | contig 22288 bp, 20 predicted proteins | sample EndMetdeltDD1765_FD_71387 | JGI IMG/M metagenome (GOLD analysis project Ga0075365, IMG submission 71387) | Populus endosphere microbial communities from Tennessee, USA - Endosphere MetaG P. deltoides DD176-5 | ecosystem: Host-associated > Plants > Roots > Endosphere | place: USA: Tennessee... | reverse complement strand
GCGGTTGCGCCGGTCGCGGTCGCGTTGACGCGCAAGCCGTCGCCGATCTCCGCGCTGGTCAGCGCGGCGAGCGCGCCCGCCGGCGTCAGCAAGCACGGCCCCGAACTGCTCGCGCTCGATGCGGGCGAGCAGTACCGCTTCGGGTTCAGCATGAACGCGTGCATCGGCTGCCACTCGTGCGAGGTCGCGTGCGCCGAGCAGAACGGGCTCCCGGCCGGCACGACGTGGCGTCGAGTCGGTGAGATCGAAGGTGGCGCGTACCCGGACACGAAGCGCTTCCACCTCTCGATGTCGTGCAACCAGTGCCTCGAGCCGGCATGCCTCGAAGGCTGCCCGACCAACGCGTACGAGAAGCTCGCCAACGGCGTCGTCGAACACCACGCCGACGACTGCATCGGATGCCAGTACTGCACGTGGAACTGTCCGTACTCGGTTCCCGCGTTCCAACCCGACCGGCGCATCGTCACCAAGTGCGACATGTGCCAGCCGCGCCTGTCGGAGGGCCTCGCTCCGGCCTGCGTCTCGGCCTGCCCCACACATGCGATCACGGTCGAGAAGGTCAACGTCGCCGAGTGGCGCGCCGATCATTCTGCCGGCGACGCACCGCATCTGCCCAGCGTCGAACTGACGCTGTCGACCACCCGCATCGAGCTACCCGACAACGTGCCGCTGGAGACGTTCTCGGCCAGCGACTGGAACCTGCGTCCCGAACACCCCCACTGGCCGCTGGTGTGGCTCACGCTCGTCAGCCAGTTCGCGGTCGGCGCCAGCGCGACAGCGTCGTCGACTGCATCTCGGGTGCTTGCCGCCGCGCTCGCGGTCGCAGCGATGGTCGGCGCGCTGGGCCACCTCGGCCGCCCAGCCGTTGCCTGGAAGGCGTTCCGCAACCTGCGCCGCTCGTGGCTCAGCCGCGAGGTCGCGCTGCTCTCACTGTACGGCGCGGTCGCCGCCGCTGCCGTTCCGTTCCCGGTGCTGCGGATACCGGCCACGGTGGTCGGAGTCCTCGGAGTGTACGCCTCAGCCCGGCTGTACATCGTTCCCGGCCGGCCGTCGTGGAACAGCCCGCTGACAGTGGTTCGGTTCCTGGCGACGGGCCTCGCACTCGGGCCGCTGCTGACCGGACATCGCAGTCTCGCCGCGATCGGCGTGGCAGTCGCACTGGTCGCGACCGCGCTCAACTGGGCCCGGCTGATGCGCAGTCCGAAGCACGCGATCCCCCAGCAAGCACGGTGGGGCGCGGTGCGCCTCGAGCTGGGCTGGTTCTTGCCCTGGACCGCGTGCCGGTTCGCGCTCGGGTTCGTCGGAACGGTCGCGATCCTGGGGGGTGCCCCAACGTTGGTGCCTCTCGCCATGCTGGGCATCGCCGAGCTGATCGGACGATGGCTCTTCTACGTCGCCGTTGTGCCGCTGAACATGCCTGGCGCCTTCTGGCGCGGTGCGGCTGGAACGCACCGATGATCGCCGAACAGGTCGAGCGCCTGAAGAAGATCGCCGGCTTCGGCCACCGCGGCGAGCACTACCGATACGTACCCCAGCTCACTGTGTCCGGAGAGAACCGTGGACCGGTGAGCGCGAGCCGCGCGGTCGACCAATGGGTGCGCACCACCTGTGGCTACTGCTCGGTCGGGTGCGGGATGCTGATCGGCGTCAACGACGGGCGCGCCGTCACCGTGCAGGGTGATCCGCTCCATCCGGTGAACCGCGGCCGGCTGTGCCCGAAGGGGCTGTCCGAGCATCAGACGATCCACACCGACGGCCGCCTGCTCGAGCCGAGCGTCGGGGGCCGAACAGTCAGCTGGGACACCGCGATCGACACGGTCGTCGACGGTTTCCGCGACATCATCAAGCGCTACGGCCCCGAGTCCGTGGCGATCCTGTCGACCGGCCAGCTCGTCACCGAGGAGTTCTACACGCTCGGCAAGCTGGCGCGGCTCGGCATGGGGCTGCGCCACTACGACGGCAACACGACACTGTGCATGGCCAGCGCGGTCGCCGGTTACAAGCGCAGCTTCGGCACCGACGGTCCGCCCGGGTGCTACGACGACTTCGGTCTCGCCGACGTCGTGGTGCTGTGGGGAGCGAACGTCGCCGACAACCATCCGCTGCTCGCGCCGCGGCTGCTCGGCCCTGACCGCCCGTTCCTGATCACGGTCGACCCCCGTGTCACGAAGACGGCGATGCTCGCCGACCTCCATGTGCCGGTCAAGCCGCGCGGCGACATCGCGTTGTTGAACGGAATCCTCGTACTGCTGATCGAGGAAGGCATCGTCGACATCGAGGCCAGTCGTGCGCATGTCGACGGCCTCGACGAGCTCCTCGCCCAGCTCGCCGGTTGGAGCGTCGCACGCGCAGCCGAGGAGTCGGGCATCGACGAGGCGATGCTGCGCGATCTCGCCCGTCGGATCGGTACCGCTGAGCGCTGCACGCTGGCGTGGACGATGGGCGTCAACCACTCCGTGCAGGGCACCGAGACCGTCACCCTGCTGAACACGCTGGCCGTGCTCACCGGCAACATCGGTCGGGAGGGCGCTTCGCCGTTCTCGATCACCGGGCAGTGCAACGCGATGGGCACGCGCGAAGCCGGCTTCACGGCATCGATGCCCGGCTATCGCAACTACGACGATCCCGCCGCCCGGGCCGAACTGGCCGAGCTGTGGGGCATCGACGAGTCTCGCCTCCCCGCCGAGCGCGGCCGCGCCTACCCCGACATCATCAACGCGGTCGTGTCCGGAAAGATCAAGGGGCTGTGGATCATCGCGACCAACCCAGTCGTCTCGTATCCGAACCGGGAGACGCTCGAGTTCGCACTCGACTCGCTGGAGATGCTCGTCGTCCAGGATGGCTTCGAGACACCGACGACCGACCTCGCCCACGTCGTGCTTCCGGCGGCGATCTGGGGCGAGAAGAACGGCACGTACACCAACAGTGAGCGGCGTGTTTCACGGGTGCGGGCCGCCGTCGAGCCGGCGGGTTCGGCTCGATCGGACTTCGACATCTTCGTCGCGATCGCCAAACGGTGGGGTTGTGCCGACGAGCTGTTTCCCGGGTGGCAGACGCCGCAGGACGCGTTCGAGGAGTGGCGGCGGGTCTCGGCCGGGCGCCCGTGCGACTACAGCGGCATCACCTGGGACCGCATCGACGAGGCCGGCGGGGTGCAATGGCCGTGCCCCGAGGGTGACGACGTCCCGCTCGGCGGCACCAAGCGGCTCTATGCCGATCTGCAGTTCAATCGCCCGAACGGCAAGGCACAGGTGTTCCCCGTCGAGCCGAAGCCGATGCGCGACGCACCCCGGCCTGACTACCCGCTGATCCTCAACACCGGCCGCACTGTCGAGCACTGGCACACGCGGACCAAGACCGGTCGGATCGCGATCCTCGAGGGACTGTCGCCCGAGGCGTGGGTCGAGATGCATCCGGACGACGCCGCTGAGCTGCGGCTGCGCGCGGGCGATTGGGTCGATGTCTCGTCGCGGCGCGGTCGGGTCGATCGAATTCGCGTGCGGGTCACCGCAACGGTGCGGGCCGGTGAGGTGTTCATCCCGTTCCACTGGGACGAGCGCTGTGCCAACCGGCTCACCGACGACGAGTTCGATCCGATCAGCCGCGAGCCGAACTACAAGCAGTGCGCCGTGCGTGTGAGACGAAGCGAGGGCCGCTGAGCGTGACGCTCCAACCCGGAGAGTGCATTGGAAGACACCGTCGGGCAACGTCGACGAAACATGCCCGACACTCTTCGCAGCGACAATGAGTGGTGTGCTACGCGGCTTCACTGTTGGGATCACGGCTGACCGCCGCTGGGACGAGCAAGCCGCGCTGTTCGAGCGACGCAACGCGACCGTCGTGCACGCGCCGACGATCCGGACACTGCCACTCGGGTCCGATGCCTCGTTGCGCGCCGCGACCGAGGCGGTCATCGCCAAGCGCCCTGCGGTCCTGATCGCCAACACCGGGCTCGGCATCCGCTCGTGGTTCGGCGCCGCCGAGAGCTGGGGCCTCGGCACCGAACTGCTCGAGGTGCTGGGCTCGGCGCAGATCTTCGCCCGCGGGCCGAAGGCGTCGGGGGCCATCCACTCGTCCGGCCTCGACGTCGCCGGCAAGGCGTCGAGCGAGCGTCTCACGGAAGCGATCGACATGGCCCTCGAGGTACTGCGGCCGGGCGACATCGTCGCCGCCCAGGTCGACGGCAGTGGCGCGCCGAACAAGTTCGAGCGACTGCGCGAGTTCGGCGCGGAAGTGATCGAGATCCCGGTGTACGAGTGGAAGGTGCCCGAGGATCGCCGCCCCGCGATCCGCCTCGCCGAATCCGTGATCGCGGGGAAGGTCCACGCCGTCACGTTCACGACGGGACCCGCCGTGCGCAACTGGTTCGCGATCGCCGCGGAGCGCGATCTGGCCGAACCGCTGCGCGACGAGCTGACGAGCGGCCGGGTCGTGATCGGCTGCATCGGGCCGGTGTGCGCGCTGTCGCTGGAGGCCGAGGGCATCTCGTCCGAGCACTTCGTCGTGCCCGATGCCTGGCGGCTCGGGCCGTTGGTGCGGGCCGTCGCCGGCAGCCTGGAGGCGCATGTGGTCGAGGGTTCGATGCGTGGCGCCCCGTTCGTGCTGGCCGGCAATCACGCGACCGTGAACGAGGAGCCGGTCACGCTCACCGACATCGACTCGCGTTTGCTCGCCCGGCTCGCCACCCGCCCGAACGTCGTGCACAGCAAGACCGAGCTGCTCAACGCGGTGTGGGGCACCCACGAGGGCGACCCGCACGCGGTCGAGGTTGCGATCGGCCGCCTGCGCGGCCGTCTCGGCTCGGCCGGCTCGGCCATCACCTCCGTCCATCGCCGCGGCTACATCCTCCACTCCTGAGCATCCGCAATCCGACGTAGGTCACTTGGCAACATCCCGTGTGGACACGTGACCACGGTCGCCCGGGCCGCCGGTGCACGGCACGCCGGCTCCGGCCCGTCCGTGCGTTCTTGCAGCCGTCGCCGCCGACGGGTGCCTGTCGCGTCAGGCGGTCAGGCGTCAGCGGGGTTTGAGGGCGCGGCGTCTGGGGGCGTCGGCGACGACGTAGCGGGGGCCGGCGCCGGCTTGGCCGGCGATGTCGTCGGGGTTGACGAGCTTGCAGACCTTGAGCGACAGGCACCCGCAGCCGATGCACGCGCTGAGGCGTTCGCGTAGGCGCTCCATCATCGCGATCTGCTCGTCGAGCCGTGGTCGCCACGACGCCGACAACATCGCCCAGTCATGCTCGTCGGGCGTGCGCCCGTGGGGGAGTGACTCCATCGCCTCACGAATCTCGTCGAGGCTGAGACCCACCATCTGCGCGATGCGGATGAACGACACGCGACGCAACGTCTCGCGGTGATAGCGGCGCTGGCCGCCGTCGGTCCTGGTCGCATCGATCAGTCCCTGGGCCTCGTAGAAGCGCAGCGCCGATGTGGCGACACCCGTGCGTTCGCTGAGCGTGCCGATCGTGAGCTCCATCTCCATGTGACGGACGCTACCGAAATCAATCCTTGACTTCAAGTGAACTTGAGCATTTATCGTTGATCCACGTGGCCGGCGACAGGCGTCGGCACCGAAAGGAAACCAATGTCCGAAGCCCCACTCCGACTCGCCATCATCATCGGCAGCACCCGCGAGGGCCGCTATGCCGACGTCGTCGCCAACTGGTTCGTCGCCCAGGCTGCCAAGCGCGATGACGTCGAGATCGACGTCATCGACATCGCCGCCCTCGATCTCCCGGTGCACTTCACGAGGGCCCCGTTGCCGGCGCTGCAGGCCTACCTCGAACGGGTTGACCTGGCGGAGTGCTACGTAGTGGTCACGCCTGAGTACAACCACAGCTTCCCCGCGTCGCTCAAGCACGCGATCGATCTGGCCGGGAGCGAGTGGCAGCGCAAGCCGGTTGCGTTCGTCTCCTACGGGGGCATCTCCGGTGGGCTGCGTGCGGTCGAGCACCTGCGTCAGGTGTTCGCCGAGCTGCGCACCGTGACCATCCGCGACACGGTCAGCTTCCAGGGCCCATGGTCGTTGTTCGACGGCGAGGGTGGGCTGACCGAGCCGGCGATGGCCGAGCTGGCGACGACAACGATGCTCGACGACCTGGTCTGGTGGGCGCAGGCCTTGCGGGTCGCGAAGCTCGCCGAGGCACCGATCCTCGACCGGGCGTCGTGATGCGGGCGGTCGTCGCTGCCCGCCCCGGCCCTCCGTCGGTCTTGGCGGTTGTCGACATCGCCGATCCGGAACCCGGCGAAGGGCAGGTGCTGATCGACGTCGAGGTCGCCGCGATCACGTTCATCGACACCCAGCTGCGCGCTGGGACATCGCCTCGCTCACCCGGCCCATTTCCGATCGTGCTCGGCAATGGCGTCGGTGGTCGGATCGTCGCCGTCGGGGATGGCGTGGAGAAGGCATGGGTCGGTCAGCCTGTCGTCACCTCGACCGGCGGGTCCGGAGGCTACGCGTCGCGGGCCGTCGCATCAGTTGCCGACCTTCATCACCTCCCGGCGGGACTTGATCTCCAGGTCGCGGTGGCGCTCCTCGCTGACGGACGGACGGCGGTGGGACTCGCGGAGGCGGCTCAGATCGTTGCCGGCGACACAGTGGTCATCACCGCCGCGGGAGGTGGTGTCGGCAGTCTGCTCGTCCAGCTCGCGGCCCGGGCCGGCGCACGGGTCGTTGCCCTTGCCGGTGACAGCCTCAAGCTCGACCTCGCCCGTTCACTCGGCGCCGACGTTGCGATCAACTACCGCGACACCGACTGGGCCGGACAGCTCGACGCAGCCGCCGCGAACGGCATCGATGTCGTGTTCGACGGTGTTGGCGGTGATACCAGCGCGGTGCTCGTCGATCGGGCCCGCAAGGGTGGCCGTTACGTGACTCACGGGGCGGCGAGTGGCAGCTGGGCCGGCATCGACCGCGATGAGGCCGCATCGCGAGGCATCACGGTCGTGCCGTTGTGGGCGATCGGGGCAACGCCCCGAGCGTCCTTCGACCTCGTCGAGCAGGCGTTCGCGCTTGCCGCGGCCGATGCGATCCATCCCACGATCGGTCAGTGGTTCCCGCTCGATCGGGCCGCTGACGCGCATGCTGCGATCGAACGGCGGACCACGCTGGGCAAGACGCTGCTCATCGTCTGATCGATCGCTCTCGACGAAGAGCATTGACTCTGCCGCGAGGGCAGGGTTGATGATCGACCGATGCTGATCTCCTCGTTTCCCGATGTGTGCGTTCGTGACGTCGGCTCGTCCGTCGAGTTCTACCGGGCCCTGCTCGGCCTCGAGGTGCTCGTTGACCACGGCTGGTATGCCGAGCTCGGCGCTGGCGAGCGGACGCTGATCGCGTTCGTCCAGCGGGGTCACGAGACGGTGCCCGCGGCGATGGCCACGTCGCCGGCTGGGGTGCTGCTCTCGTTCATCGTCGACAACGTCGACGAGGTCGCGGCGCGGGTCGTCGAGCTCGGGTGCACCACGGTCTGGCCGTTGACAACCGAGCTCGGCCAACGCCACCTGATGGTGACCGATCCCGACGGAGCCGTCGTCGACGTGATCCAGTACGTACCGCTGACCGCCACCGACCGCCGCCGCCTGGTGCAGCTGCGCCGCGAGCACGATGAGTCGCCGATGTAACCTCCCGCGATGGCGTTGACGATCGGGGAGCTGGCGCGACGGCTGCGAGTTTCGGTGCGCGCTCTCCGCCACTACGAGCAGCTCGGCCTGCTCGTGCCGGCTGCGGTCGACGTACGGACCGGGTACCGCTCGTACACCGATGCGCAGCTCGTACGCGGCGTGCAGATCGAGCAGTTGAAGTCCGCCGGGTTGAGTCTTGCCGACATCGGCGCGGTGCTCGGCGACGACCCGACGTCGTTCGCAGACGTCCTTCAGTCGCGTCGACGCGAGATCATCGTCCAGCAGGCCGAGCAACGGCGTCAGGTCGACACGATCGACGCATTGCTTGCCCACCGTGCGGGCATCGGCGAACCCGAGGTCGTCGACGTGCCGGATCAGCACGTCATCGTCGCCCGCGCGAACGGTCGGCCCGATGCGTTGACGCGCACGATCCGCAGCCTCATCCAACGCATCGGACGGCAGACCCGCCGGCGCGACGGGGTCCGCTGTCAATCGTTCAGCGCAAGGTTCCGGCTCGATGTGGAGGAGGGCGATGTCGAGGTCGAGGTTGCCGGCCATCTCGACGCACCGACGGCGACGTCGACCATGCTGACCGCCGAACGTCAGCTGCGCCTGGAAGTCGTCGGCACGATCTCGATGCTGCCGATCGCGTACGACGTGGTGCTCGGCGTCGCCGACGAACGCGGGCTACGACCAACCGGCACGGTCGTCGAGCACTACCTCGATCTCGCACCGATCGGTCGCACGACCGTCGCCCTCCCGATCTCGCGCGAGCGGCAACCGCTGAGCCGCTAGACAATGGAGTCATGACTGACACGCTCGAAACCGTTGCCCCCGCCTTCGTCGAGATGGCGCACCGCATCGTCTGGGCCACCGCCGCCACGGTCGACAGCACCGGGCGTCCGGCGACCCGGATACTCCATCCCGTGTGGGAATGGGACGGCACCACGCTCACCGGCTGGATCGCGACCTCGCCGCTGTCGCTGAAGGCCAAGCACCTCGCCGCGATGCCGGCAATGTCGTTGAACTACTGGACGACCAACCACGACACATGCAGCGTCAACGGTGCGACGTCGTGGGAGCTGTCGGAGGGCGAGCGTGAAGCAGGCTGGAAGCGCTTCGTGGAAGCACCGACACCCGTCGGTTACGACCCGGCGATCGTCCCCGGATGGGACACGCCCCAGTCGGCGGGCTTCGGCATCCTTCGCATCGAGCCCACACGTCTGCGCGTGATGGACGGCTCGCGGATGCTCGGCAGCCAAGGGCGCCTGTTGATCTGGAACGCGTCCGCAACCGGGTGAGGGTCTGGAACTTCAGCGCGCCCTGCCCGTCGGCGATGTGGTAGGTGAGGTACGGCGGCGTGAACCCCCGTAGCGCAGTCTCGCAGTTCCAGGCGATGCGGCTTGTTGCGTCAGTGGACGACGCCGATCTCGCCGGCGAGCGCGCCGAGTCGAAGCTCGCCGGCGTGGGTCTGGCCGCCGAACGACATGAATGCCTCCATCGCATCGTGTGTCGCATCGTGGCCGAGGGTCGACCGGAATGCGGCACCTTCCGCGCGGAGGTGATCGTCCACTCCGGCCTCGGCGCGCAGAACGCTTGCCTTCGCGGCCTCGATCGCGTGGCCGGGGAACGACGCGATGCGCGCCGCGAGGTTGTTGACGTGCGGCCACAGAAGGCCGTCGTTGAACGTGCGGTTGACCCAACCCCATTGCTCGGCGAGGTCGGCGTCGACGTCGTCGCAGCCGAGGATCACCTCCAGCGCCCGCGACCTGCCGATCAGGCGTGGGAGCCGAACGGTTCCGGATCCGCCCGGCACGATCCCGAGCGCGACCTCGGGCTGGTTGAACACGGCCCGGCCACGCGCCGCGAAGCGCATGTCGCAGCTCAGCGCGACCTCGCTGCCTCCGCCGCCGGCGCGGCCTTCGATGACCGCGATCGTGGCCTTCGGCATCGTCCGCAGCTGCTCGCACATGGTGTGGAACGGATTCGGTGGCGGTGAGGAGGTGGCTGTCTCGGGTTCAGCGGCGAGCTGCTCGGCATGTCGTCCGTCCTGGCGCATGCCGGCAGAGCGTTGGATCACCGTGACGTCGAAGTGGGAGATGAAGAAGTCGGGGTTCGCCGATGACAGGACGACAACCCGGACGTCGCGGTCACTGGCGAGCCCATCGATCACCGCTGCGAGCTCGCCGAACATCTGGGTATCGAGCAGGTTGATCTCGCCGTTGTCGAACTCGACCCGAGCGATTCCGCTCGATGTCGTCAGCGACAGCGTCTGGTACTCGTTCGTGGACACGGACCCATCTTGTCGTGTCGGGCCACGCCCTAATGCACGAGAGCGGGCGCCAGGGCGCGCCATTGGGGGAGGGCGTGGTCGATCCGATCGGTGGTGAGCACCTGGATGCAGACGTGATCCGCGCCGGCGTCGCGGTGGGCTTGCACGCGCTCGCGGATCGCGGTGTCGTCGCCCCATGCAACGAAGGCGTCGACGAGGCGGTCACTGCCCCCGTCGGCGAGATCGTCGTCGGTGAACCCGATCCGCTTCCAGTTGTTGGTGTAGTTGGGCAGGCCGAGGTACGGCGCGAGGTTCAGCCGGGCGACCGAGCGGGCGGTCTCCGGATTCGTGTCGAGGATGACAGCCTGTTCGGCCGCGATGGTCGCGATCGGGCCGAGCGCGGCCCGTGCCTGGGCGGTGTGCTCGGGTGTGACGAGGTAGGGATGCGTTCCGGCGGTGCGTTCGCCTGCCAACTGCAGCATCTTCGGGCCGAGCGCCGCCAGCATCCGGTCCTCAGCAGCAAGCGGGATCGGCGCCGCGTCGAGACCGTCGAGGAACTCGGCCGTCTTCGCCAATGGCGTGCGGTACCGACCGGCCTCGGCGTGATCGATGAGTGGCGCATGGCTGACACCGATGCCGACCATGAACCGCGGCCCGTGCACGCCAGTCAGGCGGGTGTGCTCGGCCGCTGTCTCCTCCGGAGTGTGCATCCAGAGGTTGAGGATCCCGGTCGCGATGGTCATCGTCTTGCTGCCCTGGAGCAGGTTCTCCACCGCACCGAACACATCGCCACCCACATCGGGAATCCATGCCGCGCGGTAGCCCAGCGACTCCAGCTCGGCGACCGCTGCCGCTGATGCCGCGGCGTCGCCGTATCGAAGCGATGCTGCCCAAACTCCCGTGCCGGTCATGCGTTCCATCGCATGAGTCTGCCGTTGATCTGTCGATCGAGACGGATCGGGTGGCCCTCGAATCTTCTCCGGACGGTCAAGCTCCGTGGCGCCGGTGCCGATACCTCTCCAAGTCCACCTCTGGGAGCTTGACGTGACCGCCGACGACATAGCCCATCTCCTCCGTCGAACGGAGTTCTTCGCCAAGCCCGCGCGCGTGGCCGAGCTCGGCCCGGGTACGACTGCCGCGGCGGTCGACAGCGTCCTCGACTTCGCTCAGAACGGGAACCCCCAGCTGCCCGCCAACCTGGTCAACAACGACGGTTCGTTCGATCAGAAGGCGGAAGCCTTCAACTGGTGGCTGGACTCGATGGCGACTCGCCCGCGCCCGTTCCAGGAGAAGATGGCCCTGTTCTGGCACGGTCATTTCGTCAGCGAATGGGATGTCGTCGGGAGGGCCGACCACATGACGCATCAGAACCAGCTCTACCGTTCGATGGCGGCCGGCAACTTCGAGGCCCTGACCCAGGCAATGGCGATCGAGCCGGCGATGCTGCTCTACCTCTCGAACGCGACGAACTTCAAGACCGCGCCGAACGAGAACTTCGCGCGCGAGCTGATGGAGCTGTTCACCATGGGCGTCGGCAACTACAGCGAGGACGATGTCTGGTCAGCAGCGAGAGCGTGGACGGGCTACAACTACGACAACGAGACCCACAGCTACGAGTACCGCTCGACGAAGCATGACGAGGGTCAGAAGACGTTGTTCGGCAAGACCGCGAACTGGAACGGCCCCGGCACGATCCACGAGATCCTGGTCGACAACGTGGAGAAGCGCCCGATCGCGGCCAAGTACATCACCAAGAAGTTGTGGGAGTTCCTCGCCTACCCGCATCCGGCGCAGAACATCGTCGATGAGCTGGCCGACGTTTTCATGGCCAACAACCTCGAGCTGACGCCGTTGCTGCGGGCGTTGCTCAACCGGCCCGAGTTCTACTCAGACGTCGCCAAGCAGGGGCTGGTGCGCACACCCATGGAATGGTCCGCGGCGATCCTCGCCGCGACCGGGCTGACCTCCAAGGCCGTCGGTGTCTACGGCAACGCGGACCGGATGGGTCAACGCTTGTTCAATCCGCCGAACGTGGCCGGCTGGAAGAACAACACGTACTGGCTGACGACCAGCGCGCTCAGCGGACGGGCCGCCGTGGCGCGCAAGGCCGCGAGCCTGTGGTCGGAGGCCAACTTCTCGGGCGTGATCAACATGTCGGCGACCGGCGCCCTCGACTTTGCCGCGCAGATGTTCGCGGTCGCCCCGTTGTCTGCCTCGAGCTACAACGCGATCCTCGAAGCCCACCAAGCCGAGCGGGCCGCGAGCAACAACGCCAAGACAACCGTCACCAACCTGTTGATGCTGATCATGCTCACCGGCGAGATGAACGTCGGCTGAAGGGACAACTGCACATGCTCGACCCCGACATCTCCACAGAGGACGCGCGCCGTCTGCTCTCATCGGCCGCCGCCGACGACGAACGGCCCGGCCCACGCGGCTGGACGCGGCGGCGCTTCCTGCAGGCCATCGGAGCCGGCGTGTTCGGCGGCGCCTCGATCAGCAGCATCGCCAGCGACTTCTTCGGCGGCAGCATTCCCACCGCGTGGGCGGGCACGCCGATCGGGCCGAGCGACGGGATCCTCATCGTCGTCACGATGTACGGGGGCAACGACGGCTTGAACACGTTCGTGCCCTACGGCGATGGCAACTACGCCGGCAAGCGGGCCAACATTGCCATCGCGCCGAGCAAGGTGCTGCCCGTCAACGACTTCGTCGGCTTCGCACCACAGCTGACCTACCTCAAGGCGCTGTATGACGCCGGTCAGGTCGCCGCGATCCAGGGGGTTGGCTATCCGAACCCCGACCTCTCGCATTTCACCTCGATGGGTATCTGGATGACCGGGTCGTTCAGCGGCAACAACGGTTCGGGATGGGTCGGGCGCTGGCTCGACGGACAACCGGCCGGCACCGCCGACCTCGCCGCAGCGTCGCTTGACTCGTCGGTGCCGCTGCTGATGCAGGGCTTCAGCCGGCGTGCGGCCGGCATCCCACCGGGAGGTGGCCTGTTCGGAACCGACGGCGGTGCGTCCGACAACCGCGTCTACAACTCGCTGCGGGCGATGGCCGCCAACAGCGGCGGCCGCGGCGCGCTGCACGATTCGTTCACCGCGACCATGCGGCGCCAGCTCGATCTCGCGGTCGAGGTCGCTCCCGCGTTCAAGGCCGCGTTGCCCGGCGGCGGCGAGCTCACACGCAAGCTGACCATCGCGGCCCGCCTGCTGAACGCCAACCTCGGCCTCCGCGTCCTCGACGTCTCCCGCGGTGGGCTGGACACCCACGACAACCAGAACAACCAGTTGCCCGGCATCCTCGGAGATCTGAACTCGGGCCTGCAGGCGTTCTTCGCAACGTTGAACCCCGCGTTCCGCGACCGGGTGACGATCATGACCCTGTCGGAGTTCGGGCGCACGGTCGGCTCGAACGACTCGGGTGGCACCGACCACGGCACGGCGAACACGTCGTTCGTGATCGGCAGCAACGTGCGCGGCGGCCTGTACGGGCAGATGCCCTCGCTCGTCAACCTCGACAAGAACAAGCGGATGATCGCCAGTGTGGACTTCCGTTCGATGTACGGCAGCATCCTCGACGGCTGGCTCGGCGGTGGTGCAAGCAGCATCCTCAACGGCGGGTTCGAGAACCTCAACCTCTTCTACGGTGCGCCCGGTTCGCCGTCGCCGACCGTGACCCCTGTCGTGCTCGGCCCGTCAGCGGCGAGCGGCTTCGTGTCGATCACGCCGCTGCGCATCTTCGACACACGCGACGGTACCGGTGGTCGGAACACCCCGCTCGCCGCACAGGAGACCTGGAACTTCGCCCAGGCCGGCCAGTTCGGGATTCCTGCTGACGCCGTGGCGGTGGCCTGGAACCTCACCGCGGTGGATGCGACCGTGCCCACCTACGTGACGGTGTGGCCGGGAGGAACCGTCCGCCCGACGTCGTCGAACCTCAACCCCGTGCCCGGCTTGACCGTTCCGAACCTGGTCGTCGGACAGCTGGGGCCGGGCGGGGATCTGAGCATCTTCAACAACGGCGGCAGTGTGCACCTCGTCGCCGACCTCGTCGGCTACTTCACCACGTCGAGCAACCTCAAGCTGCAAGGCCTCGCGCCGGCCCGGCTGCTCGACACGCGTGACGGAACCGGCGATCGCAACGGTGCGATCGGGCCCGGCGAGACCATCACACTCAAGGTCTCCGAGCGTGGCGGTGTGCCCAAGAACGCGAAGGCCGTCGCGATCAACGTGACCGCGACCGGCCCGACCGGCGACAGCTATCTGACCGTCTGGCCGTCGAACGACGCCCGCCCACTGGCCTCGAGCGTGAACATGGTGACCGGGCAGACCGTGCCCAACATGGTGCTGGCCCGGCTCAGCGCCGACGGCAACATCAACATCTACAACAACAACGGTTCCAGCCATGTGGTCGTCGACGTACTCGGCTCGTTCTCCGACAATGCTCCCGGGCGCTTCGTCGCCCTGCAGCCCGGCCGCGTCCTCGACACACGCGATGGCACGGGTGCCCCGTTGGCTCCGGTCGGCCAGACGCCGATCGTGCTCAAGCTCGCGGGCCAGCGCGGCGTTCCCAACAACGGCGTCAGCGCGGTCTTGCTCAACGTCACCGCGGTCACGCCCAGCAACGACACATACGTCACGGTCTACCCGGCCGGCGGCGATCCGCCACTGGCGTCCAACCTCAATGCTGTCGCCGGCCAGATCGTGCCCAACAGCGTGCTGGCTCGCCTCGGCGCCGACGGCTCGGTCGCGCTGTTCAACAACTCCGGCACCGTCGACCTGATCGCCGACGTGATGGGCTACTTCACCGGCTGAGAAGGGACTTCTCGTGGTTGCACGGAAACGGAGCGGCCGGCGGAGGTGCATGCTTTCACCGCCGGGGACTGAACGGTCAGCTCGATGAAGCTGTCCCACAGGCTCGTGCTGGTGTGCGCGATCCTCGGCCTGCCGACGGTGTTCGGGTCGGAAACGACGTTCGCCGGTGTCACCTACCTCACCGGGCTGGGACTCATCGTGGTCGGCCTCTGGTGGGGAGCGAAGCGCTGCAGCGGATCGGCGCGCACCGGATGGCAGTTCATCGCCCTCGCCGCGACGTGCTGGTTCGTCGGTGACCTCCTCCAGCGGTTGCTCGAAGCGCTCGACTACCCGCGTGACACCGCAGGACCCCCCGATGTGCTGTGGCTCGGTTCCTACCCGCTCATCGTCGCCGGCGTCGTGGCGATGTTCCGCGGTCGCCGGCTGGACGCAGGCGTACGTCGCGAGGTCCGGCTCGACGTGCTCGTCGTCACGGTCGCTGGTGCGCTCGCCGCATGGAAGTTGATGATCGCGCCGGAGTTGAGCGGCGGCACCCTGACGTTCAACGCCGCGCTCGCCGTTCTGTATCCGCTCGGCGATGTGGCGCTTCTCGCGACTGCGCTGACGCTGCTGATCGCGCCGGGCCGGCGCAGCGTTGCCGGTGTGTTGTTGATCGCCTGCCTCGGTTCGACGTTGCTGATCGACGCGGCGTTCGCCGCGCTGCCACGGTTCGCGCCATCGTTCGACGCCGGCGCGCTCGACGGGGTGTTGCTGGTGATCAACGGGCTGTTGGCAGCCGCGGCCCTGCACCCGTCTGCCGGCGATGTGGCACTGCCGTCACACGTCAGCGTTGCCAACGCACACATGCACCGCTGGCGAGTGTTGCTGCTCGGCGCCGCGCTGGTCGCAGTGAGCATCGCCTCCGCGCTCCCTGGCTCGAGATCGTCGATCCTCGATCGGGTGCTGATGCTCAGTGCCGTGATCGCCACGTCGGTCGCGATCGTCGCCCGGTTCTACGGCGTGGTCCGCAAGCGCGAGGAGGCCGAACAGCAGCTCGTTCATCAGGCGCAGCACGACCATCTGACCGGCCTTCCAAACCGGTCGTTGCTGCTCGATCGCTTGCGGCGAGTGCTCGGCGCGGTCGAGGACGAGCTCCCGGCCGAGCCCGTGCTGCTCTATCTCGACCTCGACGGTTTCAAGGCGGTCAATGATGCCTGGGGACACGCCGCCGGCGATCACGTGCTCAACACCATCGGTGCCCGACTCGGTGCGATCACCCGCAGCGGGGACACGGTCGCGCGCATCGGCGGCGACGAGTTCGTCGTCCTCTGCGCCGACGTGCCCCCGGCCGCGGCTGACACGCTCGGCGACAAGATCTGCAGCGAGGTGGCCCGACCGATCGAGTTGCCCAACGGCGAGCTGGTGTCGGTCGGCGTCAGCGTCGGGATCGTCCGGGTGATGGCCGGCATCGACGACGACCTCCGCCTGCTCGATGCCGAGAAGCTGCTCGACGCGGCCGACTCGGCGATGTACGACGCCAAGGTCGGGGGTGGCGGCGTGCGTTCGCTCTGAGGCCGCTTCAGTCGTCGGCGCTGAGCCAGGCCGCGAAACGGCGCTCGTAAGCGCGGTGGTAGTCGTCGTAGCGATCGCGCAGTGCTGTGCCGGGCCACCGCGGCGGGAGCAGCTCGTCAGGCAGCAGGGGGTCGGCGTCGAGGTGGCGGACGACTGCGATCGACAGCCGGAACCCGGCGGCCAGATCGCCGGGGCCGAGCTCGTCAGGTGGGTGCGACGCGTCGTCGAGCGCGTCGACCAACGCTCGCGCCCCTGAAGCCCAGCCGGCGGTGTCGAACAGTCGGCCGCCGACCTCCGCGGGCCCGGTGGCTCCGACGAGGCGCAGGCATTGGGCATCGATGACCGCCCGTTGATCCGGTGATCGCGCGGGATCGAGGTTGTCGGGTCGGAGCCACACGCCCTCCCGCAGCTCGGCGAGGTGCAGGGCCCGCGCGGCAACACGTAAGTCCTGCCGCGCGGCAGCACTTCGCGACCCCGGCTCGACGATGTCGACCTCCCACGTGCCGTCCCACGTTCGGCGCCGGGCGGCGGCGTTGTCGCTGAACCGCTGCTGGCGAGCGAGCAACCGACCCGCCAGTTCGTAGGCGCCGTCGTCGGCGATCAGCTCGCCCGCTGTCACCATCCGCCACAGCGCGGTGCGAATCGCCCCGTCGGCGATGCCGAACAGCACGCCGGCGCGCACGAGTCGCTCAGCCGGCATTCGTGCCCCCTCGGCGCCGAGCAGCGTCGAGGCGATGACCGAGCGCGCTCCCAATGGACGGATGTCGGCCAAGAACGCGGCGAGATGGACGTTGGGCTGCGGACGTATAGCTGTCACAATATCTCGACAGTTGTGCAGCAAGTGTGATAAACCGTCGATGACAGCAGGAGGCGCGATGCCAACGACAACACGAACTGCTCCAGGAACATCTGCGCTGCTGCCCAGCGAAACGGTCGTCGCACGCATCCGGCGGCACATCGAGGCCGGCACGACCGACGTCGCCGACGGCACCTGGAACGAACCGGTCGACAACTACCGCAACGACGCGAGATTCACGAACGAGCTGGCCATGCTGCGTTCGACGGCGGTTCCGTTCTGCCCGAGTGCGGCGATCGCCCGGCCAGGCGACTACATCGCCCGCGACAGCGCGGGAGTGCCCATCGTCGCCGCGCGCGGCAACGACGGTGTCGTGCGCGCGTTCCGCAACGCATGCCGTCATCGCGGCGCGGCGGTGGTGTGCGGCGAGGGCCATGCGGCGTCGTTCGTCTGCCCGTACCACGGCTGGGTGTACCAGCTCGACGGTCGCCTGCGCCGTGTGCCACACGACCAGGGCTTCCCGGATCTCGACATCGCCTCCACGGGCCTCGCGGAGTTGCCGGCGTTCGAGAGGCACGGACTCGTCTTCGTCCGCCAGGAACCGAGCGCCCCGAGTGCGTCGGTCGACGATCTCGACGATCTCGCCGGCGTGATCACCGTCGACTACCACTACGACGGCTTCGGCGAGGCCGAGCAACCGGTCAACTGGAAGCTGCTCGTCGAGACGTTTCTCGAGGGCTACCACATCAGGTTCTTGCACCATGACACGTTCTTCCCGGTCCAGTACGACAACGTCAACGTGGTCGAGTCGTTCGGGCCGAACAGCCGGATCACATTCCCGTACCAGAACATCGCGCGACCCTTCGACACGTCCGACGAGATGGCCGTCCGCGGCCGGATGACGTACGTCCATCACCTCTTCCCGAACGTGATGCTGGCGACGTTCCCGGGTCAGATCCTGATGATCGTGCTCGATCCCGTGACAGTCGATCGCACGCTGGTGACGACGTTCGCGTGGCGTGTGGGCGAGGCCGAGACGCGCCCGGGGAATCCCAACTTGCTCAACGACGGCGCCGCGCAGGACTTCGCCATCGCGCGCACGATCCAGCACGGCCTCGCCAGCGGCGCCAACGACCACCTCCGCTTCGGTCTGTACGAAGGAGCCATCGCCCACTTCCACCGCACACTCGACGCGGCCTTGGCAGCCATCGGAGAGAAGCTCAGCTGACGGTCGACCCGGCCGTCTCGACCCGGCCGTCGGCGTGGCGGGCGAAGCGGCCCGCCTCGCGTGGGTGAACCGGATCGTCGGTCGGCCACGGCCACCCGCCGAAGCCGGTGCGCTGGTAGTCCGTGAACGCCTGCTCGATCTCGGCCCGGGTGTTCATGACGAACGGTCCGTGCGACACGACCGGCTCGCCGATCGGGCGACCCTGCAGCACCAACGCCTCGGCTCCGGCGTGCCCGGCGACGATCTCGACGGGCACATCGCTCTGCAACACGGTGCCCGTCGCGGCCTCGATCGTGTGGTCGCCGATGCGCAGCGAGCCCTCGAACACGTACATCGTGCGGACGGTGTGCTCGCTGGCCGCCGGCGGGACCGTCCAGCGCGCGTCACCGTCGCTGACGATGTGCCAGATCGCGAGGTCCGCTTCTGGGCGCGAGGCCCACGAGCTCGGCGGAGCGGGTGGCGGAGTCAGGCCGGCCAACGCGCCGGCGATGACCGTCACCTCTGTCGTCCGTCCCGCGTCGTCCTTGGCGACCAACCGCGGGATGTCCTCGTTCCACAGCATCGTGAAGTAGGGCTCCACCATCTTGTCGGCCGCGGGAAGGTTGAGCCAGATCTGGAACAACTCGCACGTGTTCGGGCCGTCACGATCGAGCAGCGGGAACATCTCGCAGTGGACGATGCCTTCTCCGGCCGTGAGCCACTGCACGTCGCCGCGGCCGAAGCGGGCGGTCGCGCCGAGCGAGTCGGAGTGATCGATGAAACCCTGGCGCACGAACGTGACGGTCTCGAAGCCTCGGTGCGGATGCTGCGGGAAGCCGGGGACGATGCTGCCGTGGTACATCCGCCAACCCTCGGCGCCGGAGAAGTCCATGCCGATGTCGCGCGCTTCGAGCGATGCGTCCGGTCCCATGTGCTCGTTCGCTTCCGGGTACAGGTCGAGGTGGTGGACGCAGAACAGGAACGGGTCGACCGTCGGCCATTGGAAACCGAGGGAGACGGTTTGCAGTACCGGATCAACGACCTCGTGCATGTCAAGCTCCTCGTGCGTAGCGGCCATGGCGCCTATGGACCAGGCTATCGATGGGAGCCGATCGGCGATCAGTACCTCACGAAAGTCGCCCCGCCGACCCGTCGTCGGCGACGAAACTGGGGGAGTGAACCACAACCAGATCGATCCGCTGCTGCGCCTTCTCGAGGACTTCACGCCGACGACCGAGCAGGAGGCGACCGACGTCGAGCGGGTGATCGCGCTCGCCCGTGCCGGCGACCCGTGGAACCGCGCCAACCCGCTGCACGTGACATCGTCGGGGATCGTCGTCCACCCGCCGACCAACCGCGTGTTGCTGCGTTGGCATGAACGGCAGCAGGCCTGGCTGCAGATCGGCGGTCATGGCGATCCGGGCGAGACAGATCCGATCGATGTCGCGCTGCGCGAAGGCGCTGAGGAGACCGGGTTGTCCGATCTCGTTGCGTGGCCGTCGGCGGTGCTGCGCCACGTCGTCATCGTGCCCGTGCCCGCCAACGCTCGCGAACCCGCTCACGAGCATGCCGACCTCCGCTTCTTCCTGGCGACGAACCACCCCGATCGGGCCGTGCCGGAGAAGCCAACGGCAGCGTTGCGATGGCTCTCGACCGACGAAGCCGCCGAATTGACCACCGAGGCGAACGTGCGCGACACGATTCACCGCGTGGCCGCAGCGATGAAGCGATGACCGTCGGCGTGAAGAGCGATCCAACCGGAACGTTGTTCCAATAGGATCGCCACGTGCCCCGCGCGAAGCAGCGAACGCCAGCGCTGCGCGATCGAGTCATCGATGTCGCGGTCGCAACCCTGGCCGAAGGTGGAGTCTCCGCGTTGACGACGCGCCGAGTCGCCGAACGCGCCGAGACGTCGATCCCGGCGGTGTACGAGCTGTTCGGCGACAAAGGTGGACTCGTCCGGGAGGTGTTCTTCGAGGGATTCCGCCAACTCGGCGGGCGACTCCAGGAGCTTGCCGAAACCGACGACCCACGCGCCGATCTCGAGCGGGTGATCCAGGCGTTCCGCGCGTTCCTCCGCGACAACGCCGAGCTCGCAGCAGTGATGTTCTCCCGCCCGTTCGCCGACTTCGATCCGGGTCCCGCCGACCTCGCCGCTGGAGCCACGGTGCGCGAGTTCGTCGTCGAGCGCGTGCGCCGCTGCGTCGAGGCCGGACGGCTGACCGGCAATCCGACCGACGTCGCCCACGTCGTCGTCGCCCTCGTCCAGGGACTCGCCGGCCAGGAGGCGGCGGGCTGGTTGGGGACCTCCAAGGCGTCGGTCAACCGGCGCTGGTCGCTCGCGGTTCGCGGTTTGCTCGATGGTCTCGGGTGAGCGAGGGCTCGCGTACGCTTCGCGGGATGACGACGTTCGTTCTGGTCCACGGCGCCTGGGCGGGCGCACACGGGTTTCGCAAGGTCCGGCCCTTGCTGCGTGAGGCGGGGCACGACGTCACCACGCCCTGCCTCACCGGTCTCGGCGAGCGCGTGCATCTCTCCGGTCCGCAGGTCGGGCTGACGACGCACATCGAGGACGTCGTCAATCACGTGCTCTACGAGGATCTCGACGACATCGCGCTGCTCGGGTTCTCGTACGGCGGGATGGTCGTCACCGGCGCGCTCGCGCACATAAGCGACCGTGTCCGTCATCTCGTCTACCTCGACGCGTTCGTGCCGAACGATGGAGACAGCGTGCGCACCATGCTCGGTGCACCCGCGGATGCACCGATCGAGCTCGGTGCGCCGTGGTCGGTTGTCGCTGCGTCTCGTGAGTACGACGACCCGGACGACGCGGTGTGGTCGGAGGCCCGCCGCGTCCCCCACCCGGCGCGCTGCTTCGCCGAGCCCGTCCGTCTCGCCCAGCCGCTCGAGGCCTTCCCGTTCACGCGCACGTACATCAAGGCGACAGCGGATGCACCCGATGCGCCCGGCAATGCGGTCTTCTGGTCGATCGCCGAGCGCGCCAAGACTTCGCCCGAATGGCGCTATCACGAGATCGCGACCAACCACATGATCGCCAACAACCGGCCCGCCGAGCTGGCCGCGATTCTGCTCGACCTGACCGCCTGATCAGCGAGCCAGCCAGATCAGCGCGGCGACCCCATCGGCCGATCCGATGAACTCCATCATCAGCTCGGTGCGGACCAACGACTTTCGAGCCGTCAACTCGGGGTTGACAGAATCGAGATCGTCAACATAGGGTTGACGGCATGCCAGACACTCCGTCCGCAACACCGCCAGCCCCACTGATCACTCCCGTCCGCCTGGACGAGCTGATCGATGCGATCAAGCAGGTGCACTCCGATGCGCTCGAGCAACTCTCCTCGGCGGCACTGGCCGCCGAACACCTGGGCGATGTCGCCGACCATCTCGTCGGTCATTTCGTCGATCAGGCCCGGCGCTCGGGCGCGTCGTGGCGAGACATCGGCGCGAGCATGGGCGTCACCAAGCAGGCCGTGCAGAAGCGCTTCGTGCCCAAGTCGTCGGGTGACGCGACGTTCGATCCGTCGCAAGGTTTCGGCCGCTTCACGCTCCGGGCGCGCGACGCAGTGGTGACCGCCCAGAACGAGGCCCGCGCGGCCGGCAATGATCAGATCGATCCGGCCCACCTGATCCTCGGCCTGCTCGCCGACCCGGTCGGACTCGCCGCCCGCGCGATCGTGGAGCTGGGCGTCGGATTGAGCGATGTGCGCAACGCCATCGTGCCGACCCTGCCCGCTCCCGCCGCCACAGTTCCCGATCTCATCCCGTACAGCGCGCCGGCGCGCAAGGCCCTGGAGCTGACGTTCCGCGAGGCGCTCCGCCTGGGCCACAACTACATCGGCACCGAGCACATGCTGCTCGCCCTGCTCGAACTGGAGGACGGCTCGGGACCGCTCGCCGCGCTGGGCATTGGCAAGGCCGGCGTCGAGGCGAGTGTCGCAACAGCGCTCGCGAAGTTGGCGCCGAACGCCGGCTGACGCGATCTCACGCTCC
>Ga0075365_10000144_pt1 | contig 22374 bp, 26 predicted proteins | sample EndMetdeltDD1765_FD_71387 | JGI IMG/M metagenome (GOLD analysis project Ga0075365, IMG submission 71387) | Populus endosphere microbial communities from Tennessee, USA - Endosphere MetaG P. deltoides DD176-5 | ecosystem: Host-associated > Plants > Roots > Endosphere | place: USA: Tennessee... | reverse complement strand
GAGCTTCCGTCCATCAATGGTCTCCTGCGATATACAGGCAAAGCCTATACGCGCGTTTCAATTCAATGCAACAAAGGAGGGCCGATAACATCAGAGCGTGGCCCAGAAACAGCGCTTACGGAACGTGAACACACGTAGGCGTACATCCCCGATGATCACGGCAAATACCTAGCTATTACCTTCGAGATAGTGGATGCAGTAGGGAATGGCTTTAAGTTCTGTCTTGCAGTGTCCAATTGCTTGAGATGCTAAATTCATAAACGATCCGTCATACGTCGGTAAGTCCAACTGAGATGAGGGTTCGGATATGCTCAAGCGAAAGCGGCCGTTGAAAACAACCACCGTCATACAAAAGGGATCACTGAGAACGTTCCTTGCGCCACTACCGACGCGAGCTTAACACGCGCTTAGGGGTTAATAGACGACGAGGAGGGGGTGTTCCAAATCAAAGCTGAGATCGCGGTCGATAAACGACGTTCCTCGCTTCCAGCCCAGTTTGGCCTGAATCCTAGAAGGTATGCCGACGGAAGACAATTTACTGTGTAGAGCGTAGGCCAAAATTCCCTGCTCCCATTCGCCGAGCTTTTCATTCATCAAATAGTCGTATTTTTCCGTTCCCTCAAACTTGTTGCGTAAAATAATAGCCGCACCGTTCAGACACTGATCTCCTTCTTGGGAAATGTCTGAGAATTCAGAATGAAAAGCGGTTTCTTCGACAAAAGTCCCACCGAATACCGGCTTATAAATTGTCGCGCATCTAGGTGTAATTCGGCTAACAAGCACCATCATCAAGCGATCTATTGCTCCACCTCTGGGGTATGAGCGAAGCGACGGGTCACCTTGCGTTTCCAGCACTGAAATCAGATGCCTTTCAGCGAGGACGATACTTTCATCAGCCAAAGGGCCAGGTGTTTCCGAGCGACGGTGCATCTTCATTCTAGGGTAATGGATGATGGGGGGAAAATTTTGACAAGGTTTCACGTAGTGGAGAAAGTAGGGGAATAGCTCCTTCATAGAATCCTTTTAACACCACCCTCGGAGTTCCGGTTGAGATAGGCGGGTTAAATCTCATGTAGCGAAATTTCTTGATGTCATATGGTTCAATTTGGTCAGCCCCTACGTATCCCATCAGGTCCAGGAGATGGTCCTTCGCATCAGGATAGCAAAAACTACGAATGGAGTTAGCGATGATCAAATCGTCACCATATTTGTGCTGTCCAGTCAGCAGCCATTCAGAGGCAAATTTAGTCAAAGCTATCGCCTCAAGTACCGCTTTTTGCTCGGCTGCTGATTTGTTAAGCCGCGCCGCACTTCCTACGGAAAGAAATGGGTACCGATCGGAAATTCTGGCTGCGAACGCAATGAAGATATCATCGTTGGTTCCCACCAGACGAATATTCTTTGAGTAAACAAAAAATTTTGTGTGTAATTCACGTAGGTGTGGTTGAATGATCTCTTTGATTTGCCAACGGACGGAATTGCGACCGTACCACCACCTTAGTAAAAAATCCCGCTCTATTAATTCGAGTAGAGATGAGTTTATGTCTCCGTCACCGTAAGACCACCCGTTTGACGACCAGAATAGATCGACACTTTTGTCGTTGGGAAACACCATTTCCACAGGGCAATATCCCGATAAAGCTTCCTTATGGTCAAAAACGGGAAGGCAACCATAGTCGCTGAAGGTGTAAGCATTTTCGAATGCATCGGTGTACGGATGCTCCCAGCTCGGAAGGAAAAGGTTTGCTGAGTCACTAGGGATTCCATGATAGAGATTTATTCCTTCCCAAAAAACATACCGCTCAACAAGCTCACCAAATGCTCTATCGTCTGCCTCTTTTATGCTGTCGTGAGATTCACCACGACCGATTAGGCCTGCCTCCCAGTGGTTTTGGTCTGCGCCGTTTAACATCATAACGGACGAAAAAGCTCGACCAATGTCAGTGAATATCTGACATTGGCGTCGCTTTATATCTGCTTCATCCTTCACACTGGTTGCCGCTTGGAGCCGCCGCCGCTGCAGCAGCAGCAACACGCAGTGGTGGTGTTGTCGCCCATTACTTTGGCATCGAAGAAATCGACATCTTCCATAAGAATGTTAGTTTTTACTTCTGACGGAGTGATCAGTAGATTCCAGGTCGCCTTAGATAGAAGTTCATCATTATACATTATATCGTAAATCTTGGCTGCATCGGATGCATTGGACCTAAGCCACTTGGAATTCCGGAGAGCAGTAGCAAGTATACTTGCACATTCGTCCACGTAAGAGTCTGGATTTTCTTCCTTTTTCTGACGGATGATATCCGTAATGCTTTGAGGATTCATGGCTACGTTTCCTTCAAAATCCGTGACTACCTCGACAACAAACGCAAGAATCTAAAAGCTGTCAAGTGGGGCTTCGGAGCGAAACCTAGCCAAGCTTATGGCTGGGCAAAAGGCTTCCTCAATATATCTCAGTGAAGTTTTAAGTATCGACGCAATATGCAAGGCAACTTGGAGGGCTTATATTGCTGACAGTGTGCTACATTAATTAATCCCATTCATGCCATGTTATGTGCAAAGCCGACTTGACCCAGTGCTACGCAACGGGTGCTAAACTATACCGAGTGAACGCCCTTCTTGGCACGCATTATTCTGTATTCTCGGGCTCCGCAGCGGCTAAGCGTTGCAGGTGGCGCTCGACCCAATGTGACTGAAATTGTGGGCCTTTTGAGTCTGGCGGAGAGGTAGGCCGCAGGATGCGTAGTGGCAACGGCGTCGGCAAGTCCGGGCCTATGATAATAGCTTCGCCAGGTGCCAACATCGGGATAAACTGGGCGGCGGCGCGGTCGAGATCGCCACAGGCATGATCTACTGTGTTGCGGTCCTGTTCGTTGGTCAGGCGGTGAACGATCAGTGTGCCGAGCTGACTCAACACATCCTGAGGAATGTCGCGCGGGCGCTGCGTCGCCAGCACGGTCGTCAGGCCATACTTGCGCCCCTCTTTCGCGATCAAGCCGAACGAATCCAGACGTACGCTGCCATACTCATCGCCGATCGTGCGCCCAAGGAATTGATGAGCTTCATCCAGAAAAACCACGATTGGGGCACCCCGAAAGCGGCCCTCTCGCGCGAGCCCGAGGAGATACCGCCCAATGATGTTCAACAGCAGTTCGCGCGTACTGTGCTCGAACCTGACTTCCTTGAACGATATTAGGGCGACATCGCGTTCATTATCGTCCAGAAAGTTACCGACTTCATCAACGAGTGAAGTACCATGCGTCTGGAAGAGGCATTCCAACTCATGAGAATTGATGAGGGTCGCTATGCGAGAGGAAAGCGATTCACAGTAGCTGGCGGCGTTGTTGTCTGTCCCGCCGAAGTTTGCCGCGTTGTTCGGGGCAGTGCCCCAAACGCACTCCTGCTTGATCTGCTCGGCCAAATTAGTGATGTCGAAGTTGCATTTCGGGGAGTGGATGGCGGCGGCGTTGGCTTGTACCGCGCCAAAGAACGGGGCGCGCTGCCGACCGGCCTTTTCGACAATACCATTCTGAATATGCACCCCCGGCGGCACCGCATTTCCGACAGCGCGCACGAGTTTCAAACTCCTGACGGCATCGCGGAGCTTCGGCCCCTGGCTTTGCCCTGATGGTCGAAATAGCGAAAAGAGGTCATCCTCAGTGATTTCAGTATAGGGGAAATGAACATGCCGCGCATCCGGGATATTGGCTTCAAAGGCGAAGACAGTATCGATGCTCGCCATGTCGCAAAACTCGCCCGTAGGATCAAAGATGATCGCTTTTCCGCTCTGTGCCTTGATCTGCTCGATGAGTCCGGCGATTGTCCAACTCTTTCCGCCGCCCGTCGCACCGAAGACACCGCAATGACGGCCAAATAGTTTCTCCGGCGGCAATTCGACTGTGACGCCTTGACCCCCGGCCTCGATCATTCCGACGGGAATGTTGATCTCACCGCTTTTCGTGGCGCTCTTCCCGATCATCTGGGCCAGAATGTCGGCACTGGCGAGGAACACGCCGTCGCCAATTTTGGGGTAGGCGTTGACGCCTCGTGCGAGCTTTGTGTCGCCATCAGTTACAGTAGAGAGCAATTGGATGCGTCCAATAGGGTTGGGCGGAATTGGAGTGCCAAGCTGGGGTTCGACAGACAAGCGCTCGGCGTCTGGAATTCTAACTTCGGTGATCCGCCCCAAGAGTTTGACACGTTCACAATCGATGAACACGAAATCGCCGACGCCCCCACGAGACAGAGCCCGACGCTCTGGTTGAGCGCTCGCCAGTGGCAGATTGGCTTGAACCTGGCTGGAATTTACGAAAATAACAGTGCCGATGTATTTGTCCGGATCGACTGGGCTAATTGTCGCCATCGTCATGCTCCGACGTCCCGCAAAACCTTCACGCGTTCAACGTGGCGCTCCCTATCAGTTTCTCCGATGAGGTCGGGCAGCGCCTCTGCCAAATCCTCAAATCGGCCATTGATCAGATGAATTCGGGGATCGCCGCGAGCCGCCAGCGACGTAATCTTTGCCAAGAACGGGTTGGCATGTGGATCACCGACCGGGAGAATGTGTGCTGGGGGTTCGGGTGGACCTCCTCGCAAGTCGTCCTCAGAGAGGATAAATCCAGGATCGCAAATAACCAGCCGAATCGACAGATTGGATTCGAGGGCAGAGATGATGGGGCGGCTGATGTGATCGTCGTTGAAACCAAAGCCTGCAACCACGAGAGCGGTATCGGGTTCGCGCAACGCTGTCTGGAAGGCACCCATCATGTCGAGGTACGGCGGCTCGAATGCCTCTTGGTATTTGCTTGATCGCGGGTAGATGAGGACCGGCTTACCTTTGGTATCATCCCGGGATCGCAAGACCTCCGCGCCAATGCGACGCCAATCGGTCGAACCATGTAATTTATATAACTGGAAGACATTGGGGATATAGTCCGGCGCGTCCTTGGCCGCGTCGCGCCGAACGATGTCAAGTTCAAAGTGCTGCCGATCATAAACCTGGTCGAGTGAGTGCGAGAAACCGTCTATAACGGTGAAGCGCAACCGGCGGGCGGCTTCTTCCATCGTCAGATCATAATTGGTCGTGAAAAGCTTTGCCCGGGTCTTGCGGAAGCCCCGACGCCCAATTTTTCTCACATACGCCTCATGCGCCAACAGAATCGTGCTTCGGTTTACGAAATCGACTTTTGCGAGAATGCAAGACTCCGCTTGGGAGACAAAGTCTTTGACCGCAGTAACGTCCTGATTGTTTTCGTCTGCGGCGTCATTTAGCTCCAGATACACTTTGCAAAGGCTGAGGAGCTTTTCGATATTTTCGCTGATGTTGGCATTCGGAAACCTCGCGCAAATGTCAGAGAATACCTGAACTCCAACCGCCTCCTCCACGGCGGTCCACAAATCTCGCATTGATGGAGCCCTTGGCTGCCCATCACCGTTACGCGCACAGAGGGAGGCACCTGCTCCGGTCAACGTGGAGAAGTTCGAGGCAGACAGGGCATTTATGAGTGCGCTGTCTATCCCTTCTTTACTACCGCGTTCAATGACCTTGCCCTCATTATCCTCGCGGTCGGAATAGGTGACCCACCCTTTGCCTGGAACCAGGAGCCGGAGATTGGCTTTTCCTGCAGGGGTTTCATTCCAATAGTCCCATATCGTCACAAAGAGCCTCCAAACGTTGATAGCGCCACCAGCAGCATCTTCATCGTTTCAACGCCCAGCTTGATAGCGTACTCCAACTTGCGCGAATGGCCGTCGACGAAGTTTTGAGTGATTTGGACATGAACGGATGCGATTTATATCGCACCTGCAACTCAAGGTGTCCACCAAGTCTTCGCCATAGATCGTGAGGAGCACAAAAAGCTAAGAGCTTTTTCTAGTTTTCGAGAGGGGATATCGTCCAGGGCCCGCGATTGGAGCGCTGATGGTATCGGAGTCGGAGCCTCGAAGACCGGACGTTATCTCAACTGCTGGCCCCCGAAGAAATGGGCACAAAGAAGTTGGACCAACACCGTTTCCCACGTTGATTTAAAGCGTGGCGGCGATCATTTATCGCACTTTTCCTCCCCTTTTTGGTGTTTTTGCCCTCAACACGTATCGAAAAAAGAAGTTGAGAAACTGCAAGTACTCTGTAATCTATGCGTGCATTTGCGGGGCTACGTCGTGGCGACATTTATCAGCGACTACTTTGGTATAGACCAGGCTGTATTCGAGAATTACGGGGCGGTGAACATATCGGTGGTTAATGACCTTCCGTTGTTTATTGATCCATTCCTGCTCTTCCATAGCGAAAAGCCTGAGTACGTGGCTCTTCACGAGAAGATCATTGAATATCTCGTATTCCTGCGGGACCGTGCCGCCGAAGGGCGTGTGAACGAGGGCCAGTTGCGAAACTGGTACTGCTTTCCGGAGGTAAAGCAGAATTGGCTGGGCTTCTCGGAGACGGGCAATGATGGTGCTGGCCTGGGCATCGATTTCGCTAGAAACCTGCATGCCAATCTGCATGTTATCTTTTCCGATTTCGGAGCAGAGAGAATCACCGAAAGCAGCCATCTCGAAAAGGTCTGCTTGGTGTCAGACGGAGTTGGCCGCGACAACATTAGCGACTTCACCACTAATCTGATCAAAGATTTTCTATGCCGTTACACCGAAAAATTTGCCGCAGACCATTTGCCAGTCGGAGCCGTGCGAGAAGTATGGGTAGATCGCGCGAAATTCAGTTACGAGACGCAGAGTTGGTCGAGGGGCCGCTACAAGCTGCCTTGGGTCAATGGTGACTATGTAATCCTGACGCCGAAGGACATGTTGACCCGTGACGAGAATTGGATCAATCGCGGCGACCTGATTAGCGGGTTCGAAGATATACCGGAGGCGATACCTGACGCTCAGCTTAGGGCCTCGGTATTCAACTACTTTGAACTGGAGTTGCATCGTAGGACAAAAGCCGAATCTCCAGGCGTTGTAAAAGGAAAGCGGCGAAGACGCGAAAAGGAGAAAAAACCCACTCGGAAAGAGCGGTCGGCCGCAGTTGTCGCAACCATGCAGAAATTCCCTGAGATCATCGACTACTACATCCGCTTAAAAGAGATGCGCGGCGACGAGGCGAAAGACGTCAGTGAGGAAAAGGTCCTCGCGATCGAGTATTTGTTCATCGAGCAACTGCGAGCTCTTCAGTCGGTCCTGTTGGCGGAAACAGATTTTTATAAGGTCGGCAAGACTACCTATGACGAAGCACACGCTCGCCTCGCGTACCTAAAGGATGTCATTGAAAACAAGGGTGGCCACCGGTTTTTTTACGACGACAAGGGCGAACCGATCGAGCGCGAAAAGGACTTGCACGTCCTCTATCGCTTGGTGTGGTTTGGTACGCCTTCCGACGCTGGCACTGAGGCCAATGATGGACGCGGACCGGTTGACTTCAAGATCAGCCGGGGGCGGGATAAGACCTTGGTCGAAATGAAGCTCGCCAAAAATACCAAGCTTGAGCAGAATCTGGCTAAACAGGCGGAGATTTACCAAGCGGCGAGCGATGCGAAGCATGCGATCAAGGCTATCATCTACTTCACCGCGTCGGAGCTAGTGAGGGTGAAGGCCATCCTGAAAAGGCTCAACTTGGAAAACAACAAGGACGTGGTCTTGATCGACGCACGGCGTGACAATAAGCCGTCGGCTTCCAAGGCCGCGTGACGAATGCCATACCCATCATTTGCTAGAAACTGACGTCCGGGCTTGTCCAGATCATGTTGAAATCTACTGAAGCGGAAATCGAGGAAGTCCGGGAATACTTTGAGTGGCAGGCCCCCGACCTCGAAGTGACCTTCATGCAGAAGGTCTACTCGGAGGCCGTCCTGAACACCCGTCACGACGTGTGGGACATCCACACCAATAAGGATCGTTGGTGGGTCATCACGGGCGGTACAAACCTCTATTCCCAAGAGCAGTTCCCAAATATGGACCTTGCTCTGACGTTCCATATCGGTCTGATGCTCCGCATCCCGCGAACGGAAAAACAACAGGAGGGCGATCTTCGCCTCCTCCCGTTCGGTCCCGTCTTCGAAAGATTGGAAGACGCTGGGACAGCCGTGACGCAGGCGCACAAGCTTTCTGACTATCAGGCCGTCGGCGTCCGCTGTCGCGAAGTGCTACTTGAACTGATCGCCGTAGCGCAGGACGCAGCAGTGTGGAAGACCGACGCTCCGCCACAGCGCGCCAACTTCCGCGCATGGACAGAAATCATCTGCAACGATCTTCTGCCGAGTGATACCAACAAGGAGCGTCGTGGAGCCCTCAAGGGCGTGCTCGAGTCCGCATGGACATTCTCCAACTGGCTGACGCATTCAAAGTCGGCGACCTGGATTGATGCCGACCTGGCGCACTCGCTAACTCAGCATGCCATCGGGATGGCGACCTCATTGATCCTTCGCGAGTTGCGCGGTGTGCCTGAGGAATGCCCGCACTGCGGGTCGCCGCATCTCGAACCCGAACATGGCGAAAATACCGCAGCACCCGGCGTGCTTTGGGAGCGACCACGCTGTGCGGACTGCGGATGGTCTGGCAGGCCCATACCCATCCTCGACCTTGAGGATGGAAAACCCATCATTACTCGCGAAGGCGAAGAGACTGACGAGTGCAGTATAATGACGGTACCGCTACGTGCGATCCTGAAGCCAGGAGACCCGACAATCGAGCCGCTGAAGAATACAGAGACCGGCCCCCCAGAGCATGTCGTATATTTTGCCTATGGGTCGAACATGTCGACCCCCCGGCTGCGCGAACGAATGCCGAGCTGCAAGGCGCTCGGCATCGCGACCTTACCGGGTCATGCGCTTCGTTTTCATAAGCGCAGTACGGACGGGTCCGGGAAATGCAATGCCGTTGCTACTGGCGACGAGAATAGCGTGATCGGAGTTCTATTCAGCTTCGATCCCGCCGAACGCGCAAAGCTAGATAAGGCTGAAGGCGTCGGCAGCGGCTACGAGCACGCGACGGTAACGGTCATCAACGACCAAGGTCGCAGGCGGAAGGTCCTCACCTATCTCGCTACTCCCGACTACATCGACGACAACCTCAAACCTTATGCTTGGTATAAGGACTTTGTCCTAGCAGGAGGTAGGGAGCACGACCTGCCGCCAGGCTATATAGCCGAATACATCGAGGCGGTTGAGGCAACCGACGATCCCGATGAGGCACGTGACAAGAAGCAGCGGGCCACGCTCGGAAGTCTTGGGCGGTAAGACGACGTCACCGAGGGCAACCACGCGGTTGCCTCGTCGCTCTGGCGACGACATGCCCCCGCCAGGTCTCCATGAAGTGGCTCCGCAGTGCGGCCCTCGGAGAGCCGATACTATGAGCCCCGCGAATAGTGGTAGTCGGTCACTACGTCTGACTTTTCCTTTCCGCCGGCGGTATTCGGGGGCACTCTGGAGCATTCCTTTGAGTGCCTGTGATGCCCTGCTACGAACTTCCTGTTGTAATCGTTCATGAGGACAGGACCGAAGAAGGTCGATTGCTCGTAACCCGGGGAACCAACTTCTGGCGGGCAGAGGTTTGGGAGGGACCTTGGCTTCTCACGAACTTCGATCACACCGGAACACGTGGTAGCCACGATCTCTCCAATCTCGGTAAGCCCGCCTTTTTCGAAAGGCTCCGAACGATTGCGGAATGCGCCCACGGCGTAGATTTCGATTTCAGGGCTGGGGGCTGATCTATGGCCTACCAGTTCGTCCATCTCGAATCCTGGTCGCGGAAGCCTGACGATAAAGGCCGTTCCACGGATTTCATTTTCGACGAGGCGAGCCGCAAGCCGGTGGCGTCCGTCCACGTCGCTAAACCGAAACCGCCAACAGTCATCTATGGCCTTGACGTCGAAGAAGTCAGGGCGATGCACGATGTGGCGGCTGCCATGGCCACGACGACGGTGAAGGGCAAGCCTCGCAAGATCAGGCTCGACCAGAAGACGCTCCACAGCGTCGTCGCCTCGCATCCGTACACCGTTGAGGAAGTCCGAGCCGATCCGAAGAAGGCCGAAGAGGTGAGGGAATGGGAACGGCTCACGGTCGTCTGGCTCAAGCGCCAGTACGGTCTGGCGCTCAAGTCGGTTATTCGCCACACCGACGAGCAGCAATGGCACATCCATGCCTACGTACTGCCGAGCGAGGACCGGGAACTCAAGGCGGTGGTCTTTCATCCTGGCGTCGTGGCAAAGCGGGCGGTGAAGGCGGCCGGTGCCCAACCCGGCGAAGACGGGAAAGCCCTCAATAAAAGAGCCGATGTCGCCTACAAGTCGGCCATGCGGGACTGGCAGGATTCTTATCACGACGCCGTCGCTGTGCCTTGCGGATTGACGCGTCTCGGCCCTGCGCGTCGCCGTTTGACGCGCGAAGAATGGAAGGCCGAGCAAGCCCAGGCCAAGGCGCTCAAGAACGCCGTCGAGCGGGCGGCGGTCGTGAAGCGGCAAGGGCAGGCCTACGTTGCCAGAACGAGGGCGGACGCGGCGGCGATCAAGGCGGATGCCGCCCAGATCAAAGTATCCGCCGCCCGTCTGGCGGGGATCGGCGGGGCCGTTCGCGCCGTCGTAGACGGAATCCAAGAGTCCCGTATCCGTGCCGAAATTCGCCGGGAGTTCGCCCGCGATCTCGCTGCGGCGAAGGCTGCCGCGGCGAAAGCGAAGTCCGAAGCCGGCAGGGAACGCGCCTCGCGGCGTGAGACGGAGAAACAGGCTTCCGAGCAGCGCCACGCGTTCCGGCAACAGGGGCAGCGCCTCGCATCCGCCCAGCAGGAAATCAGGACCTTGTCTGCCGCGCTCGCCGCAGCGCTGGACGAGCCGATACCAACACCGGGAGGAGTACCTACACCATGACGACAGGCGAAGAGATTTGCTGGAAGAACGCCCGCGCGATCCTGCGCGATATCGGTATGCCGCACCTGGATTGGGCGCATGGCGCTGCCGTTAATATTGTGCGGCAGTGCATGAACACCCGGCATCGTCCGACTTACCATCAGCAGACGTTGCTGGAGACCGAGTCTCCAGCGCTGCTTGCGTACTTGGAACGGTTGTCGACGTCGGGAGATGCGACGGGCTGGCGGACGCTTCGGGATCGTGTTCATTCCCACGCGGAGTTTCTCCGAGAAACTGGCCTTCAGCCATGCGCCCGCCCATGGCTGGCGGCGATCTGGCACGCGCTGCCCGAACTCGCGGCCATCGGCCAAGGCATCCTTGATGACCTGGAAGGGCCCAAGAGTGTAGCGGATTTCGAAGTCGCACCCGCGCCGACCGATACCGACGCGAAGGCCGGCGACGGCGGCGACGACAAGGGCAGCGCGGGCAAGACCGGATCGGCGGGGACGGCGGCCAAGCCGCGTCCGTCGCGGCTGGCCTTGCCTGTCGTCGCTGTGGTGCTGACCGTCGCCGAGATGAAGGCGCTCGATCTCGGCGACGACGCCAGCGATGCCGACGCGAAGAACTACGTCACGCCCGTCGACCCTGACGGGACGAATGGCCCAACAGGCCCGAAGATGCCAGGAGGCCCGAAATGATCGATCTTCTCGCTGAACCGCCGTCCACCGATATCGCATGGCAAATTGTCAACGCGGTGCTGCCGAGCGAGGCGACGACGATGTACGGCCGCGTCCTTCAGGTCTTCACGGCGACACTCGCATTCCTCGGCAGTCTCCTCATTGCCTACCAGACCGTGCAGGGCATCGTCGCCTCGGCGCGCACGGGGCAGGCGCTTGGCGAACGCTGGCATATCATATGGACGCCTCTCCGGTTTGTCTTGGCGATAGGGCTTCTGGTGCCCGTATCTTCAACGGGGTTTTCCAGCGTTCATTACCTTCTGCGCGACTTCATTGCCCGGCCGGGTATAAATCTCGGCAATGCCCTTTCGAACACGGGGATCACTGCCGTCGTCAAGGAGGGCGTCACGATAACGCCTGCGTCCTCGAACGGGTCGAGCATCGCCATGACGATATTGCGACACGAAGTCTGCGCGTCGGTCTACAATCAGGCGGGAAGCCTTTGGGGTTGGAATGCGCGTCTGCCCGATCCAGAGGGTGCTGAGACGGGCACGGGCATCTTCGGGTTAGAACGCCGCCACACCTGGGCCTATGGTCCGACGTGCGGCCAGTTCTCCATCAGCGCTCTCGACGATCGCCCGTCGTTCTCCACGGCGCGGCGTGAGGCAGTAAGGGCGTTCGTGGTTGCCTTCCGGACGGAGGCGGACCGATACGCGCGCCTTGCCGCCGAAACGTCGGGGCTGTCCTCGGCAGACGCAGCGGCAAAGGCGGTGACGTCCAATGTGCTGTCCGCCGATATCGTCCAGCGCATCCGCTCCATGGGTGCCGCCTATGATCGTGCAATAGCGGCGGCGGCGAAGGAAGAGGCCAATACCACCGCGGCCAGCTCCCGTGACGCACTCGTTCAAAGTGCCCGCCAGGAAGGATTTTTGACGACGGGCATGTACTGGAGAACCCTGGCGCAGGTTTCGGAGATCACGACGGCGATGACAAACGAACGGCCCGAAGATACCCCGCCGCGCGTCGATGGGGATTTCGGCGAAGCGATCCAGAAAGCATTCGATGCGCTGCGGTTGCAGGTATCGGGCGAAGCCGAACGTCAGGCGCTGAGTGCCAACGATTTCGCCGCAGCGGGCGACGAGACTGCTGACCTTTCCACGAAAATCCTCGCTCCGATATCCCGTTCGATCATTGGATGGGCGGCAACCCCTGCCGATGACGGACAGCCTCGCGACGAGATGGGCGCACTGATTTCTTCGGGCCACGCGATGATGGCGGGTGTCTACGCTGCTATTGCCGCTGGTGGTATAATCGCGGGTGTTGCAGGTAACCAGATCGTTGAGTTTTTTGGGGCGGCAGCTGTCGACTACTTTCTGGACTGGTCGAAGTTCGCCATCATCCCCGTCTGGATCATCGGCGCGCTCAGAGCTTACGTGATCCCTTTCATGCCGCATGTCTTCATGATCGTCTCCGGCATTGCCTTGCTGGCCAACCTGATGGAGGCAATGATTGCCTTGCCGCTCTGGTGCCTCCGTTGGCTCAAGATGGACGGCAGTGATGATTTCGCGGGGGACAGCGTCAAGGTCGGCCTGCTCTTCATCGTTAATATCTTCCTACGTCCAGCATTGGCCATGCTCGCGATCTTCGCGGCGTATGGAGTGTTTAATCCGATCCTCGGAATGCTCGACCGTATGTGGGCCACGGCCTTCCTGGCGCAGTCGGGGGGACATGTTGTCGGCCTTCCTGGTTACATCCTGCTGACCTGCGGACAGACTTACATGATCTGGTACGTCGTCTTGAGGACGTATGGTCAGATATGGGCTCTCCCTGACCGTGTTCTGGCCTGGTCCGGTCAAAGCACTTCCTACGGCGAGTCCGGGCTCGTCTCCGGTGCGTTCGGCGGAATGATGGCTGTTGCCGGACGCGGCATGTTGCCCAAGAATATTCTTCCAGGGCTTTCGAAAAAGGGAGGGAAATAGAAATGAAGAAACTAGCATTCTGGATGGTCGGCGGGCTTAGTACAGCGACGGTCTGCGGTCTGGTGGGGTTGCCGCACCTGTCGGCCACGCTCGTCACGCTGACGGTGTTTTGTGCCGTGCCGGCTCTCGTCGTGGTGGGGCTCGATGCCCTGTCTTACGCGAGGACCGACGCATGAGAGGGGAGCTCAACTTAGCGGAAGCACACGGGCTGATCGGTTGGATTCTCGAATGGGCTATTTTGGTGCTTGGGTGGGCATCAGTGATTTTTTTCCTGCTCTTTCCCATCGCCTGCCTGATCTCGTGGACCCTTATTTTGGGATCGCGCGTCGGGTGGTGGCGACTTCCCGACGAACGGGAGGGCGCGGAATGAAATCCATCTCGATCGTCACCGTCATCGTGGCGGCAATCTCGACGGGAAACGTCAGCGCTGAAACCTTCCGGTTTCCCGCCGCGGCACGGGCAGCTTACGGCGTCCCGCAGGTGGACATTGCCATGTCCGTGTACATGCACCCTGATTGTGCGGGCCGCTGGTCCGTCGAATACCCGGCAGGCTTCGCGTTTCGACGTGGGGGACCGAACGGGGGGAACCTCTACGGCAATCCTGGCAAGGGTTCTTATGACGTCGCCATAAAAACAGACGCCTGCCCGTCACGGGATTCCGATTACGTCGATCCGCCGCGCACGACCTGGCACAAAGTTGTCGTTTACTGAGAGAACACATGAAAACGATCCTGACCACCCTTTGCCTCGCCCTGGCGACCCTACCGGCTAACGCTGGATCGCTCCTGCAGCCGCCTGCCGACTCGCTGCGCGTGGAGTTCACCAGTCCCGACACTTCGCCAACCGAACGCCTCAAGGCAGGCCAGCCGTTGACCGTGGGCGTCGTCGTCACGAGGTCGACGGGAGCCGTGGAGGTCATGCCGACTTCGACGCCGGAATGGATGACCTACGATGCCGCCAATCGCCAGTTTTCGGGGGTTCCCGTAGCTGGTGAGCATGAGCTTGCCGTGCGGGTGACTGATGCCGGAACGGGCCAGTCGGCAACTGGCATCTTGACCTTTAATGTCGAGTCGATGTGAGCGAATGCAGGAGAGAGAGTTCACAGACGGAGAGCTTGAGCATGTTATCGTTGCCCTGACGGAAGCGATCGCAACGTTGCAAGGGAATGCACGCTCGCGGCGAAACAGTGGACGCGCGACACCTCCGGAGTTCGAGGAGTTCGATTTCACCAGCTACACGCCCGAAAGCCCGACGTTGCTTGGGTTCCGCGACGAGGACCCGCGCATTGACGAACAACTGACCTATGCCCGCAACGTCCTCGATCGGCTCTTGTGCGAGCGGGACCGCCGCCGCGCCGTGACCGTCCAACGCATATGTGAATGGGCGGAATATGGTCTAGCGCGGGTTTTGCAGTGAGAAAAACTGACCGGCGAGGCGGAGTAAGTTTTAAAATACAATTTGCAACTTACTGTTTCTATTGAAGTAAGATCGTTTTCTTGTTGACGGATGCCGCATCAACGGCCATCCTTAAAACATCGAAGGGACGTAAGGAACTTCGGTGGTCATCGTTCCCCGCGAGCGATCGCTTCAACCGCCTAAAGGCGGCTCTGAATTATATCTGTTTTTCGTTGACCGCCGTAAGGTGGAAAAAAAGGGTGGCGGAAATGCCGCCCTTTTCATTTTCGGCAACTCAACCCGGCTGCGCTGATGTCACGTACCTGTACGTGACGCATCGTCTGGAACGGGACCAATTTCAGAATGATACTTGTCCGTCGCAGACGTGATCCCTCGCATCATCGCAACAAGATCGATGGTCGGTATTGAGCTAAGGGCTTCTGTTGCGATCGATTGCGTGTGGGCTCTATTGCTCGCCTTGGCGTCCAGATAGTTCGAATATAGCCGCAGGGCTTGCCGCAAATCGGACTTGGTTCCCTTCTTGAGATCATCGAATCCCTCCGTGGCTTCGAGCGCTTCCACCTCTGCACGAGGATCGGCATATGTGCGGCCTCGAAGCATCCGTCTTGCCCGCGCGAGGCTGGATATGACGTTGCTGATTGTTCTCTCCTTGCGATTGCTATGACGCAACCAGCCACGAAACGCGCCCTCAATCTCCGGAGCGCTCTCGCCGCGATGCCTCGCAAGGATGACCTGTCCTATGATCCTGGCAGCAGGCGCGGGAACCCCGTTCGCTATCATTTGCATGATGTCCCTCGTGTTGCCAAAAGGCCATTCCCACCTCAGCGGAAATCCCTGTATCTGCTGAATTTGGCGAATTGTCGGTTTCCAGGATTGGTCGGCCGGCACGGGATCGTCAGGATGGGGATTGTTCCTGTATTTCCTGGCTGGTCGCTCAAGCGATGTTCTTGTCACCGTCGGCATCGGCTCGTCGATCGAACGCACGCCTCGTCCGCCGGTGTAGGGCCGGCTGTAGGCAAAGCCGCTGACGGTAAATTGAAAGTCGTCCCATCGGGGCTTGGGGCCTAGCAGAAATTCCGTTCCCGAATGTTTTACGGAGCGGAGCAAATCTCTGACGGTCATCGGGTGTTCTGTCCTCGCATTGTGGATGGCCGACTCGATGAACCCGAGCCTTTCACCCATCCTCCCAATCGCCATCAATCGCTTGCGGGACTGAGGCACGCCATAGCGCGAGCAGTCGATCTTCGTTTCGGAGATGCCATATCCGGCATATGTCAGGATTGACTTCGCTTCTTTCCAGGCCTTGGACGTCAAGGCCGGTAGCACGTTCTCCATCAAGAACCATTCCGGCTTGATAGTGGCAACGATAATTGCGTAGGCGATCGTGAGGCTTGCGTTTTCGCCTTCCTCGTGCTTCCCGGCGGTACTGTAATCCTGACATGGCGGTCCTCCGACAATGATGTCGGGAGCGAGCACCATGATTTGGGGGACAACAGCCATGAGGTTGCCGAGGTTGGCTTCCTCAGCATGATCACCGATGTTGTGGCGATAGGTAGCAACCGCTACATCCCACGCATCGAATGCCCGGACAACGTCGAAACCCGCATCGATTAGGCCGCGCGACATGCCGCCCGCGCCACAGAAAAGTTCAACTGCTCGCACTCGAAAATCCCGCTGAATACATCACGTACTTGTACATGATGGAAATGGCATGCCGCAGGTTACGAAAATGCGAATAAGGGTGTCAGCACTGCCTGCCAGACGCTTCTTGCCGAAAGCGCTGTAAGGAATCCTCTATTTCCTCATCGTCGGCGAGGCAGACTTCTACGAGATACTCGCAAGTGGCATATTGTTCAGCAAGTGAAGTGCTGAACGCATTCCGCACGGCGTCGGGAATTTTCGGCGCAACTCCAACGCCAATGCGGTTGCCGTTGTCTGACCTCCGCCAGATATCTCATTTTTCCTCTCCATTCATCGATGCGAATTTGTCCCTGATCTGCGCAAGGTCATAGCCCTTGTCGAGAAGGACTAGGACAGCAACCTGCCGCACCAGTTCCACGGCATCCCGAGTCCGTGCATCAACGTCGCTGTCTGGCGCGAGCTTCCCGATGTAAACGCGCATCATGCGTTCGAGACCGCCGCCCTCGACGGCTGCCATGTAGGCATCGGCGATCGCACGGGCGTCGGGGCGGCGGAGGGCCTTCGCCTTCCGCCTATTCTTCGCCGCATACGCTGCCTGACGCTTCTTCGGGTCCAGTGCGACGTCGACCATCGTGCTACCGCCGCAGGATGGCGAGGGCAACGGCGGTGGCGTCGTCGCCGTGAGTCCGATCCAGTCCTTTCCACGTAGCTCCGCCACACAGGGTGTCGGCCTGGAGGGAGAAGTCTGCGGCATGGAGCATCGCTGCCAGTACAGAGAGTTCGCCGGCCGGCAGGTGGTCCGCGATCTCGGCAGCCCGCGTGACCAGATGGCCGACGTCTTTGTCGTTCGCTGCCCGGAATCGGCTGCCATAGTCGTCCCAACTGCCGCACAAGCTGACGTCAAAGCCGAGCTTATGGGCGACGTCCTCGACGGGTTCGAGGGTTTTCCAAGTGTTGAAATCCATTCTGTTACCTCGTGTTTTCGATCTATGTTCATGGTCTCACAGCGTGAGATTGGCGACAAATAAAAAATCACGCTGTGAGATATTTTGTCAGGCAGCGCGGATGAATGCGCGGCGGCCGGCTGCCTCGGCAGCGCGACGGGCCTCGGGGGCGCTGGTGGCGGTGCCGGATGCAATACGCTTGTTGGTGCTATTGTCGTCTACGACTTCCCAAAAGAACGTCCCGTCCTCACGATACGTCACGACAAGGTCGAGCACTCGACCGTCACACATCATTCCTGCGGCTTCGCCGTACACGCCGGCGTCGCGTTTCCAAGGCATGACATACAACTCCATTTTCAGTTCTCCATTTTGCGGGTTGAAACCTTCAGGGCCCGATTGGCGATCAGGACGATTGGCAGCAGGAGCCAGAGGATGATGTTCGTTGCCTCGACGGCCTCGGGGGCCTTGGTCGCGACGACGTAGAGGGTTGTGAAGGCTGCCATTGCGATCGGCATGGACAGGATGCGAAGTGCGAGCATTGGCGTGTCCTCTCGTGTTTCAGGCTGTGGCTTCGAGGCGACGGAATGCTTGGATGCCGTCACGTTGAAATTCGCGCTTCATGTCGTCGGCAGCGCCTGGGATGCGCGAGCGCCGGACAAGGTGTCGGGCCTGCGTTTTGGGGTCTACTTTGTAGAGCAAGGCAATGTAGCAGATGAGCCCCCCGAAGCTGTCCCGATGATCAACCTCCTCGACTTGAATGGAGAACGTCAATCCCGGAATGGTTGTCGTGTTGATCTGCATCGGAGCGCCTTTCACCTCTGATTTCACTATCATTTCTTTTTATCACAGCGTGAGAATCGAGCCCAGGCAATAACGCGGAATGGTTGAGTTGTGCCGGAGAGGTAGTTAACGAGATCGGTAGAATTTTAGGAGTTCTGGAGTGAAGGGCCTGTTCCCTGTTCGATCCCCCGGAGGGATCGAACCCGCCCGTAGGGCGGTCTTCTTGATGTTCCCCGTCCCGATGCCTCCAATCCGACCGGCACGCACAGCGGCAGTCACCCGAAGGGCCGAAGTAACGCGGAGGACGGCATCGCCGTTGACAGAGCGAGCATGTCGGTAGGCTTGACGCTGAGGGTGGGGAAATGGATTCAGGGGTATCTTGATCCATCTGAACTTATATTAGTGCTGTACGAGGCTCTATGCGTGGCCGTACGGCACGTTTAGCTTCAAAATGGTCCTGTGGGCCATCTGAATGCGGGAGCCGCATCTGAGATGGAGAAGAGCGCATCGGAGAGGCAAGCATAGCGGTCCCCGGCGCAGGGGATGACGCGGGAATTCGCGCATGCCGAGACCGGTTCTCGGGGCAGCCGTAGGAGGTTCAGCATTGCGCCGCCGGCTACGGCGGGAACCGGGATCGACAGCCCCCGGCGAGGCATTCCGTTTTCCTGACGGGGCTAAGCAGCCCTCTATATAAGAGAATTCCCTACTATATAAGGAAAACGGGACATTTAGCTATAACGCTATGATATTACTATGAAATGCAGAAATCAGTCTCGTTTTGTCTGGTTGCCTCTATGTTCGTGACCGGCAGATAGTGAGCCAACGTCTCCGCATCCGGCGCTTGCCATTCGCCTGTCTTCTCGAAGTCCAGCATCCGGGGCAAGTGTTCCCGGACGTCGCGATAATAGTCCCCGGAGGCTTCGAACCAGTCCCGGATATAGGCCAGCTTGGCAAAGCTCGCCGGTGCGGCCTCGGCGGTCTTGTCCATGATGCCGAGAACGAAATCGACCGTCTGGAACGCATCGTGGCAAAGGGGGTATGCGCCCATGAAGCCTTTCAGGTCACGGAGAATATTCGCAAGGCGTCTGGTCGCCTTCTGGACGCGGGGATCGGTGATCTTATCGGCGAGGTCGGACAGGTTTTGGGCCATGTCGTCACCGGCATAAGAGTGATGAGCCCGCTCGATCCACGGCATAACCGGCGTGAGGTCGATCAACAGGCGTTCGAAGCGGAAAATCGCGTCCAGCTTCTCAACGGGATAGAAATGCCCCGTCACGCCCATGTCGATGATGCGCATTACGTCGATAACAACGGGATCGGCCCAGAAATAGTCCTGCGCCGCCTCGGCGTCAGGCGCGGGGCGTTGAATAGACGGGTAACGATTGAGGCGCTTTTCTTCTGCGACCCACGTCGCGGCATCGGCCAGCGAACGGAACCGGCGTCCCCGGAGGATGCCGCATATGTCGTCAACGGTGACGATACTATAGCCCACGCCGGCCTGCGACACGTCCGCAAGCAGCGCTGCGAGTCTCTTCTTCCGTGAAGCTTGAGTCGTGGCCGGAAGGTGTCGAGGCTCCCCGTCGTCCCAAAGCGCCGATCCCAGGCGCTTCAGTTGAAGGATACCTGCGGCACGTCGGTCAAAGGTCGCGTCCAGAATACGTACAAGCTGCTGGCCGGGCTTCGTCAGCCTACGGACTTTAGCCTCGCGCCTTGGGGCGATACCCTGTCTCGCCAAGTGCCTCGCCATGGTGCTTTTCGACTGCCCGGTGATGCGGGCGGCGTTTCGCACGGATGCTCTTCCGAAAACCTTTCCGGACATGGCAAACGCCTCCGGCGCTATCAGAAAGGTCGCAGCGCGTTCCTCGCGGCTGCGCTTAGGCCTGTAGCGAGGCCGGTTGTAGCGGTTTATCGTCCAGCGTACGACGTCGTTGATAAGACCGCGATCGTCTTTTCCATGCGGGCCGCGGGTGTCGCGCCAACGGCGCATGAAGTCTTCGCATACCTGGCGCAGACCTTCGGCATCCTTGCCGTGCTCGTCCACGAAGGGATACGCTGCTTCCCAGCGGAGTGCGTCAAATTCTTCTTGGTTATCGCTCAAGCCGCTGTCGTCCGTGTTTGCCCCGTTCCTTCAATGCTGTGGCGAACACGCGCTGAGATCAAGGTCGGCGGCTCAACTGTACGCGACAGCGTTCTTCCTGAGTTCAATTATTGCACCGGGCGGAGGACAACTTGGTTTCGGCGCAGACGCTCGGGCGATGCCGTTACTCCCTCCCGGATGCGCCTCCCAGACCGAGGAAGAACTGATTCAAGGCGTCACTGTTGGCGGGAGATTCAAGGAACATTGAGACGACGCCATAATCCATCCGAAATGCGAAGGGCATGGGTTCTGCCGTCATCCGCACCTCCAGACGAGGCTTGAGGATCATAACTGGTCCGATGGGACGGCATTCGACGCGCTCCACCAGTCCGCGCAAAAGGGACGACAGCTTGATTCGTAGTTCTCGACGCTTCTCCAAGTCTGCTTCTTCAAGCTGTCCGGATAGTTCATTTGCCGTAGTCAAGCGCGCGATTACGCCCGGATCGGCTTGCCTGCTGGCTGCCGCTTTCTTCTGGTCCTTCAATTGTTGCGTAAGTTCCTTAACCTCCGCGGCGACCTGAATGAACTGCTCTTTGACTTTTTCATCCTCTGTCACAAGAACCGTGAGCAAACGATCGCGCCGAACCTCCGCGTCTGCGAGTTTCGCTTTCAGTGCTTCGATCTCTCGGAGCATCTTAGGTGTCTCATCATCAAGGGATGCGAGAGATGCTGCGTCGACGTGGAGCAATGCCGTCAACAAGCCCCTCTCAAGGCGATCAACCCGAATGCGTTTATTGTTGCCGCAGCCCGCTTTCCGGACGTTGCTCGAACACGCAAGGTAGATGCCACCTTTCGGCGGTTCCCCTTTATTCTGGATGTGCATGGGGCCTTCACAGGAAGCGCAGCGGGCAAGACCTTGGAGGATGTGAGCCCCCTTTTGCCCCTTTCGCCCCGCCGCCGATTGCCGCCGTCCCGCGGTAGCGTTTTGCGCTCGCCAAAAGGTTTCGTCATCGATGATGCGAGGGTAGTAGTCGGCAATGGGTTCGCCGTCTGGTTTTCTGTTGCGATTCTTGTGTGTTCCGATGTGAGGCTGATACTCTCCAAGAACCGCACGGCTCTGAATAACTTTGGCGATGCTCGAAGTATGCCAACCTTCGCCGCCTCGGAAAGTTGGTTTTCCTTCCAGGTTTAGGCGGCGCATGATCTCACGCCGTCCGAAGCCCTCGATGGTCTCTTGAAAGATACGCTTTACGAGATCGACTCTTTCCTCGCGTTCCACGAATTTGCCGTCGCGAACCTCAAGCCATTCCGGGCATCGCGGGGTCAGGGGCTTGCCTTCGTTGCGAGCTAGTTCCTTCTTCTTTTGCCATGCTTCGCCAACCCGCTTACTCTTTTCCCGACTTTCATCGTGGCCACGGGCCATGACTGCCAGCGAGATGATGAGAGGTGTCCAATCGTTGTCGAGGCGGCTGTACGAGTATTCCTGATTGTCGCTCAGGGTGACAACGGTAATACCCGCCTTCACCAGGGCCCATAGTTGCAACGCTGCGTCGATTACCCTTTCACGGGACAAGCGATCTAGGCTTTCGACAATCAGGTATGAGCCCTCTTCGATCTCGCCTTGTTCAACGAGGTCTAGGAATGATCGAAGCGCTCCCTCCATTCGGTTCGCTCCACGGTAAGCACTGACGCCGAGATCGTGGAGGGTCTCGTCCAAAGTGATTCCGCGTTTAGCACACCATTCCTGCGCGCCCTCAGTCTGCCGACGGAGGGAGTCGCCGCGCGCCTGCTCCGGGCTGGAGAATCGGATATATGAATAGGCTTTCGTCATGGTCTGGATTCCATATCAGATAGAATACGATTAATGTAGCACAATCTTCTGATGGTTGGCCCGCCCGGCTCCGGTAAATCCATGCTCGCCGCGCGCTTGCCCTCAATTCTGCCACCGCTCGAGGCTGCGGAATTGCTGGAAGTGTCCATGGTCCACTCCATCGCCGGCCAATTGTCCGGCGGCAAGCTGTCGGAC
>Ga0075365_10000143_pt1 | contig 22405 bp, 18 predicted proteins | sample EndMetdeltDD1765_FD_71387 | JGI IMG/M metagenome (GOLD analysis project Ga0075365, IMG submission 71387) | Populus endosphere microbial communities from Tennessee, USA - Endosphere MetaG P. deltoides DD176-5 | ecosystem: Host-associated > Plants > Roots > Endosphere | place: USA: Tennessee... | reverse complement strand
TCGTACCGCATCATGTAAACGACCCGTCGTTCGTCGACGACGCGATGGTGGCGATCGCCGACCACGACGCGCAAGCCCTTGCCCGCTACATCGACGGTGATCGGGGGATCGGCGACGGTGAGCTCGAAGCTCGGCTTGCCATCTGGACGCGCCGCGCTGTTGTGAACCCGGTGTTCTTCGGTTCGGCGATCACTGGCGCAGGAATCGACGATCTGATGCGGGCGCTGACGATGTACCTGCCGGCGGATGAGGGCGACGTCGACGGTCCACCGGCCGGCGTCGTGTTCAAGATCGACCGAGGCACCCGTGGGCAGCGCGCAGCGATCGTCCGTCTGTTCGCCGGCTCGCTCTCGATCAGGGGCCTGGTCGAGGTGACGGGCGCGGTGCGACGGGTGACAGGAATCGAGGTTTTCGAACCTGGTGGGCGGACTGCGCGTGCGCGCGTTGTCGCCGGGCAGATCGCGAGGATCAGTGGCCTCGGCGACGTTCGCATCGGTGAGACGATCGGACGATCCACGACGAGCGGCGAGCAGCACTTCTCGCCGCCGCCCTTCGAAGCCGTGGTCACCGCGAGCGATGCCGGCGCCAGGGGAGCGTTGCGGATGGCCCTCGACGTGCTCGCCGACGAGGACCCGCTGATCAGCGTGCGCCAGGACGAGGCACGAGGAGAGCTGTCGGTGTCGCTCTACGGTGACGTGCAGCGCGATGTCATCCGCGACACGTTGCGGCGCGACTTCGACGTGGTCGCCGAGTTCAGCGAATCGACAACCGTGTGCATCGAGCGGCTCGCGGGTGCCGGTGAGGCGGCCGAGATCATGATGAGCGGCAGGACCGCGCGCACGCCGTTCCTCGCCGGCGTCGGCCTTCGCGTCGTGCCGGCCGCGTCCGGTGCCGGAGTGACGTTCTCGCCGGGCGTCGAGCTCGGTCGACTCCCGCTGGCCTTCGTGACCGCCGTCGAGGAGGCCGTGAGGGAGACACTCCAACAGGGATTGCGCGGATGGAACATCCCCGACTGCGCCGTGACGATGACCACCAGCGCGTACTGCCCGCGCCAGAGCAGCGCCCACGGCACCTTCGACCGCAACATGTCGAGCACCGCCGGCGATTTCCGGTTGCTGACACCACTGGTGCTGGTCGAGGCGCTCCGTCGTGCCGGTACGACCGTGCACGAACCGGTCCACCGCTTCACGCTCGAAGCGCCGGCGGATGCGTTCGGCCCGATCGCACGCGTGCTCGCCGCGCTCCAGGCGACCCCGGAAGCTCCCACCCGGTCCGCCGACGCGGTGATCGTGCGTGGGTTGGTGCCTGCGGCGCGTCTCGGCGACCTGCGGCAGCAGTTGGCCGGCCTCACCCGCGGCGAGGGTTTCGTCGAATCGGCGTTCGACTCGTATCAGCCGGTGCACGGGCCGACGCCGACACGCCGCCGAACCGACCACAACCCGTGCGATCGGACGCAGTACCTCCGCGAGCTCACCCGCCGCGCATGACCTTCCGTCGCCGCGCCGGATCGCCGGTGCCGCGTTGACACTCGACCTCATCGAAGACACGCTGCGTGCGTGAGGGCTACCGGCGGAGGCGTCGGTCGGCCCGGCCCGCCTGACGAGACGTCAGGCAGACCGTGTGTGACGTTGGATCGCCCCGACGCATGCCGCGATCCCCAGCGCCAGGAGCACGAAGCCGGCGAAGTCGCCGAAGACGGTCTCGACGAAACGATCGACCTCGCTGAACTGGATCTCGCCGCCCGCCGGGCCTGTCAGCCGATCAGCAGCGTTGGTCACGTCCTCCCACCGCTGAAGCATTCCAACGGCGCTGAACGCGATCGTGGCTGACGCCGCGAGGCACAGGACTCGATTGAGCTCGCGTGCCGCGTGGATCGCACCCAACAGCAGACCGCTCGCGAAGACGAGCAGCACGACGAACGTCACTCGCGTGATCGCGTAGTCGCCGGTTCCCAGGTGATCGGCCAACATGACAGCACGTCCTCATGTCTCGCTCCCGTCGCGATGCATGTTGCTCGTTCCTGACCAGTCACGCAAGGCACGGCGTTTCGGCGGGACGCTGGATCATCGGCCGAGATCGGTGATGCGGCGTTGGAGTTGGGATCTCTCGGCTTCGGTCGGGGCGAGGTCGATCGCCGCCCGATAGCGCGCGATGGCCTCGGGGATGCGGCCGGCGCGGCGGAGCAGATCGGCTTGCGCCGCGGGAACGAGGTGAAGGCCGGGCAACTGTGTGCTCACGTCGTCGAGGATGGCAAGCCCGGCGTCGGGCCCGTCCAGCATCCCGACTGCGATCGCCCGGTTGAGGGCGACGACCGGTGTTGGCGACAGCGCGAGCAACTCGTCGTACAGGGCGACGATCCGCGACCAGTCGGTGGTGGCGGCCGATTCCGCCGTGGCATGGCATTGCGCGATCAGCGCCTGCACAACATACGGGCCGCGGCCCTGCGCCGCGGCGAGGATCATCCCGGCGCGAGCGATGTCTGTGCGGTCCCACAACGAACGGTCCTGCTCCTCGAGCGTCAACAGCTCGCCCGCCGGACCGAGCCGAGCGGTTCGCCGCGACCCTTGGATCAATGTCAGGGCCAGCAGCCCGCGGGCCTCGGATTCGCGCGGCATCAACTCGACGACAGCCTCCGCGAGCGAGATCGCAGTCACGGCGATGTCGGCGTAGGCGCTGTCGCTGTAGCCGGCGTTGAAGGCGAGGTACACGACGGCGAGGACGCCGTTCAGCCGTTCCGCCAACGCGTCGGACGAAGGGACTCGATACGGGATGCCGGCGTGGTCGATCTTGCTACGCGCTCGCACGAGCCGCTGGGCCATCGTCGTCTCCGGGACGAGGAACGCCCTCGCGATCTCGGCGACCGGCAGCCCGGCGACGGTGCGCAACGTCAGTGCCACGCGTGCCGGCAGGGAGAGCGCGGGATGGCAGCAGGTGAAGATCAGGCGTAGGCGATCGTCGTCGATCTCGTGCGGTTCGGTCGGTTCGAGCTCCATGATCAACTCCTGCACTGCCGATCGTTGCCTCGTGGCCGCGCGCAGCCGGTCGATCGCTCGGTTGCGCGCGGTGGTGGTCAGCCACGCCGCCGGCCGATCGGGGATGCCATCCACCGGCCAACGCACGACAGCCGCGGCGAAGGCATCCTGGGTGGCGTCCTCGGCGACGCTCCAGTCGCCGGTGCGCCGGATCAGACCGGCGACGATCTTGCCCCAGTCCGACCGGTGCGCGGCCGCGATCGCGTCGGCTACGTCAGTGGCGTCGGATCTTCCGGTCAATCGCGTCCCGGTCAATCGTCGTCTCGGTCGATCGGCCGGATCTCGATCCGCCCGAAGTGCGCCATTGGATGGCGCGATGCGTAGTCGATGGCCTCGTCGAGATCCGCGCACTCGATCAGGTCGTATCCGGCGATCCACTCCTTGGACTCGGTGAACGGGCCATCGGTGACGAGCAACTCGCCCTTGCGGACGCGCACGCACGTCGCGTCGGCCGGTGGTCGGAGCCGGTCACCCTGCTTGCGGATGCCGCGACGCTCACCTTCTGCCACCCAGTCCTCGATCGGGGTGACATCGGTGTCGGAAGGCTCTGGTTCGGTATCGGTGGCGATGAACAGCAGGTACTCCATGGGATCCTCCTCGGTTTGACGGTACGTGACCACGACGATTCAGATGGCACAGGAAACGACAACCGGCCAAGATTTCCGAACTCGGTGTGACCGATGAGTCGCCCTCGCATCTCGAACAGATGTTCGCTACCATGTCGGAGTGGTGGAGCCCCAATCGAGACGTAACGGTTCCTTGCATGAACGCCGTGAGCGGCTGAGCAAGCTGGTACCGAAGATCGGGCCGGTCACCTTCGCCCGCGACCGCGTGCTACCTGTCGAACCGGCGCTCGAACCACTGTTTCCGGAAGCCGGTCTGATGCGTGGCTCCGTCGTCGGCTGCCAGGGTGCGACGGCGATGTCGGTCGCGTTGGCCCTGGTTGCGGGGCCGTCCGCGGCGGGATCGTGGCTGGCTGTCGTCGGTGTGCCATCGCTCGGTTTGCGCGCCGCGAGCGAGGTCGGCATCGCCCTCGACCGGCTGGTGATGGTCGCCGATCAAGCGCGCGATCTCGGCGAGGAGCCATGGGCCAACGTGATCTCGGCCTTGATCGACGGCTTCGATGTGATCGTCCTGCGCTCCGATGTGCGGGCCAGCGTCGCCCGGCGGCTGCAGTCACGGCTTCAGAACCGGGGTGCGGTGCTGGTGTTGGTCGGCGACCCGGGCCCGTTCTCCTGCGACATCGTCATCAACTGTCGCCAGGGCGAGTGGGAAGGGCTCGGTCACGGGTCGGGCCGGCTCGTCCGCCGCCGGCTGACCCTGTCGGCGAGTGGACGCCGGCTGCCCCGCGAACGTCGTGTCGATGTCTGGCTTCCCGGCGCAAGTGGCAGCATCGAACCGGTTGTCGTCGACGTCGGCACACGAGACGGCACACGAGACGGCACACGAGACGGCACACGAGACGGCACACGAGACGGCACACGACCGGAGGAAGTGCCGGCGATGCCTCCCGTGCTCGAGCCCGCAACCGGGATCGCGCTGGCAGGTTAGCGATGAGCCGCTCTGGGTCCGGTGCCGCACCAGCCGCCGCTGGCCTGCCGCGTCTGGTCGTGGTGCAGAGCCCGGACTGGTCGGTCGTCGCTGCCGGCGCAGCCCCCGACGAGCCGGCTGCCGTGCTGCACGCCAACCGCGTCGTCGCGCGGACACCGGCGGCAGCCTCCACAGGAGTGCGCAAAGGGCAGCGCCGCCGTGAAGCACAACGAACCTGCCCGGAGTTGCGGATCATCGCCCACGATCCAGCGCGCGACGGGCGCGAGTTCGAAGCAGCGGTGCGCAGCGTCAACGAGATGGTGCCGCGCCTCGAGATCACCCAGCCGGGATTGCTGACGTTCCTCGCCAAGGGGCCGGCGCGGTACTTCGGTGGCGAGCACGCGATGGGCCTGCGCGTCGCCGATCTGATCACGGCGTCGATCACGGCGGCGAAAACATGGATGCCAAAGGATCTGTTGGGCATCGGCATCGCCGACGGGCGGTTCACCGCCGGTGTCGCCGCAGCCGATTCGGCGCTTCACTCGGCGCGCCGATCGGATCAACAGCCCACCATCGTCGATCCCGGCATCCATGCCACGCGCGCCTTCCTCGCGCCGTTGTCGGTGGGAACGTTGCGCGATGTTGCCGGGCTCGAACCCGAGCTGATCGACCTGTTCCACCGCCTCGGTCTGCACACCCTCGGCGATCTCGCTGCGCTGCCCGCTGTCGATGTGCTCGCCCGCTTCGGAGCGCCGGGAGCCTTCGCGCATCGCATCGCCGGTGGCGGCGACGATCGCCCGCCCGGCACGGCCTCTGCCCCACCCGATCTGTTGGTGATGCGCACCTTCGACGATCCCGTGCGGATGCTCGACCCGCTCGTGTTCACCGCCAAGCAACTCGCCGAGGAGCTGCACGCGTTGCTGGCGGCCAACGGCCGGGTCTGTACCAAGTTGGCCGTCGTCGCCGAGACCGAGCACGGCGAACGCAGTGAGCACCTGTGGTACAAGCCGCACGGGTTGAGCGCGACAGCGATCGTCGAGCGCGTTCGCTGGCAGCTCGATGGCTGGATCCGGTCGCCCGCCGGCCTCACCGGGGGAGTCGTGCTGCTGCGCCTGACCCCCGACGAGGTCCGCTCCGACGACGGCAGCCAGCTCGGCTTCTGGGGCGGACGCACCGAGGCCGACGAGTGGGCGGTGCGTGCCGTCTCCCGCGTCGCCGGCCTCGTCGGCGAGCAACAGGTGCTCGTGCCGGCGTGGCGAGGCGGACGGCTTCCTGGCGACACCTACGAGTGGGTGTCGGTCGACAGGGTCGAGCTCGGTCCCGGGTCAGGTTCTGTCGACGAACGGTTGGGCGCCGCTGATGTGCCGTGGCAGGGCCAGCTCCCCGCCCCGTCGCCGGCAACGGTGCTCGACGAACGCCTGCCGGCAGAGGTGTACGGCGCGACCGGCGATGTCGTGCGCGTCAACGGTCGTGGGCTGCTCAGCGCCGTACCCGACTCCGTGTCGATCAAGGGCAGGCCGGCCACTGCGATCACGGCCTGGGCGGGCCCCTGGCCGCTCGATGAACGCTGGTGGGACCCGGAGCGTCACCGCCGCCTGGCCCGCTTCCAGCTGACCACAGAACGCGGCACAGCACTCCTCGCCGTCGTCGAGAACCAGCAGTGGTGGATCACGGGCATCTATTAGAGGTGCCTCGGCGCCAGACCTGTCGACAGGGTTAACACGACCTTCATCATCTGTGCAGCCGATCGGTTTGAGGACGTGCTCGGCTTCACTTACCATGCTCGCGATGACGGACATGCTCACTCTCTCGGCACATCTGCCTGAGGTCGAAGTCCAGCCTGGCGAGGTGATCATCCGCGATGGTGAAGCCGGCAACGGCATTTGGGTGCTGGTCTCGGGTGCACTCGACGTGCTCAAAGGTGGCGTGCTCGTGAACACGATCACAGACCCAGGAGCTCTCATCGGTGAGGTGTCGGTGCTGCTCGGCACCGGCCACAGCGCGACCGTTCAAGCAACCCAACCCAGCCGGCTTCGGTTTGCTGCCGATGGAGACGTCTTGTTGTCGAGCGACCCGGGGATCACTCGGCTGGTCGCTGTCGGTCTTGCCGAGCGGCTCTCGTTCGTCACGACGTACCTCGCCGATCTGACTCACCAGTACGCGGATGTACCCGGCCTGTCGATGGTGTCGGAGGTGTTGAGCAGCCTGAACCAACGACGTGGTCCGCTCGCCCGCCCGGGTTCGGCTCGCGACCCGGACCCGCAGTACTGACACGACCTCCTCCGTCGACTCCTACACAACGGTGCGGGCAGGCGCCTGGCTGTCGGTGAACTTGAGGTCCTCTGCACCGAGCATCGACACCCAGGTCGCTTGCTTTGTCTCAAGGTCGAGCTCGATGTGCGTCGGTACGGCACCGATCTGCCGACCGGCATTGAACACCCACGTGTCGCCGATGCGATCAGCCCACCCGCCGTCGGGGCGGAATGGCGGGTCGTGGACATGGCCGGTGAGAACCACATCCGGTCGATGTTGTGTGATCCAACCACCGAGCTCGTCGTCGCCGTAGTGACGCCGGCCGGTCCAGCTCGTCGGCGATCCCGTCGGCGGCCAGTGGTAGACCCATATCCACCGCAGTGGGCGACGCGCGGCATCGAGCGCAAGTTGTGCGGCAACGGCATCGCGCCCGGCTGGTCCGTCCCACCACGGGCACACGGTGATCAGCGTGTCGCCGAACAACAGCGACTCGCCGTCGGTGGGAACGCCGAGGGCGCGGGCCTCGTTCAGCCACAGCGCCGAACGCTCGCCGTGCGCATCCTCGCCGGTCAGGTCGTGGTTACCGGAGCTGACGGCCAGGGCGCCCGCGGCCCGGATCAGCTCGAAGTAGCGCAGCACGACGACGATCTGCGCGTCCAGGGCCACGCTCGAGCTGATGTCGAGGTGGTCGCCTGCCAGTACGACGAGGTCGAATCTCGGCGCCGAGCTCACGACCCAATCGAACTGGCGCAGCGTGTAGTGAAGATCGGAGACAAGGAGGATGCGCACGGTGCCTTCCACTGCCGGTCGGAGAGGACGGCGATCCTAGGGCCTTTCTTCCTTGCGCGTTTCGGGTTCGGATGGACAGTGCAAACGAACCGTCCTGAAGCGGTGCAGATGATCGTTTGGAGGGAGCTGATGGAAGCAACGCGCGGGGAGCGCATGTCGCGCGGCATCAATCCACTCGGCGATACCTCTGCAGTGGCGAACCAGCGCGAGTTCAGTCATTTCCGCATCGACGCGTCCGGCGTCGTGCTGGACTACCACTCGTCCCTGGACAGGCGCCCGGCTCGATCCCCGGCCGACGTCATCGGAAGACATGTCTCGGACGTTCTGCCAGAGGAGTTCGCCACGCCGATTCTCAGCGGAATCGCCGAATGCCTCGACGCGCAGTCCGTCGTCGACGTCGACTACACGCTGCAACTGGAGAATGGTGAGATCCGGTACCGGCAGGCTCGGCTCGCGCCAAGTGGCGTCGACGAGGTGATCGGCATCGTCTGCGACAACACCAAGTACCGCGTCGCCGATGCGCGCCTGAACCACCTCGCTGAGATCCTCGAGACCAGCAGCGACTACATCGCCACGACCGACACGGCCGGCCGCCTCCGCTACGCGAACCGTGCGTTCCGCGAGCGATTCGGAGCCGGAACGATCGAAGAAATCATCACCGACGCGCCGAGCCTGTTCGACTTCTTCGCCGAGAGCAGCCGCGCCGAGTTCGTCCGCGACGGTGTGCCCGCGTTGTGGGAGCACGGTCGATGGAGTGGCGAGATCGAAGTGATCGATGTCAACGGGGTTGCGATTCCGATGTCACAGTCGGCGATCGCGCACTGCGACGTCGACGGTAGAGCCCGTTTGTTCTCTGGGATCGCCCGCGACATCACCGAGAACAAGGCCGCGCAGGACGCGTTGTTCGAGTCCAACGAACGCTTCCACGCGCTCTTGTCCCTCGGCAACGACGCGATCCTCGTGCTGACGATGGAAGGCAAGGTGCTGTACGCGAGCCCGGCTGTCGAGCGGATCTCCGGCCACAACCCGGCCGATTTGATCGGCATGGCCATCTTCGACCTGATCCATCCCGACGACCTCGACCGGGCGCTGGCCGGATTCGCCGACGCGTTCCTCGGCGACAACGCCGATCGCGGCCTGCAGCACAGAGTTCGTCACAGCGACGGTACGTGGCGCTGGGTCGAGTCGTACACCACGAACCACATCCAGACCCCGGGTGTGAGCGGCTTCATCGTGAACGCCCGCGACATCACCGCCCGCAAACATGCCAGCGAGCAGATCGAGCAAGCGTCGGCACTGCTCGCCAGCGTCATGGGAGCAGCCGCGGACGACGCGATCTTCGTCACCGACGAATCGTCGACCATCGTCGCGTTCAGCCGTGGCGCCGAGGTGCTGTTCGGGTACAGCGCGGCTCAAGCGGTCGGTCATCTCCATCCGCGTGCCTTCCACCCCGACGAGCAGATCGCGCAGGCCGCGGCCGCGATCGGAGTGGACGAGGACGACCTCTTCCACTACGCGCCACCCGGTGGGCAATCGATGGTGCGCGAGTTGACGTTCGTACGCCGCGACGGGACACGGTTCCTCGGGTCACTCACCGTGACGCCCCGGTTCGATTCCCACGGCGCGCTGTGCGGGTTCCTGTACGTGGCACGCGACATCACCGAGCAGCGACGTGTCGAGGCCGAGCTCACCGAGCGGGCGCATCACGACACGCTCACCGGGCTCGGCAACCGCGCCAAGCTCACGGCGGTGTTCCAATCCGTCTTGGCCGACAGCACGCCGGCATCGAGCAGGACCGTGCTGTTCATCGATCTCGACCGGTTCAAGAACGTCAACGACACCTACGGCCATGCCATCGGTGACGAGGTCTTGCGCGGCACGGCGCACCGCCTGAACGGCTGCCTGCGCGCCGACGACGTCGCCATCCGCCTCGGCGGCGACGAGTTCGTCGTCGTCCTCAACCCGCAGATCACCGAGTCGGCCGCGGCGGGCGTCGCGGAGCGAATCATCGAAGCGATCGCGCGACCCTTCCCGATCGGGGCCCACCTGATCTGCATCGGTGCCAGCGTCGGTCTCGCGACGAGCACGTCGCACAGCACCATCGACGAGTTGTTGCTCCGCGCCGATCAGGCGGCGTATGCCGCCAAGCATGCCGGGCGCGGACGAGTCGTGGTCGCGCCCGCAGATGCCGTCGATGCTCTGGGCTGGTCGGTCCGGTCAACCCCGATACGTATCGCGGACCCTGTCGAACGCTGAGAGCGGTGCGCGGCGGTGTCGCGGCGGTGCGCGGCCCGGTTCGAAGGAGATCAGGCGGTGGCGACCATCGCGTCGTCGCCCCGGCGATCGCGCTCGGCGCGCAGCAGGTCGTTGCTGAGCCGGAAGCCGATGCCGCGCACGGTGTGGATGAAGCGCAGCTCGGGGGCGTGGCGCTGCAGCTTGCGGCGCAGGTTGGAGAGGTGCACATCGACCACGTGAGTATCGCCGACCCAGTTCGGGCCCCAGACCTGCTCCAGCAGGTGGACGCGCGAGCACACTTCAGCCGGCTTGCGGCACAACTGCTCGAACAACGCGAACTCGATCCTGGTCACAGCCACGTCGTGGTTGCGGACGCGCAGCTCCTTGCGGCCGAGGTCGACCTGCAACGGCCCGATGTTGACCATCGAGGCGGCCATCGGGTCCCAGCGGGAGTGCAGTTGACGAGGCCGGCGCAGCAACGCTTGGCACCGTGCGGCCAGCTCGTCGGCAGAGATCGGCAGCGAGACAGCGTCATCGGCACCGCCGCGCAGCGCGCGAATCCGCTCGGCTTCGGAATCGGCAGCGGCGAGACCGACGAGATAGCAGTCGGCGGAGGCCCGGATGGCATCGAACAAGGATCCGCCGGCGGGGCTGCGCAGGGAGAGATCGACGAGGACGACGTCAGGAGCGAACGAACGGGCGAGGACGAGCGCGGCCGACTCCTCGTTGGTCGCGCTGACGGAAAAACCCCGCTCACGCAGGCCTGTTGAGGCGACTCGGCGCAGGAGTGCATCGCTCACGGCGATCAAGACCCGGGGGGCCAGTTGTGCGTCGGGTTCTGACATGGTGCTCATCCGCCATTCCCTCGAGAGACAGATCGGGTCAAGAACCGATCTGGTGGACGAATTGGTATCGGCGCGGATTCGGCAGACCTGAAGAATTTCTTGACGAAGTCACGACATGTCCGGCCTGCGGCTTCGAGGGAATCCAGCGGACCATGGTTGCGCTGGCCGGCGAGTCGTCCATGATGGGCAGCCGTGGATCTCCGTGCCCTGATCAGAGACGCCGTCTGTGCCAGAAGCCCTGTCGACGAGCGCGAACGGGTTTCGGTTCGTGCGTTCGTCGACCATCTCGACCGCCTCGACGATCCGTGCAGCGAGGATGCCGACCCCGTCCACGTCACCGGCTCGGCGATCGTCGTCAGTGCGCGGGGCGTCGTGTTGCACCTGCACAAACGGATGAACCTGTGGCTCCAGCCCGGTGGGCACATCGAGCCGGGCGAGACTCCGTGGGACGCCGCCCGGCGCGAGGCAGAGGAGGAAACCGGCCTCACCGTCGAGTTCGCCCCACCGGCCGGAGGTGGCCCGGGCACTCCGCCGGCGCTCGCCCACGTCGACGTGCATGCTGGCCCGCGCGGCCACACCCATCTCGACCTGCGCTACATCCTCATCGCTGCACCGGACGATCCGAACCCACCGCCTGGCGAGAGCCAGGACGTCCGCTGGTTCGACTGGGATGCCGCGATCGAGATCGCCGACCCTGGTCTGTCGGGTGCGCTGGCCGCCTACCGGGATAGCTTTGAGGCAAGACAGGGCACGTGACGCGTACGACACGTGATGTGGCCGGCGGAGGGCCCCCGGCGGAAGGAACGTTGGTGAGGGCAACTGGCACGTCGACGTTGATCCGGGGCATCGCCGTGATGGCGATAGTAGCCGCGTTCGCGACCTCGAGCTCGGTGAGCGCGCACGGAGCACTGGGTGGGGTCGATGCGGCCGGTGGCGTCGTACGTTCACCGGACACCGACGATCCGCCGCCGTCGCCGGACACCGAAGTTCTGGCGCCGCTGCCGCCGTCGCCGGCGGATCCTGCTCACCCGATCACCGATGCGGCTCTGCTCACATCCATCGCGACCGCGGTCGCCGACAGGCCGGCGCGGAGCCAGCGTGTTCCCGTCGTCGGTGTCGAGGTGCTGACCCGGTACAACGGCGACGTCGAACGCGCGGTCGTCGATCTCGGTGGCGTCGTCACCGGTTCGGTCGACGGTGAGGTCGTGCAGGCGCGGATGCCGGCCGCAACCGTCGACGACTTGGCCCTTGCCGACGGCGTCGAGTTCGTCCGTGCCCCGATGGCCGTCGGCCGTCCTCCGGCCGAACGGCCCGGTGCTCGCACCCTTCGCACCGATGTCGGACCTGGCCAGGGGCCGACGATCGGCGAGAACGTCGGCCTCACCAACGCGGCCTCGTGGCAGGCAGCAGGGATCTCGGGCGCCGTCAAGGTCGGGATCATCGACTACTTCAACTTCGGTCTGTGGAAGCCGTCCGAGGCCGGTCCGGTTCCCGATGCCGCGCACCGGTTCTGCCTCGACACGGCCGACGACGGCGACGACGTGTGCGCGCAGAGCCACAGCAGCCCGATCAACAACCACGATGGTTACGAGCACGGCGTCGCCGTGGCCGAGGTGCTGCGCGACGTCGCGCCCGGCGCGGAGCTGTACCTCGCGACAACGTCCACCGTCAGCGACCTGCAGGCCGCAATCGACTTCTTCGCGACCAACGGGGTGCACATCATCACTCGTTCGCTCGGCGCCGCGTTCGACGGACCAGGCGACGGCAACGGACCACTCGACGCGGTGGTCGACTACGCCGCGGCACGCTCGATCACGTGGTTCAACTCGGCCGGGAACGACGCGATGTGGGGCTACGCCCGCATCGTCGTGCCCGACGACTTGTCGGCCACCGACGGCTACGTCGACTTCGACAGCGGCCCGGACGTCGACACGTTGCTGCGGATCAGCAGTCCGTGCGTGCTGTTCGACGGCGTGCGGTGGAGCGACTGGTACGTCGGCGCCGGCCAGCGGACCGACTACTCCGTCGAGTTGTTCGCGCCGACGAGCAACCCCGATGTCTCCGGGCACACCGAGAACTACAACCCAACGGTGCTCACGTCGATCGGCACCGCCGACACCGATCAGGGCGCCGGCGCGCCACCACTCGAGCTGGCCGACGGCTTCGCCTGCGCCGGGAACAGCTATGGCACCGACGGCGGGATCATGTACATGCGCATCCATCGCCGGCCCGGTACGGCGGTCGTGGGCACCCCGGACTCGCTCGAGATCGGGGTCGGTGAGGGCTACCTCGAAGCCGGCCGTTGGCAGGCTGCGTACTCGGCCGACAAGCCTGTCGTCGACTCGCGGAACCCGGCACTGGTCGCGGTGGGCGCTGTCGATCCGGCCAACGGCAACGGCAGCCCGGAAGCGATCGGCGCGTATTCGTCGCAGGGACCGACCAACGACGGCCGTATCAAGCCGGATGTGTCGACGCCGTCATGCCTCGCCAACACGATCTACGCACCATCGTGCTTCAGCGGCACGTCGGCGTCATCGCCCACCGCGGCCGGGATGGCCGCGCTGCTGCTCGACGCCGGCGTCGCCCTGCCGGGGGTGCCGCTCGCGTCGGCCGTCAAGCACTTCACGTTCGACCGCCCGTTCACGAGCGGTGGTCCGCCCGACGGACCCGACAACAAGTACGGCATCGGACAGGTGCAGCTACCGACGCCCCCGCCCAACCGCATCGGCGGAGCACCCACCCCGACGCCCGTTCCGTCGGTGTACCACCAGGTGCAGCCGACTCGGATCATCGACACGCGTCCGTCGAGCCCGGTTGGCATCACCAACGGCCCGCAACCCGAGTTCGGGATCATCGACGTCGGAATCACCGCGGTCGGTGTCCCGGGTGATGCGACTGCGGTCGCGATCAACCTCACCGCGACCGATTCTCTGAACGCCGGCTATGTCCAGGCCGTGCCGTACCTGCGCAGCGCGTATGGCGCGTCGTCGACGCTCAACGTCTCCGGGCCCGCGGCGACCAAGGCCAACTTCGCCATCGTCCCGATCGGTGCGGAGGGCAAGATCTCCGTGTACCTCGTCCCGGGCGGCAACCTCATCGTCGATGTCCTCGGCTACTTCTCACCCAGCGCGGCGGCGGCGGCCGGTCGTTTCGTCGCCATCGATCCGGTGCGCACGCTCGACACGCGTCGCTCGAACCTCGTTCCCGCCGGATGGACCGCGCACAAGCCGGCCAACGAGACCGTGGTCGTGCCACCCTCGACGAGCGTGCCGGCGGGTGCAGCGGCTCTGGTGCTCAACGTGACGTCGACCGGCGCCGACGTCGCCGGGTATCTGCGCGCCCAGGCCACCGGCACGACGCCGACGTCGTCGACGGTGAACTTCACACCCGCGGTCGACGCGTCGAACACCGTCATCGTCCCGGTCGGCGCCGATGGCACGGCGAGCATCTACACCAGCGCTCCATCGCACATCGTGGTCGACATCACCGGTTACATCACCGGAGCGACAGCGCCGACGGCGTCGACGGGTCTGTTCGTTCCGGTCGCGACGGCCCGAGCGTTCGACAGCCGTTCCGGCGGAGGACCGTTCGCGACGGCCTCGACGCATTCGATCCAGCTCACCGGCCTCGGTGCCCCGTTGCCGGTACTACCGGTCGTCGCGGGCGGGACGGTGAGCGCGGTGTCGCTCAACGTGACGGCAGCCGACGAGCTCGCCGCCGGCTACCTGAATGCCTACCCGGCCGGAGGCACCTCGCCGGCGACGTCGAGCCTGAACTACATCGCCAATGAGCCCGTCGCCAACGGTGTGATGGTGAAGGTGTCGCCCGCCGGCGCGCTCAACATCTACGCCAACACGCAGACGAGCGTGATCATCGACGTGAACGGCTACTTCACGTGAAGCCGGCACGGAACGAGTTCTCGTTCACGGCCACGGTGTGGGAGCACGAGGGCACGGGGTCGTGGCACTTCGTGAGCCTCCCCGACGACGAGGCCGACGACATCGAGCAGATGTTCGGCGGCAACGCCCGCGGCTTCGGGTCGCTGCGCGTCGACGTAACGATCGGAACGACGAGTTGGCAGACCTCGATCTTCCCCGATGCCAAGCGGCGAACCTACGTCTTGCCGGTCAAGAAGTCGGTGCGCAGCGCGGAGGGGCTGATCGCCGGATCCGCCGCCGTCGTCTCGCTGGTCGTCATCCAGTAGCGGCGCGTTCTGCGTCGCTGCGCAGGATGCAGAACTCGTTGCCCTCCGGATCGGACAGCACCATCCAGCCGCGCCCGTCGGGAAGCCGTTGATCGTCGACCTCGGTTGCACCGAGCGCCAGGACGCGCTCGATCTCCTCATCGCGCCGACGATCGGTGGGTGACAGGTCGAAGTGGACGCGGTTCTTGAGCTGCTTGCCTTCGGGGACCTCGATGAACAACAGGCGGTGGCCGCTGACCGGATCGACGATCATGCACTCCTCGTCGCCGGCGGAGTTGGGATCGCCGGGGACGTCGGTGTAGTCGAGCACGGGCTTCCACCACTCGGACAACTCGAAGGCGTTGTGGCAGTCGACGGTGGTGTGCGAGACGCGTGAGACCATGCGCCGACGGTACCCACCGATCAGGCCGAGTATTCCGGCGACGGGACGCTGAGGCTGAACACGGTGCCCTGGTCGTCGGTGCAATCCGATGACCAACCCGAGTCGTAGTTGACAGGATCCTGCGCCGTGCCACCCGCGGCGCGTACTCGGTCGACGGCTGCGTGGATGTCGTCGACCACGAACCACAGGCGTGCCCCCGTGTCCTCGCTCTTGTCGTTGAGACCACCGGGTGGGGCGCTGATGTTCTCGATGTGGCCCTGGTCGGGTGCGCCGAACTGCCAGCCGAGCACGGCTTGGTAGAACCGTTGCGCCCGCGGCAGGTCGCGGATCGGGAGCGTGAAGTAGAACAGGTCGCCCTGCTCGTGGTGCCTGACCTGAGAACGGGCCGCGTCGGTCGCGGTGGCCGAGGTGGTCGAGCTGGCCGCCGGCGTCTCGACGGTGAAGCTCCCGTGGCCGCTGTCCTGCGCGGCCCTCGCCGCGTATTGCTCCGTCGTCAGCTGCTCGATCTGTGCGCTGAGGGTCCAACGCTGGCCGAAGGGGTCCTGGACGACCGCGGAGCGGTTTCCGTGGAACTGGTCAGCAGGCTCGCTCAAACCCTGCGCGCCGAGTTCGACTGCGTGCGCGTACATGGCGTCGACGCGAGTTGCTTCGCCGACATCGAGGTCGAAAGCGCATGTCGGGCCGCCCCGACTCTCTGGCCCGAGCGAGTCGACCTCGGGATACTCGTCGGCGAGCATCATCCGCGATCCGCCGAGCGTGATCTCGGCGTGACCGACGCGCCCGTCGTCGCCGACAAGGCGTTGCGTCTCGATCGCTCCGAACGCGTCGCGATAGAAGTCGAGTGCTGCCGCGCAGTTGCGGACGCTGAAGTACGGGGTGACGGTCATGACGAGCGTCCTCTCATGTTGGGTTGCGGTGGCGCCTGAGCGGCCGGAGATCGTCGTGTTCATGGGTGCAGCGAGCAGCGGCTGCAGCGCGGCGGTGAGCCGCTGGCGGAGCTGCCTGGCGAACGCGTCGCTGGGGGCGATCGGTGCATCGGGGCGGCGGAGGGCGTCGAAGGGATCGGTCATTGCTCGGCTCCCTTTCCGTCGGTGGTCGTTCGTCGTTGCTCGGCCGCGATGTGGCGGAACGCCGCCTTGGCTCGCTGTAGGAGCGATTCGGTTGCGTGCACGCTGCGGCCGAGGATCGTCGCGACATCGGTGACGGGCAGACCGTCGATGTAGCGAAGTGTGAGCGCGCCGCGATGCTCGGCGGTCAGCTGCTCGAGCACCTCGTGGGTGTGCGTCGTCGAGATCGGCTCGTCGTTCGGGTCTGGCTCGATGTGATCGGTGACGATCAGTGTCAGCGCTTTCTGATGCCGTTCGTGGCGCCGCCAATGATCGATCAACTTGTGCCGCGCGGTGCCGATCAGCCAGCCGATGCCGACTTCGTCCACCGTCCCGGCAGTGAGCGCGGCCGCGGCAGCCATGAACACATCGGCGGTGATGTCTTCGGCGAGCGCATTGATGCCGCACCGCCGCACCACGTAGCCGAACACCTGGGGCAGCGCACGGTCGTAGATCGCGAGCAGTCCCTCCGCGGCGTTCCCGCCCGCATGCATCGTCGCCGCGTCAGGCACCGCACCTCGCTTGGACGTTGCGCATGCCTGCTGTCATAGCTCATCCTTCGAACGGCGCCGACCGTTTCCGTCGCGGCGCAGGAGATTTCGACACCGGGCGACATTTTCGACCACCCGTGCACCGGAGCTCGCCCAGTCGGTGAGATCTCTACGCTGCAAGCATGGGCGAGTTGTTTTCCGAACGGGTTCATCAGATCGCGCAACGTGCCGACGACCTCGGCCGAGCGGTGGAGTTCTATCGAGATGTGCTCGGCTATCCGTTGCTCGCCACGTTCGACCCGCCCGGTCTTGCCTTCTTCGATCTCGGCAACGTTCGTCTCCTCCTCGAAGGTGGCGCCGCGAGCGCCGTGCTCTACCTCGGCGTGGCAGACATCGACTCGGCCCGCGATTCGTTGCTCGCCAAAGGCGTCGAGTTCATCGACGAACCGCACATGATCTACTACGACGAGGACGGCACGTTCGGTGAGCCAGGTTGCGAGGAGTGGATGACCTTCTTCCGCGACTCCGAGGGCAACTCCGTCGGGTTGGTGGAACGCCGGCGTCGGATCTGAAGCTCGAGCCGCCTGTGCCAAGCTGTGCTCGGGACAGACGTCAGATCTGAGAGGTGGTTGGTGGACCGTCATACCTTGCGCCGTCTCGCGCAGTCGGTCGTGCGATGTGGTGCCGTGGCTGTCATCGGCATCGCCGCGGCGTTCGTCTCGCCGGCGCCGCCGGTGCGTGCCGCAAGCGTCGTCAACGTCACGTCGGTGGCCGATGGGCCGCCCGGCACCTGCAAAGACACGGGCACCGGAACGTGCACCTTGCGTGAGGCGATCGTCTTCGCCAACAACAACCCGGGCAGCACGATCATGCTGCCCAACGGGCACTACACGCTCACGGAAGCCGGCAACAACGAGGCCAACGCACTGACCGGAGACCTCGACATCCACGCCGACGTCACGATCAACGGATCGGGACCGATGACGATCGTCGATGGGAACAACGCCGTTCTGCACGACCGGGTGTTCGACATCTATGGCGGAACGGCCGGCACGCTCGACGTCGCGATCAACTCGCTGACGATCACGAACGGCGCCCCGACGGACATCTACGGCGGCGGTGGTGCATGGATTTCCGGAAACACGCACGTCACGATGACCAACACGACGTTGACCGCCAACAAGTCGATCCGCGGCCAGGGCGGCGGTCTCGATGTAGAAGGTGGCGGTGCCCGGCTGGATCTCATCGGCAGCACGGTGGACCACAACCTCGCCAGCACGACCAATGGACAGACGACGCGCGGCGCGGGGGTCTTCGCGACCGGCGACAGCATCGTCAACATCGTCAACACGACGTTCGACAGCAACACTGCGTTCGGTGGGCCGGCCGGCCCGTCCAGCAGCGATGTGCACGGTGGCGAAGCGAGCGGCGGCGCCCTCGACGTCGAGGGAACCGCGACGGCCAGGATCGTCGGCAGCACGATCGCGTCCAACCTTGCGTGGGGTGGCGGGGGCGTGGCCGGGCCTGGTTTCGAAGCCGCAGGTGGCTACGCGTTCGGCGGTGGCATCGCCTCGCGGTCGTTCACGACTGCGGTCACGATCATCAACTCCACCGTGGTCGGCAACACCGCTTTGGGTGGCGCTGGGCAACCGGGAGCCCACGCACGCGGCGGCGACGCGAAAGGAGGCGGCATCGGGGTCCTCGTCGGCCCGACTCTGCTCAATGCCACCGTCGCGCGCAACGCAGCGACTCCGGGACCCGCACCGCCGGGTTCGGAGATGGCGACCGGCTATGGAGGTGGGCTCTACACGCAAAACGCGGGTGGATCGCTGACGAACACGATCGTCGCGTCGAACACCGTTTCTCCGGCAACGGCCTATGCCGGCGTCGACGTCTTCGCCTTCGCCGTGATGAGCCTCGACGGCGCGAATCTGATCGGTGTGCGTGACGGGGGCCTGATCGTCAGCGCGCCGGCGCTCTCTGGCACCTTCGTCGTCCCTCTCGACGCGCTGTTGGACAGCGCCCTTGCCGACCACGGTGGACCGACGCAGACCTTGTCGCCGCGTCCCGGCTCACCCGCGATCAACGCCGGCGACGCTTCCGGCTGCGTCACGGCGGGAGGCGTGGACCAGCGCGGCGTTCTCCGCCCGCAGCCGGCGGGTGGTCAGTGCGACATCGGCGCGTACGAGTACCAATTCGCGCCGACGTCGATCACCCTCGCTTCGTCGGCGAATCCAGTCGCGATCGGCCAGGCCGTCACGTTCACGGCGACGGTTTCGACGACATCGGGCACCCCGACGGGAGTCGTCACGTTGCGCGACGGCAACACGAGCATCGGTGGCGGAACGCTCGCCGGAGGCGTCGTGACCGTGACAACGGCGGCTCTCACGCCGGGCACGCATGCGATCACGGCGACCTACGAAGGCGACACGATGTTCGCGCCGAGCACGGCATCACTGTCACAACGGATCGGCGTCGGCTCGACCGAGGGTCTGCAGTTCTTTCCGTTGCCTCGCCCGGTGCGGTTGCTCGACACACGCCCGGGCTTCCAAGCCTTCGTTGCGCCGGCTGCACCGCTGGTGCCGAACCAACCTCTCGCGCTGCCGGGCCGGTTCACGATCGACGGTGTCACAGTTCCCGACACCGCCCTGGCGTTGGTGGGGAACGCCACCGTCGACAACAGCGCGGGCGTGCCCGCCGGGTTCGCGACCCTCTGGCCGCACGGCTCCACCCTGCCATTGGCGAGCAACCTCAACTTCGTCCCAGGCACCGTGCGCCCGAACTCTTTCACCGTGGGCCTCGGGACCGACGGCAAGTTCGATCTCCTGTCGAGCCAGGGTGGGCACTTCATCATCGACGTCACCGGCTTCTACGCGCCGCCCGCGACCGGTGGGCTCTACTTCCATCCGCTGCCGCAGCCGGTCCGGTTGCTCGACACCCGCCGGGGCGCGTCTGCCGTCGTCCAGCCGAACGCGGCGTTGTCGGCCGGGGAGACGGTGACCCTACCCGGCCGCTTCAGCGCGGCGGGCGTGACGGTGCCGGCGTCTGCACGTGCGCTCGCCGGGAACGCAACGGTCGACAACTCGGTGAACGCCTTGCCCGGATACGCGACGCTGTTCCCCGGAGGCACGACACTCCCACCGACGAGCAACCTGAACTACGCGCTCGGGACGATCGCCCCGAACGCGTTCACCGTCGGCCTCGGCTCGGACGGATCGTTCGACCTGTACTCCAACACCGGGGGCGACTTCATCGTCGATGTCACGGGCTACTACGACGATGTCCCCGCCGGTGGCCTGTTGTTCCACGCACTGTCGCAACCGGTGCGCGAACTGGACACTCGGGCTGGTTCGTCGGCGGTGGTGCATCCGAACGTCCCGGTTGCGGCCGGCGGCACGATCAACCTGCCCGGCTCGTTCAGCGTCTCCGGTATCGATGTGCCGCCGTCAGCAGCGCTGATCGGCAACGCCACGGTGGACAACACGATCAATGCCCCGGCGGGCTTCGCGACCATCTATCCCGGAGGTGCGTCGCTGCCGTTGGCCAGCAACCTGAACTACGCACCTGGGCTGACCGCGCCGAACGCCTTCATCGTGGCCACCGGAGGCGACGGGACGTACAACCTGTACAGCCAGTCGACCACCAACTACATCATCGACATCAGCGGCTACTTCAGCACGCACTGATGGGGCGTTGTTGTCGTACCTCCGTCAGGCGACCGCGCTACGGGCGCGGGCGCCGGCGCGGAAGGAGTCGCTCTCTGTTGCGTCCTCGCCGAGCATCTCGCGCAGCCGGACGGAGACGAACGTGCCGACGCGCGGCGGCAGGAAGCTGCCGAGGCTCCAGAGCCCGTCGCTGAGATCGCCGACGAGCAGCTCGGCCGCGCGTGCCGCGAGTGCTGGGTTGGCGGAGTTGGTGAGTAGGTACTCGAGCTCGAGCGCACGGTTGCACGTGGCCTGGATCTCGGCGTCGATCGCCGCGATCGCGTCCTCGAGCGTCACTGCCGGGTTGTGCTGGACGAGCAACGAGCGCAGCCGGCTGATCACTGCTGGGATGAGCGCGGCGGCGCGCTCGCCGACGTCGAGCAGAGTCGCCGCCGTTGGTTCGGCCACGAGCTCTGCCCACGCATCGACGGCGTTCCGGCGGACGCGCTCGACGTGGTCATACGCCGCGGCGACGGCCTCGGGCCGCAGACCGGGAGCACTGCGGAACATCTCGTCGACGGTGACGCCGTTGCGCAGGGCAGTGACGACAGCGGTGATGTCGTAGCGCTGGAAGAGAGCGTTGACGACCCGGCCCTGCGAAGGGCGGGCGCTCATCTGCCGCAGTCGTTCGACGAACAGCGCTTCTTCGGCGGCAGTGGCCGGCCGCTCGCGGCTGCCCCACGGACTCAACGACTCGGCGGTCCGCTGCGCGTCGTCCGTCCGACCGCTGTCGCGGCTGCCACGCGGGACGCTGCCCAGGTGGCGACGGGTTGTCTGGCCCGAGCCGGTGCTCGATCCGTGGCTGGTGGGGGCGGGAGTGCGGAGTGCATGAAGCGACATGGGATTCCTCTGGCTGGCGACAGCCTGTTCGTTGACGTGTTCTTGACTGTCCGTGTCGCGACGCCAATGCACGTGTTTGGGGCAGAAATCTCGGTGAGCAGGGCCTCTGGCAAAACGAACGAGTGTTCGATACATTGGACATGTGGGATTCAACAATCCGGCGATGCCGTGGAGGGAACTGGAGCGGGCGCTGTCCGATTCCGGGCCCCGCTCGACCCCTCGCCGGGCCGACGGCCGCGCCGCAGGCAGCCCGAGCTGGAACGCCGGTGGTGACGGGCCGGCCTGGTCGCGCAAGCGCCAGCCGTTCGAGCCGTCATTCGAGCCGTCATTCGAGCCGGCCGGACCACCGGCTCCTGCACAGCGGCGCACCACGGTGCCCTACGCCGAGCTGCACTGCCAATCGAACTTCTCGTTCCTCAATGGTGCCTCCCATCCCGAACAGCTGGCCGAGGAGGCGGCGCGCCTCGGGCTGGAAGCGTTGGCGATCACCGATCAGAACGGCTTCTACGGCATCGTCCGCTTCGCCGAGGCTGCCAAGGCAGTTGGGTTGCCGACGGTGTTCGGTGCCGAGCTGACGCTCGACATCACCCGCTACGAGCCGGGTCTTCCCGATCCACCCGGCGAGCACATCGTCGTCCTCGCCGATGGCCCGGCGGGATACGCGCGCCTGGCGCGGGCTGTCAGCCTCGGCCAGCTCGACGGCGAGAAGAGCGCGCCGCGCTTTCGCCTCGCCCAGCTCAGCGAAGTTGCCGCTGGCGACGGCCCGGCCGCGCAGCAGGACGCGTGGTGGGTGCTCACCGGTTGCCGCAACGGCCTCGTGCCGGCCGCGCTCGTGCGCGATGGGCCCGCAGCAGCGGCGCGGCAACTGCAGAAGCTGATCGCGTTGTTCGGTCGCGAGCGAGTGGTGATGGAGCTGTGGGATCACGGCGATCCGCTCGATTCGGCGCGCAACGATGCGCTCGCCGAGATCGCCGCTCGCCACGACATCCTCTGC